>Ga0307372_10002986_pt1 | contig 27485 bp, 32 predicted proteins | sample OX1MG_FD_202533 | JGI IMG/M metagenome (GOLD analysis project Ga0307372, IMG submission 202533) | Soil microbial communities from Risofladan, Vaasa, Finland - OX-1 | ecosystem: Environmental > Terrestrial > Soil > Coastal area > Acid sulfate soil | place: Finland: Risofladan, Vaasa | collected... | reverse complement strand
GAGGCGGGTGGGGGCGGCAATTAGGAAGCTTCGAGAGAGGACACAAACGGGCCTCTGACAGACGCGGTTTCCATTGTCTTGCGGTTATTAATTATACTCTACCTTAACCTAATTGTCATCTTCTTGGCAACCTACCTGCTTGCACGCGGCCATCCCCGGCCCGCGCCCCGCGCGGTCTACGGCCTCTCTATCACGACGCGCTTGCCGTCTATCCTCGCGACCAGCTCCTCGAGGGGCTTGAAGGGGAAGGCGCTGTCCCTGACGAGCTCCGATGGCAGGTTGATGCTGTGCCTCCCGCCTGACACATAGATCTTGACTTTGGCCTGGGCTGTCAACGGGTGCCGCTCACGTATGTACGCGATATAATACTTGGGTGGCTTCGCCGGTATGTATGCCGTTATATCCCTACCTATGTATGTACCGTCGTGTGCATGGCTACATGACGGAGCGGGACTTTTACGATGTGCTCGGCGTCGCGAAGGATGCGTCCGACCATGACATCAAGGAAGCCTACAGGAGACTGGCCTTCGAGCACCATCCGGACAGAAACAGGTCGCCTGAGGCGGAGCAGAGGTTCAAGGAGGTCTCAGAGGCCTATTCCGTCCTGTCCGATCCCGAGAGAAGGGCCCTGTACGACGCGCTTGGCTCCGAGAAGTACGACGACCCGGGGGAGGTCTTTCGCTACTTTGTCGAGCGCGAGGCGTCTGCGCGCGAATTGAAGCGCGAATATCAGGCGTCAAAGTCAAGGGAGCAGAACGGCATCATAGAATCGATGGGAGTGGTCCTCTTCGGTCTCCTCGTGATAGACTTCGTGATTCCTTCGTGGGTCTTTGGCCCATGGTTCTACGTGTTCAACGCCTTCCTTCTCCTTGCCCTGGTCAGGGGAATCTACAGCTGGTCCAAGGCTTGATTCAGAGATCTATTTCTTAGTTGAGTCATTCTTGCCGGACAAATTCAGCCAATCTAACCACTCCTTTTCAGACGATTTCTCAGTCAAACGTTTCTCAGTCGACCCCAGCGAGAGAGACCAGATTACTGCTCGAATGTCCCTTTCTCCGGTGGCATGCCGATCCAATGCGCTTGCAATCTCCTTCTGGAATCTAATTGCATCCACACCCGACCACTGAGGAAATTCGAGGTTGACCGACCCTTTCAACGTTTGAACTTCAAACTGCCAATGGACGCCGCTCCAAACGTTAGGCCTACTCGCTACGGTTCCTGTTGCCACAACTTCGCTCCACATGGGTGACAAGCGGGCGTTGACTCTGTGGAGGTGGCCTACACCGTGTAAGTAATCTGAGCAGGATTTGCTCCGGTAAATGTCGAAGACTGCTGGACCATCTGGTTGTTGACGAACAGCTCAACAGTCACCATCTCGCCAACTCTGTCTCCGACAGATGACGCGGTGATGGAGATCTGCTCGCCTTGAAACAGGTTCGTCACAGGAACTGAAAGGGGCCCTGATGGTGTGCTGGTCAGCGTGTTCGGACCGGCGTCGATTTCATATTGATAGGCTCCATCGTCTTGAACAAAGGCCACGGTAACATTCGTTGGCACGGGATAAACCGAGGTCGTCGAGGTTGAGGTTATGAAAGAGGTCTGCGTTGTGGTGCTAGACACTACCGAGGTAGATGTCTCAACGGAGGTCTGAGTTAGAGTGGTTGTGTCAAGCTGGATCGTCGTCTGGGTTACTGTAACCGTCTTGGTCTGGTAAGTGCTCGCGACATAGTAGCCAGATACGCCGACAAGAATTCCGACTATGAGAAGCCCAGCTGCGACCGCGCCGGCGACTCCGCGCTTACTCATCTTACGCTACTGGCCTGCCACACGCATTGCAGAATTTTGAATCGGCTTGAAGTTGCTTCCCACATGCAGAGCAGAATATAGATGCGGATGACCGATTCTCGGTAGTCGTCAATCTTCCCATGGGGTTGCTCGCGGGACCGTAAGAGTAACTTGGCGCAGGAAGCGCGAAGGACTCCTTGTATTCGATTGTAGTAACGTGAAACGAAGCCAGACTGTATCTTTGCCTCGTGTTGCTTACGGCGACTGTCATGGTCATTCTCTTGTTGAACTCTTCAGTCACTTGTTGCATCTCAGGTAGCTGAGGACCAGAGGACGATATCGAGACGTCAATCTTGTTAGCAAGGGCTTGCAGAACACCTCTCTTGTAATGGACCTTGAAATTGTGAACGAATGAATACGCGCGTGGATTCTGATACAACTCCGTCTGACCCGTGACTGGTCCGAGGCGCGCGTCGAATTTTATTCGTTTTGGTCCGAAAACCATGCGAATTCGGAGATTCAAGTCCCGAGTTTTTGTAATAAGTCTTGTGAATCCGGGACTCACCTCCTCGGGACCTACTGCTACATTCATATGCAGAAGCACGCACGACACTGTCCCGATGCACAGGCCGGGGCTCGTCGAAGTCTACTGCGACGGCGGAATATGGCAGGGTATCATGAGCGATGCCGTGACAGCTCGCGCCTCGGACTTGGTTGGACGCACTGCCATTGTCATACCTGACTTTGACTACGGCGCGGTGAAGACGTTCTACGATTCAGATCCGAATTTTGAACTGGCTCCTCGTTTCATTGACTCCCTTGCGTTACCCAACGGACATGAAAACTCCTTCTATGCGGAGATAATGGCCGTCCGACACGCGGATGAAGCGTGCAAAAGGAATGGACTGAGAGATGGGTTCGTCATCTACACGGACAATGGCGGAGCAGTGAAGGAAACCCACCTTCCCTACGTCAAGCTCATTACTCCTGATAGGTATCATTTCGCAGACGAATACCTCTACAAGATGAGGTGCCGAGGCGGTTACGTGAGACGGAGCACAGGCAAAGTGAAGTTCAGAAGACCTATCACACCAATCAATGAAGAGATTCTGCGCTTGATGACAGCAGAGCGAATAGAGTTCAAGCTCTCAGAGAGCCCGCTGTTTCAGAAGTTCAACCTAGAACCTCACTGAGGCAATCGGGAAAAGGGGGCCGCTAGGAATGACTTCGCTCTATCTGGATGACTTTGTAGGCGGCCCGAGGACCCAAGATGTAAACTACTACGCCTGTCACAACTCCAATGATTATGGGGAGGGCCCCTCCTATGAGAAGTCCAGCAAGGGGCGGAAAGACGCCGAGGACACGAAGAAGCCATTGCACTTTAGGGCGGCTTTTCCAAAACTCGCTCCTCTTCTCCAAAGCGATCGAGTCCTTAAGAACAAGGGTATCGGTAACCGAGACACGGCGAATGACGGCAGAGCTCTGGCACTTTGGACATGGCGGCGCTTCGTTGGCCGTGTATTGGTATCCGCAGTTCTTGCATTCCCACCCGCCGGATGGCGACATCGTCTGTCACGAGTTCGACATGATTAAAAGCAAAATGGCGCGACTCAGAAAATGTGAATTATCGCGCCAAGGAGAAAGGCTCTTTCCTTGTCGCGGTTCTAGCTGTCGCAGCCGGCCTTAGTGCAATCGGGATTTTCCAGTCTCAGACAACATGGAAGTTCGACGCAGTAATCATCGGTGCATTTCTTCTGGGCGATTATCCCCTCAGATGGGTTATTGGGCCTCATAAGAGCAGGCGGGTTCTTCAGGTTCTTCAGAAAACCTACGTAATTCCCAAATCTCATCCTTCTCCATCTTGGGCAAAGCTCGCCCTCTCGTCCTGCTGGTTCCTCATTGCAGTTCTTGCGGTGGGAGAGGTTGCCTACCTTGTCGCCTTCTTCGCGGGAATCCCCTATGGCGGGAAGCTCTCATCTTTTACAATTATAGAACTCAGCGTGCTCTTGAGCGTCCTGCTGGCGACTGACTTCAAGGACAACTACACAAAGGAGCTGGGTGCGGACGATTTTTGGCAGAACAACGTGCCCTAGACAAGTCCAGGTACATGCGGTGTTTAGCGCACTTCTTGAGCAACCTTACATAATCCTCTGACTTGTCCGATGGTAGCACATGGGCCTCTTTTGGGACGACGAGGAAAAGCGATCTGTTCCGAAAGCTGTGCTCAAGAGACTAGTGTATGACAGGGACAAAGGAATCTGTCGTTTCTGTGGCAACCCGGTTCATCCCTTCGAGGCAGAGATAGGTCACGACAAGGCACACTCCCGGGGAGGCAAACTCACTCTGAAGAATGCCCTCCTTCTTCATCCCGCCTGCAATCGCTCGATGAGAACTCAGACTCTGAAACAGGCCAGAAGAAGCATAGGACTTGACGCTCCAGATGTAAAGACACGAACTGCGTTGAAGGCCCTACCAATTGCCAAACTCAAGTTCTTGGCCAAGAAGCGCGGAATTAAGGTGAAGGGCTGGGTCGAAGAAGGTCTCTTTTCTGTTGAGAGACATCCGCCATCAAAAACAAAACTCGTGAATGCACTCTCAAAAGTCGTGAAGCCTGAGAGCATAGCGACAGACTTGAAGGAGATGCCAGCTCCCAAGAAGCGCCGAAAGCGGCGCGAATCTTCATGGTTCTAGTCGCAGAGTACAGTTTCTATCCTCAGATCCGCGCGTGCGCCCTCCGCTGAGAACAACGGCGATCCCGCTGTCACAAAGCAAAGCCAGTCCAATTCAAGTTTGGTTGTGGGACTAGAGCACCGCGCCGAGGATGAGAGCGGCCAGCATCATGAATACGCCAGCTTCGCCCTGAAAGAACAGAAGCAATCCACCGAGGAATGCGAGAATCGTCATAGCGAGACCCAAAATCCCGAACCCAAGTCCTGAGCCAATCATTGTAACCGTTTGCCAGATCCCGATTATGAGAATTGCGACCAAGGCCGCGCTGAGAAGTGCGCTGTATTGAGGAGTCAGTTGGCCGACTATTGCTTGGGCAATCATTCCAAGCAGGTCCTCAGGGTCGATTCCTACGCCTGTCTTGAGCCAAATGCCAAAGACTATGCCGGCAAACAGCGAAGAACTACAAAGGGCTTCGGCAGCTTTTCCCAAGTTTGGCTTTCTATCTTCCCGAGGCCAGCGCGCTCGCTGTCATGAATAAAGCTCCGAGACCCAGAAAGAAAGTGCCGTTAGCAATGATTTCGGCTAGCCAGTAAGAATATGATGCATTCGGGAAGAACCCAGTAAAGAATCCGTAGCCGACGAGGAACATGACCAGTCCCACGACGAATGCCTCGGCTCTACCCATGGCTTTTGAACACGAGAGGATTCCATTAAGCATTTTGCACGAAAGCCGCGGACTCCTGTTCGGCAGGTGCCGACCTCGAAGACTCAGTGCAAGAACCGAGAGGACTAAGGTGAGACTTCGGGTATTTCGCCCCATCTCTTGCTGAGGAGTGTCTTCGACCCATCTTGGACTCTCACCATAGCATCGTCTGCTATGCTGTAGCTGGATGGAATTCTGAAGTTCTCGCCACCTCCTTTAACGAGAACAACCTCCATCTTTTTTTGCTTCGGATTGATGAAGATAGGGAGCTGCGTTCCAGCGAAGAAGACCCGAAGATGCTCAATTCGCTCGTTTCCCCAAACTCTGATTGACCAATTCGTTTCTATCGGTTGATTCAGACGCTCGCTGAATTTCTCGACGTAGACTGGAGGATCCTCGTCTTTTTGTTTGGTTTCACGACCTGCTGCCTGAATTAGCCCAATAACAATGGCGGCCAGTGCCGCCTTTCCTGCTACGGTAGTCCAAAAACTGGCGGAATCTGGAGACTGAATGACTACGCTATCACTAGAAGTCGAGCTTCGCTCGGTTCCATTTTGGTATTGCAAAGTCATTGTGGGTGTTGAAGTGTAAGCCGACGGCCATTCGAGGCTCGTGGTGTTTCCAGTTAGGAACATTTCTCCCCCAAACATCACGCCGCCGCAATAGCTGTTAGGAATCGACGTGGGAATCAGAACGATATTAGAGCCTGACGGGGCCAGAGGATTCGTAGGAGTCGCTTGCGGAAATTGGACCACAACTTGCTCCAAACCTCCTGAGATTGGAGCGGTCATACATCCAAAGCCGTTGACACTTACAGGGGTATTCGCGAGGATAGGCTCATCGGCAACTACATCGACGGATACCTGCATGTAGCTTACCGCTGACGCATTACCTACGTAGATACCCGCCGAGGCAGAGGGAGGGTAAAATAACGAAACAGTTTGAAGTGCGGGTGATTGCTTGGGAGGAGATACGTCGGGAATTGGAAGGAAGCCGATCCAGCCAAGGAGGATAATGAACACGACAATTTGAGCTGCGAGAATAGTCAAACGCCTCTTGGAGAATTTCACAGCTTCCGTAGCGAAGTGCTGAGTTCTAACTCATAACTATTGTCTCTCCAGAATGGCAAGCTAGAGAAGGAAACCGAGGATGGTTCTGGCAAGAAGCAACGTCAGTGCATTCGAGGTAACCAAGAAAGGTAAAGCTGCTCGTGGTCAGCATTTGGCAGTCGAACTGCTAGAGAAGGAAGGTTTGAGTAAGAGAAAGGCCCTTTTTCGAGCGAAACGAGCGAATAAATACGAAATCGGCGGCCGAAAGGCAAGATTTGAACCGCAACAGCATGGATGTGGCATTTGGAGGAGTCATTGCAATCGAGACAGCCTTCATCCTTTTTGTCGCGCATAACACGAGCTTTCTCTCTATCGTTGAAGCGCTGGCCATCCTGCTCTCGGCTGTCGGATTGCCCTTCTACGTCGGGATAATCAGAGGAGCTGCCATCGATGAGCTAGACACCGAGCGGATCCTAGGCTGGATGATTCTCGTAGCGGCCAACGGGGTAGGCCTTGCACTTGTACTAATCTCAACGGGGTTTCATTTTGCTGTCTACATAGGGGCCGTAATCGTAATCTCGGGCGTAGCCTCTTCATGGTGGCTCGGCGGAAGGCTTTGCTCCCTCTATGGAATTGAACGTGACCATAACAGACGCGTAATCCTAGCAGGAGGTTGCATTACCGCTGTGTTCTTCTCGGTAGCCATCTTTGGAATAGGGCTCGTCATTGCCCTTGTTAACATAGCGGCAAGCAGCGTTGGGCTGGTCGCATCTTACTTTGTAATTGGCTGGGTAGCCCTGATCTATGTTTTCTATGTGGCTGGCGCGCAGAAGACCTGGGTTGCTCTGATCAATAGACAAACGCTCCTTGAAGAGTTTGAGCACAAGCATAAGCGGCTGGATAAATTCATCCGAAGCGCACAGGCAAAACAAAATCCGTTGTTTGACGCAACTGAATTTGCCTTTGCCGCAACTGGCACCTTGCGAAGGCAGCGACGCATCTATTTTCTTGCCCTTCTTTCATTCATAACTATCGGATTTGCCACTGACTCGCTGAGGGCGCCCATCAACTGGCCAGTGGTCTATTTCTTGGGCCTTGGAGCGGACTGCATGCTCATAGCCTCGCTGATAATGTATCTTGGGATACCGCAAAATGAGCTGTTGCAACACCCTTAGCCGATGAAAAGACCGAGAACCAACAATAGCACCAAAGTGAAGCCCGATAAGGAGCTACGGCCGTACTACCTTAGCGGGAGCGCGATTCTTGAAAGCAGTCTTCCGTCTTGTTTTCTCAAAATCTTTGTCGACAATGCGAATGATTGACCTGAAAACCCCGACTTCTGAATACTTTATGGGGGCCGGCTCGCCCTTGTTCCAGTCAGATGGTGTTGCCTGTTCTTCTTTGAGCAAGAAGAGGTCCCACCCTTCTCTGACGATATTCTCGAGCTGACCTATTGTTCTGTATCCAGAATCATGCAATTCGCCCACAAGCTCAGAAATTAATTCAGGAGTGCTTTGAGATCTATTTGGGAATCTCTTCCTGAGCAAGGAAGTAAGATTGTCGAGATTGACCTCCAGGCTTGGATCTATCTCATTTCCCTCGAAAAGTCCGGGATATCCCTTGAATCGCGAGGTAAGCGACCACCATTTGGTTGAATCCATTTCGAAGGGAGTGAGCAATGGTCGCAGGCGTTTGGATGGCTTGGTTGTAGAGTATCCTCTTCTCTTGTGTCTCCCTCCCTTTATCCAGGACGGTGTTGCGGTCCACCCCATTTCATCGGCAATATCAAGAGCCTCAGTGTACGTCATTGCAAAACATTTTGTGTTAGCCGAGACCCCCAAGTACCATACGTAAACCAAAATCAGCCCTGGAATTTTCTCGTACTTCGGGTCTAACCTGAATACCTCCTTGGTGGCCGCCTTCATCTGGATTGGATACGCCAAAAATTCTCGTTTGTCATCCATACCTCGATCTCGATATACTATGAGGTCGATTCCGCGGTCACGTTCAGGCCGAGCCACTTCCAAGCCAGCCCTAATCAGCTCGCTGGTGAGCCAGTTCCGACCTGCTAGTTCGACCTGTTGAGTATCCAACTCTCAACCACCCTGGTGCCTCTTATGACGCCCCGTCAGAAGAAGCGCCATGATGCTTGGCATCATCAGCCTTGGGCTCTGAAAGTGTCGGGAAATTTTCTTCCATAACAGGAATCAGCCTTTCATACATGGGGAACGGAAAGATTTTCACATACGCCTTCACGGCGGGACTCTTGGCTGCCTTATCGAAATAGTACTTGAAGAACTCAAGCTCTTCTCCTCTTATCAGTTTGATATTGTAAAGGTACCATACCTTCCCAAAGAAGCCTAATAGATAATCAAAACTCTCTCGAATTGCCACTTCTCCGGGATCCGTAATCGATTCATTATCATGGTCACGCAGGATATGTGGAAGTTCTTTCTTGCCATAATGTCTACGATCCTGAATATCCCAAGTCGGTTCTGGGTTTAGGAAGAAATCATCCAGAAGCAGCTTCGCATGTGTGTATTCTTTTTTGTAGTCTAATTCATCTGCAAGTTTCAGGACTGTCTTCTTTCTCTGCTCAACCCGACTTTGGCTATATTGGTAGACTCCAATGATACCACCCACAATCCCAAAGGATCCAACGCCTATTGTTACTATCTCGCTAATTTCAAAGAGGCTCATTACGACACTGGCGTCTGCGCGTTCCTCTTAGTTTGAGTTATGTAAGGATGCCTGCAAATACTCGCTATCCCAAATCGTTAGGACTGGCTACATTCTCCCTGCAGGAGAGATAATCGGGACGAGGTCCTCGCCCAATCCGAAATAGAAGGGCGGAAATCGCTCAATCTCTGAATGGGATATTTTAGCGGTTCTCACCGTCTTATCGCGGACGTTGCCTCCTCTGGAGGCCCCGTGACCCGCTGGACTCTCGACCTTTGGTACCTAAGCCTAGATAGTGAGTTCGACTGTTACTATATAAAGTGACATCTGGTTATCCTCTACAGATAGCCTTGGCCTTCCTACTGCGAAGCAGCGAAGCAGGGAACAACGTTGGATGTTGATGATGCTTGGAGGAGATTCGAAGAACCGAGTGAAGACTATTGGCCATTAGAGAAGGTCGTGGTATTAGCCCAATTAGCGAAATATTTTGAAGAAAAGGGTGCCATTGACAAAGTTGATGAGATGCGCAAGGAATGGACATTACTCAACCGTTGCGGTTTGATGCCTGCGGACTCCTTTCCTGATGTCTGGCGATGGTGTATTGACAACATAGGCCGACCTTACCCCGAATCGAAGCAGGGAGATGTAGACTACTACAAGAAGAGATTAGCTGAGACTTCGAATTCTCTGCATAAGGCTCGTTACGCCTATGCAATTTGGGTCTTGACGAAAAAGGACGTTTCTTATGCCAAACAATCAGTCGAGTACTTCCTGGATTCAGCAGCTCAACGGGGAAAGGCGGAGCTCGACGCATCTTCCATAGAGACAACCAAGGCGTGCTTCGAGATATCGTTCAAGCTGGCGATATCTATGAACATGAAAAGCCCCCTTGGTGCCAACGATGTCTTCATGAGATTCTTCACGACATTCCAAGCTCAGCGATCAATGGGTGCTGAGAAGTTTGTCTTCGGCAGCCTTACAGATCTAATGATCAGACTTGGAACTGACTTGATGACAAGGAAGGAATACAAGGTCGACAAGGGAGCCCGGGCCGCAATCTCCGAAGTGGCAAAAATCGCCGGAGAGATGGCGAAGGAATTCTCCAGCATCGGGAATTACGAAATAGAGCAGCAGTATCTAAACAGGGAAGCATCCCTCTTTTCGATTCTGGGAAGCGAAGAAGATGCCAAAAAGGCCAAGATAGGAGTTGCAGAATCAATCCTTAAGAGAGCTGATTCAACAAAGGCCGATTCGCTACTAACATCCATATGGCTAGAGTCAGCAGCGAAGCTCTACTCCGAGCTTGGGATGCCTGACAAAGTCAGGGAGCTAGGTGCCAGGATAGAGCAAGGAAGTAGCGAGGCAGCTAAAAAATTCAAAACCATAACGACTTCGGTTGAAATTCCAGCTGATGAAATAGTCGGCATGTATCTTCAAAAAATCTCTGGAATGACTCCTGAAAAAATTCTTTCTCAGATTGTTGCCGACGATTCGGAGTTCATCCCTGACCTTCAAGCAACAAGAAAATTGGAGGAACAATTGAGTAAGGAGCACCCGTTGTCTTACATTCTGCCGCACAAGGAATATGATGAGTCGATTCCGGCCAAGACTATAACAAACGAAGACGAGATTCTCGAGAGCGCTGTCAACCGGACGTTTCTTCTGGATGCTCGATTGAGGCTTTCCATCCTGAGTCTAATACTTTCGAAGATCATTCCTCAGAGTATTCAAAAGGACCATATCTTGAATTTCCTGAAGAGTACGAAGAATATCTCGAGCGAAGACTTGGAGATTATTTCGAGAGGACTAGATTATTATTTCTCCGGTGACTACCTAGGGTTTTGCCACGTTATTATGCCGCGGATAGAACAAGAATTGCGGTCGATTTTGAAGGCAAGCCGTGGCACGACGCTCAGCTACGATCCGAAAGACATCGGATTCGACCAAAAAGTCATGGGCGGCCTTGTGCGTGACTTGGAATCATCTTTGGATGCAAATCTCCACAAGTACGTGGAGGTCTGGTTAACCCAAGAGGGAGTCAATCTTCGCAATAAAATCAGTCATGGTTGGCTCAAGCTGATTGCATTTGATAAGGCGACTGCTGACCTAACGTTATATTTGCTCCTCAGGCTGGCGGATGTGTGATTTCGTTGGCTGCATTTTTGGGCTTTCAACAAAATCCGGGCAATCAGGAGAGATCAGATTAGAAGCCGTCTTCTCTTTCAGCGTTGGAGCTCTTTCCCCGGCGGGCTTATGAGGAGCAGGCATAATCAGACGATTTGACAGCGGCCAAATCTTGCATTTTTGCAATTCTGGTGGCTTCTTTTGCCTGATAGGTAGAAGTTATCTGCTACCTCTACTTCGACATCTAGAAGTATGTCCGAATCGTCTGGTAGGCTTGTCCGTCGCGATGCGCCGCGAAGGCTCCGGATCCCCTTCCGGCGCGTCTAACGGGCTGTTTCGGAGGGGGCAGAGAACCTTAACTATAGTTTCCACCGTATGATTTGCCACGTTGCAGAATGACTATCCGCTGACCATCAGCGCTCTGCTCAGGCAAACTGTGTGCAGGAGAGCACCGGCGAGGTGGTCTACCGCGATGCCCACCACACTTTGACCCAGCTCTTCGACAGGATTAACGGTCTGGCCTTAGGCCTGGAAAAATGGGATGAGAGATAAGACGAGAAACGGAGCTCCGGGAATGGGCGAGCGCAGGCGCATGAGATAGCATGACCGCCCCTGACGTAGGCAAGCTGCGGGATGAGTTCAAGGGACCTTGCGAACTCGTGATGACCTCAGACGGAAAGACCATCTTCCTGAGGCACTGGGTCAGTGACGCCGGAACTGACCTTGCGATTCTAGTCTTTCATGGGATCACCACATACAGCGGGCCCTACGGGAAGCTGCTGGCGGAAGAGCTTGCGAGAGCGGGCTTCAACGTATTCGGCATGGACTTGAGAGGGCACGGGATGTCCGACGGAACCCGGGGAGACTATCCGAGCGGAAAGAGGCTCTCCGAGGACCTATGCGAGACCATAGCTTTCCTGAAGGGCAGGTTCTCGAAGGTAGTCGTACTCGGGCACAGTCTCGGCGTTCTGTCAGCCGTTATTGCTGTGAATAGCTGTGCCGGGAATGTTGACGGCCTGATTCTTCTCAGCGCGGGAAGGAAGATCAGGCCCGGCGCGTTCGTCAAACCATCTGCGTCCGCAGCACTGAAGACGCTTCTCGGCGTCACGCTCTTCCCCGGAAGCCCTCTGATAGAATATAATCGCCGAGGGATGTCCGGCCGTGACGACCCACTCTACAATTTCCACTACACTGCCCGGTTCTACGCGGCGGTGTATGGGAGGAGCGCTTGGTCGGTCGTCGCGATGCTTGGCAAGAATGAGATTGACTCTCCGAATCTGGTCGTCTCCGGGATGCTGGACATTCCTGTCCTGGTCGGCGTGGGCGATCAAGACGAGATATTCCCGGTAGATTCGGTGAGGGCACTCTTCGACGGCATCGAATGCAGCAGGAAGGAATTCATTGTCATTCCTGGGGGCAGACACGCAGCCTTCCCTGAGGGGTCTTGGGCGCAGCTGATAGTGTGGCTGAAAAGAAGCTTCGGATGATTGCGTGCCTTCAAGAGTTCTTAGCGCCGGGAATGCGGTCCGGCCTTCTTGATTATCGATCTCAGAGTCTTCGATTCATCCGAGAGGATTGATGGGTGAGCGAAGTCTTTCCTCATAAGAATGAGGGTTTTGGCTCTCTCGATCTCGTTCCAGTCCGCATTTACACAAAGAATCCCGTTCAGTGTTGGCCCGTCGAGATAGAACTGAATGAACCCTCTTTTGGCGTCCATTTGTCCTCTTCGGACGACCGTGGTGTGCTGAGACAGATCGCCGTAGGCATTTATCTCCAGGTCAAACTGATTTGAAAAGAAATACGGGAGCTCGTCGAAGGTCTTCTTCTGGCCCGTCATGTTCGCGCCTGCGGTCGCTCCTTGCCTCTGGGCTACGTCAACGTGCTCAACCCTCAGGTATCTTTTGAAAATCGGGCTGTAGAATCTTGCAATATCACCCGCGGCATATATGTTGTGGACGCTCGTCTTCAGATACTCGTCGACGAGGAGCCCTTTGTCCACCCTAAGCCTGGCATTCTCGGCGAGTTCAGTGTTCGGTATGATCCCTATGCCTACTACCACAATTTCGGCTGGAATTACTTTGCCGTCCTTGAGTTCGACCTCATGCACCCGTCCGTTTTTCCCTCTGAATCCACTCACACTTGCGTTGATTAGGACGTCCACCCCTTTCTTAGAATGGTATTCTCGTATCCAGTCTGCAGTCTCCTCGTCGATTGCAGCATTGAGCAAGTGCGGCGACATCTCTATGAGTGTGACCTTCAGGCCCTTGCTCCTCAGCGTCGCAGCTACCTCACAACCAATGAAACCACCGCCTACGATTGCGACTTTCCCTGAATCTGAAGCTGCTTTCCTGATGATATCACAGTCTTGAAGCGTCCGTAGGTAGTGGATTCCCTCCAGTTCCGAGCCGGTAACTTCGAGCCTCCTGACGCGCCCGCCCGTCGCGAGAAGCAATGATTTGTATGGGATCTCTCTTCCATCGTCAAGTGTTATGTTTCGATGCGAGGCGTCGATGGACTTCACGCGGTGTTTTCTGAGGACCTCCACTCTGTTCCTTGGGTAATAGGAATCGGCTCTGAAGAAAAGTTCGCACCTCTTCTTTTTCCCCGCGAGGTATTCTTTGGACAGAGGAGGGCGATCATACGGGAACTGGTCTTCTTCGTTAACGACTAGGATCGTTCCGGACTTGTCGTATTTTCGGATCTCGAATACTGCGTGGCCGCCTGCGACTCCCCCGCCAACGATCAAGTAGTCGATAGCCGCGGGCATTTGGTTTCGCCCTACCTTCAAGTCGAAAGGCAGTGCCCTCTCGTCTTAATGTTTCTTGCGGTCTTGTCAGATCACTCGAACGATTTAAGGAAACGCTCACGACGAAACGAATCGACAGCAAATACCAGAAGGTCACCGGCGAGGGACCTTCTCAATTGCGCGAAGCGTTAAATCCCTCTGCGGAAACGCATCTAGGGAAGAATCCCGGATGAAAGATCAACCGTTTGAGGGTCTCTATCGTTCATGGTTTGACCTGAGCAAGACCGTCTTCCCCTTCTTGTCTCCCCCTAAGGGTTTCCCCGCAGAGAGTCAACTTCAGGGTTGGCAGACCGAGTTCGAAAAAATAACGAAGAACATTCTCGGGCTTCCTCCGTCATCACTAATGGAGATCGGCTTTGGGCCATCTGCCGAGGCCTACAAGGATTATCTGGACCTAATGAGCTCGCAGATTGAGCTGTACCGACACTCGGCAGATATCTGGATGAAGTTCTCCGGCGCCTGGGCTGAAGGGACCCAAGCTGCAGTGAGCAGGATGGCGAGTGAGACAGCGAAATCAGACGTGGGCCCCGGCAAGCGAGCCTACAACGTGTGGGTGGAGGAGCTTGAGAGAAGGTTTGACATCTTGCTAAGAGACGAGGAGTTCATCACAAAACTTGCAAGCTTCGTTTCAAGCTATCTTGAGGTGAAGCGCAGAAGCGATGGTATCCTGGAGAAGTTTCACTCCCAGATGAATATCCCTACGAAATCCGAGATCAACGTGATATACAAAAAATTACACGACCTGGAGAAGAAGGTCGACAAGCTTTCTCGGGAGCGGCAAGAGCCAGGAGTGCAGTGACAATGAGCAGCACCGACTGGTACAAAGATCTCGAGCGAGCTATGACCGACTGGAACGAGCGGTTCGCGGCAGAGGTTGCAAAGGGAAGCCCGTCGATCAGCGATTTGAATGGTGACATAGAGCTAACGCCCTCGGAGATTGTCTACACCAAAGACAGGGTGAAGTTGCTCCACTACACGCCGATCACCAAGAGCTCGGTACCCGTGCCATTGCTCATAGTTTGCGCGCTCGTAAACAGGAACTACATTCTCGACCTCCAACCCAATCTCAGTGTGATTAGGCGTTACCTAGAGCGGGGGATTGATGTCTACATAATCGACTGGGGTGACCCAGCCCCCTCGGATAGATATGAGACGATGGGAGACGAGGTCGATTATATCGATGCGATGGTCGACGCCATCAGAAAGCGGTCGGGACTCCCGAAGGTCAACTTGCATGGGTACTGCATGGGCGGGGCCCTCTCTGTAATCTACGCTTCTGTGCACCCCGAGAAGATAAGGAACTTGGTGGTACAAGCTGCACCCATCGACTTCTCGAAGAAGGAAATCGGAATATTCAACCTATGGGCGAGGTACATCGATACGGACGAGATCGTTGACACGTTTGGGAACGTGCCGGCGTCATTCATGAACCTCGGATTCCTGCTCGTAAACCCAGTGGGGCTCATGATCGACAAGTACGTCAAGTTCTACGAGAGGATAAACGAAAAGGATTATGCCGAGAACTTCCTGAGAGTGGAAAAATGGGTCTTCGATACCCCTGACCTGCCCGGAGAGTCCTACAGGCAATTCCTGAAGGACCTCTTTCAGAAGAACCTTCTGGTAAAGGGCGAACTGGTTGTGAATGAGGTCAGGGTATCCTTGAAGCAATTACGTGCGCCGCTTCTGTCACTGATCGCCGACGACGATACGCTGGTCCCTCCCAGTTCGAGCGTCCTCCTGAATGAGCTTGTCTCGAGTCGTGTGAAGAAAATCATGCGTTACCCGACCGGTCACGTCGGACTCTGTGTGAGCAAGAGTGCCCACAAGGAGTTCTGGCCTCAGGTGGCAAACTGGATCGCAAAGAATTCAATGAGAAATGAATAGGAATGAGGTCTTCAAGACCTCTTTCGCGAGTCCTTACTGCCCTGGGGCTTTGGTAGATTTTGCGAACCAGGCAGCGTATGCGTCAACTGCGGACTTTTCTGCCTCTGCGGCTACCTTCTGCCATGCCATTGTTGCTTCTGTGAAGACATTCAAGGCCTTGCTCGATGCTGCCTTGCTCTGCTGAACCTGATTCAAGTAGAACTGGAAGAGTTTGGAGCTGTTTTGCGAGATATCCGCGATTGGAACGTACTTTCCAGCCGCCGCGAGCGTGGTCAACACTTCAGTCTGAGTGTCAATCGTAGCCTGCACGAGTTTCTTCATGGCTTCCATCGGTTGGTTCACTAGTAGATCCATTGTTTCGTTCACAAGCTCAGAGTAAGCGGTCCTGGCCTGCTTCTGCTGTTCTTCGTTAGATGCGTTTTCTTGCCGCATTTGTTATTACCAAATGATTCCAATACCACGACCTTATATAAGGATTACCATTAGATGGTATCATGAGCCATTAGATGGCTCAAAAAGGTTAAGCCTTCTTGATTGGAATCACGACCACTTGGACGAGGTCGCCCTCCTTTATTCCAAGAGCCTGCCGCTCTGCTTCTGGTATTGATATCCTGCCAGCCTTCTGAACGCTCGTTTTGAAAACGGCGCTAAATCGCGAGAATGTGTTGAGAGAACCCAGGAAGCCGCTCACTGCCTCTGCTTGACCCGAACTCGCTTTTCTTAGCGCCTCTAACTGAGCATCAATCATGGCCTTTGCAATATCCTGCATGCTCTTTGGGGTTTCGTTCTCGTCTCCCGTCATTTGCACTCTCTGACTTTCCATGGTTTGAAATGTCACATATAACCATGTGAGCGGAGCGACGAAACGGGCAAATCGGGACGGCAGGTGTTCGAAGCGCTACGACGGTTATCGCGCACAGGTACGAGCAAAGGATAACTACGGTATCGATTTGTCTTCGGCGAGCAGTCATAGTTTATGAAATATTTTGAAGATTTCATCGTCGGTGAGACTTTCACTACACCTGGTAGGACGATTACCGATGCTGACGTCACAGACTTTGCCGGAGTGAGCGGAGACTTCCACTCTCTTCATACCGACGAGGAGTTCGCCAAACGGAACATCTTCCACAAGCGGGTCGCGCACGGAGTTCTTACGCTCGCGATAACTGAAGGTCTGTGGATGAGGCTCGGAATCTTTGAGGAGTCACTGCTGGCCTTCTACGGGATCGATAAACTTCGGTTCACAAAGCCCGTGTTCATCGGAGACACGATAAGAGCGACGCTAGTTGTGGGGGAAACGCGAGAGAAGAAGGAGATGGGCCTCGTTACAATCAAGAATGAGGTCACAAACCAGAATGGAGAGATCGTCCTCAATTTTGACGCTCAGCTTCTCTTCAAGAGACGCGATCAAGAGCTCAAAACAATGTGAGTAGACCGCCTCATCCTGGTGTTCTCGATGGCCAAGAACTTGCTAGTGCCCGGGGCACGCCGGTCATATTTGACGTGGGAATCATCGGACGGCGACAGCCAAGTCTGTGAAGCGGAAGAAAACAACGTGACCCCTTGCAGGAACAACCCGCTGAAAAGCTGACGAATTCGACGAGGGAGCCGAGAAGTTAGACACTCTCCGCTGTCTCACATTCCAGCCGACAGGTTATAATGTTGCCAACAGTCGCAGGAAGTGATGTCGTCCTCTTCTTCCGCTGGATCGACGTCTCTCCCGGCTGACCTGCAGGGCAAGGTTTCACTCGTCACAGGGGCTTCGCGCGGGATAGGCGCTGCCATAGCAATCTCACTCGCGAACGCGGGCTCTGATGTTGTGATCAACTACAGGAGCGAACGAGATGCGGCTGATGAGGTCGTAAACGCAATCAAGAACGCAGGAAGAAATGCGCAAGGGTGCAAATTCGATGTCACCAACGCCCGAGAGGTCACCCGCCAAATAGACCGGGTGGCGTCTGAGCTGGGGCACATCGACATACTTGTGAACAACGCGGGCATAAACAGGGATAGGACTTTCCTGAAGATGAGCGGGGAGGATTGGGAGCAGGTCATATCCACTAACTTGACTGGCGTTTTTAACGTTACAAAGGCAGCGCTGCCTCACATGCTCAGTCGAGGATGGGGCAGGGTCGTCAATATTTCGTCGGTAATCGGGATCATGGGGAATATCGGTCAGAGCAATTATGCGGCGTCGAAAGCGGGCATCTTAGGATTCAGCAGATCAATCGCAAAGGAACTGGCGTCGAAGGGAATAACGGTAAACGTTATCGCACCAGGGTTTACGTCAACCAGAATGGTAGACTCACTCCCTCAGGTTGTGAAAGATAGCCTCATCGCTCACATCCCTCTCAAGAGGTTTGCGACGCCGCTCGAAGTGGGGGACCTAGTGGCCTTCGTCTGCTCTCCTCGGGCAGGCTACATAACAGGCGAAGTATTCTCAATAAGCGGCGGTCTGTTTTTCTAGGGCTTCAGTCTCTTCGCGAAAACCGTAATGAAGGGAGTAAAGGAGTTACTTTCATAGAAACTGGCGGCCAAAACATTCTGCGTCGGGAATTCCGCCGTCAGAATCTCCATATCTTGGCCGCGAAGACGTTCAGAAACCTGGTCTAGCAGGGCCGCTGCAATTCCTGCTCTTCTGTGCGCTGGGGCGACATACAATTCAATAATCTTCGCGATATGCTTCTTCCCGTAGTAAGGATTATCTCGAACTTCCACTCTTATCAATCCGACGGTTTTTTCTTCGTCCCTAGCGACAAGCACCATCTGTCTCTTGTCGGCGATGCTCATCTTGACGTTCTTCTTTATCTCGTCCAAATAATCTTCGTCGAGTTCAAGCGTAGGCTCGAATTCACTGTTCAAGCCCCAGAATTTGTGGATGAGTCTGCTCGCCTTGTCCAAGTCCACAAGCTGTAGGTTCTCTATCGTGACCGGCATGATAATACTGATTAGGCTATGCCTTAAGAGTCTTAGGGTTCGGCGGTCATGAGGTTTCAGAAGAAGCTCCGGCTCCCGAAAACTGAAGTCGGACTCCTCTTTCGTGCTATGGCAATTTCATCTCTATAGAGATTCCGATAAAAAATATGATGACAAATCGCCATGCCGCCACGACGTCCGCTTAGGGACAATCGATCCGCCGCCTAAATCTAGGTAACCTACTCCAACTTCCCTAGGCGTTGTTGTGTCCGCTATGTAGACGTTAACTTACAGATGTACATCGACATCTAGCACTTAACTGCTACCTGTCAAAGGCCTGAGTGCGGGTCAGGACCAATGTCACGCCTGGATGAGGTGCCGATAACTCGTTATCTCTCGGTCATCGCTTATCATATCGGCACTTTGAATATTGAATGCGTCAGATAACAAGGGGTTCTGCGTGGATTGCTGTTGCCTGGGTTTCTAGTGACTGGTAGACCTCACTATGAGATAGGCATATGGTCTCGCAGAGACAATATGAAGGACAGTGATAGACGGCATCCTTGTTCAAAAGCGGAGAGTAGCCTGCTCGGTGGTCAAGCTAATGCGGTGAGTGGCGGTGGGCGCCGAACCTGTATGTGGCATCGTACGTGAGGGAAAAGCTAACCAAGCCATTCGGCGGTATAGGGCCGACTGATACACCCGAAACGGTGCCGCCTCCACATATGCCCGCCAATCCGTCCAAACCTTCGCTTACGGAAAAGATGTTGTGGATTTTCCATATCGGTCCTGAGGCATCGACATGAAAGGTTCCGATCATTGTGAAGCTACCAGGATCAGAATTCCCCACTGTGCCAGCAAATGGGCCTATGAACGCGGCATGAATGATATCTGCCGTGCTCACTTCTGGCTGGAGAATTATGGTGCTGTTTCCCGACATGCCTCCGGTGTATACAAAGAAATCAGAATGAGTGTTGATAGACTGCCCAGCTCCCGGTACAACGAACGGGGCCTTGGTGTAATACTCTATGGCCCCTTTAATGGCCCCAGTAACATGGATTGGAACTAATTCTGCCGGCCCCACAGTACCTTCGTACGCCACTATGCCCAAGACAACGACTGCGGCAACGATTGTGACGAGAGCAACTTCGATTGGAACTAATTCTGCCGGCCCCACAGTACCTTCGTACGCCACTATGCCCAGGACAAGGACTGCGGGGACTATCGTCGCCAGAGCTATCGTGATGCGACGACTCTTCTTTGATGGACTAGGCAGAGTGTTGAAGTTGGACGTAGTACTAATCTTTCTGCGGAGCATATAGCAGAGCAATAACAGGATGTCGTATGTAGAGGTAGATGGTCTAGTTCTAGTACACTTCTGTTTCGGGTTGGTGCTGTTGCCCATTCATGTCCTCGCCAGTAATAATAAATATGTCCGCACCACGCATCGTCGATGTCGAGGATGAAGGGGGGACGACGATTGAGTAGTGGGAGGCCTGTATCTACCTCCTCCAGGAGCCCAGGCCGATCTCAATCTAGAAAAGGGCTGGGAAAAGAGAGGATGAAACAAAGAAAGGTAGCCATAATCACCGGAGGAGGAGCCGGTATTGGGAAAGCGATTGCGGAAGTGTTATCAAAATCCGGAAACACCGTGGTTATCGCCGATGTCAACAAGGAGGATGGGATGCGTGTTGCAAGCCTCACTCGCGGGCGCTTCATCTACACGGACTTGAGCAGGCGCTCTGAATGTGAAAATCTGGTAAAGGAGACAATTCGGCAACTAGGTAGCGTCGACATACTAATCAACAACGCAGGTTTTCAGCATATGGGACCGATAGAGGATTTCCCTGAGGAAACTTGGGATCAAATGCTATCAGTAATGCTTACCGCACCATTCCTGTTGACGAAATATGTCTGGCCATCAATGAAGGTCAGGAACTGGGGAAGGATAGTAAATATCTCCTCCATACTAGGATTGGTGGCCTCGCAATTCAAGAGCGCGTACGTAACTTCGAAAACGGGCTTGATTGGCCTTACCCGCGCCACGGCTCTGGAAGGCGGAGCCTTCGGAATCACTGCTAATGCTATCTGTCCAGCCTATGTTCATACGCACCTGCTCGATGCCCAAATAGCGGACAGCGCGCATTTTTATGGCATACGACCTCAGGATGTGGTTGGTAAAATAATGCTTGAACCAGCAGCTATCAAGAGGCTCGTCGAACCGAGAGAGATCGCTGCATTGGTACAATACCTCTGCTCAGACGAAGCCTCTGCAATCACGGGAGTGGCCTTGCCTATCGATCTCGGATGGACTGCAAAGTAAAGCGGTAGGCTCTCGCAAAGCTTCATAGACTCTACTCCGTATTATCCATTCGTCAGTCCGAAGACAGATGCGCGAGCAACTTCCTTAGTTTCATAATGAAGACCATTGGATCCGGTGAGGTGCTGTCTGACGTGCTGGCGGGGTTCGTGCGAATCCAATAGCCTGAATGAGCGAGTAACCAACTGAATTTGGAATCTATACATGTGTGTTCCGGCTTCTTGCCATTTATATGCCATTCTCGACTCTTGTTGCGAGTTGCAGTCCAGTGGGCGTAGAGTAGCCTTTTGCTGAAGACAAGGAGGGCGCGCGGGCTCGAAACCGCGCTTTGCGCCGTGTTGTTGCTCTCTCTCGTGATTTCTCTCTCCTCCTTTCGACCAGTTAGTGCGGAAACACTAGGTTCGTGGAACTCCACGACTCCTTGGGAGAACTCGTCCACCATCGGCATAACAGGCGAATCGTGCGCGACCTATTCGGGCTACATCTACTGCGTCGGCGGCTTTCGCGTCGGCGGCCCCCTAAGCGGGGTCTACTACGCCCCCGTTTCATCGTCGGGGGTGGGCACCTGGGCATCAACGACGGGATATCCGACCGGCTTCGACCAGGGGTCATGCGCCATCTCTGGCGGCTACATCTACTGCGTCGGCGGCGAGACGGATAGTGCCGGTGACTACACGAACGCAGTCTACTACGCACAGGTCTCATCTTCCGGAGTGGGCGCATGGACATTGACGACTGCTTATCCCATCATCATCGAGCGAGAATCCTGTGCCGTCTCCAGCGGCTACATCTACTGCGTCGGTGGCACTTCTGACGAAAGTTATCCGTATACTCCCGGGAACGGTGTCTTCTACGCCCCGATCTCAGCATCCGGGGTCGGCGTATGGCAAACGTCGACCTTTCCCACCGTTATCGACGGCGAGTCGTGCACTATCTCGTCGGGCTACATCTACTGCGTCGGCGGCGATACCGCTCCAGTTTTAGGGAATCCTTACACCGACATTGTCTTCTACGCGTCTGTCTCGGCGTTAGGGCTGGGCACCTGGACATCAACGACCCACTATCCAACTGACATCACCTACGCCTCGTGCGCGACCTATTCGGGCTACATCTACTGCGTCGGCGGCTTCATTGACGGTTCCAGTTTCACGAACGCCGTCTACTACGCGCAGGCGTCATCTTCCGGAGTGGGCGCGTGGACATCGACGACCGGCTATCCGAACCAAACCTATTTGCAATCGTGCCCCATCTATTCGGGCTACATCTACTGCGTCGGCGGCCAAAATGCCCTGGGCTATATCTCGGGCCTTGTATACTACGCCTCCATAAGCGGTACGCAGACCCTGCGTATGACGGCCACGAGCGTGAGCTGCAGCCCAGTCTCAATCTCTGTCAACGTCGAGACTACCTGCACGGCCACGGTGACAGACACCGACGTAGGGACCGCAGTGACGCCCACCGGTTCAGTCACGTTCAGCAGCAGCGGTGTGGGCACCTTCACTGCTGGCAGTTGCTCAGTCAGCGGGACCGGCGCAATCGCGACATGTCAAGTCGGCTTTACGCCCAGTCCGGGCTCAGAGGGCCAGCAGACGATAACTGCCGACTATCTTGGCGACAGCAACCACATGGTTAGCAATGGCAACTTCATCCTAACGGTTGACACGCGCAGTATCTCCACCACCATATCGTGCGCATCTCCATTCCATTTCCACAAGCCGATTGCATGCACTGTCACGGTTGTGGACACCAGCCCCGGTACGCCGATAACTCCTGCGGGAACCGTGACATTTACGAGCAACCACGCGGGTGGATTCTCATCCACGACTTGCCAACTCTCTGGGAGTGGAACGACGGCGAGCTGCTCTGTGACGTTCACACCTACCCGAATTGCCGTCTACACTCTAAAGGCGACGTATAGTGGCGATTCCGATCACGGCGGAAGCACAGCGTCGAAAACATTTAGAGTGATTTGACACTTAAGAATAGGCGCTCCCTTGACTTGGGTCCACAAGGAGAGGTTGAGCGAGAGCCTTGTCAAGCGAGGCATCCTCCCCGTCGACATCTCCTCGGAAGGCTACAGACAGACTAGGGCTTTGCTTGGCGAACGTGCGGAGGTCCGGTTTGCTCAAAGCGTGAAGGTGGGAGTCGTCGTCAATGAGAAGATGGCGGGAATCTGCTTCCCGGACGTTGAAGGCAGGCTGGATTTCAGCAGAGGTTTCATCGGCTACAACTCATCGTTCCAGAAATGGTGTCACGATCTCTTCGACCACGCGTGGTCCTCATCCAGCAAGACATGGCCGGTCGGACTTTCGCGGCAAGAAGAAAGCGCAGCAGCCGAGTTGTCCCGAGCCAAAGTCGCAGCCTCGCAACTGTTGGTCTTCACTAGCGGTTTGACAGATGTCGACCACTTCCATCCTGGCTGGAATTCCGCGCGTCCCACCATCGCGCCGCCGATCTTCACGAGCTCCAGTTTGCCCTTGTCGAACTTCCTCGTCTCTTCAGGCTTCCCAAATCCTTTGACTTCCATCTTTTTTGGCAATTGTGATCATCTAATAATCGCCTATGTCCCATAAAATATTTCGCGTTCGAGGCAGGTTGCGCTGGTCTACCTCTTTAGCGACCGTTTCGGACTGACGCGTTTAGGCGAGTTCTTTCATGCCCTCGAGCGTGTCCTCGAAGCTTCCAAGCGGATGGACCTCGCGGTCCAGCATAAAGTTGGCCGGCGAGCTGAAGAATATCTCGCCCATCTCCTCGATCGTCTTGGCCTCCAGCAAGTAGCCGTTTCCCAGGATGTCCAGGCACGGACCTCCGATCACCTTGCCCTTCTTCTGAAGCTTTGCCATGTACTTTAGGTACTCCGTAGCCGTTTTCGCGAAATCCTTGGAGTCCATGTTGACGCCGGTCCTTACCTTTTCCATCACGAAGGAGCGCATGAGACCACCGGACAAGGCTCTAGAATAATAAGGGTTTGCCGGCCTAGCTTCGACTGCGACGACGCGTGCCTCGACATATAGCGAGTCTAAGAGACTCTCCAAGTAACAAGCCTTATCAAGAGTGCGTTTGCCAACAGAAATTAGCATTTATCATGAAGAGTCACCTCCGACTTCTTGTTCCGTTCCTTATTTGTGCCGTCGCCCTAGGCACCCCGCTGTCTTTGGCTTATGGTGCGGGCCCGATCACAGGCGTCGCAACCAGTTGCGGCGGGATCGCTTCGTGCACGTTCTCTCTCTCAGACGGTAGTGGCGGCACTGGAACCTTGACGGCTTCGGCCGGCGTTGGGGGATACGTGGGTCAGTCTCCTCTGCCCTTCTCGGGCGGCTACGTCAGTTTCCAACTTCCAGGAGAGGCTCAGGTGACCTACGCCTACGGCGTGTACAGCGGCGAAGCAGTGCTGCAGAGCGGCACCGGGTCCACCTATCAAACCACAGGAACGTTCTACGCGATCGACGTGAACACCGGCCTGGTGGTCACCGGGACGACGGTCACGGTCGTAACCATCACCGGGCACAGCGGGCGAGGTGGGGGTAACACCTACACTCTGAACAGCGGCTCGGTTTCGATCACTGGGTCGACTCCGCACACGACGACCATGACTCTCAGCTGCAGCCCAACTCCAACCGCCGTCGAGGCCCAGACCTTCTGTACGGCCACGGTGACAGACACGGATACTGGCACCCCGGTGCCGCCATCCGGCCCAGTCACGTTTACCAGTAGCAGCAGTGCGGGGATCTTCAGTTCGACAAGTTGCTCTCCCTATGGGACCGGCGCGACCGCGAGTTGTGCGGTAAGTTATACACCTGCCTCCGGGACTGAGGGCACCCAGACGATAACCGCCAGCTATCTTGGCGACAGCTTCCATCTTGGAAGCCCCGCCGCCAGCTTCGCGATAACAGTTGGGAAGCGCAGCACGTCTATCAGCATGTATTGCTCTTCTCCGTACAAGATCAACACGCGAACTACGTGCACGGTCACGGTGTTGGACGCCAGCCCGGGTTACCCGCTCCAACCTTCGGGAAACGTGAATTTTGCGAGCAACCACGCGGGCAGGTTCTCATCCAAGGCTTGCTCCCTCAATGAGAATAATGATATTGTGACCTGCTCCGTAAGTTTCACACCAACCCGAACCGGTTCCTACACACTGAAGGCGACCTATGGCGGCGACTCCGACTACCTTGGAAGCACAACCTCGCAGACTTTCAAGGTGGCTTGACGGGTCAGAGAAGATTGCTTCTTCAGTAAGCCCCAGCTCATGCCGTGACGTAGACGCTGTCGTTCTGAATTAGGACCCCGAGCTCGGGGAGAGGGGCGGGAGGCGGACCGCCCGTGACAGCGCCTGTGTTTGGATTGTAGGTGCCACCGTGGCAGGGGCACGATATGGCAGAACCGGAGTATTGGACGGTGCAGGGGGCGTGCGTGCATGTAGCGCTGAAGGCCTTCCATTGTCCGGCCGAGTTCACGAGGATCGACAGTCCGCGCGAGGGGTGGTTGAAATAGGCCGAAGTTCGCCCGGAGAGAGCGCTCAGAGGCGTCACGAGTACATAGCCGGGAGGGGCGGGTTGGCTGGTCGAGCTCGACGCCTGTGAGGAGCTTGAGGCCGATTGCTGGCTTGTCGAGACTTGCTGCGTCTGCTGTCCCGAGACGTATTCTGTGACCGTGACTGTCTGTAAATCGGTGACCGTCTGAGTCGTTGATTCGGAGGCGGGGGGTGGCTGACCCGTGTTTTCGGTGCTACTCCCGGTCGCGTTCGCGCCGCTCTGCGGCAGCTTCTGGACAAGTTCCCATGAGGTCACGAGCCCCGTCACCAGGATGCCGGAGGCAGCAAGCATCCGGCGCAGGAACTCTCTTCGGTTTAGGCTCAATTTTGGTCATCTCTCAATGGCCCGGGACTTGGGTACGGCGCGGTTGAGATGGTACGTCGCATTTGCGACCATGAGGATCAGGGTCGTTCCCAAGATGATCTCCGCCAGAAGGAGCGGGATGTTCACACTGGCTGTGGCGGCGTGAACCATTATCAGCCCGACAAGCATGGACGAAAGGGCTCCGTGAAAGAACAGAGAGTCTCGGAGCCTTTCGAGGAACGCAGTCCCTGTGAGCCATGTCGCGGCTGCGACCGCGACTGAAACGTACCCCAAGTCCATCGAGACTGAGATCGGAGGCGTGAACAGGTACGCGACGTGGACTAGGAGGAAGACCCCCGCGAGGGCTGAGATCGCGACATGGGCGCCCCTTATTGCGGCAATGTTCTTCGTGACCTTCAGCAGCTTCGAACGGAGCAGCATGAATATCGAGGAGAGCCCGATTAGGATCAGGGCCAGGAACCCCGTCACATCGCCAATCGAGATGCCTCCGATCGAGATCGCTGGGAGCGTCGCTGCCAACCCGCCCATGTGTTTGGCCCCCCGGTCTCACCTGCACCTATGACTTTGCGTCAGCCATGCAGCCGGGTCAATCGTCCCCGCCGTGGCCGCCGGATCCGCTGCCTCCGGCGCCGCTGTCATCGCTGCCACCGTCGTCGTGACTCGTCGAGTTTGATCCGGACTGCGAGCCCGACACCAGAAGCGACCCGCTCGCAGAACTTGTCGAGTTTTGCGCCGTGGAAGTCGACGAGGTCGACACGGAGGTCGAGCCCGACGCAGACGTAGAAGACGGCGCCGCGGTCGACGTCACTGTCACCGTCGACGTCCTGTGGACTGTCGTCTCCGACACGCTCCCGACGTTGGTGCCGTTCCCCATACCACCATTCGCCGCGCCCAAGGGTGATAAGAGGACCGGTGCGCCCCCGATTGAGGAAGGCGCGCCACCGCTGAAAGCGTGGGTTGCCACCACGACCGAGCCCACCCCTGCGAGGAGGACAAGGATCATCACGGAAATGACCGATAGCTTCTGAATCATGACCTGTCGTCTTTCATTCATCATTTAACCCCCGAGTTCCTGGAATCTCGATTTCTGTGGAATTCTTTCTTGGGAAGCGCTGCGCTTCCAATTATTGCAAGAGCTCGTCCGCCGCCCCAGGCTGGACCGTGATAGGCTAATCTCGTCGCGTGGTCCGATCGGCCCTCAGAAGCAACAGGCAAACCCGCTCTGGGTAAAAGCCGGGCGGGCATGTTTGGAGCCGCACTCGATCCAACGCAACTTCACGGCTCAATCGAAGCAAATCCTTGTCCACGGGAAACTGGTTGAAGCAATCAGACTGCGTTATCGAGCGCCAATAGAGCTGAGCAACGTCGCCTGGAAGAATTCCAGTGCAAGGTGGCTTCGTTGACAGTCAGGGCGGACGTCGGTGCTTTCCGCGGTCAGTCGTCTTCTTCGTCGTTTTCCGCTGCAGGCTCATCATCTTCGCGCACCCGTTTGATTGGCGCCGGGGGTTGGACGTCCGGCACGGCATCCTTCATGGCGTCCCTACGTGCTCTCGCCGATCCGCCGCCCTTTCTTCGTTTGGACTTGTCCCCCACGCGCGATACGCTCATGTCTGTCTGACCTTGTCCGGCAATACTTAAGGTTCGTCAGCCGCCCCAACGGCTCGGGAATCCGAGTGAACCCGGCCATCGA
>Ga0307372_10002985_pt1 | contig 27485 bp, 27 predicted proteins | sample OX1MG_FD_202533 | JGI IMG/M metagenome (GOLD analysis project Ga0307372, IMG submission 202533) | Soil microbial communities from Risofladan, Vaasa, Finland - OX-1 | ecosystem: Environmental > Terrestrial > Soil > Coastal area > Acid sulfate soil | place: Finland: Risofladan, Vaasa | collected... | reverse complement strand
GCGATGCCAAACCTCGGCATCGAAGCCGACGAAACCACCCGCAGCCCAAACCGCTGCGTGGCGGTATAACCTGGTTCGCGGAGGCCACCCCGTCGGGTGACCGGGCGGTTGATATAGGCTGGTTGCCTGGGCTTGTAAAGCTTTTCTGACAGGGAAATTGGGGCTTTCCCCCAGGCTTTCTGCCCTTCCCGATTGGCGTTCAGTGGTGATTGGCTTGGTTTGGCGAATTTCCTGAAACAACCGCTGTTTCAGTGGTTTAACCGGCACGCGGCGGACGCTCCGACGGAGCGAACGCGGGGCGCGGTAGGATACCCGGCTAAAGCAAGCCCAGCTCGCGTAGCTCTTTGGCCAACTTGGGCGGCAACCGTTCACCCGAATCGAGACCTTCCGGCCGGTCCTTGGGTGCATCTTCGGGTGTGAGGTATCGCCATCCTTGGAACGGCCGGCACGGCCGCGGCATCACCGGTACGAGCTTCATCGCGTATTCGATGGCGACGCGCTTTTCGCCGTCCTTCCCGACGAACGGCCGGAACGCTTTCAGTCGCTGGCGCACGGCGACCTGGCGCTTGATCACCCAATAGATCGAGCCACCGTCGAGCAGCTTATCGATCCGCTTCGGCATGTTGCGGGTGAAGAACACCGACTTGCCACGCTGCTTGCGGCGCAGCTTCTGCAATTTGCGGAGCTCGGCGAGGTCGGAAACGCCGACCGCCATCTTGATCAGATGCAGCGTCATCACGCGGCCTTCGATGCCAGCGCCTTGGCGCATTTGGATGCCGGCTCGCGGCCGAGCGCCTCGGAAATGAACCGGCCGGCGGCGGCAAGCTTCGCGAGATCGATACCATGCTCGATGCCGAGGCCATCGAGCATGTAGACCACGTCCTCGCTGGCGACGTTGCCCGCCGCGCCGGGCGCATAGGGACAGCCGCCGAGACCGGCGACCGAGCTGTCGACCGTGGCAATGCCGCTCTCGAGCGCCGCAAGAATGTTGGCGAGCGCCTGGCCGTAAGTGTCGTGGCAATGGATAGCGAGGCGCTCTCGCGGCACGCGCTGCGCGACGGCTTCGATCATCGTCACCACGCGCGCCGGCGTGCCGGTGCCGATCGTGTCACCGAGCGAAATCTCGTAGCAGCCGAGCGCGTGCAGGCGGGCGGCGACATCCGCCACCGCCTGCGGCGCGACCGCGCCTTCGTAGGGACAGTCGACAACACAAGAGATGTAACCGCGCACGGGAATCCCCGCGGCCTTCGCCGCTTCCGTCACCGGCGCGAAGCGCTCGATGCTTTCGGCGATCGAGCAATTGATGTTGCGGCGGGAAAAGCTTTCGGACGCCGCAGCAAAAATTGCGATCTCGTCCGCCTTGGCTGCGCGTGCCGCCTCGAAGCCCTTCAGGTTCGGTACCAGTACCTGATAGACGACGCCCGGCCGGCGCTTCAGCGCTTGCAGAACCGCCGCCGTGTCGGCCATCTGCGGTACCCATTTGGGCGAGACGAAGCTGCCGGCCTCGATCGTCCGGAGCCCGGCATCGGCGAGCCGCTCGATCAGCGCGATCTTGGTCGCCGTTGGCACCGTCTTGGCCTCGTTCTGCAACCCGTCGCGCGGTCCGACCTCGACCACGCGCGCCGTCTTGGGCAACCGCATCACGCCTGCTCCTTCTCGCCCCTCAGCACCAGAAGCTCTGCACCTTCGCCAACCGGATCGCCGGCGGCATAATGGATTTCAACCACCACGCCGTCACTCGGCGCAGCAATCGCATGCTCCATCTTCATTGCCTCGAGCACCAGCAGGATCTGACCGCGCGTCACGGCCGCCCCCTTGGCAACGTGCACCGCGGCGACCTTGCCAGGCATCGGCGCCAGGATGCGCCCGGCGACGGTCGCGGCATCGGTTCGACGCGCCGCGGCCTCGATCAGATCGAGCCGCCACGTGCCTGCGGCCAGTGCCACCTGCACGCCGCGATCGTCCCAGGCGACATTGGCTTCGATATGGTGGCCGCCGAGGTCGATCCCAAGATCGCCGTCTTCCAGCATCCACGCACGGACCGGCAGGCGTCGCCTGCCGAAATCGAGTTGCAGGCCGTCCGGCGCGAAGCGAAGGTGGACCCGCCGTGCCGTGCCGCGATCGTCGAACGCAAAATCGAGCACGCTACTGCCGCCATGCCGCCAGCCGTCGCGCAACCGCCACGGCGAGAACCGATCCGGCCCGGGCTTCGGTCGCTCGGCGGCGATGCGCGACAGCGCCGCAGCGGCGAGTGCACCCTCGGACGCCGGCGCTGGCTGTGCAAGCGTCTGGAGATTGCGGCCGATGAAAGCGGTGTCGATCGTGCCGCGCCTGAACGCCGGCTGTGTCAGAAGCCGCAGCAAGAAATCCCGATTGCTCGCAAGACCCAGAATACGGGTATTCCCTACCGCCCCTTGCAATCGTTCGCGCGCCGCACGGCGATCCGATCCCGAGGCCACCAACTTCGCGATCATCGGATCATAGAACTCGGTCACGGTGTCGCCTTGGCGTAGTCCGGTCTCGACCCGTAAATGCGCGTCCGGTGACGGGAAGCGCAACCGCGCGACGCGCCCCATCGTCGGCAGGAAGCCACGCACGGGATCCTCGGCATAAAGCCGTGCCTCGATGGCGTGACCGTGCGCGCGGATCTGCGACTGCTTGAGCGGCAGCTTCTCACCCGCCGCAATGCGCAGCTGCCATTCGACCAGATCGACGCCGGTGATCATCTCCGTCACCGCATGCTCGACCTGAAGGCGTGTGTTCATCTCGATGAAATAGAACTTGCCCCGCTCGACGATGAACTCGACCGTGCCGGCATTCCGGTATTTGACGGCGCGCGCCACGCCGAGCGCGGCCGCGTGCAGCCGGCGCAGCAGCGCGGGCGCCAAGGCCGGCGGCGGCGCCTCCTCGATCACCTTCTGGTAGCGGCGCTGCGACGAGCAGTCGCGCGCATAGAGATGCACCAGACTGCCGAACCGATCGCCGAACACCTGCACCTCGATATGGCGCGGGGCGCGCAGGTATTTCTCCAGGATCAGGTGGCCGTCGCCGAATGCAGCAATCGCTTCGCGACGGGCGCTGTCGAGCGCGGCGCCGAGCTCATTCGGCCGCTCGACCACGCGCGTCCCGCGGCCGCCGCCGCCAGCTGCCGCCTTGACCAGCAACGGATAGCCGATGCGCGCCGCTTCCATCGCGAAGATCGCCGCATGCTGCCGATCGCCGCGATAGCCGGGCACCACCGGTACGCCGGCCTTCTCGGCCAGCGCCTTGGCGGTTGCCTTGTTGCCCATGGCACGGATTGCGGCTGCCGGCGGCCCGATGAAGACGTGGTCGGCTTTAGCGCAAGCGGCCGCGAACGCGGCGTTCTCCGACAGGAAGCCGTAACCGGGATGGATGGCCTCCGCGCGGCTGCGGCGCGCCGCCGCGAGGATCACTTTCGCGTCGAGATAGCTCTCGCGCGCCGGCGCCGGACCGATTTCATAGGCCTCGTCGGCCAGCGCCACGTGGAGCGCGCGGCTGTCGGCATCGGAATAGACCGCCACCGTCTTGATCCCGAGCCGCCGCGCGGTGCGGATGACGCGGCAGGCGATCTCGCCACGATTGGCGATGAGAATCTTCTTGAACACCCTAGGTCCGGAAAGTCGGCTTGCGCTTCTCGAGGAAGGCGGCGAGGCCTTCGCGTCCCTCGGTCGACGCGCGCGCCTCGGCGATGGCATCGGCGGTGCGCGCGACCACCGCCGGCGTGATCGGCTTGCCGGCGACCGCGGCGATCATGCGCTTGGCCTTCGCCTGCGCACCGGGCGCGCCCTGCAACAGCGCTGCGACAATCTCATCGACTGCCGCATCGAGCTGCGCGAGCGGCGCAACCTTGTGCACCAAACCGATGCGCAGCGCCTCGGCCGCCGAAAGCACCTCGCCCGTCAGGTTGAAGCGCCGCGCCTGGCGCGCGCCGATCGTCGCGGTGACGTAGGGTGCGATTGTCGCCGGCAGAAGGCCGAGCCGCACCTCGGAGATCGCGAAGGTTGCCTCCGCGGCGACGAGCGCGACGTCGCAGGCACAGACGAGGCCGATGGCGCCGGCATAGGCCGTGCCGTTGACCCGTGCCACGGTCGGCTTGGGCAGCGTATCGAGACGCCGCAGCATCCGGGCCAAGCCCATCGCGTCAGCGCGATTCTCGCGCTTGCTGTAACCGGCGACGCGGCGCATCCAATTGATGTCGGCGCCGGCCGAGAACGCCTGACCCGCGCCGGTCAGCACCACGACGCGCACCGACGGGTCCCGTGCGAGCTTGGCGAAGATCCGATCGAGCTCACCGATCAGCACATCATCGAAAGCGTTGCGCCGCTCCGGCCGGCTCAGCGTGACCGTGACGACGCCGCGCGCATCCTGCGAGAGCAATACGCCGCTCATGTCACATCCGGAACACGCCGAAGCGCGTCGGCGCGATCGGCGCGTTGAGGCTGGCGGAGATCGACATCGCCAGCGCGCGGCGCGTGTCCTTGGGATCGATGATGCCGTCATCCCATAATCGCGCGCTGGCGTAATAAGGATGACCCTGCGTCTCATACTGCTTGCGGATCGCCGCCTTGAAGCGGTTCTCCTGCGCCGCCGGCCACGTCTTGCCGCGCGCGCCGTCGCGCCGCACCGTCGCCAGCACATTGGCCGCCTGCTCGCCGCCCATCACAGAGATGCGTGCGTTGGGCCAAGTCCAAAGGAACCGGGGACCATAGGCGCGGCCGCACATGGCGTAGTTGCCGGCGCCGAAGCTGCCGCCAATGATCACGGTGAATTTCGGCACGTTGGCGCAAGCGACCGCGGTGACCATCTTGGCGCCGTCCTTGGCGACGCCGCCGGCCTCGTATTTCTTGCCGACCATGAAGCCGGTGATGTTCTGGAGAAAAACGAGTGGGATGCCGCGTTGCGCGCACAACTCGATGAAATGCGCCCCCTTCAGCGCGCTTTCGGAGAATAGGATGCCGTTGTTGGCGATGATGCCGATCGGATAGCCCCAGAGGCGGGCAAAGCCGGTAACCAGAGTCTCGCCGTAGCGCGGCTTGAACTCGTCGAGCTCGCTGGCATCGACAAGACGCGCAATCACCTCGCGCACGTCGTAAGGCTTGCGCGGATCGGCCGGCACGACGCCATAGATTTCCTCGGGCGCATAAAGCGGCTCGCGCGGCTCCATCGTTTCGAGCTGCGTTCGCTTCGGCCGATTGAGATTGCCGACGATCCCGCGCAGCAGTGCCAGCGCTTCCGCGTCGTCGGCCGCCATCTGGTCGGCAACGCCTGAGATGCGGGCATGCACGTCCGCGCCGCCCAGTTCCTCCGCCGTGACCACTTCGCCGGTCGCCGCCTTGACCAGCGGTGGGCCGCCCAGGAAGATCGTGCCCGTGCCCTTGACGATGATGCTCTCGTCGGACATCGCCGGCACATAGGCGCCGCCGGCCGTGCACGAGCCCATCACCGCCGCGATCTGTGGCACGCCCGCCGCCGACAACGTCGCCTGGTTGTAGAAAATGCGGCCGAAATGGTCGCGGTCGGGAAAGACCTCGTCCTGCGCCGGCAAAAAGGCGCCGCCGCTGTCGACCAGATAGAGACACGGCAGATTATTCTCGCGCGCGATATCCTGGGCACGCAGATGCTTCTTCACGGTGACCGGGTAGTAGGTGCCGCCTTTCACCGTTGCATCGTTGGCGACGATGACGCATTCGCGGCCCATCACCGGCCCGATGCCGGTGACGATGCCGCCGGCCGGGACATCGTCGCCACCGTAAAGGCCGTAACCGGCAAAGGCGGAGAATTCGAGAAATGGCGCGCCTGGATCGAGCAGCCGCCGGACACGCTCGCGCACCAAGAGCTTGCCGCGTTTCATGTGCTTGTCGCGGGCGTCCTTGCCGCCGCCTTCGGCGATCGCCTTGAGCTTCTTTTCTAGATCGGCGACCAGCGCCCGCGCGGACTTGGCATTGGCGCGGAATTCGGCTGTTCGGGCGTCGAGCGCGGTTTTAAGCACGGCCATTAGGCGGTCTCCTCGAACAGCTCGCGGCCGATCAGCATGCGCCGGATCTCCGACGTGCCCGCGCCGATCTCGTAGAGCTTGGCGTCGCGCAGCAGGCGCCCCGTCGGGAATTCATTGACGTAGCCGTTGCCACCCAGCGCCTGGATCGCCTCGAGCGCCATCTGCGTCGCGCGCTCGGCAGCATAGAGGATGGCGCCGGCGGCGTCCTTGCGCGTGGTCTGGCCGCGGTCGCAGGCGCGCGCGACGGAATAGACATAGGCGCGCGCCGCGCTGAGTCCGGTGTACATGTCGGCAAGCTTGCCCTGCATCAGCTGGAATTCGCCGATCGCCTGGCCGAACTGCTTGCGTTCGTGGAGATAGGGAATCACGACATCGAGGCAGGACTGCATGATGCCGAGCGGTCCGCCGGCAAGCACCGCGCGCTCGTAGTCGAGGCCGCTCATCAGCACCTTGACGCCTGCGTTGATCTGGCCGAGCACGTTTTCCGCCGGCACTTCGCAATCTTCGAACACCAGCTCGGCCGTCGGCGAGCCACGCATGCCGAGCTTGTCGAGCTTCTGCGCCGCGCGGAAACCCTTCATGCCCTTCTCGATCAGGAAGGCCGTGATGCCGCGCCGGCCGGCGGCAGGATCGGTCTTGGCATAGACGACCAGCGTGTCGGCCTCGGTGCCATTGGTGATCCACATCTTGCTGCCGTTCAGGACGTAGCGGTCGCCTCGCTTTTCGGCGCGCGTTGTCATGGCGACGACATCCGAGCCGGCGCCGGTTTCGCTCATGGCCAACGCGCCGACATGCTCGCCGGAAATCAGCTTGGGCAGATATTTACGCTTTTGCGCCGCGGTGCCGTTGCGGCGGATTTGATTGACGCAGAGATTGGAATGCGCACCATAGCTGAGGCCGACCGAGGCGGAGCCGCGGCTCACTTCCTCCATCGCCACGACGTGCGCGACGTAGCCCATGCCGGCACCGCCGAACTCCTCCTCCACGGTGATTCCATGGAGCCCGAGCTGGCCCATTTTTGGCCAGAGGTGGCGGGGGAAAGCGTCTGTCCGGTCGATGTCCGCGGCGAGCGGCGCGATCTCGGCTTCGGCGAAGTCCCGCACGCTGTCGCGCAGCATCTCGATCTCCGAGCCCAGATCGAAATCGAGCGCCGGATAGCGGTTCCGCGGCATGGCTCCTCCCCTGAACGGCAGTTTAACGGGGCATTACATCGCTGCAAGGACGCACGCGGCAGGGATGTGCCCGCCGCTGAGCCCCTAGAACTTGGCGACAGTCGCACTTCTTCCAGGAGTACCCAACCGTGAATACACGTCGTCTATCCGCGCCCGCCATTGCCCTGCTTGTCGGCATGGGCGGGCTCATCGCTACCGCACCGGCCTTCGCCCAGGCCGCCCCTCCGGGCCCGACGGCGCCTCCGCCGAGCTATGGCGCGCAACCGCCGGCACCCGGCGCCCATGGGCCCGGGCAAATGCATCAGCGGAGCGCCGAACGCTTCGTTCCTGGCCGGATCGCGTTCCTCAAGGCCGAGCTGAAGATCACACCGCAGCAAGAGCCGCAATGGAACAAGGTCGCCGAGGCAATGCGTGCCAACGCGCATGCCATCGACACCGCGCGGGCACAGTTCACCGGCGAACCGAAGGACGCGGTGCAAGCACTCGAAACGCGTGGACGCTTCGCCCAAACGATGGCGACGAACAACCACCGTCTGCTCGTGGCGTTCCGACCGCTCTATCAGAGCCTGACGCCGGATCAGAAGAAGATGGCGGACGACGTCCTCGTGGCACATTTCCACCACCATCACCGCTTCGATTGATCCGCTGAGCGTGGTGCTCGGTCGGCCGGCCACTCTCCCTCGCGGGTGGCCGGCCGCACCCGCCGGCCTACGGCTTGGCCGAGAAATACGCCTTCATCGTGTCGAAATAGCTGCGTTGCCAGCCGCCGTCGCGATAGCTGGTGTGTCCATCAGGCACGTTGCGATGATTGACCGTCACGCGCGTGCCGCCAGCAACCGGCTCGAGCAGCACGTCGATCTCGGAATCCGGATCGGCGGATTTGAATCGCGTCGTCCGCCATGATTGGACGATGCGTTTGCCCGGCTCGAGCGCCAGGTTCTTGCCGGTGATGAAACCGTTCCATACGGTGAACGTGCCGCCGACGGCGGTCGAACAGCTTGCCGGCTGGCCTCCGGTCATGCCCGCGTGGCCGTGGCTATCGAGCCAAGCGGCGTAAATCGCCCGCGGCGGCGCCGGAATGACGTCAGAGACTTTGAAATCCAAGCTCATGCTGGTCTCCGGCAGAGACCTGCGCATCATAGACCGCAACCGCCGTCATATTCACCAGGCCGCGCACGGTGACGGACGGAGTCACGATATGCGCCGGCCTTTTCACGCCGAGCAGGATCGGCCCGATGTTGAGACCGTCACCCAGGACCTTGAGCAGATTGAAGGCGATGTTGGCGGCATCGAGATTGGGCATGATCAGCAGATTGGCGGCGCCCTTGAGCCGCGAATTCGGGAAGATGCGGTTGCGGATTTCCTCCACCACCGCGGCGTCACCATTCATCTCGCCCTCGACCTCGATCTCGGGCGCGCACTTGAGCAGCAGCTCCATCGCCCGGCGCATCTTGCGCGCGCCCGGCATGTCAGAGCCGCCGAAATTCGAGTGCGACAGCAGCGCGATCTTGGGCTCGACGCCGAAATAGCGCACCGCACGCGCGGCGCGCAGCGTCATTTCGGCGATCTGCTCCGCCGAGGGATCGTCGACGACGTAAGTGTCGCACAGGAAGAACGTGCCCTTGGGCATGATGAGCCCGGTCAGCGCCGCCGGCGCCGACGCGCCTGGCACCAAGCCGAGAATGTCCAGCACATGCCGCAGGTGGCGATGATACTGACCGACGGCGCCGCAGATCATGGCGTCGGCCTCGCCACGGCGGACCATGAGCGACGCAATCACCGAGGTCCGCGTGCGCACGATGTGGCGGGCGAAATCGGGCGAGATGCCCTTGCGCTCATTCAGGCGGTGATAGAGCGACCAGTATTCGTTGAAGCGCGGATCGCTGGTCGGATCGACCAGCTCGACGTCGACGCCGAGCTTGACCCGCAGATTGAGCCGCTCGATCCGCTTCAGCGCGACATCGCGCCGGGCGATGATGATCGGCCGGGCGAGGCCGTTGTCGACGACCTGCTGTACGGCGCGCAGCACGCGCTCGTCCTCGCCCTCGCTGTAAACGACGCGCTTCGGATCCTTGCGCGCATGCTCGAAGATCGGCCGCATGAGCAGGCCCGACCGGAACACGAACTCGTTGAGCCGGTCGCGATACGCGGAAAAGTCGGCGATCGGCCGTGTCGCGACGCCGGAATCCATCGCCGCCTTGGCCACGGCCGGCGCGATCTCGATGATGAGGCGCGGATCGAACGGCTTCGGAATGATGTAGTCGCGGCCGAAGGTCAAGATCGTCTCGCCGTAGGCGGCGGTGACGACGTCCGACGGCTCCGCCAGCGCCAAGTCGGCGAGCGCGTTGACCGCCGCGAGCTTCATCGCTTCGTTGATCGTCGTCGCGCCGACATCGAGCGCGCCGCGGAAGATGAATGGAAAGCACAGGACGTTGTTGACCTGGTTCGGAAAATCGGTGCGGCCCGTGGCGAGAACCGCATCCGGCCGCACCGCGAGCGCGACTTCGGGAAGGATCTCGGGCGTCGGATTGGCAAGCGCCAGGATCAGCGGGTTGGGCGCCATGGTCTTGACCATCTCCGCGCTCAACACGTTGGGCGCCGACAACCCGAGGAAGATGTCCGCGCCGCCGATCACCTCGGCCAGCTTGCGCGCCTTCGTCTTCTTGGCGTAGCGCGACTTGCGCGGATCCATCTCTTCCTTGCGGCCCTCGTAGACAACGCCGTGAACGTCGGTGACGAACACGTTCTCGACCCGCAGCCCCATGTCGACGAGCAGGTCGAGGCAGGCGAGTGCCGCAGCGCCGGCGCCCGAAGCAACGAGCTTTACCTCGTCGATCCGCTTGCCAACGAGCCTCAGGCCGTTGCGCACGGCGGCGCCGACGATGATCGCCGTGCCATGCTGGTCATCGTGGAAGACGGGAATCTTGAGCCGCTTGCGGAGCCTCTCCTCGACGGTGAAGCACTCCGGCGCCTTGATGTCCTCGAGGTTGATGCCGCCGAAGGTCGGCTCGAGCGCGGCAATGACCTCGACCAGCTTGTCGGGATCGCGCTCGTTGATCTCGATGTCGAAGACGTCGATGCCGGCGAATTTCTTGAACAGCACCGCCTTCCCTTCCATCACCGGCTTGGCGGCGAGCGGGCCGATCATGCCGAGACCCAGAACCGCGGTACCGTTGGTGATGACGCCGACGAGATTGGCACGCGCCGTCAGGTTCGATGCTTCCTGCGGATCGGCGGCGATCGCCAGCGATGCGGCGGCAACGCCGGGCGAATAGGCCAGCGCCAGATCGTGCTGGGTCGAGAGCGGCTTGGTTGCAACGATGGCAATCTTGCCGGGCGTCGGATGGCGGTGATACTCAAGCGCTCCGTCGCGCATGTCGTCGGCCATCGTTACTCCTCAGGATGCCAGATGGACCTCGTTTCGGCGCCTGGGCCGATGTCAGTCCGTCGGCGGGAAGGGAATGGTGCGGTCGAGAAGACTCGAACTTCCAAGGGGTTTCCCCCACTAGCACCTCAAGCTAGCGCGTCTACCAATTCCGCCACGACCGCGATAGGATTCGGCAATTGTCGCCGATGGCGCGGCTGATTACCAAATCCCCATGAGCATAGCAAGCGCGCCCCCCCGAACGGAAGCCATCGAATGGCGTACGGACGCGGCGCCGGTGGCCTATGACGAGGCCGTGCTGGCAATGGAGGCGCGCGTACGCGACATCCGCGCCGGGACGGCGTCCGAGCTGGTCTGGCTGCTGGAGCATCCGGCGCTCTACACCGCCGGCACCAGCGCCCGCCGCGCCGACCTCGTCTCGGCGCTCCTGCCAGTGCATTACACCGGCCGCGGCGGGCAATGGACCTATCACGGGCCGGGCCAGCGGGTTGCTTACGTCATGCTCGATCTCAACCGCCGCGGCGGCGACTTGCGCGTCTTCGTGCGCAATCTCGAAGAGTGGCTCATCCGCACCCTCGCCGCCTTCGGCGTGACCGGCGAGCGGCGCACTGGCCGCGTGGGCATCTGGATCGCGGACAAGGCGGGCACCGAGAGCAAGATCGCCGCAATCGGCGTGCGGGTGCGTCGGGGCGTCAGTTACCACGGCGTATCGCTCAACGTGGCGCCCGACCTCGCGCATTATAGCGGCATCGTGCCGTGTGGCGTGCGCGAGCACGGTGTCACGTCGCTTGCGGCGCTCGGCATCCATCCCGCAATGCGCGAGATCGACGACGCGCTCAAGGCCGGTTTCGCCGCAGTCTTTTCGTGAGCTATGATCCGGCATCGAGGGGGAGGCTCGGGCCAATGGATTGTACGCGTCGCGCGGTGATCGCCGCCCTCGGCACGGGCGCAGCGTTTTCCGCCAAGCCGGCGTTGGCGCAGCTTGGCACGGTGCTCAGCGCACCGGTGACCCTGATCGATCGCGCACTGGAGGACCGCAGCACAAGCGACATCGCCAAGGACAACGAGATCGTCATCAAGGTCAACGCCGTGATGGCCAAAGTCGAGAGCATCAAGGCATCGACCGAGATCTACGAACAGCGTCTCCTCGTGACCGGCCTATTCGACGACAAGCCGACTTACGACAAATTCGAAACCGGCGTCCGCGGCGTCTCCGGCGTGAAGCAACTCTATTGGCACGTCGTCTATATGAGCGACGCCGACCAGAAGGCGAACAAGAACGGCATCATCTCGTGGGCGCGAGCGCTGGAGATCAACTCCAAGGCCGAGGTCGCCCTGGCCGCGGCCAAGGACGTCCACCACCTCAATTATCGGCTGGCGACCGATACTTTTGCGACGCTCTATGTCCTTGGCCGTGCCCTGTCGGCTCACGAACGCGCACTGACCTTGGCGCATCTCAGAGCGATCGCCGGCGTGCGACGCGTGGTCGACTACATCGAAGTGCGGCCCAAGACGACATGAATCGCTGGGCGGGTCTGGTTCTGCCGATTGCGCTCCTTGCGGCGTCGCCCGCCACGGCGCAGCAGAAGCCGGTCACACGGACGCCGTCGGGGCGCGCGGAAATTCATCTGACCTTTGCGCCCGTCGTCAAAGAGGCGGCACCGGCCGTGGTCAACGTCTACTCCCGCCGGGTCGTGCAGACGCGCGCGCCGATCTTCAACGACGCGCTGATGCGGCGGTTCTTCGGCAACGCGTTTCCGTTGGCCGTGCCGCGCCAGCGGGTGCTGAACTCGCTCGGCTCCGGGGTCATCCTCGACCCCGCTGGATTGATCGTGACCAATGACCACGTGATCAAGGATGCCGAGGAGATCTCCGTGGTGCTGAGCGACCGTCGCGAATTTCCGGCCAAGGTGCTGCTCGCCGACGAGCATCTCGACCTCGCCGTGCTCAAGATCAGCGTCCCCGGTGAAAAGCTACCGGTGCTGCCGATCGGCGACAGCGACCGGCTCGAGGTCGGCGACCTGGTCCTGGCGATCGGCAATCCGTTCGGCGTCGGTCAAACCGTGACCAGCGGGATCGTCTCCGGCCTGGCGCGCACCGGTACCGGGATCAACGAATTCGGCTCCTTCATCCAGACCGACGCAGCAATCAATCCTGGCAATTCGGGCGGTGCGCTGGTCGACATGGATGGCGAACTGGTGGGTGTCAACACCGCGATCTTCTCGGCGTCGGGCGGGTCAATCGGCATCGGCTTCGCGATACCGACCGGCCTCGTTCGATCGGTGCTTTATTCCGTGCGGCATGGAGAGCGCGTCGTGCAACAGCCGTGGCTTGGCGCCGACGGCAAAGGCGTCGGCACCGACGAGGCGACAAAGCTCGGCCTGCCACGGCCGGGCGGCGTGCTGGTCGACGACGTCACCGCCGGCAGCCCGGCGGCAAAGGCGAACATCGGCAAGGGCGACGTGATTCTTGCCGTCGACGGCCACGACGTCGAGGACGCGGAAGCCTTGCGCTTTCGACTGGCGACGCACCATGTCGAAAGCACGGCGCAGTTCACGCTCTGGCACGATGGTCGGATGCGCACCGTCGCGGCGACGCTGATCGCGCCGCCCGAGCAACCGCCGCGCGACATCACCCTCTTGACCGGCCGCCATCCGCTCGCAGGCGCCGCGGTCGGCAACCTCAATCCGGCTTTTGCCGACGAGCTCAATCTGCCGCAAACCCGGCGCGGCGTCGTGATTGCGTCCGTCAACCCGGGCAGCACGGCCGCGCAACTCGGCCTGCGACGGGGCGACATCGTGGCCAGCCTCGACCATCACGAAATCACGAGCGTCGCACAGCTGCGCGACATGCTCGCCAGCGTCGGGCCGCCGTGGGCTTTGGTCATCGCCCGCGGCGACAAGACCTTCTCCCTCGTCGTGCGATGAGCCTGTTCGAGCAGCAGGCTCCGCGCCCGCTCGCCGATCGCCTCCGGCCCCGAACGCTTGCCGAAGTCGTTGGCCAGGATCACCTGCTCGCAGCCGACGCGCCGATCGGCCGCATGGTGGCAGCGCGGCGGCTCGCCTCGATGATCCTCTGGGGCCCGCCGGGCTGCGGCAAGACGACGATCGCGCGCATCCTGGCCGAGGCGACCGATATGCATTTCGAGCCGCTATCGGCGGTGTTCTCGGGCGTCGCCGATTTGCGCAAGGTGTTCGATGCCGCCAAGCAGCGCCGCGTCGCCGGCCAGGGCACGCTGCTCTTCGTCGACGAGATCCACCGCTTCAATCGGGCCCAACAGGACGGATTCTTGCCCTATGTCGAAACCGGGACCGTCACGCTGATCGGCGCGACGACCGAAAATCCGTCATTCGAGCTGAACGGCGCGCTGTTGTCGCGCTGCCAGGTTTTCGTGCTGCGGCGCCTGGACGACGACGCGCTCGAGACCCTGCTCGGCCGCGCCGAAACGGCACTCGGCCGCAAGCTGCCGGTCGACGACGGCGCGCGCCAGGCGCTCAAGGCGATGGCGGATGGCGACGGCCGGTATGTCCTGAACGTCGCCGAGGAGCTCGCTGCCCTGCCCGCCGGGACGACACTCGATACCGAAGGCCTCATGGCGGCGGTGCAGCGCCGCGCGCCGCTCTACGACAAGGCTCAGGAAGGCCACTACAACCTGATCAGCGCGCTGCATAAATCGGTGCGCGGCTCGGACGTCGACGCCGCACTTTATTGGCTCGCGCGCATGCTGGTCGGCGGCGAGCACCCGATCTACATCGCGCGGCGGCTCGTGCGTATGGCGGTCGAGGACATCGGTATGGCTGAGCCCAACGCGCTGTCGCAGACGATCGCCGCCTGGGAGGCCTACGACCGGCTTGGCTCGCCCGAAGGCGATCTGGCCCTGGCGCAGGCGGTGATCTTCCTTGCCACCGCACCCAAATCCAACGCCGCCTACGTCGCATTCGGCAACGCGACCCGCGCCGCGCAGGAGACCGGATCGCTGATGCCGCCGATGCATGCGGTCAACGCGCCAACCCGCCTGATGCGCGAGCTCGGTTACAGCGGCGGCTATGTCTATGACCCCGATGCGCCGGAGGGCTTTTCCGGCCTCGACTATTTTCCCGATGCAATGGGGCGACGAAGCTTCTATCAGCCGATCGAGACCGGCTTCGAACGCGAAATCCGCAAGCGGCTCGACTATTGGCAGAAACTGCGCGCCGAGCGTACCGCCGCACCGGCTCGGGGGCAACACGAGAAGTAAATATTCCGCAATTATATACGTGACGAAGGTTGCTACCCTAGGGCTTGCTGGCCTTGGGAGTAGCGTCATCCACGCGTCGGCAAAGTAGTGACGCCATTACCAAATACTCGAACGCTTTCTGCGCTTCTTCGAGTTTGCCATGCGAGTGCGTCAGTGGATTGCGGACCCCCTTCGCGAACGCGGCAAGCATCTCCATAAAGCCAACCTGTTCGCTTTTCTTTGTGTCATCGGCAAGATCGCTGAATGCCAGGATCGGGTTCTTGACGCTGAAGGCAGTTTGGACGAGTGCTGCTCCATCTGTGGTCAAGCCAGTCGCATTTCGGATGTACTGAAAAACCGCCTTCGAAGCTTCCTCCACAGCCTGCGCGTAATGTCCGTCGCGATACAACTGCGAGCATCCACGTTCGATAAACGAATGTAGGTGGTCGAGGTAAACCAGCATGATCCGGTCAGCGCTTAATCCTGGCCGCATGGGTTTCGAGGGATCATCGGGCACAATCTCGTCCTGATCCATCGTTTGCAGCCGACCGATAATCTGGTCGAGCTTCTGTATCGCAGTCCGAAGCGATACTCCCTTTGCTTGCGCGATGGCCGCCATTCCTACGGCGGCATCAAGTGCATCCCAGCGAACCCCAGTAGCGGGATGATGCATGAGCCATTCGTTGTCGAAACGCTCGATGAAGGGACGCAAGGCTCCGGCACGCCGTGAAAGCCACCGCGACTGCTCGGTTAGTTCGTCAATATTCCGTAGCGGAAAGTCTGGAATAGTTCGGTCGAGTGATCCTCCCCAAAGCTTTTGATGTTCCGAAAGGTTCCTTTGAAATTCTTCGAGGGCCACTATCAATTCACGTACTTTCATCGTTCCTCCATCATCTAACTCGGAGCTAGGCATATTCCCGATTCTGCCGACGCATTCCGTTGTTCTAATTCGGACAGTATGCGCTCCAAGGAGGTCCGGAGGTATTTCGGGTCCTTTTCGATTCCGATGAACTGGCGCCCTTCGCGCAAAGCGGCAACCGCTATTGTTCCGAAGCCGGTGCAGTTATCCTCGCAGGGAGCCAGCCGGGATTGACGGTGCTCGAACCATTCTGTTCATCGGATGCGATCGGTTTGGCCTGTCAGCGAGAGGGGCGCAAGCATATAGAGATTAAGGCGCAGATTTTTGAGAAATAGAGTCAACGAGTGGCGGGGCAATAATGCGGCCAAATGTTACGGCGTCCCAAGTCGCGTTTCACAACACACACTTCACGGTCTCGAACTCTAGTTTCGATTATGCAGCGGTCGATTCAATCAGGTTTGTTTACACCGTTACGAGATGGATGTTGTACGGCCTCGTCCATAGTGGAACCAGCCACAGCGCGAAGCTCGATCTTTATATCCGAAACCAAAAGACTCCGATCAACATCCGGTATCCCCGCGAATGGATAAGATCGTTTTTAACCTCTGTCACTCACAAGAAGGCCGATGCCGACGATCTCGTTGCTTGCTATCGAGAACTGAGCCAAAGGACGTTCAAGACTCGTGCTGAGCGGTATTTGGAACAAGTTCGCTCAACTGGCGCTTTCATATACGACCAGAAACGATTCACGAAGGATGGAGCGGTCCTTTCGGCCAGTGGAAAGCCCCTATTCAAGTTCGCTGATGTCTCGTCGTATCGATACGTCTTCCATCTAGCGTGCGCCCCCAAAGGTAGCCTTGCCGAAAAGGCTCTAAAGAGCGGGCGACCGATATTTAAGCTTCTCGGCGGATACACCGACATCAACACCGAGTTCGATCAGGATGTGTTCTATTTCCTTCTCAATCATCTCTATCGAATTTCGTGGCCCACCCGCGATTTGAAGGAGAAGAGGCAATGAAGGCCGTCTGCAAAAGATGTAACCAGACGATTTCATTCACAGTCAGCGAAGTGGGTTTTGGATAAAATCAGATGGGGAACGAATGATTGGCGGTCCCTCATCAAAGATAAATGCTTGGAAGTCAAAGACGGAGGGATTAAAGGGCCGGCCGCAGATACTTATTCGTGTTCAGCGATGAATGAGGCTGTGTTTCAGGCCATTCGGGAACGTCTCATACCGTAGTGGTGGTTTTACGGCCAACCTTCGTCACGTATATAATTCCGTCATCGACGCGGAGCCCAGGCATGCTGAAATCCTCACTTTTTCGCAGTGTCGCCGTGGCGGCGATGGTGTTGACCGGTGTCTCGCTGGCGAGCGCGGCCGAAGTCATCATCCAGGCCGCTCCGCCTGCGCCGATCGTGGAACGGGCGCCGCCGCCGCCGGCTGCGCCCGGCTATTGGGTGTGGCGCCCCGGCTTTTGGCGCTGGAACGGCGCGCGCTACGTGTGGATTCGCGGCCGCTACGTGCACGGCCCCTATGCCGGTGCGGCCTGGGTTCCCGGCCATTGGGTCGCTCGGCCGGGCGGCTGGGTCTGGGTCGGCGGCCACTGGCGGCGCTAATCGCCGGGCGTAGCCGCCGGTATCGAGCCGCCCGCAGGGTGGCGTCGACAAGGTCTCGCCGTTAGATTGCCGGGCATGCCACAAGTGCAATCGATCGCGGTTGCGGCCGACGACGCCGAAATTCGCCTCGACCGCTGGTTCAAGCGGCATTTCCCCGACCTGTCGCACGGCAAGCTCGAACAGCTGCTGCGCACCGGACAGATTCGGCTCGACGGCAAGCGCGCCGCCGCGCGCGATCGCGTCGCCGCCGGCCAGATCGTGCGCGTGCCCCCGCTACCGCCGGCCGCGCCACGTCCGGCGGCGCAACGACCGTTCGAGCCCAGCGCGCGCGACGCCAAAATGATCCGGGCGCGCGTCTTACACCGCGATGACGACGTCATCGTCATCGACAAGCCGCAAGGTCTTGCGGTGCAAGGCGGCACCAACACCGAACGCCATCTCGATGGGCTGCTCGATGCACTCAAATTCGACGCCAAGGAGCGACCGCGGCTGGTCCATCGGCTCGACAAGGACACCAGCGGCGTGCTGGTTCTGGCGCGCAATGCCCACGCCGCCGCCAAGCTGGCCGAGGCGTTTCGCGGCAAGGCCGCGCGCAAGATCTATTGGGCCGCGGTGGTCGGCGTGCCGGAGCCGCGCCACGGCCGCATCGATCAGCGCTTGGCGAAACTGCCCGGCCGGCTCGGCGAGCGCGTCGTGCCCGACGAGGAAGGCAAGCGCGCCGTGACCTACTATCGCACCGTGGCGCACGCCGCCGACCGCATGGCATGGCTCGCGCTCGAGCCGGTGACCGGCCGGACCCACCAGCTTCGTGCCCATTGCGCCGCGCTCGGCACGCCGATCCTCGGTGACGGCAAGTACGGTGGCGCCGCATCGCACGTTGCGGGCGTACCGGGCAACCGGCAGGCACATCTGCATGCCCGCGCGCTTGCGATACCGCATCCCGCCGGCGGCACGCTGATCGTGATGGCGCCGCTGCCGCCGCATATGCGCGAGACTTGGGACTTCTTTGGCTTCGAGGATGGCGAGGAACGCGACGTCTTCGCCGATCTCGCACCCGAGAAGGCCCGCGGCGAGCGATGAAGCGGTTCTTCAAGATTGCCGCGGTCGGCGAACGCGCCGGCGGCTACACCGTGCTGCTGGACGGCAAGCCGATCCGCACGCCAGCCAAGGCGCCGCTCGTCGTTCGCAGCAAGGCGCTGGCCGAGGCCATCGCCGCCGAGTGGCAGGCGCCGGGCGAAAAGATCGTTCCCGCCACGCTGCCGCTGACGCGGCTCGCCGGCACGGCGATCGATCTCGTCGCACAGCGGCGGGATCAGATCGCGGGCGAGATCGCAAAATATGCTGCGACCGATCTCGTCTGCTATCGCGCCGACACGCCATCCGAACTCGCCGCGCGCCAGCATGGCGCGTGGCAAAAGCATCTCGATTGGGCCAGCAGCCGGTACGCGCCGCTCGTCGTGACTGCCGGCATTACCCCGGTGACGCAGCCGGCTGATGCGCTCGAGGCTTATCGCCGCGCCATCGCCGCCTATGACGACATGACGCTGGCGGCGCTGCACCACGCGACCGCAGCGCTCGGCTCACTGGTGTTGGCGCTGGCGCTGATCGAGGGCCAGATCGACCCCGGCGAAGCCTTTGCCGCTGCCGAGATCGACCAGACCTTCCAGATCGAGCGCTGGGGCGAGGACGCCGAGGCGACGGCGCGCCGCGCCGCCATCCGCGACGACGTCGCGCTCGCCGCCCGCTTCGCCGCCCTTCACCGCGCCGCCTAAACAGGCCAAACTGGCCGCCGGACGCTGCCAGGGGGAGCGCATGCGCGAGATATTGCGGCGGTTGGAGGAAAAGCGGGAAGCCGCGCGCAAGGGCGGCGGCGAAAAGCGTGTCGCGCAGCAACATCAAAAAGGCAAGCTGACCGCGCGCGAGCGTCTCGACCTGCTGTTCGATCCGGGCACGTTCGAGGAATGGGACATGTTCGTCGAGCACCGCTCGACCGATTTCGGCATGGAGCAACAAAAGGTGCCGGGCGACGGCGTCGTCACCGGACACGGGCTGGTCGGCGGCCGTCGCGTCTTTGCCTTCAGCCAGGATTTCACCGTCTTTGGCGGCTCGCTCTCCGAATCGCATGCCGAGAAGATCTGCAAGATCATGGACCAAGCACTCAGGGTCGGTGCACCCGTCGTCGGGCTCAACGATTCCGGCGGCGCGCGCATTCAGGAAGGCGTCGCCTCGCTCGCCGGCTATGCCGAGGTGTTCCAGCGCAACGTGCTCGCCTCGGGCGTCGTGCCGCAGGTTTCGGTGGTGATGGGCCCGTGTGCCGGCGGCGCGGTCTATTCGCCGGCAATGACCGACTTCATCTTCATGGTGCAGGACAGCTCCTACATGTTCGTCACCGGGCCCGACGTGGTGAAGACGGTGACGCACGAAAATGTTTCGCACGAGGAGCTCGGCGGCGCGCGCACGCATACCGCGAAGTCGGGTGTCGCCGACCTCGCCTTCGCCAACGACGCTGAGGCGATCCTGCAGTTGCGCCGGTTCCTCGACTTCCTGCCGTCGTCGAACCGCGAGGCGCCGCCCGTACGGCCGACGGATGATCCTGCCGACCGCAACGAAGCCTCGCTCGACACGCTGGTGCCGGCCAATCCCAACAAGCCGTACGACATGAAGGAGCTGATCGCAAAGGTCGTCGACGACGGCGAGTTCTTCGAGCTGCAGCCCGACTTCGCCAAGAATATCGTCGTTGGCTTTGCGCGGCTCGAGGGCCATCCCGTCGGCATCGTCGCCAACCAGCCGATGGTGCTCGCCGGCTGCCTCGACATCGATTCATCGCGCAAGGCGGCGCGCTTCGTGCGCTTCTGCGATTGCTTCGGCATCCCAATCGTTACTTTCGTCGACGTGCCGGGCTTTCTGCCGGGAACGGCGCAGGAATACGGCGGCATCATCAAGCACGGCGCAAAGCTGCTGTTTGCTTTTGCCGAAGCAACCGTGCCCAAGGTGACGCTGATCACGCGCAAGGCCTATGGCGGTGCCTATGACGTGATGAGCTCGAAGCACCTGCGCGGCGACGTCAATTACGCCTGGCCCTCGGCCGAAATCGCGGTGATGGGGCCGAAGGGCGCGGTCGAGATCATCTTCCGCGGCGACCTCAAGGACCCGAAGAAGATCGAGAAACGCGCCGAGGAATACCGCGCGAAATTCGCCAATCCCTTCGTCGCCGGATCGCGCGGCTTTATCGACGACGTGATCATGCCGCATTCGACGCGGCGGCGCCTCTGCCGCTCGCTCGCCATGCTGCGCGGCAAGCGGCTCGAGAACCCGTGGAAGAAGCACGACAACATCCCGCTGTAGGCGTCGATGTCGCGTTTCTGGAGACAATTCAAAGCGCGTCGACCGCCCTACGTTCATCCGGCGGACACGGAGTTTATAAAAGCCGACGTGCCGTCTATAAGATCATTCAAGGATTATGTGACGAGCGGGGCATTCAACCCGAACCCCGATGGATTTCAACTATCACTCTATCCAAGTCCCTACCTTGGCGATCTCCGCAAAGCGAAGGTTATCGTGCTGCTGCTCAATCCTGGATTTAATACCGCGGATTATTATTCTGAGATGGGGAACATAGCGGCGATTAAACGCGCACGACGCAATACAATTGCGCAACGCCTGTCGAAGTTGGAGTTCAAATTTTTTCTACTCGACCCCGCCTTTTGCTGGACACCCGGTTTTCGGTGGTGGGAACAGAAAGTGCGCAAGATCGCGTTAAAGATTTGCGAGCTAAGAAAAACGGGGGATGTCTCTTATCGTGAAGCGTTGCGGTTGATTTCCTCTGTTCTCGCGGCTATCGAGCTAGTTCCTTATCATTCCGTAAGTTTTAGGAAAGGCCGCCGGAGCTTGCGGAGAGGTCATCATGTCGATGATCTTCCAAGTGTCAAAGAATCCATTAGACAATTAAGACGATGCGCAAAAGACTCGAACGTGACCATCTATATCGCGCGCCAACACGAGCGGTGGAATGCTGGTTTAGAGGGCGCAAAGGCTACCGTATTAGAGAGCAATAGCGCTCGCGGCGTTTCGTTCACGCCGAACAGTCCTATCGGCAAGGCAATCCTGAAGGCAGTCGCTCGACTGCCTACGCGCTAGATGTTCAAGAAAATCCTGATCGCCAATCGTGGCGAGATCGCCTGCCGCATCATGCGCACGGCGAGGCGCATGGGGATCGCCACGGTCGCGGTCTATAGCGAGGCCGACGCCGACGCGCGGCATGTGCGCGAGGCGGAAGAATCCGTTCCGATCGGGCCCGCGCCGTCGGCGCAGAGCTATCTCGACGTGAAGAAGATTGTCGCCGCCTGCCGCGCCACCGGCGCCGAGGCGGTGCATCCGGGCTATGGCTTCCTGTCCGAGAACCCGGCGCTGCCGCGCGCGCTGGCCAACGCCGGCATCGCCTTCATCGGCCCCGATCCTGGCGCGATCGCGGCGATGGGCGACAAAATCGCGGCCAAGCAGATCGCGGTGAAGGCCGGCGTGCCCACGGTGCCGGGCCATCTCGGCGTGATCAAAGACGCCGAAGCGGCGATCGCCGTCGCTCGACGGATCAAATATCCGGTGGTGCTCAAGGCGGCAGCCGGCGGCGGCGGCAAGGGCATGCGCGTGGCCGCCAATGACGCGGAACTCACCGAGGCCTTCCGCCGCGCCAGCGGCGAGGCCAAGACCGCATTCGGCGACGCGCGTCTGTTCATCGAGAAATACGTCGAGCAGCCGCGGCACATCGAGATCCAGGTTCTTGGCGACGCCCACGGTAATGTCGTCCATCTGTTCGAACGCGAATGCTCGATCCAGCGCCGCCACCAGAAGGTGATCGAGGAAGCGCCAAGCCCGTTCCTCGACGCCAAGACGCGCGCGCGGATGGGCGCGGCCGCGGTCGCACTCGCCAAGGCCGCCAAGTACCGCTCGGCGGGCACCGTCGAGTTCATCGTCGACAGCAAGCGCAACTTCTATTTCCTCGAGATGAACACGCGGCTCCAGGTCGAGCATCCGGTGACCGAGATGGTGACGGGGCTCGACCTGGTCGAGCTGATGATCCGGATTGCCGGCGGCGAGGGACTGCCGTTCGCGCAAAAGGACCTGAGGCTATCGGGTTCGGCGATCGAGGCGCGCGTCTATGCCGAGGATCCGCGCCGCGGCTTCCTGCCTTCGGCCGGGCGGCTCGTGCGCTATGCCGAGCCCGCGGGCGACGGCGTGCGCGTCGACGGCGGCGTTTACGAAGGGGCCGAGATCCCGATCTTCTATGACCCGATGATCGCCAAGGTGGCTGCGCACGCCAAACACCGGTCCGCCGCCATCGCGCGCCTCGCACAGGCGCTCGATGGCTTTGTCGTCGCCGGCGTCTCGAATAACGTCGATTTCCTGGCCGCGATCTTGCGCAACCCGCGTTTTTGCGCCGGCAAGCTGTCGACCGATTTCATCGCCCGTGAATTCCCCGAGGGTTTCAACGGCGCCAAGCCGACGCGCGAGGAGACCGAATTGGCGGTGCTGGCCGGAGCGGCAGCGCAAGCCATTGCTGCGCCGTGCCTTGGCGACGGGTCGCTGTGCGTGATGATTGGCGGCGATGATTATCCGGTTATCGCACGGCGTGTGCCCGACGGTGCGACCATCGCACGCGAACGGCGCACGCAAACGGTGCGGACTGCCTGGCGGCCAGCGCAGCCCGTGTTCAAAGCGGTGATCGGCAAGACTGAAACGGCGTTCCGGATCGAGCGCGGCGGCCTGCGCTGGCATCTGTCGCGACGCGGCGTGACATTCGAGACCATGGTGGTCCCGCGGCACGCCGCGACCCTGCTGCGCCGCATGAAGCCAAAGCCGCCGGCAGAGCGTTCGCGTCATCTGGTTTCACCGATGCCCGGGCTGCTGGTCTCGATCGTCGCCGCGACTGGCCAGGACGTCAAAGCTGGCGAGGCGCTGGCCGTGATCGAGGCGATGAAGATGGAGAACGTGCTCCGCGCCGAGCGCGACGGTCGTGTCGGCCGGATCGTCGCCAAACCCGGCGACAGCCTCGCGGTCGATCAAGTGATCTTGGAATTTGAATGAATTGTGACCGCCGGCGGCATGGACAGGGACAGCGGGCGTGCCTAGATTTCCGCCATGCGTCGTGCCGTGCTTTCCCTGGCATTAGGCTTGGCTCCCGCGCTCGCCGACGCGACGGCGCTGGCGCACGCACCGCCAGCGATGCCGTGACTGCGCTGCGCCTTTCGATTATCGGACGCGTTCAAGGTGTGGGCTTCCGCGCCTGGGCCGTGCACGAGGCGATGCGCCGGCATTTACGCGGCTGGGTGCGCAACCGTCGCGACGGCAGCGTCGAGGCGCTGATTATCGGCGAGGCCGACGCGGTGACGGCCATGGCGGTGGCGTGCCGACTTGGCCCGCCGCTCGCGCAGGTGATCGACGTGCGCCAGAGCCCGGCCGACGACGATGGCTCCGCCGATTTCCTCGATCTGCCGACGGATTGAGGCGTGGCGACGAATCAGGCAGTGCTTCGCCTGCTGCCGACACGGCGGCTCGGACCGCTGTTCTGGGCGCTGTTCGCCGGCGCGGTGAACGACAACCTCCTCAAGAACGCCTATGTCATCCTGGTCGCCTATCGCCAAGCCCAGTCGGGCCAAGCAAGCGAGTTGATCGTCACCATCGCAACGGCGGTCTTTATCCTCCCGTACTTCCTGTTCTCGGCGCTTTCGGGCGAGGTGGCCGACAAGTACGAGAAATCGTGGCTGTTGCGACAGACCAAGTTGGCCGAGATCGGCGTCGTCGGCCTCGGCGCACTGTCGCTGCTGGGCGACAATATCGTGCTGCAGCTTGGCGTGCTGTTCTTGCTGGGCGCGCAAGCCACCGTCTTCGGACCCGTCAAATACGCCGTATTGCCGGAGCTGATGCCAGAGAGCGAACTGCTTGCCGCCAACGCGCTGGTCGATGCCGGCACGTTCCTTGCCATCCTCATCGGCACCATCGTCGGCGGCTTGCTGATCCTGGTGCCCGGCGGGCGGATTGCGACCGGCGGCGCGCTGCTCGCGCTGGCGCTGTTCGGTTATGGCGCCAGCTGGTTCATCCCGGCAACGCGCTGGGCCGAGCCGAGCGTGCGCCTGCGCGCCAACATTCTGGCCTCGACCTGGGAGATCGCCGGCCAGGCGCGCGAGCGTCCTGCGGTATGGCGCGCCGTGCTCGGGATTTCGTGGTTCTGGTTGGTGGGCGCCGCGCTGATCTCGCAGTTTCCCAACTACGCGAAGGAATATCTCGCCGGCAACAATCACGTCGTGACGCTGTTCCTGGCGCTCAATTCGATCGGCATCGGCACTGGATCGCTCGCGGCGAACCGCATTCTGCGCGGCGAGATCAGTGCGCGGCTCGTACCGTGGAGCGCACTTGCCATGGGAGCCTTCACCTTCGACTTGTGGCTCGCCAGCCCGCCGGCGCAAAACGCCGCCGCGCTGACCGGCGTGGTGGCGTTCCTCGCCGTGCCGCACAACTGGCGGATACTCGGCGACCTCGTCGGCGTCACCATGGCAGCGGGAATTTTCGTCGTGCCGCTCTACGCGATCATGCAGGCGCGCAGCGACGAGGCCGAGCGCGCCCGTATCGTCGCGGCGAATAATATTCTCAATGCGCTGTTCATCGTCGTCGCCGGCGGCGGCTCGGCGATCATGCTCAAGCTCGGGACCGGCGTGCCGGCGATCTTCCTGGTGCTGGGCGTGGCGAACGTGGCGCTTGCGGCCGCGCTCGCGTTCAGGCGGCCGGCGCTTCTTCGGCCTCGGTCTCGGCCATGACCGGACCCGAATCCAGGCCCTTGGCGGCGACGTCACGGTCGACCAACTCGATCACCGCCATCGCCGCGGCATCGCCGTGGCGGAAGCCCGCCTTGAGAATGCGGCAATAGCCGCCAGCGCGCGACTTGTAGCGCTCGGCCAGCGTCGTCATCACCTTCTCGGCGATCTTGGTATCCTGCAACGCGGCCAGAACCTGGCGTCGCGCATGCAGGCCACCGCGTTTACCGAGCGTGATCAGCTTCTCTACAACCGGGCGAAGATCCTTCGCCTTGGGCAGCGTGGTGGTGATCTGCTCGTGCTTCAGCAGCGCGTGAGCCATGTTGTCGAACATGGCCTTGCGATGGGCGGACTTGCGGCTGAAGCTGCGGCCGCGGATACGATGGCGCATGGCTCAATACGGCTCCTCGAGGCGCTTCGCGAGCTCCTCGATGTTCTCGGGCGGCCAGTTCGGAATCTCCATGCCGAGATGGAGCCCCATCTGCGCCAGCACTTCCTTGATCTCGTTCAGCGACTTGCGGCCGAAATTCGGCGTCCGCAGCATGTCGCCCTCGGTCTTCTGCACCAGGTCGCCGATATAGACGATGTTGTCGTTCTTGAGGCAGTTGGCCGAACGGACGGACAGCTCGAGCTCGTCGACCTTGCGCAGCAGGTTCTTGTTGAACGGCAGCTCGGATGGACGCTCCTCCGCGCTGGGCGCCCGCGGCTCCTCGAAGTTGATGAAGAGCTGGAGCTGGTCCTGGAGGATGCGCGCGGCGAGCGCCACGGAGTCCTCCGGCGTCACCGCGCCGTTGGTCTCGATCCGCATCGACAGCTTGTCGTAGTCGGTTACTTGGCCGACCCGGGTGTTCTCGACCTTGTAGCTGATCTTCTTCACCGGGCTGAACAGCGCATCGACCGGAATGAGGCCGATCGGCGCGTCCTCGGGCCGGTTCTGGCTCGCCGGGACATAGCCTTTGCCGGTCTCGACCGTGAACTCCATCGAGATCTTGGCGCCGCTGTCGAGCGTGCAGATGAGATGGTCGGGATTCATGATTTCGATGTCGTGACCGACCTCGATCATACCCGCGCGCACTTCGCCCGGTCCGCCGGCCCGCAGCCGCATGCGCTTCGGCCCTTCGCCGTGCATCCTGAGCGCAATGCCCTTGATGTTGAGCACGACATCGGTCACGTCCTCGAGCACGCCGGGAAGCGACGAGAATTCGTGCAGCACGCCTTCGATCTGGACCGAGGTTATGGCCGCGCCCTGCAGGGACGACATCAGCACGCGCCGCAGCGCGTTGCCGAGAGTGAGACCGAAGCCCCGCTCGAGGGGCTCGGCGACCACGGTTGCCATCCGGGCCGGATCGTCACCCGCTTCGACTGCGAGCTGTTTCGGTTTGATGAGCGCTTGCCAGTTCTTTTGAATCACGAGTCTTTCCTTTGCCGTTGCGGACCAGCCGCCCTTGGCCATTTCCTGCGAGCGCGCCGACGACCCACCACGGGCCGAGGCAGCACTGTTCCCTTAGAATCCCCTGTTAAACACGCCGCCGCTTGGGCGGTCGGCAACCGTTGTGCGGTATCGTCGTCACGTCACGGATCGAGGTGACCGTGAAGCCCACGGCCTGCAGCGCGCGCAACGCGGATTCGCGGCCCGATCCCGGACCCTTGACTTCGATCTCGAGCGTGCGCATGCCGTGATCCATCGCCTTGCGGCCAGCATCTTCGGCGGCCATCTGCGCGGCATAGGGCGTCGACTTGCGCGAGCCCTTGAAACCCATCGTGCCCGACGACGACCAGGCAATCGTGTTGCCCTGCGCATCGGTGATCGTGATCATCGTATTGTTGAAGGTCGCGTTGACGTGCGCCACGCCCGCGGTGATGTTCTTGCGCTCGCGCCGACGGATACGCGGCGCGCCGGCCGTGCCGGTGGCGCCGGTTCCGGTCGCAGCCGCGCCAGTCGGGGCCGCGGGAGCTGCAGCAGCAGGCTTCGCCATGATCGATTTCGTTCCTTCCTTTAGCCCTTCGGCGCCATCTTCTTGCCGGCGATCGCCTTCGCCGGACCCTTGCGGGTGCGGGCGTTGGTGTGGGTGCGTTGGCCGCGCACCGGCAGGCCTTTGCGATGGCGCAGCCCGCGATAGCAACCCAGATCCATCAGGCGCTTGATGTTCTGCGCCACGGTGCGGCGCAGATCACCCTCAACCGTGAAGTTCTTGTCGATCATCTCGCGGATGCGCAGGACCTCGCCGTCGGTGAGCTCGTGCACCCGCCGCGCCGCCGGAATGGCCAGTTCCTTGCAAATCTTCTCAGCCGTCGTGCGCCCGATGCCATGGATGTACATCAATCCGATGGGGACGCGTTTTTGACTCGGAATATTGACGCCGGCAATGCGCGCCACTGCGCTCTCCGTTCAGCTTGCGATGTTGGACACGACCC
>Ga0307372_10002984_pt1 | contig 27493 bp, 23 predicted proteins | sample OX1MG_FD_202533 | JGI IMG/M metagenome (GOLD analysis project Ga0307372, IMG submission 202533) | Soil microbial communities from Risofladan, Vaasa, Finland - OX-1 | ecosystem: Environmental > Terrestrial > Soil > Coastal area > Acid sulfate soil | place: Finland: Risofladan, Vaasa | collected... | reverse complement strand
CGACCACGTCAACAAGGCCATCGTCGAACAGCTCCAGCAGGACGGCCGGCGCACCTACGGGTCCATCGCGGGGGCGGTGGGCCTCTCCGAGGCCGCCGTCCGCCAGCGGGTCCAGAAGCTGCGCGATGCCGGGATCATCCAGATCGTGGCCGTCACCGATCCCCTCCAGGTGGGTTTCCGCAGCCAGGCCATGGTGGGGATCCGGGCGGACGGCGACGCCCGCACGGTGGCCGACCAGCTGTCCGCGGTGGCGGACATCGACTACGTGGTCATGTGCACCGGCTCCTTCGACATCCTGGTCGAGCTGGTGTGCGAGGACGAGGACACCCTCCTCGAGCTTCTCAACGGGGTCATCCGCCGGATCCCCGGCGTGCGGGACACCGAGACGTTCATGTACCTGAAGCTGACCAAACAGACCTATGCCTGGGGGACCAGATGACCGACCCGACCAATGAGGCCATGCTCTCGAACGAGGCGATGCAGGAGAGCGCCCACCGCCACCTGTGGATGCACTTCACCCGTCTGTCGGACCAACCCGGCCACCGGATCCCGGTCATCGTCCGGGGCGAGGGCGTGTGGGTCTACGACCAACAGGGGAAGCGCTACCTCGACGGGCTGTCGGGGCTCTTCACCAGCCAGGTCGGCCACGGCCGCGCCGAACTGGCCGAGGCGGCGGCCCGGCAGGCGAGCCAGCTGGCCTTCTTCCCAATCTGGAGCTATGCCCACCCGACGGCGGTGGAGCTGGCCGACCGCCTGGCCGGCATGACCCCGGGGGACTGCAACCGGATCTTCTTCACCACCGGCGGCTCCGAGGCGGTGGAGTCGGCCTGGAAGCTGGCCCGCCAGTACTTCCGGGTGACCGGTCAGCCGGGGCGGCTGAAGGTGATCAGCCGGAACATCGCCTATCACGGGGCCACCATGGGAGCCCTGTCGGTCACCGGCGTCACCGAGATCAAGTCACCGTTCGAACCGCTCGTGCCCGGTGCGGTGAAAGTGCCGAACACCAACTTCTACCGGGCCAAGTACTACGCCGACGACCTCGTCGCCTTCGGCGCCTGGGCCGCCGACGCCATCGAGGAGGCCATCCTGATCGAGGGGCCCGAGAGCGTCGCCGCCGTCTTCCTCGAGCCCGTGCAGAACGCCGGCGGATGCTTCCCCCCTCCCCCGGGCTACTTCCAGCGGGTCCGGGAGATCTGCGACCGCTATGGCGTCCTCATGGTCTCCGACGAGGTGATCTGTGCCTTCGGCCGGCTGGGGCACTGGTTCGGGTCCGAGCGCTACGGGTACGAGCCGGACATGATCACCATGGCCAAGGGACTGACAAGCGGCTACTCCCCGCTCGGGGCGCTGGCGGTCAGCGACCGCCTGATCGAGCCGTTCCTGCACGGCGAGACGTTCCTCCACGGCGTCACCTTCGGCGGCCATCCGGTGAGTGCAGCGGTGGCGCTGGCCAACATCGACGTCTTCGAGAAGGAGGGCCTGCTCGAGAACGTCCGCACCAACGAGGCGGCGTTCAAGGCGTCGCTGGACACGCTCGGGGACCTGCCCATCGTCGGGGACGTCCGGGGGGCGGGCTACTTCTACGGGATCGAGCTGGTCAAGGACAAGGACACCCGGGAGACCTTCGATGACGACGAGGCCGAACGCCTGCTGCGCGGCTTCCTCTCCCACGCCCTCTACGACGCCGGGCTCATCTGTCGGGCCGACGACCGGGGGGACCCGGTGGTCCAGCTCGCCCCCCCGCTCACCTGCGGAGAGGAGGAGTTCGAGGTGATGACCACCATTCTGCGGTCCGTGCTGACCGAGGCGTGGAAGCAGCTCTGACCTCGTCGTCGGGAGAGCGCTACCGGGACCTGTCCCTGTGGTGGGACCGGCTCCCGGGCACCCTGGCCGTCCGGCCGCCACTGGCCGGCGACACCGAGGCCGATGTGGCCATCGTCGGAGCCGGGCTCACCGGGCTGTGGACGGCGTACTACCTGGCCGGGGCCGATCCCGGTCTCAAGATCGCGGTCGTCGAGCGCGACGTGGCCGGGTTCGGGGCATCGGGGCGGAACGGCGGGTGGTGCTCGGCGCTGTTCGCGGCCTCCGAGGAGCGCCTCGACCGGGAAGCGGGGGCGGGCGCGGGAGCAGCCATGCGGCGCGCCATGGAGTCGACCGTCGCCGAGGTGGGCCGGGTGGTCGACGCCGAGCACATCGAGTGCGGGTTCGCCGCCGGAGGCACGGTGGTCCTGGCCCGCACCGGCGTGCAGCTCCAACGCACCCATGACGAGGTGGCCGCGGCCCGGGCCCGGGGCATCGATGCGGACGGCCTCCGCTTCCTCTCCGCCTCCGAGGCCGCCGCCATGGTGGGGGCCACCGATGTCCTGGGCGGGACCTACACGCCACACTGCGCGGCGGTGGATCCGGCGCGACTGGTGCGGGGGCTGGCCGAGGCGGTGGAGCGGCGGGGGGCGACCATCTACGAACAGACGGCGGCGCGGGCCCTCCTTGCCGGCGCGGTGGACACCGAGCGGGGAACGGTGAGGGCACCGATCGTGGTGAGGGCCACCGAGGGGTACACCCGCAGCCTCGACGGAGAGGTGCGGACGCTGGCCCCCGTCTACTCCCTGATGATCGCCACCGAGCCACTCCCCGACGCCTTCTGGGAGGAGGCGGGCCTGTCCCGGCGGGAGACGTTCGCCGACCATCGCCACCTGATCATCTACGGGCAACGGACCGACGACGGGCGGATGGCGTTCGGCGGCCGAGGGGCGCCCTACCATTTCGGGTCGGCCATCCGGCCGGAATTCGACCGCGACGGGGGCGTCCACGAGTCGCTGCGGTCGGCGTTGGTTGAGCTCTTCCCGGCATTGGCCGGTACCGAGGTCACCCATCGCTGGGGTGGCCCCCTGGGGATCGCCCGCGACTGGTTCCCCTCGGTCGGGCTGGACCGGGCCACGGGCGGGGCCTGGGCGGGCGGCTATGTCGGAGACGGGGTGTCCACCACCAACCTGGCCGGGCGGACACTGTGCGACCTGATCCTCCGTCGGGACACCGAGCTCACCTCCCTCCCATGGGTCGGGCACCGCTCGAAGCGGTGGGAGCCCGAGCCGCTGCGCTACGTCGGGATCAACGCCGGCCTCCGTCTGGCCGGGAGCGCCGACCGGGCCGAGGAGCGGACCGGGAGGGCGACCTGGCGGTCCCGCGCCCTCGGGAGGGTGCTGGGCGGCTGACGGCTCAGAGCTTCTCGGGCCGGAAGATCTGGGTGTGGATCGAGCCCTGCGCGGCGAAGGACCCGGATCGGCCCCCGCCGGGCCCGCGCAGCAGATAGGCCGCGGCCACCGCCAGCACCGCCCCGGCCAGCGGGCCGACGACATAGACCCAGAGGCTGGAGAAGTCGACGGAGACCAGGTCGGGCCCGAACGTCCTGGCCGGGTTCATCGAGGCCCCGGAGATCGGGCTCCCCCACAGGCCGGCGAGGGCGATGTAGGACCCGACGCCGAGGGCCCCGAACAGCCCGACCTGTTGGGCGCCCGACGCCGTCCCCAGGATGACGCTGACCAGTCCCATGGTCAGGACCGCCTCCATCAACAGGGCGTCGACGGCAGAGCGGCCGGCGGCGGGGTAGGTCGATCCGTGCATGGACGAGACGTTGACCACCGCCTGGAGGAACCACGCGGCCAGGACGGCCCCGGTCAGCTGGACCAGGATGTAGCCGGGGACCCGGCGCCACGGGAAGTCGCGGCGCAGGGCGAAGGCCACACTGACCGCCGGATTGAGATGGGCGCCGGACACCCGACCCATGAAGAGGATGACCGCCATCACCATCATCCCGGGGGCGACCACCGCCGCGGCCCGGCCGACGGAGCCCGGGATGGCCGCGTCCATCATCGGGCCGCCGGCCGCCACCAGGACCAGGAAGAAGGTGCCCAGGAGCTCCCCGAACAGCCGGCGCCACTCCCGGGACGGGTCGTTGAAGTCCCGGATCATGGCGCCCAACCGCTGCTGGGCGGTCAGGAAGGGGAACTGGTCGTCCTCGGGATCGGGGATCCGGCCGCCACCGTCGGGATCGGGCTGCATCCCTGCCGGTCGGGTCAAAGGAGCGGCGACCCGGGACCCGGGCCTCAGCCGGCCCCGTTGAACGGGGCGCCGAAGGCAAAGACCCCGCCGTCCCAGCTGACCAGCCAGTAGCCGCCCGTCGCCTGATCGACGTTCATCCCGGCGATCGGGGCGTTGAGGTCGAGCATTCCGGTCGATCCCTGGTACACCGCGCCACCGAACGAGGAGATGCTCCCGTCACTGGTGACCTCCCAGTAGCCGCCGGTGATGGGATCGAGGGCCATGCCGACGACCGGGCTGTTCGAGACCTGGCCGCCCATGGAGCCGTAGAAGGGTGCGTCCCCGAAGGCGAAGATACCCCCGTCAGCACCGACCTCCCAGTAGCCGTTACCGCTGGCATCGAGGGCCATCCCGACCACCGGGCTGTTCAGTGTCTGGCCGCCCATGGAGCCGTAGAAGTGGGCGTCGCCGAAGGCAAAGACGCCCCCGTCGGCGGCCACCTCCCAGTAGCCCTTGCCGTCGGCGGTGGCCGTGAGCCCGACCACGGCGCCGTTGAGCCTCGTGCCGCCCATGGAGCCGTAGAAGTGGGCGTCGCCGAAGGCGAACACTCCCCCGTCGCGGGCCACCTCCCAGTAGCCCCTTCCGTCGGGGGAGGCGACGATGCCCTCGACCGGGGCGTTCAACGGGAGCGAGGCCACCGAGCCGTAATTTCCCGCCGTCCCGTGGGCCGAGATCTGCCCGATCGAATTCACCAGCCAGTAGCCGGTGCCCTGCGGGTCGGACGCCATCCCGACAACCTGTCCGATCAGGGAGCCCACCGACTTGAATCCGGTGGTCGGAGTGGCCGATGCCTCAGTCGACGCCCCCGAGATCCCACCGGGGCCGACGGCGCGGACCTCGAAGTAGTACGGCATGCCCGGGACGAGGCCGGAGACGACGTACGAAGTGCCGGTGACGAGCGACGATCCGTTGGCCGGACTCGTCCCCTCGGTGCCGGGCCTGGTCGCCACGTACACGTTGTAGCCCACCACGGTCGCGTTCCGGTTCGACGCGGGGGCGGTCCAGGTCACCCGAGACGAATCCTGGCCGGCGGTTGCGTGGACCGTGCCCGGTGCACCGGGTGTGCCCGGCGCTCCCGAAGCCGGTGGTGGCGTGGCCTTCCCCGCGACCGCAGGCACCGGGGCCTTGAGGGCACCGGGGCCGGCCTGGGCCACCGACGGGGTGGCCGAGATCACCGATGTGCTCGGCGAGGGCACCACCGGGGACGAGGTGGCTGTGCCCGACTTGGCCGTGCCGGCCGCGCCCGACCTGGCCCTGCTCCCGTGCCTGCCGTTCCGGCTACGGCCGGCCGTGCTCGGCGGGCCGGCCGCGGTCGCCTGGCCGGCCACAGCGGAGCTCGAGGCGGCATTGCCCGACGCGCCGCTGGCATTCGACGCCGACGCCGACGCCGGCGCCGGGGCGACCCCGGTGGCCGTGTCCTGGGCGGTGGTGCGAGTGGACCGGGCCGGGCTCCGGAACGCCGACACGACGCCGGCGGCAAGGAGGCCAACCACCACGAGGGACGCGGCCAGCATCATCCGGGCCCGCTTGGCGGGCAGCGGTGATTCGCCGAGGAGCCACGACAGCCACTCCTTCAGTTCATACGCCCAGTCGATTGCCCAGTCCCTCACAGAACCGCCCCCTCATCGATTCGCATCCCAACCCTGAGGATCCCCTCAGGTCTGCCCACAACGCAGCGTCGATGCCCGGGCACATACCCGACACTTGGCATCTCAACCGCTGGCGTCGTTCCCATTATAGGCAGCGGGATCGTCGGACCCACAACGGCCTCCCGCCCGTTGTGGTCCCCCACACGCCGATGACCAGGGTGAACGATTCGTCAGCGGTGTCCGCAGACCCCACCGGGCAGCTGTCTAGCAATCGGGCAGCTGGTCGATGGGACGGTTGTCGTCGTCGACGACGACGACGCTGGGCTCGTGGGTGGCGAGCTCGCGGTCCTCGATGTCGGCGAAGGTCACGATGATCACCCGGTCGCCGATCTGAGCCAACCGGGCGGCTGCACCATTGAGACAGATCTGACCCTCGCCCCCCTCGATGGCATACGTCTCGAAACGGGCACCGTTCATCAGGTTGTAGACCGCCACCTGCTCGTTCGGGAGGATGTCCGCGGATTTGAGGAGCAGGGGGTCGATGGAGATCGAACCGACGTAGTCGAGGTCGGCCCCGGTGACCCGGGCACGATGGATCTTCCCGTTCATCATCCGTCGTCGCACGGCTGCTCCTCTCCACGGACTCCCGGCTCCCGGTGCGGGCGCCCTTCAGGCATCGAGGCTACTCGGAACCCCACCGATCCCGTCCTCGGCTCCGTCGTCACCTGCGTGACCGGGCGTACTCGACGACCCGGTCGACGACCGCGTCGTCAGCCTTGGCCGGCGCCCCGCAGTCGAAGGGGGGCTGGGGGTCGTACTCGATCATCAGCTGCGCGGCTTCGGCGGCGGTGCGGTCGACCACCAGCTCGACCATGCGGAGGGCCATGTCGATGCCGCTCGACACTCCGGCGGACGTGACGATCCGCCGGTCCAGGTGCTCCACCACCCGCTGGGCGGTGGGGACCGCACCCAGTGCCTCGAGCTCGGGATAGCACGCCCAGTGCGTCGCGGCGGTCAGGCCCTCGAGCAGCCCGGCGCTGCCCAACACCAACGAACCCGTGCAAACCGAAGTGGTGAGGAGGGTGGTGGCATGGGCGTGGCGGACCCACTCCAGTACCCGCTCGTCGTGTTGGAGACGGCGGGTGCCCACCCCGCCGGGGAAGACGACGATGTCCGGCCCCGCAACCTCCTCGAAGGCCGCGTCGGCGACGATGCCGAGCAAGCCGTTGTCGCTGCGGATCTCGCCCCTCTGGTGACCGAGGAAGATGACGTCGATCGACGGGATCCGCTGCAGGACCTCGTAGGGACCGATGCCGTCGAGAGCGGTGAATCCGGGAAATAGGGGGATGGCGACGGTCAAGGCACCGGTCACGCGGATGTCCTTTCATCGATGGCGACGCGGAAGCGCCGCCGGTAGGCGTCGGGGGCAACGTTGAGACGGCGTCGGAAGGCCCGTCGCAGCGTCTCGGCGGTGCCGAGCCCGCAACGGATGGCGATGACATCGAGCGTGTCGTTGGTCGTCTCCAGCTCGTGGCGGGCCGCTTCTGTGCGGACCCGCTCGACGAAGCGACTGGGTGTCTCACCCACCTCGGTTGCGAAGACCCGGGCGAAGTGCCGGACGCTCATGGCGGCCGCGGCGGCCATGGCGGGCACCCGGTGGTCACCGCCGGGTGAAGCCTCGACCATGCCCTGCACGGCCCGCACCGTCGAGTGCTCGGCCCTCGGCACCCACACCGGCGACGCGAACTGGGTCTGACCCCCGGGTCGGTGTAGGAACATGACCAGCCAGCGGGCCACGGTCTGGGCCACGTCGACGCCGAGGTCGTCCTGCACCAGGGCCAGGGCCAGGTCGATGCCGGCGGTCACGCCCGCACTGGTCCAGAATTTCCCGTCCCGGATGTAGATGGGATCGGCGTCGACCCGGAGTGCGGGAAACTCGGCGGCCAGCTTGTCGGCGCTCGCCCAGTGGGTGGTGACCCGGCGGCCGTCCAGCAGGCCGGCCCGGGCGGCCAGGAACGCCCCGGTGCACACCGTGGCCACCCGACGGCTGTGCGGTGCGGCCGCCTTGATCCACGCCACCAGCGCATCGTCGCCACGGGCGGCACGCGCCCGTTCACCGCCCGGGAGGACCAGCGTGTCGATCCCCCCGGCGGGGTCGGGCAGCGGCCCCGTGCACAGGCCGAGGCCGCTCCCGGACCGGACCGGCTGTCCGTCCCGCGAGGCCAGGGTCACCCGGTAGCCGCCGGGCCGGCCCAGCATCGTCACCGCCCGGGTGGCGCCGGTGAACACTTCGAAGGGCCCGACGGCATCGAGCGGCTGCAGGCCGGGGTAGGCGACGATGACCACGCGGCGAAGCCTCATGCAGCCAGCGTGACCGACGCCGTCGATGGCGTCAATGACGCAATGCCCACATATTCGGCCATCGGCAGGGGCCCCAGCAGGGCCGTGGTCCCGCCTCCGACCCGGTGGTCGCCATCCCCGCCGGGCGGTGGCTGTCGCCCGGGGGGCGTGGCGGCCGTACCCTGAGCACCGGAAGCCGCCGGCGACGGGAGGGTCATGGCATTACGGGTCATCCAGTGGGCGAGCGGCGGTGTGGGCCGGGCGGCCATGGCGGGGGTGGTGGCCCATCCCGAGCTGGAGCTGGTGGGATGTTGGGTCCACTCCAAGGAGAAGGCAGGTCGCGACCTCGGCGAGCTGATCGGCGGGGAGCCGTCGGGGGTGGTGGCCACCGATGACATCGACGACCTCGTGGCCCTCGAGGCCGAATGCGTCATCTACTCGCCGCTGATGGCCGATCCGGCTGTGGTCGCCCGGTTGTTGAGATCGGGAAAGAACGTCGTAACCCCCTTGAACTGGTTCTTCCCCGGTGGCCGGGACGAATCCCTCGTCGAGGCAGCCTGCGTCGAAGGCCGGACCAGCCTCCACGGCACCGGCATCCACCCCGGGGGCATCACCGAGCGCTTCCCGCTGGCGCTGTCGGCGCTGTCGCAGTCCATCACCCATGTGCGCGCCGAGGAGTTCTCGGACATCCGCAGCTACGGTGCGCCGGCCGTGGTGGGCGACATCATGCTCTTCGGGCGGACACCCGAGGAGGCGGCGAACAGCCCGATGCCCGTCATCCTCGGCGACGGCTTCGGCCAGTCGATCGCCATGACCGCCCACGGACTCGGATTCGGGCTCGACCCCGGGCTGAAGGTGACCCATGAGGTGGCCGTCGCCACCGCGGCGATCGACTCCCCCGTCGGGCCCATCCGGCCGGGTTGCATCGCCGCCCAGAAGTTCTGCTGGGAGGCGAGCGTACGCGGCCGGCCGGTCATCTCCGTGCGGACCAACTGGTTCATGGGGGACGAACACCTGGATCCGGCCTGGTCGTTCGGGCCGGAGGGCGAGCGGTTCGAAGTCGGCATCACCGGGGATCCCTCCACCCTCGTCACCTTCCACGGCCTCCATCCTGCGTCCGTGGCGGCCGGCCTGCAGCGCAATCCGGGCGTCGTGGCCACGGCCACCCACTGCGTGAGCGCGGTCCCGGCCGTGGTGGCCGCCCAACCCGGGATCCGGACCTACCTGGACCTTCCCGCCTACTCGGGCCGGGCCGCCTCCCACTTGCGCTGAGAGCGCACGAGGCGCGCCACGGAGGGGCCAGCCGGGCGCGGGACGGCCCGATCGGTTCAAGTCGGCCTCGGAATCGGTCGACAAGAGCTACAGCAGACTCACAGGAAGCGGGAACTGCAGTGTCGAACACGATGGCGAAGCCGTCCCCTCCACCGGGATCAGGCCTCCTGCCGGCAGCCGGCGGGGCGGGCGCCGGGCGCGGGTCGGACGCGTCAAAGCGCAAGCTCGATCCCAAGATGCTGGCCTATCTGATGGGCCCGGCGGCCCTGGTGATCATCCTGCCGCTCATGGACTTCGGGGTCATCGCCCGCGAGTCCGCGTGGGTGTGGCTCGGCATCTTCATCGCCATTCCGGCGTCCAACCTGGTGGTGGACAAGCTCTACACCAGCCGTCCCACTCCGGCGAGGCTGCACCTGCGGATCGCCGCCCAGGCGGCCGGGGTGACCGCCGTCATCTACCTGACCGGGTGGGGACCGGTCCTGTCCGGGGCATTCGCCTTCATCGCCCTCGAGAACGTCTTCTACGTTGGATCGAAGGTCTGGCAGACCACCGCCGTCTGGAGCCTGACGGGCATCGCCCTCGGCCAGCTGGCCGTCTGGCAGCACGTGGTCCCCTCGACCCTGTCGCTGTCCCAGGGCAACACCCTGGCCCTGATGGGTGCGTTCGTCCTGTTCTTCATCATCCGGATGGCCGGTGCGACAGCCGAGCAGAAGGAGGACGCCGAGGCCTCCATGCGGCTGAGCGAGGACCGGTTCCGATCGCTCATCCAGAACTCGTCGGACACCACCATGGTGTCGGACAAGATGGGGATCTGCACCTATGTGAGCCCGGCCATCACCGACCTGCTCGGATTCGAGCCGAAGGACATGATCGGCCGGGTCAGCACCGACTTCGTCCACCCCGACGACCGTGACCGGGTGGAGAGCCGGCTCGGAACCACGTTCCAAGCCGCCCCGGAGACCGTGTTCGTCCAGTTCCGCATGGAACGCAGCGATGGCACCTGGCGGGACGTCGAGGCGGTGGTGACCAACCAGATCGCCCGACCCTCGGTGGCCGGCTACGTCTCGAACATCCGCGACATCACCGAGCGCAAGGAGTTCGAGGCCCTGCTCGCCCACCGGGCCCTCCACGACCCGCTCACCGGTCTGGCCAACCGCCAGTTGATCCTCGACCGGGCCGAGCAGATGCTGGTCCGGTCGCGGCGGACCCTGGATCCGGTGGCCGCCTACTTCATCGACCTGGACAATTTCAAGGACGCCAACGACTCGCTCGGCCATGAGGCGGGCGACAAGCTCCTGCGGGCCGTGGCCGGGCGGTTCGCCGCCATCCTGCGGGCCAGCGACACCGTGGGACGTCTGGGAGGCGACGAGTTCGTCATCCTGGCCGAAGGTGTCTCCTTGGCCGCAGGGCCGTTCATGGTCGCCGAGCGGATCCGGGAGGTGTTGGCCAAACCGTTTACGGTCGAGGGGTACGAGGGGCTCCCGATCACGGTGACCGCCAGCATCGGGATCGCCACCGGTGACCGGCCCTCGGCCCAGGAGCTCCTCCGCGATGCCGACATCGCCCTCTACCGGGCCAAGGCCGGGGGCCGGGACGGTTCGGTGCTCTTCGAGCCGGCCATGCAGTCGGCGGCCGTCGACCGCCTGGCGCTCAAGTCCGACCTCGACTCGGCCCTGGCCGATTCACAGTTCTTCCTCCTCTACCAACCCATCTTCGACCTCGACAGCGTGGCCATCCGGGGGGTGGAGGCCCTCATCCGGTGGCAGCACCCGACCAAGGGGGTCATCGCGCCGGACGACTTCATCCCCGTCCTGGAGGACAGCGGGATGATCGTGGAGGTGGGACGGTGGGTCCTCCACGAGGCCTGCACCCAGGCCGCCTGCTGGCGCGAGATGGGCTACCCGACCACGATGTCGGTCAACGTGTCGATGCGGCAGCTCGAGGCCGACACCCTGGTCGACCACGTCCAAGAGGCCCTGGCCGCCAGCGGCATCGAGCCCGGGGCGTTGGTCATCGAGGTCACCGAGTCGACGCTGATGAAGGACGCCAATGCCACCGTGTCCCGGCTGAAGAGGCTGAAGGAGCTCGGTGTGATGATCGCCATCGACGATTTCGGCACCGGCTACTCGTCGTTGGCCTACCTCCGTCAGTTCCCGGTGGACGTGCTCAAGATCGACCGGTCGTTCGTGGCAGAGATGGACGAGACGACGGACTCCGTCGCCCTCATCCACACCCTGGTGGAGCTCGGCCGCACCCTGGGACTGGTGACCCTGGCCGAGGGCATCGAGGACGACTCCCAGCTGGAGGGGCTGCGCCGTGAGCTCTGCGATCGAGGCCAGGGGTTCATCTTCTCGCGGCCGGTCGAGCCCGGTGCCATCGAGGCCCTTCTGGCCCAGGGCGAACCCGACCACGTCACCGGCCCGCGATCCCCGGCCCCGAGGTCCGCCGCGGCCGTGAAGTGATCGGGGTGTGCCAGGGCGAAGGCGGCCGGTGACGCCGTAGCTGCTGTCGGTTCCGTCGCACTCCCTTGGACGGTCATGTCCCCGCTCTGCAGGGCACCGTGGGCACATTCCCGGACGGAGGAGCGGGTGTCCGGGTGGTGGCGGCCACGTAGGCTGCCCGCCGTGGCCAAGTCCGGAGCGCGCACGGGGTCGGGATTCGTATTGGTGGTGCTGGCGTCCGCCCAGTTCCTCATGACGCTGGACAGCTCGGTCATGAACGTGTCGATCCAATACGTGGCCAAGGATCTGCACACCACGGTGACCGGCATCCAGACCGCCATCACCCTCTACACCCTGGTCATGGCCTCCCTCATGATCACCGGGGGGAAGATCGGAGCGCGCCTCGGGCGGCGGCGGACCCTGGCCCTCGGCCTCGTCGTCTACGGGCTGGGATCCGCGACCACCGCGGCCGCCCCCAACCTCGGGGTGCTGCTACTCGGCTGGTCCCTGCTCGAAGGCATCGGTGCGGCCCTCATCCTGCCGGCCATCGTGGCCCTGGTGGCGGTCAACTTCCCCGAGGCCAAGCGCTCCGCCGCCTACGGCATGATCGCCGCGGCCAGTGCCATCGCCATCGCCGCCGGCCCGTTGATCGGGGGGGCGGTGACGACATTCGCGTCGTGGCGCTATGTCTTCGTCGGTGAAGTCGTCGTGGTCGTCGTCATCCTGTTCGCCCTGCGCAGGGTGGCGGACCAGCCGGTCGGCGCTTCGGGGCGCTTCGACTTCGTCGGCGCCGTGCTGTCGATCGTCGGGCTGGCCGCAACCGTGTTCGGGGTGCTGCGATCGTCGCAGTGGGGCCTGGTGACGGCCAAGCCGGGCGCGCCGCAGTGGCTCGGTGTCTCACCGGTCGTCTGGCTCATCCTCGGCGGACTGGCCTTCATCTGGGCCTTCTTCGTGTGGGAGCGCCACCTGGAGGACCGGGGTGCGGACCCGTTGGTGCGGCCCTCGATGCTGAAGAACTCGCAGCTCGCCGGCGGCCTGTCATTGTTCTTCTTCCAGTTCCTGGTCCAGATGGGCGTCTTCTTCGTGATCCCGCTCTACCTGTCCGTCGTCCTCGCCCTGTCGGCGGTCCAGACCGGGGCGCGCCTCTTGCCCCTCTCGATCGCCCTGCTCGTCGCCGCCGTCGGGATCCCGCGGTTTGCACCCAGGGCCCCGGCACGGTTGGTCGTCCAGGCCGGGTTCGGCGCCATGACCATCGGCATCGGGGTCCTCATCGGGGGGATCTCGCCGTCGTCGGGTGCCGAGATCGTCCTGATCCCCATGTTGCTGCTGGGCCTGGGCATCGGCGCGCTGGCTTCGCAGCTCGGCGCGCTCACCGTTTCGGCCGTCTCGGACGCGGAGAGTGCCGAGGTCGGCGGATTGCAGAACACCGTGACCAATTTCGGGGCTTCGCTCGGGACCGCCCTCGCCGGCGCCGTGCTCATCGGCGCGCTTACCACCACCCTGCTCTCCGGCGCGCAGGCCAACCAGGCCATACCCGCCTCGGTGACTCAGTCCGCCACCGTCGAGCTCAGCAACGGCGTCCCGTTCGTCTCCGACGCCGAGCTCAAGACCAAGCTGGCGCAGACCGACCTGTCGAGCTCGGCACAACAGGCCATCGTCGACGAGAACGCCAACGCCCGCCTGGCGGCGCTACGCGCCTCCCTGTGGCTGCTCGCCCTGTTCTCGGTCATCGGCCTGTTCTTCACCCCCTTGGCGCCAAACCGGCCGCTGGCGGAGGCCGGCCCGAAACCGGACCCGCCGACCGCCGGCTAGTCAGCCCGCATCCGCCAGTGCCCGTCGGCTGCCGCCCGGGCGGTGGACCACCCCCCGGGCGCGCAATAGCATGCTCGCACCTCGGCGCGTCGTCGTGCCGGTGCCGCGCCCGGCGTCCGAGCCTGCGCCGGGGACCTTCGAGAGGGGGCTCGTGCTCTTCATCCACGAGGTGCACAAGGTGGTGGGGAAGTCCGCGGCCCGGTTCGAGGACGCCTACCGGGGCGGATGGATGCCGACATTGGCCAAGGGGTCCGATGCCCGGCTGCTCTGGTATTTCGACCTGGCTCACGGGAGCGGGCTGGCCTACCGGGTGGTCACGGTGACCGCGGTCGAGGACGGCGCGTCGTGGGCTCGTCTGGCCGAGCGGTTGGCCGGTGGCGACCTGCAGTCGTGGGCCAGGCACCTCGACGGGCTCCAGCACGAGTCCCACGGTCGGATCATGACCCCACTCGACTGGTCGCCGTCGATCGGTGCCCTGGGCGACATCCCCGGTGATCCTGCGGTGCACGAGCCGACCATCTACATGGAGGACACCATGTGGCCCTATCCGGGGAAGGTCGGCGAGTACATCGAGAGGTCGGGCGACGTCTACCGACGCTCCCTCGGTGCCGAGGGGTCGCGGATGCACATGAGCATCGAGCTCTCGATGCAGGCCATGCCGGGGGCGGGTCGTTACCCGGAGGTGACACTGCTGCAGAAACTGTCCGCCCTGCCCCCGCTCATCCATCTCCTCACCAACGACATCCCGCCGGAGGTCACCGGACCGGGCTCCTGGATGCACCAGGCGCTCGAGCTCCGCGACCAGTGGAGGAGCAAACTGCTCCGGACCGCCGTGTGGTCGCCACTGCAATGAGACCGATCGCTGGGGGACCCTGACCGATGCTGTTCCTGCACGAGACCCACAAGGTGATCGGTCGGCACGCCTCGGCCTTCGAGGATCTGTTCCGGGACGAATGGATGGGGGCGCTGGCCCGGGGCGAGGGCGCCCGGCTCCTCTGGTACCTGAACCACGCCATGGGGAGCGGACCGTCCTATCAGGTGGTCACCATCACCGCCGTCTCGGATGGCGCGGCCTGGGAAGCGCTGGCCCGGCGGACGCTGGCCGGTGACCTGAGCGAGCTGGCCTCGAAGCTCGACTCGTGCCGTTACGAGTCGGACGGAAAGATCCTGGCGCCGGTGTACTGGTCAGAGTTGCAGGAAGTCGACCTGGCGGAGATGCCCGTCGACGGGCGGGAACACGAGCTCTCGGTCTACATGCAGGACACCGGCTGGCCCGATGCCCCCCTCGACGACTACATCGGACTGTGGGACCACGACTACTGGCAGTTCATGCGTAGGACCCCGCCTGAAAAGAGGCTCCTCGACATCCAGGCCTGCTTTCAGGTGGCCCACGGCTCGGGGACCCGACCCGAGGCGATCCTCATGCAGAAGATCATGAGCCTCGCCGCACTGGGCGGCCTGCTGACCAGCGTGGAGGAGTACGACCCCGACACTTGGCCGGGCTCCTACATGGCCAAGGGGCTGGAGCTCCGGGACCAGTGGGAGAGCAAGCTGTTGCGCACCAGCAGCTGGTCGCCGCTCTGGTAGGGGCGAGAGCCGGCACCCGGACGCTCCATCAGTCTGGGGGCTGCCGGGTGCGCCCCGGGAAGGCCCCGAGCAGGCCTTGGATGTTCTTCTTTATTCTGTGCAAGGCTAGATCTAGCTCGTCGACAGAGCGGGGCCTTGGCACGCGGAAGGTGGGGAAGTGGTTCGAACCAGTTGCTCCTCGGCCACCGATGTGGCCCGCAATAGTCGCTTTGAGACCGCCGGCAGGTCCCCAGAGGGTGCCCGTCTACCCTGACCAGACATCGGTGCCCTCACCCCGAACCGATTCATCACCGAACAAGCGCAACCGCCACAGAGGGGGCTGGGATGACAACGACGGAATCTGACCTTTACTACGACCCGTACGACTTCGACATCGACTCGGATCCGTATCCGGTCTGGAAGAGACTGCGCGACGAGCGGCCGCTCTACTACAACCAGCGCTATGAATTCTACGCGTTGAGCCGCTTCGAGGACGTCGAGAAGTGCACCAAGGACTGGGAGTCCTACATCTCCAGCAAGGGGACGGTCCTCGAGCTCATCAAGAGTGGCATGGAGATTCCCCCGGGGTCGATCATCTTCGAAGACCCCCCCACCCACCACATCCATCGCCGCATACTCTCCCGCGTGTTCACACCACGCAATCTCAATGACCTCGAGCCCAAGATCCGCGGATTCTGTTCTCACAGCCTCGATCCACTCGTCGAGAAGGGACGCTTCGACTTCATCGCTGACCTGGGCGCCCAGATGCCCATGCGCACCATCGGCATGCTGCTGGGCATCCCCGAACAGGACCAGGAGGCTCTCCGCGATCGCATCGACGAGGGACTGCGCCTGACCGAGAGCACCATGCCCGACTTCAATGCCAAGTTCGCCGACGGCATCGATGCGGCCAGCGGGTTCGATGAGTACATCGAGTGGCGGGCGACCCACCCCTCGGACGATCTGATGACCGACCTGCTCCATGCCGAATTCGAGGACGAGACCGGGACCGTACGCCGCATGACCCGCCAGGAGGTTCTGAGCTACGTCAACCTCATTGCCGCCGCCGGTAACGAGACCACGACGCGCTTGATCGGATGGACGGGCAAGGTCCTGGCGGACCATCCCGATCAGCGGCGGCAGCTGGTCGAGGACCGCAGCCTCGTGCCGAACGCCATCGAGGAACTGCTGCGCTACGAGTCACCATCTCCGGTCCAGGCCCGGTACGTAACCAAAGACGTCGAGCACCATGGGCAGTCGGTTCCCGCTCGCAGTACCGTGCTGCTACTGACCGCATCTGCGAATCGCGACGAGCGCAGGTTCACCGGTGCAGACCGTTTCGACATCCGCCGCAAGATCGACCATCACCTGGCATTCGGCTATGGCATCCACTTCTGTCTCGGATCGGCACTGGCGAGGCTCGAAGGACGCATTGCACTGGACGAGGTCCTCCAGCGTTTCCCCACTTGGGATGTGGATTGGGACAACGCGGTGGAAGCCCGCACCTCGACGGTGCGTGGTTGGGAGAGGTTGCCGGTGTTCACCTCCCGAGCCGTCTCGCACTGACCTCGAGACAGGAGTCCCATCCATGAGAACGGTGGTAGTCGGCGCCTCGAGCGGTCTCGGTCGGTCCATTGCCACCGGTCTCGGTCAGCGAGGAGCAACCGTCGCACTGTTGGCGAGGCGACATGACCGATTGGTCGATGCGGCCAAGGAAGCCGGCCCGGGGGCGGTTGCAATCGTCTGCGATGTCACTGACGAGTCGTCCTGTGCCGCCGCAATCGATGCCGCCGCGCAGGGACTCGGCGGCATCGATGCCCTTGTCTACGCCACCGGAATCGGCCCCCTCGCCCGAATGGTCGACGTGGGCGCAGAGACCTGGCGTCGGACATTCGATACCAACGTGATAGGGGCGGCTCTCGTCACCGCCGCAGCCATCCCGCATTTGACTGCTTCGGGTGGGGTCGCGGTCTACCTGTCGTCTGTGAGCGCATCATTCACGCCACCCTGGCCCGGCCTCGGTGCCTACGCTGTGAGCAAAGCCGCATTGGACAGAATGATCGAGGCGTGGCAGGACGAGCAGCCGGCGGTGGGATTCACCCGGGTCATCGTGGGTGATTGCGCTGGAGGCCCGGGACCATCCGGCACGGAGTTCACCTCCAACTGGGACTTGGACCTCGCTGCCGAACTCCATCCCATCTGGAGCGAACGGAACTACCTGAGTGGTTCTCTCTTGGAGGTAGACGAGCTCGTCCGCGTGGTGGACACTGTACTGCGCTGCGGCGCGAGTGCTCACATCCCGTTGGTGGCGGTTACACCTCGACGACCGGCCTGACGCAGCGCGTCAGGCCGCGGGATTGTTGGGCCCTTCCAGAAAGGGACGCTGGCAAGAGGGTAGGTTTGGACACGTCCGTCGATTGCCAGTTGGAGCCGGCCTTATCGGTTCAGGACCAGGTTTGGCAATGGCAGTGGCGCTGAGGAAGGAACCAGTGATGCCGGAGCTCATGTACCCGGCGTCAAATGACCAACGGGATCCCGGTGATGGCACCCTGGCACCGTCTCCCCATGATCGCCTCTGCGACTCTCAACGGACTCGGATCCACCTGGATGCCACCAGGGGGTTTCGGGGAGGCCGAGACAGTTCCCGATAGGCAGTTGACGCTCGACGCCGTAAGCACTTCACTCTGGTCGGGGTAGACCAAGACCTCGTTGAGCGATGATGTTCCGCTGTATCTCGCTTGTGCCCCCGTAGGTGATGGTCCCCATCGCGAAGCGGAAGTAGTACTCGGCGATCCCGCCGGCAACGGCTGTGGGGTCGCGGTCGCCACGGACACCGTCCGGACCGAGCATGTCGACGAAATCAGCCGATTGCCTGGTCAGAGCCTCCGATGCGAACAGCTTTGCCATGGATCCCTCGACGCCCGGAAGGGCGCCCGAGTTCTGCAGCCAGGCACAGCGGCGGGCCAGCAGGAGGCTGACTTCGTTCTCGGCGGCGGCTCGACCGAGGCGCGCCTGGACGTCAGGGTCATCCGCCATTGCCCGCCCCGCATCATCGGTCGAGGTCAACGCCCATTCCTCCATCGCCCGCAGGAGCCGGACCGAATCGCCCCCCTGGGGTCCGGTCCGCTCGAAGGTGAGGCCGACGGTCATCACGTGCCAGCCCCCGTCGACCCCTCCGATACGCAGCGAGTCATCCACCCGGACATCGGAGTAGAACGTCAGGTTCGTCCTCTCGCCGGACAAGGTGAAAACGGGCTGGATGTCCACGCCAGGTTGCCGAAGCGGCACGAGAAACGTCGTCAGGCCCTTGTGCTTCGGCACCTCGGCATTGGTGCGGGCCAGCAGGAACACGTAGTCGGCCTCTTGGGCGTTGGTGGTGAACATCTTCTGCCCGTTGATCAACCATTCGTCGCCATCGCGGACGGCACGAGTCTGGGCGGCGGCCACGTCGGAGCCGGACTCGGGTTCCGTGAAGCCGAGGACGATGAGGATCTCTCCACTCAGAGCCCGGGGAATGATCAGCTGCTTCTGTTCTTCGGTTCCGATATGGCGAATGATGTTGGCCACCATCAGTGTGGTTCCGACGCCATACGTCGGCGCGCCCGCGCTTTGGAACTCTTCGAGATAGGCCTGCACCTCGAGCGGGTCTCGGCCCTGACCACCGAGCTCCTCGGGCCAACCGGGCGCCAACAACCCGTGTTCAACCCGGGCCCGGTGAAAGTCCCAGTTGTGGTGGACACCGGTGGTGTGCATCCGCTCCCGCACCTCGTCCGTGAGGTGCTCGTCCAAGAACCTCCTGGCCTCGGCCCGGAATGTATCGCTGCGCTCCCCCAGACGAAAGTCCATCGTCACCCATCCGATCTGATCAACCGGTGGGCAGCGCTCCGGGCGAACATCCGTGACGGCTCGCCGAACACCGCAGGCCAGGCTTTTGCCCGCCGGTAATAGAGCTGAGTGTCGAACTCGAGCATGAACCCATACCCCCCGTGGTAGTGCAGACTGCGATAGCTGGCGTCGCGGGCTGCCTCCGAGCAGAACCCGCAGGCGAGGCAGGCCAATTCGGTAGCCCGTGGCTCGTCCTCGTCGGCGGCCCATGCCGCCTCCCGTGCGATGAGCCTGCTCCCGTCGACTGCCGTCGCGGCATTGGCCAGGCCGTGGGCGACGGCCTGGAACGAGCCGATCGGGGCACCGAATGCACGCCGCTCCTTCACGTATTCCACCGCGAGCTCCAACGAGCGGGCCCCCATACCGAGCAGTGCATTGGCCATGAGCACCATCCACTCGTCACGGGCCCACTCGAACAACGGCTGCGCCTGTTCTCCGGGCTGTAGCTCCATGGCGGAGGAATTGACGGCGATGTCGGCGACCGGCATCGACCCGAGGTTCGATATCACCTGTCTGTCGGCGATCTCCATACTCATCAGCCGGCCGCCGTCACAGAAGATGACTTCGTCGGCCACCGCACCAGTGGGCACCAACGCAAGCACTCCATTCTTCGGTGGGTGGAGGGCGATGGTGGTGAGCCGACCGTCTGCCAGGGATCGGCTGAGAGCGTCAACTGCGACAGGGCCCCCGGCCCGGGCCAGCAACCGAGCGGCTACCTGTCCCTCCACCAACGGCGCTGGCCCCAGGTGCCGACCATGCTGCTCCGCCACGAGGGCCAGATCGAGCAGTGAGGCACCCCAGCCTCCCGACTGCTGGTCGACCGCCATATCCAACACCCCCATCTCGCGCAGCCGTGCCCACAGTTCCGCATCGTGACCGGACGGCTCCGCATCACGCACCCGTTCGGTCGGACACTCCTTCGTATAGAACGCCGCGAACGCGTCGATGAGTTGCTGCTGTTCCTCTGAAGGGTTCAGATCCACGTCATAGACCCCTGAACCGCCCGTCCACCAGGCCTCCGCCAACTTCTTGAATGGCCATGGGTCCGTCCTCTCCCCCGAAGGGATCACTTGCTGAGCAACCGCTCCAGACTGGCTCTGGTCGGGTCGTCCTGCCGGTGGTCGCCCACTTGCCGGTCGAGCAATCGGGCACGCCCGTCCTCAGAGGATGCGAGTACGGTTCGGCGTGACGATGCCTTGGCCAGGGCGTCGGCACGAGCGTCGAACAATGCCAGTTCCTCGGCCAGCGAAATGGGCGAGGTCCGAACCTCTGACCGTGGCAGGTGCTGGTGGGCCAAACCGCACAGACACGCCTCCTCGGCATCCAGAAGGTCGGCGCCGAAGCCCAGCCGTTCGGCGAGGTCGTCAATGCCCGGGGCTTGTTCGCGGGACCCGACGAACGTGGCCATCTCGGCCAGCACCTCACGATCCAATGCGTTCACCTTGTCACTGGCGAGTGTCAGGGCGGCGACCTTGCCCTCGTAAGACATCTCGATCCGCTTGAAGTGCGGTGAGTCCGTCACTCTTCGATTCCTCCTGATCGGCTCGCCTTCCGACCCGTGTCGGTCGGTCGGATCGACCGCAACTTGACGACCCTGATCCTAAGGCATGACTCGTCACAGCCGGTGCGGACGCAATCGGGGTCGGGCGGAGAGCCCACCGGGCGCCCATACATCCATCCCGGGCCCCATCGGCCAGCGCCACATGACCGCGAGGGACCTTCCGGGCTCAGCGATACTCCGCTGGTACGCCCTCCAGGATCACCGTCTTCGTCTCGAGGAACGGCAGCAGACCCTCGACTCCGCCCTCCCGTCCGATGCCGGACTGCTTGAACCCTCCGAAGGCGATCCCGAAGTCGGTGCGGAAGGCGTTGTGACCGACAGTCCCGGAGCGCAGGCGGCCGGCAACCTGTCGGGCCCGGTCCACGTCCTTGGTGAACACGGAGGCATTCAGTCCGTAGACGGTGTCGTTGGCGGTCGCTACCAGGTGGTCCTCGTCGTCCGCCGGGATCACCGTGAGCACCGGACCGAAGATCTCCTCTTGGGCGATGACAGAGGAGTTGTCCACATTGGCGAATACCGTCGGCTCTACGTAGTAGCCGCGGCCGAGGTCCTTGGGGCGCCCGCCTCCGGTAACCAGGACGGCACCTTGATCGACTCCCTTGGCGATGTAGCCCTCGACCCGGTCGCGCTGACGGCTGGACACGAGCGGACCCATCTGGGTGGCCGGGTCGAAGGGGTCACCGACACGGACCTTGGAAAAGGCACTCGCCAGTGCCGCGACCAGATCGTCGTGGCGCTCGCGGGTGACCACAATCCGGGTCAGGGAGGAGCAGACCTGCCCCGAGAGTGTGCATTCCGCTCTGGCCAGCGTGGAGGCCGCATCGTCCAGGTCCATGTCGTCGAGGATGAGGGCGGCCGACTTGCCACCCAACTCGAGCGTGCAGCGGGCGATCCGCGCCCCGCAGATCGAGGCGATCCGCCGGCCGGCGGCTGTCGAACCGGTGAATGTGATCTTGTCCACGCGGGCATCGCGGACCAACAATTCGGAGACCTCTCGATCGGCGGTCACGACGTTCAGCACCCCGGCAGGGAGCCCGACAGCCTCGGCGATCTCGGCCACCACGTAGGCATCACCGGGCGCCTCCGGTGAGCACTTGAGCACGACCGTGCATCCGGCCAGGAGGGCTGGGGCGAGCTTGTACGTGATGAGCGCGATCGGTGCGTTCCACGGGATGATGGCGCCGACCACTCCTACAGGCTCCCGCACGAGCAGGCCGAACTCTCCCGTGGTGGGTTGCGCCTCCTCCTCGAACGGGAAGCTCTGGGCCAGATCGGCGTAGTAGTCGAATGCGCCTGCCGTGCCGGCGGCGCTGTGTCGGGCGAGGAGGTAGAGGGCACCGGACTCACGGGGCCAGATCTGACCGATGTCTTCGGCCCGCTCCCGCAGGCCACCGGCGATGCCTTTGAGGAATTCAGCCCGATCGGCGTGGGTCATGGTGGGCCAGGGTCCATCGTCGAAGGCTCGGCGAGCGGCCGTGACTGCCCGATCCATGTCGGTCGCCTGGGCCTCGGGCACCCGGAAATAGACCAGTTCCGTGCTCGAATCGATGACGTCGACGGTCGCATCGGATGAAGGAGCGACCCACTCGCCGCCGATGAAGAAACGGTCGGGATGCCGGAGCGGAACCGCAGTCTCGCCCGTCGAGGTCAAATGAATTCTCCCCTCATCGGTGTTGTCACGCTGCCGGGGGGGCCAGTGGACCGGTTCACTGCGAACAGCGTAGCCACCTCCTCGGACATGGCAGCCTCCGTCGGGGCTCGACGTCCTCCGTCACGGCTTCGGCGGCAGGTGGTCCCGGTAGGTCACCGGTAGCAGCTCGAGCAGCTGGCCGTCCGGGTCTCGCACCAGGATTGCGGCACCGACGTCACTCTCCTCGATGATCCTTCCTCCGAACTCCTCCACCCTCGCCGCCGTGGCCCGAACGTCGTCGACTGAGATCGACAGGTGGGTGAGACCGGGCTCGTTCATCGTGCGCGACCGGTAGGGCAGGGCCGCGCCGGGCGCGGAATAGTGGATCAGCTCGAGCACGAATCCGTCGAGGGTCAGGTAGGAGGCGGTGACCCCGAGTGGCGGGGTGAGGCAGCTGAGCTTGGCGGTCGGGCCGTCGGGAGGGGTGATCTCATACCAAAACCTGAAGCCGAACGCCTCCTGGTAGAAGCGCTTCGAGCGCTCGAGGTCGGTGACGACCTGCCCGGTGTGGTTGTAGGTGCCCATCCGGCTCGCCGTCTGCCGCTAGCTCTCGGGGAGCGCCATCGGGAGGAGCCCGTCGACGCGGTTGGCCGACGTCCGGCAGTTGGCCTCGGCCACCCGCACCTCCTCTTCGTGGCCGGCGAGCCCCCCGGTGACAATGGCCACACCTTCATCGTCGAGGTCGAAGACGGCCGGCGCCCAGGGGAGAGAATTTCCCGAGCCCATACAGGCATCTCGGTCGATCGTTCGGTCTGGGGGGCCATCTCCGAGGCTCATCGCCCCAATCCCTCGAGCATCGAGCATCGAGCAAGGGTAACACCCGCTCCCACATCCGACCGCGGCCAGTAGCGGATCTCGGAAGGATGACAGGACCCCCGAGAGAGTGACACGACGCGCCACCGGGCCGCGCCCTCCGGCAGCGGGTGCCGCCAGTGTCCGGCTTGCCAAGCGTTGTCGGATCCACCGTCTAGAGGATCCGACCGTGTTCGGCACGGTATCCGGACATAGCCGCGGGCGTTCCCACCGGGAGCACTCGTGGCTTTGGTGTGGGGTGCCTGATGCGAATGGCGCTTCTCCCCCACGTGACCCGGTCCGTCAACTCGGGCTGCCCATGTAATGGGACGAGCCCCCGATCTGGTCGGGAGGGCGAGAAGCGCAACGACCATGCCTTCGGTGATGGCACGTTCGTCAGGAATTCCTCAGGAATTGCACAGATTATGGAATCGGCCTCATCCTCTCATTCAACAGCTATTTCGTTCCCACCTCATCCAATTCTGAGCTTCCATCGGTGACCAGGATCCATACTTCGGACAGGAGTCGCTCGTGCTCAGGAAAGTGAATCGTCGGGTCGCGGTGTTGGCGGCGGGGGCGGGGTTGGTCGCCTCATTCGCAGCCTTCATCCCTGCCGCCTATGCCGCCGGGCTCATCCAGACCTCGCCCACGTCGGGAACGGTGACAACGGCTCTGTCAGCTGGCAAGACCGAACAGCTCGCCGTCAGCGGCAGCGTCGGGGCGGTGACCTACACCCAGCTCGCCGGTAGCCCGAACCTGACCGTGAATTCCGCCACCGGCCTGATCTCGACAATCGGCACCTTGGCAGCCGGTACCTACACGGCGTCGGGTACCGACGCCGACACCGCCCTTCCCACCCCGAACACCGGGACCTTCACCTTCACCCTCACCGTCATCGGCGGAACAATCACCCAGGCAGCGCCGACGGCAGGCTCGGTGACGACACCTGCATCGCCTACCTTCACCGACCAGCTCAGCACCACCGGCGGCACAGGGGCGGTGACCTTCGTCAAGACGGGTGTTTCGACCCTCAACGTCTCGCCCAGCGGTCTGATCTCGACGACTCGGATCTTGTCAGGCGGCACCTACTCGGTGAGCGGCACCGCCAGCGACCCCTTCGGTGACACCGGGACGTTCACCTACACCCTCACCGTCACCGCTGTACTGCCTGGTGCGCCGACAATCCAGACGGCGACGGGGGGCAACCTCAGCGCCAAGGTCCGCTGGGCACCTCCAGCTTCCGACGGTGGCAGTGCCATCACCGGCTACCTCATCACACCGTCAATCGGACCGTCTGTGATTGTCGGCAACGGGGCCAGCGCCACCGTCACCGGCCTCAACAAGGGAACCGCCTACACCTTCACTGTGGCCGCGATCAACGGAGTCGGAACGGGGCCGGCCTCCGGTCCCTCAAACGCCGTGACGCCTCTGCCATCGGGCTACTGGTTGGTGGCATCCGACGGTGGGATCTTCGCTTTTGGAGATGCCGCCTTCTTTGGTTCGACGGGTGGCTCACCCCTCAACAAACCGATCGTTGGGATGAGCGTCAGCCCGGATGGAAAGGCTACTGGCTGGCGGCCGCCGACGGCGGGATCTTCCCCTTTCGGGGATGCTGCCTTCGATGGGTCGACCGGGAACATGGCCCTCAACATCTAGCGGATTGGGGCCCAGTTGTTGGGCGCGAGTCGGGGCCGACGGCATACCTCTTCGACATCACACACCGGACGACGGGTGCGAGATCGAACCGCTCGATGCCGAATCGGGGCGAGCTCCCCGAGTCCTCCCGCTAGCTGCCCGTCAAGTCCTCCCGCTAGCTGCCCGTCGCCGCCGACATGGTGATGAAATCTCTTGCCCACGATGGCTGGAAGTATCGTGCTGGGGTGCCGACCATTGTCGGCAGCAGATCGGTGCCGTTGGTGGGCGAGGCGAGGCCGGACGACGTCGGAGGTGCATAGATGGCGAAGTTCACCCAGTCGGTATTGATGTCGAGTTCCATGCCCTGCACCGCTCCCGCCCGCACCAGCAAATCGGCCAGGGTGGTGACGTTCAATCCGGGGCCACCCACGTAGACCAGAGCACCCGTCGAGGTGACCCCCAAACCGGATCGCCACACGTAGATCTGATTGCCGAGGGTCGCCCCCCATTGGGTGGTGTCATTGGAGTTCAGACCTGGCACCGGTTGTCCGTGGTTCACAAGCAGGTCCAGATTCTGGCGCACTGCCACCACGTTTGGGGCGAGGGCGAGGCCGTCCTGACCCCATGCGCCGATCGTCGAAGTTCCGTCGCTGTAGATCACGAACGACGCCGCACCGGGCCGGAGGGGCGCCACGATCCGCCCGTCGGTGTAGTAGCCGCCATTCGAATCTTGGAGCCGGAACCCGGCGTTGAAAGCGGCCACGAGGCTAGCCGCAGTGCCGGTCTGCACCGGAGCCGTGTGGGTGTAGGGACCGCCCCCGGGAACGTAGCTTCCCGAGTACAGGGTCGCCCGGAGCAGCTTCGTGTCCATCCAGGCCACCCCGACCACGACGCTGGTGTGGATCGGGTCCGGGCGCAATGTCGTCTCGTAGACGGCTGGTATCCCGCCCACGAGACGTCCCACCGGCGACCACTGACCCTCGCCGGGAATCGGGGGATTCACAAACGGCTGGATCGACGCCGGTGCGGGCAGGTGCGAGGGGCCCGACGTGTTGGCGCCGATATGGCCATGGGGAAGCACGATCGCCCCCTTCGGCGGCTTTCCTCCGACGGGCGGTTGGTGATGGCTGTACCAGATGTTCTCGCTCCACCTGACGATGCCACCACCGCCGTGGTCACGAGCCCATTCGGCGAACCTGGCGCTGATCGACGTGCCCAAGGACGGATTGGTGAGCGCCCCGACCAGCGAGGTCCCGGTTATCACGGCGAAGATGGCAAAAACGACCAAGCAGACGGCTACGATCTGCCTCCTCCGAAACTGTCGCCGCCTCTCGTAGAATTCCACGCGCCGAGCCAACGGATGATGTTCGTCGATGGTCATCGCAAAGGATGTCCCGATTGGGGGCTCCGCGATTTGCCCGCACGCACATGCCCGCTCGACGAAAACGCCTGTGAGGAACGGCCGGGCCAAGGCCCGATGCGGCAGTCAACGAATCGCCGACCGCTGCACCGGTTATAGCGCACGAGGTGAGTCTATGCTGCTGACCCTGACGACAACATGACAAGAGGGAGCAACGGTATTCAGGCGACGATCATCCGTCGGAGCCCGTCCCCCGTGAAGATCGCCACCTGGACGGGCTCCGGCCTGGGGGATACGGGAGAACCTTGACCCGGCCGGCCAAGCACCGCCGGCCGAGGCCGGCGCCCGGCTCGCCGCTGCTGTCATGGCGTCTGGGCCAGCGCGTCACCGAGGATTGTCTTCATTGGCGGACCGGAGGTCGAGGCACCCGTTTGATCAGAGGGCTGGTTCGGAATCACCACCGCTACTGCGACTTTGGGATCGTTGGCCGGGGCGAAGGCGATCATCCAGTCATTGGTGAGCTGGTTGCTTGTTCCGGTTTGCGCCGTACCGGTCTTGGCCGCCACATTCCAGGCGGATGGAAACCCAACGCCGGTCGCCGTTCCGTGGGTGACCACACCCTGCATGAGAGTGGTAACCGCAGCCGCGGTTACCGAGCTCGTGGCCGTCAACCACGGCTTCGGTGCATAGGACTGGACGAGATTGCCCTGCGAGTCACGGATCTGTGCCATCAGGTGGGGGGTCATGATGACGCCCCGATCGGCGATCCCTGCCGCCACCAGAGCCATCTGCAACGCGGTGGCGCTGACGTTCTGCTGCCCAAAGGCGGAATAGGCCTGTGATGGTGCGTTATTGGCCAACTGAGCCACAGCGGGGAAGTTCGACACACCAACAACGGGAAGGTCCAGAGGGACGGGCTGGTTGAAGCCGAACGACTGGGCCTCGTTGTTGAGGCTGGTTGCACCGAGCGCCATCCCCATCTGGGCGAAGGCGGTATTGCATGACGCAGCCAAGGTCTGGCTGAGAGTGCCGCCACACTGCTCTGCGCCGTGCCCATAGTTGCAGAGGAGTTGGTTCGACTGGGGCAACGGAATGCATCCCTTGACGGGATAATCGATCTTGGCCAGGGCGGGTTGGTGATCGTAGACGGCGGATGAGGTGACCACTTTGAAAGTGGATCCTGGGGAAAACGGGTATTGGAACGCACGCGAAACCAGAGGGCTCTGCCCGGTTCTGGGCTGGAGTGCGTTATACGTTTGCAGCACAGTGGTAGAGCTCTGGGACGCCAGCCCCGTGGGATCGAATGTCGGATTGGAGTACATCGCTTCGATGGCTCCAGACTTCACGTTGATCACCACCGCCCCGGCCTGCGGCGCGCCTCCGTTCACATCGGTGGCGTCCACTGCGGCCGCGACTTGACTCTGCAGATGGGAGTCGATGGTCAGGGTCACG
>Ga0307372_10002983_pt1 | contig 27496 bp, 22 predicted proteins | sample OX1MG_FD_202533 | JGI IMG/M metagenome (GOLD analysis project Ga0307372, IMG submission 202533) | Soil microbial communities from Risofladan, Vaasa, Finland - OX-1 | ecosystem: Environmental > Terrestrial > Soil > Coastal area > Acid sulfate soil | place: Finland: Risofladan, Vaasa | collected... | reverse complement strand
CTTGCTTCAGCACCCCGATGATCTGCTCCTCCGTGAACCGGCTCTGCCTCATCTCCTGTCCTCCTCGGGCTTTTATACCCTGGAAAACTCTCGTTTACACTGGTACTGTTTTCGGGGGGCAGGTCACGTATTATTCATGAATACTCCAGGTTAAGGGTTGCCGGTCCGGCGAAAGCGGCGAAACTATTTCAATAGCCACAGCAACGGCACAAGGCCAGCAACCCCCAGGGCACTCAGAAGAAAGAGGCTCTGGACGCCTGTCCGGCGGGGTGAAAAAGCGTACGCATAAATTCCTTTGACCACGTTGTTGCTTGCTGCCGCAATCAGCACGCTTGCTGACGCCACCTGGAAAGGCGTCAGGCTGCCGGCGGCCTGGGTCATTCCCAGGATGAAGGGGTCCACGTCCGTGACTCCCATGATTCCCGCAAGGCCGTACACACCGCCATGTCCCAGATGAACCACCGCCCACTGGGTGGCCACCAGCATGGCCAGGAAAAGAACGGCGAAGAGAAGAGCGGAGCCGAGTTCCAGCGGATTTTTCGGCTCGAATTCTCTTTTCACTTCTTCAGTGCTCGCATCGGGTCTGCGGGACCAAAGCCAGCCCGCGCCCGCTGCCAAGCCCGCCAGGACAAGGAACGACGGAGCCAGCGTCAGCATCAACTCCCGGTTGAATAGCCCCAAAAGCGCCGTCAGGCGCAGGTACATGATTCCGGAGGCAATCAGGATACCGCCGGAAAAAAGGTGGGGGTGTTCCTGCTGGGAAGATCTCCTTGCCAGAACCACCGTTGTTACTGTGGAGGAATACGCCCCGCCAAGAATCGCCGCCAGGATCACTCCGCCGTGCCCCTTGGTGAGCCGCTGAAGGACATAGCTGCCGTAGGAAACCGCGCTGACGGCCACTACCACCAGCCAGGTCTTGAACGGATTGATGTGGAAGGGGCCGAACTGGCTGTTGGGCAACACCGGAAGAATCACCGCGCTCAAAAGCAGGAATTTCGTGAAGGTAAGAATCTCATCCGGCGGGATTCGCTTCGTGAGGCTTTCTAAACCCGCCTTCAACTCGAGCAACAGGGCACTCGCGACGGCCAGCGTGGTGGCGATCCAGAAATGCCCAAAGTACACCAACGCCCCCACCAGATAAGTGGTAAGGCCTGACATTTCCGTTGTGACGCCGGCAACGCTGGAAGAAGCAAGCTTGTGCCAGTAGGAAAGCAACAGGAATCCGGCGATCACCGCAAAACCCATCGTCACCGGCACCAGTTGCCCTCCCGACAACAGGGCCATCGAATAGCCGATCAGCCCGATCAGTGGGAAGGTCCGCACGCCCCCGAAGGCATAATGCTCCACCTTGGCCTTGTGCTCCTCCCGCTCGAGCCCGATCAGGAAAGACAGAAAGAGCACGAGCAGGATCTTCACCCCTTCCGGCGGCAACCACTGATAGAGTTTCAGCAGCATGGTTTGAGACTTCGATCGGGCTTAGACGTCTTGGCCGGGATGTTCAAATTCCCGCTAGGTCGGAGTGTACACCGCGCCGCCGCGTTTGGAAATGTTCCGCCTTAGTTTGTGCCGGGGAGTCTTTGATCTCCACCCGCTCGATCGATGAAGAAGCGTCGAGCGATTTGCAATCGAGGTGCGTGGTGCAATTGTCGATGAAGTCCCAATCAAGATCCAAGCCGTTTCCGGGAGTTTCTGGAGGATGGGCGTAGCCTTCGGGATCAATGTTGAGCTTGCTTCTCATTGGCGCCGCTGACCTTCCTCGGCTGGATTTGGACCCTGCTTAAAGAGGCCTGAAACGGCCAGAAGTCACGGGGCTTTCTTCCTGTACTGTGGGCTTTTATATAGGACGCCATAAGTCGGCGACGCTCCAAAACTGTAGCGCCGGTCTGTGACCGGCGGATTTCGCCGCTCAGGCAAGCAGCGCTTGCCGGCGAGCGGCGCTACAATAAATGACCGTCGCCGACTTATGGCGTTACGTATAATGGGCGGCCGTTCGCTCCGGCTCGCAGGAAGGATTCCGCACGAGCGTCAAGCGGCATCGACGGGCGAGAGAGATCACGGTGTGGCGTTTGCCCCACCCGCGACGGCCCACTCGCTCATGGGGTACAGGCCGCCGCAGTCCGTACACTTCGTCGCGGCAAACTGGGCCGCGCAGTGCGGACAGACGGCCCGCGTTTCGAAGGTGTCGAATCGTTTCTGGCAATGGGTGCAAACCCAAAAGGGTCCCGCCAGCGGCGCTTTTTTGCACGCGGGACAGGCAAACCCCTCGCGGCGCGGCAACTTGTCCCGGCGCGCCAGCGCCTGGGCCTGACGTAGTCCTCCCCAGCAATTGATCAGGATGAACGCGGCGATAACGCCAAACCAGACGGATCGCATCCACAAGGCGGCGAGGATGAGCCCTCCCACCCCCACAAAGCCGATCACCGTGGCTATCATCAGGCTGCGCGCGCGTCCAACCCAAAACCAGAGCAGCGAGCGAAGAATCTGTCCGCCGTCCAAAGGATAGATGGGAAACAGGTTGAAAATCAGCAAGACCAGGTTGATGAACCAGGCCGCGTGCAGCAACCCGTCCGCATTGGGCATCGACTCCGCCCACCCGAGCGACCGGCTCAAGATCTCGAGCCCCGACAGGACCGGAAACAGCGCCACGTTCACCAGCGGCCCCGCCGCGATGCTCCACAGCATGGCGCCCGGCCGCGGCGGCGGCTGCACGTACGCCACTCCGCCCAAAGGCCACAGGACGATCCGGTCCGCCTTTCCTCCCACCTGCCGGCAGGCCAGCGCGTGGCCGTACTCATGCAGCATCACGATGAAAAACAGCGCCAGGTACTCCAGCGCATTCCAGGTGAGAGAGGAATAGCTTCCCCCCCGGTCGCTGATTTCATACGCCGCAACCAGAAACCACGACCAGTGCAAAAACAAATCGATCCCGGCAAAACGAAACAGCCGGAAGGAACCTCGTTGGATGCTTGTCATCGGTTAGACTTGACCACGATTCCCGTATCTTGTTTCAAGGTAGTATACACACCCGGCTACCTCCGCAACCACAATTTTCCCTCCAGGCCCCTGCGGGTGGCGCAGGCGCTCGCACTTTGGCGTCTGCGATCTCGCGAAGCGAGGGATTATTGCCGCTGCACACCAGTCCCTTCGGGAAATCGCAGACCCTCAAAACCAGGGTCTACGCCAGCCAGCGTAGGGACAATTCATGAATTGTCCCTGCCGTCATGATCGTCGTAATTCCGCGCCGGGACGATTCGTGAATCGCCCCTACCTCTTGCGAGGCCAAAGGGCGCGGTTTCACCCGTGCCGCAATCGGCCATCCCCCGGTAGCTGGTCGCCACGCCATGTCTTTGATGCCGTGGGTTCGTAGGTCCTGGCCTGCAAAAAGGCCCACGGCACAAAAGCGGTACCGTGGCTGCCCGCTGCCTGTGACTACCCGCTTCAGAGCTCAGATTTCTGCTCCGAAGCGCTAGCCCTAAAATAGTAGTTTCCGGGCGTGACTTCGAGTTCCAGGTAATCATCCGTGGCCCGGGGGTTTGCAACGAGGGGATTCGGTTGGAAGCGCCCGCCGCTGAACCATGGCTGGTTGTTCACGGTAATGATCGGTTGCCGCCTGGAATACGGTAGCCGCAAAATTGCTTTTGTCGCCTGAGGAACCGTCACGTAGAAGTCGGTCTGATTCACGGACTTCTGGCGTTCGTACGCAACGTGTACGTCACCGTGCGGGGTCGGCGCCTTCCCCTCGAACGAATCGAGCCCACTTGGATGAGGAGCGATCAGAATTTCGCTGAAGCCCGGCTTGAGCGGCTGCACGCCGAGGATGTGGCTTACGGTGTAAGGGGCGGGAGCGCTTGAGTAAGTGATGGTCCGCGCGCCCATTTCTCTTGTATATCCCAGAATGGGATGGACGTCCTCGCCCGGGATGTTCCACAGCTCCCAGAAGGTTGTTGCATCGACATCAAGGAACGAGCCCCAGTAACGGCAGATGCTCGCAACAGCTTCTTCAAACCGGCCCGCGCGGGCGAATGCCTCCAGGGTGCTGTACATAAACCAGGGGCTCGCTTTCCCCGGGCGCAACTCCGAACCCACCGAGAAATCAAAGACCTCTTGAAGATGGTCCTGGGGCACCACACGATGCTTCACCGCCAGGATGCTCGCATATTGGGAAGGCGCCAGGTGGCCGGGTTTTTCATAATACATTCCTTGCTCTGGCGCCCAATAGACTTTGTTGATCGTTTCCTTCAGCGAGTCTGCTTGACGTCCGAAGCGGTCCCGGATCTCTTCGTTTCCATCGAACTCCGCGCACTTCTCCACCGATCGCAGGAAGCTGTAGTAAATCAAGTTCAGCGTGGCAAGCTCGCCCGGCTCGGGGTTGTTGACGTACGGATACCCCCAGTCAATCACCAGCCACATTTTGGGCCAGTCCTTCGTCGAAAGCAGTCCCCGCGGGGTCGTGTGCTTCCCGAACCATTCATTCGCTTTCACCATGACAGGAAGGAGATCGTGGACCAGATCGCGATCATTGAAGCAGAGCGCGCACTTCCAAAGGACGTCGGCAAGCCACATGGTTTGTTCGGGAAGTTCGGTCCCGATGCTTCCCGGGAAGGGGAATTGCATCCGGCCTTCGGCGTTTTGGCCGAGAGCCACTTGCCGCAGATAGTAGCGAATGAGCGGAGGGTCATGGAACACCATCAGATTCGTGGCCGGCCACGGCAGGTCCGACCATTGCGCATGCTCGCGCCAGGCTCCCGCAGTAGCCCCAGTGCGTGTTGACGCGGTGGGACCGCTTGCTGCCGTTAAAAATTCGATCCAGCACGGGATTGGAGGACCGAAACATGGCTTCGTGCTGGAAGTCATAATTCCGCATCATCGTGCCCACTTGATGGAGGACTACGGGCTTCGTCGCGTTGCGAATCGTTAGCTGAAGGTACCGGTAACCGTTGTAATCATTCCTCTGCCACACCGTTTTCCCTTGACGCAAGGTGATCCGGTCCGTCAGGTTGGTCCGCTGGGTGGGAGTGATCGCTCGCGAGGCCAGCACACGCCCGTCTTGCAAGTATTCGGAAATGGAAACGTCCACCACCGTTCCTGCGCTCCCCTCAGCCTCAAAGAAAGGACAACCCAGAACCATTTTGCCCATATCGAAGACGAGGGCGGCGTCCCGCCCGCTGGCGGGGGTTTCGATACGTGCCGCCGGTATTTTTGTGGTGAGCGAGGCGAGGTTTTTGAATCGTACGGTTTGGATCGGAAGAAATTTCTCGGCGTTCACTTGGGAAGCGGGAATTTCGAAGGCACTGTTCCTCTCAACCTCGGCCGACCTTGTCACAGAAGCCACGGGCATGAAAACTTCCCTGATTTCTCCCATCTCACGCCGAATCAGGTGCTCCCTGCTATCCACGGGCTCGCTCATCTCAAGGGCCGTCTGCCAATCCGAGTCATCGAATCCCAGGCCGTTCCACCCGGCGGGTTCTTTCCGGAAATCGGCAATTTCGACATAGTGCAATTGGAAGCTTTGCCGGGGCGCCTTCTGTTTCCAGACCTCCGGGACCAGGAATTTCCAGGTGTTATCCGAATCGAGATTGACCTCCCCAATCCTTCCCTGAAGGATAAATCCCCCTGGCACCTTTTGGGTGTCTTCGGTGGCGGTGGCGAGGGAATAGACGCGGGCTGCTATCACGTTGGGACCTTTGCGCAGGAAAGGCTGGATATTACGGAGATCGAAGTAGTAGCGGCGGGAATCAGCGATGGGCGGCCCGAAGCCGATCTTATGCCCATTCACATGGAGGATATATTCCGTGCGGGCGGAAACCTTCACGTACACTTCTTCCACCGGGACGGCGTGCAGATTGAACGTGCGGCGAAAATAAACGAAATGGTTGGATTCAAAACCATCAGCGCTTGACCCTATCCAGCGTGCGGTCCACTCAGAATCGCTCCTCTCTTCCTGCGGCGTTGCGGGTGATTCACGATAAACAGGCTCCTCATCGTGCGCGGCACTCTCAGCGGCTTGGGAGCCGGTGAGAATCGCCGCACCCACCTTTATGAAATCGCGTCTTGTTATCATCGGTTTAAGCACCTAGCGCATCTATAAGATCGTCGGCTCGGCCACGTATCCAGCACCCGTTCTTCCCGCGCATTATACACCCCGCCGAGCGCCGCCATGCTGGATTTCGCTTGACACCCCAGGTTTTCATGATAGGCTACTAACGTGGGTCTTTGAGGCCGGGTCGGAGGGTCTGGAGCCGGGGCAGAAACAATAACAGGAGCAGGACTCCAACGCCTTCAGAAACGGCTTGAAATGAGGCTAACGAATTGAAAGGCAACGAGTTCACCATCAAAATCCCGCCGCAAGATCGCGTCGCAGAAAAAAAGAATTCTTTTTTTCAAAAACGAAGCTAGGAAGTTGTTGAAAACAAATAACCGCTGTGGAAAAAACAGCCAAAACAAACCTGAAACGAAGCTAGCCAAGTTGTTGAAAATACGTAAGGGGCTAAAAAACGAACCGGAGCGAATCGCAAACAGGAATTTACGGAGCAAAGCCGATCCGGGGCTGGATCATCCCGCCCATACCCTGCCTTTGAGGTCCGCAGCTTTTGCCTCGCTACGATCCCGAGAAAGTTCATCCGGCCATGAAAACACGGCCGCCAGAACCGGGAACCTTGTTAGAATGGGCGAACCGCAAAGACAAAGTTCATTGAGGAGAAACGCATGAAAGTGGCCGCAGTGCAGATGGACGTTAAGCTGCTCGACAAGGAACGCAATCTTGCAAAGGTTCTCGATAATTTGGAGGCCGCCGCGCGGAGCGGCGCAAAACTCATTGTGTTCCCGGAATGCGCGCTGACGGGATATTGTTTTACCAGCCGCGAAGAGGCCTGGCCCGCGGCCGAGCCCGTGCCCGGCCCTTCCACGGGAAAGATCGCCGCCGCCGCCAAGCGCCTGGGAGTGACGGTGGTTGTCGGGATGCTGGAGAGCGCGGAGGGCAAGGTGTATAACGCCGCCGCGGTGATGGGTCCGGAAGGAATCCAGGGGACGCACCGCAAAATCCACCGCGTTTACCTTGGCATCGACCGCTACGACACCGTTGGAGATATTCCTTTCCCTGTCTTCCAAAACTCCCACGCAAAGATCGGCGTGAACATCTGCTTCGATTGCAGCTTCCCGGAATCAGGCCGGGTCCTCAAGCTGAAAGGCGCGCAGATTCTCGCCATCCCCACCAACTGGCCCGTCGGCTCCGACACCTGGCAGCACATCCCCATAGTTCGCGCCATTGAAAATCATCTGTACGTGATTGCGGCGGACCGCGTGGGCGAAGAACGCGGCTACCGATTTGCGGGCCACTCGCAGATCGTCCACTTCAGCGGCCAGGTTCTGGCGGAAGCCGGCGACACAGAGGAAACCATTCTCTATGCCGAAATCGAGCCGGCCGCGGCGGACGACAATCGCGTAGTGCGCCTGCCCGGCGAATGGGAATTCGACCGCATGGCTGCACGCCGGCCGGAAATGTACGATGCCATCACCAAGCCCCAATAGGCGGTTTTCAGCTTCCGCCTGCCGTCCCCCGAAGCGAGCAACGCCAAACGCGCAACAGCCCTTCCAGTCAGTTCCTTTTGTTTTGGAGAAGGGAGGCGGGCGTATTGACCCGGAAGAATCTACACAGCAACTTTACATTGTTCGGCTGCAAGGCCGGTGGCCGGGTTTAATTAACTCACTCATGCGCAATAGGTTATTGGGATGTGCAAATTGGTTCACTAATTGCATATACCCCCGGTGGGGCAAGCAGAACGATTACCCGATACAAGCACGAATTATGATGGGAGGGAAACAATGAAAATATTCAAACGATTCGGGGCACTTTCATTTCTCGCGCTGATCTTTGGGGTTGCTCAATTTAGCTGGGGCGTTCCCCCTTCGCCGGGACAGGCACAGACGAGCGCGAGTTCGGCGGCAAAGGCAATGACTTCCTCGGCAGCGATGGCTTCCGCCGAGGGGCAATCCGCCGATGTTCATGAAGGAACAAAAATCTCCGCACAACTGATGTCAACGTTGGATGCTCGCAAAGCAAAGCCGGGTGACAAGGTGGCGGCACGAGTTACCAAAAACGTGAAGGAGCATGGCCGCACTGTTATCCATAAAGGCGATAGGCTTGTAGGCCATATTACGAATGTGCAGGCTGGCGCCGCAGGCCATGCCGGCTCAACCATGGGAGTGGCGTTCGACCATCTGATCAGGGGCAACTCGACGACCCAACTGAACACCGTCCTGGCTTCAATCCTCTCTGCTCCAAACATGAATCAGGGAGGCATGGAGCCGATGGAGCCTGCTCCGGCGCTTCCGGTAGCCGCTCCATCCGGGGGAGGAGGCGGCGGGCTGTTGGGTGGCGTTGGCTCAACGGTGGGATCGACAGTAGGCTCAACCGTAGGAGCCGCAGGCTCAGCCTTGGGCGGCGTGGGAGGCACGGTAGGAGCCGCCACCCAATCGACCTTGGGCAGCAACTCAGGTTTGAACCTCAGCACACCGGTTCGCCAAGTTCATCTCGATAGTCAAGCGTCCGCGGACCAGTCTACGGGAATGAATTCGGTGCTCAGCACACGGAAGGGCGATCTGCGGCTTGAATCGGGAACCCGCATGCAGTTTCGAGTCGCGGGTTCGAGTGATTCCCCACACAAGTAAGGAGGAAACCTGTTCCCCAAGGCCGGCCACCCCAATGGCCGGCCTTCTTATTACTGAAGCCGGAGAGCCCGCTCCCCTGACTTGCCGGGCGGGCTATCTTGCCATCCATCCTCCATCAACCGTGATCGTGGAGCCGTTGAGATAATCCGATGCGGAAGAAGCCAGGAAAACTGCGGCGCCCTGCAAGTCTTCGGGTTCGCCCCATCTTGCGGCCGGGATTCGCTCCAGAATCGCCGGATTGCGTTTGGGATCGGACTGTAATGCGGCAGTGTTGTCCGTGCTGATATAACCGGGGGCGATCGCGTTGACGTGAACTCCCTGGCCGGCCCACTCATTAGCCAAGGCCTTCACCAATTGGCTGATTCCGCCCTTGCTCGCCGAGTAGGCGGGAACCAGAATCCCTCCCTGGAAGCTCAGCAGTGAGGAGATGAAGATGATCTTGCCGCTTCGGCGCTCCAGCATGTGCTTGCCGATCTCGCGGGTGAGGACAAACTGGGCGTTAAGATTGACTTCAATCACCGTGTCCCAGTACTCATCCGGATAATCCGCCGCAGGTTTCCGCAGGATCGTCCCGGCATTATTGACCAGGATATCGATAAGAGGGCAATCTTCCTTGAGCCGCTCAATCAGCGCGTACAAAGCCTTCCGGTTTGAGAAATCGCACGGATACGCTTTGAACTTGCGATTTCTTTCTACAACCTCCTTCTCTACTTCGCTGCCGGAAGATTCCATCGAGCGGCTGACACCGATAATGTCGGCTCCGGCCTCGGCCAGGGCAAGCGCCACGGCCTTCCCAATCCCGCGCCGGCAGCCGGTAACCAGGGCTGTTTTTCCATCCAGCTTGAATCGATCAAGGATTCCCATTTCGATTTTCCCGAAACGTCCCGGAACAACTTTGGTGAACGATGGATCGGAGTTGCGCGCTCCACCTCAATTAAGGTCAGCAAAGCCTGAAGGTGACGACTAATTTTCGTTATTCCGGAACCAATTTAGATTTGCGACGATAACCAGCCTTCAAACTATATCAGCGATGAAGTTGAGTCAATCCGCAAACTCGAACAAAAATGTCGCCGCGTGAAATCCCGGCTCAGCCTGGCCTGCTCGCCAAAAAGTAAACAGTTGAGATGCGAGTTTTCGGCGATATCGAACCCGGGAGGAGAACTCACCATTAAAGACCGCATCGGCGCAGAGGAACAACAACCGTAGGCAGAAATATCTGCTAAACTAGCACGAGCAATCAGTCATCAGGGCCTGTAGCTCAGACGGATAGAGCAACGGTTTCCTAAACCGTGGGTCGGGGGTTCGAATCCCTCCAGGCCTACCATATTTTCAATAATTTGCGGCAAATCGACCACCTGCCTGCTGTGGAGTAGTTGCGCGGGGATTGCGGATTGTTGCGGACTTGTTCTTGCACTGAGCGAATCAACCCACGAGATATTCGCACTCGGAAGTAAGTGGCCATAGATGTTAGCACTCACCTGAAGGCTGGAGTGCCCGAGTTGCTCCTTCACGTACAGCAGGCTTGCGCCATTCTGAAGTAGCCGAGAAGCGAAGGAATGCCTCAGCGCGTGGAACGTGACGGCCCGCAGTCCTGCCGCTTCCAGGCAATGCCGGAAATATCGGTGATAGACATTTGTCCTGTCGAGCAACTTGGCGGAGGGCCGGGAGACCGCGCTTGAATGGCTCCGCCGCGATCCCGCGACCCAAACCGACGCTATGGCCCGGCTTGTCGTCGATCGTGCGCGCTCGGAACGCGATCCCAAAGTTCTGTCCGGGATGATCGAGAATCTCGGCTGGATTCTGCCCAAACAGCCCGCGGCATTCACGATTCTTGAGTCGGCTGCGAAGCTCCATGACGCCGGAGTTCGAGAAGCCCTCATCAGCGCGTTTAAAGAACAAAAGGTTGCCGCGGACCATCGCACGCCGGGCCTGCTGGCGGGAATCCTGCGCCAGAATCCCGATGACCCTGAAACACAACAATTGGTGCTGGGACTCTTCCTGAAGTCAAAGCGAAGCCAGCCGGCTCCGGGCGTGACCCAGTTGCTCGAAAACCCCGAAGTCTTAACGGAAATAACCGTTATTGAGCGGCGAGGACGTCCGGCGGAGGCGGTCAAGGCCGCCGAAGTTTTGCAGGAGGCTTACAGCGCGGCCGGAAGTAACAAGGACGCTCTCGCCTCGGTCGTGGCGAAACAGGCGGCGGGGCGGCTGCCAAGGCTTCCTTCCGTCATTTCCTGATGAGCACCATCGCGACTCCAGCACAGACACACAACAGGAAACTCGAAATACTAACCACGAGGGGGTCGAGAATCCCATGATCCGCTCCGTACCTTAGGAGAAACGCCACACCCAGCATACAAACAAATAATAGCAGGATTCGCTTTCTGAAAGTCTTCATCACCGGCATGTCAGACATTGGGGCAATAACCGTGGCTTCTGCGGTCCTGCTCCACTTCTTAAGGCCGCAGTGCGAGCACCGCCTCTTGATAGTAAAGACACCCCAAGGCATCAGGAACGGCTTGCCGCAGCGAGGACATGGCCAAAAGATCAGCCGGAAGCCCTGGATGCCCAATGCGACCATCCAAGCAATAGCGAGCCCAAATGCGGGCTTGGCCGATTCGAAAAGGCGCAACGAAAGCCAGCCCACGCTTATCCCGACTGGAATATATAGGGCCAGCAACAACAGCCAGCCCCGCCGCAACTTCCTAAATTCGTCCCACGAGTATTCCCTTTGTGCTGCGCTCTCAGCCATATGCTCGCCCCCAATTTACTTTCTTCAAACTCGTCAAAAGACGCCTCCTCATCCTAATCGCACCCGCTGTGAGTCGTTACGGTGTTCGTAGTCAGGGAAGATCCAGAAACCCCGACCCCAGCCCCCATCGGCCCGACACTAAGTGACAACTGCCAGACATTGCCAGAGGTGGCATATTGTAGTGACGCCTGCGCAAGGAGAATACCCGCGTTTAGGCTCAGCACTGAAAAAGGCCCCGCAAGCTGTTGCACTGACTGCGCATTTGTGAAAAAAACGTTTACACCGCCGCCTGCATATGCCCCAAGTGAACTTGGTGTGCTTGCTTGTTGTGGCGCACCAGCATCAGCGGAATCAGCGAAGGTCGCGGCTCCCCCTCCCGAGAACGCGCCCGCAGAAAGTCCGTTCGCAGAATCGTAGAAGAGGCCCGCCCCTGCGTTGCCGGTCGCCATGCTCCCTGAGGACGGCAGCCCTCCTTCCACGTCCCCGCTAAGGCTTAGTCCCAAACCGCCTCCGCTCCCGCCGCACGGCTTGGGCTCTCCGTTGCCCGAGTCCACGTTATTCGTGGGGTTATTGCCGGCGTACTGGTAGCCGTTGAGATTGCCGGGGTTGACCAGCCGCACCTGCGGCCGCGGGGTCATCCATCGGCCCAGGGAATAAATATAGGGCCGGCCGTCGGGACTGATCGCCGCGCCATAGCAGACGCAGTAGGGATCGAAGTCGGCGTGACCTGCTCCCCAAAAACTGTACCAAAATCATATCTGACTTTGGTACAGTTTTTGGGGAGCAGGTCAGCGCCGCTCGGCGGCAAGCACTGCTTGCCTGAGCGGCGAAAGACGCGGGTCATAGACCCGCGCACCAGTGGTGGTTGTCACTATATTTGCAAGCATCAGTAAGAAGATAGATTCACGCTCGTCCTTCGATGCCTTCCGTTGAAGCCACGGCGTGCGGGGAGTGGGCGCGGCGGAAATAGCGCGCCAGACGGTCGAAGAACAGGTACACGGCTGGCGTGGTGTAGAGCGTCATGGCCTGGCTGAGGATTAGGCCGCCGACGATGGTGATTCCGAGCGGACGGCGGAACTCATAGCCCATACCGGAAGCGAGAGCCAGCGGGAGAGCCCCGAAGAGTGCTGCCATGGTCGTCATCATGATCGGGCGAAAGCGCAATAAGCACGCTTCGTAGATCGCGTCGAGAGGGGCTTTCCCTTCTTCACGTTCCGCAATCAGCGCGAAGTCAATCATCATAATCGCGTTCTTCTGGACGATGCCGATCAAAAGGATGATGCCTACCAGCGCAATCACACTCAGCTCCTCGTGAAAGAGGAGAAGAGCCAGGATGGCTCCCACCCCGGCTGAGGGCAACGTGGAGAGAATGGTGAGCGGATGAATGTAGCTCTCGTAAAGGGTGCCGAGAACGATGTAAACGGCGAGGAGAGCCGCGGCCACCAGGAGGGGCTCGTTGGCGAGCGAAGTTTGGAAAGCGGCCGCCGTGCCCTGAAAGCTGGCGTGGATGGTCGAAGGCATCCGGATCTCCTGCAGGGCTTTCTCTACGGTCTCGACGGCTTCCCCCAACGAGACTCCTGAAGCCAGGTTGAAGGAGAGCGTGACGGCCGGAAATTGCCCCAGGTGGTTTACCGTAAGCGTGGTGGCGCCCGTCTCAAAGTGTGCAACAGCGCTGAGCGGCACCTCAGCGCCCGTGTTAGACCGGACGTCGATATCCTTGAGTGCGTTCGGATCCTGCGAATAACGCGGATCAACTTCCATCACCACGTGGTACTGGTTGAGCTGGGTGAAGATGGTTGAGACTTGGCGCTGCCCGAAGGCGTCGTAAAGCGTATTATCGATAGTCTGGGAACTTAGACCCAGGCGGGCGGCCGTATCGCGGTTAATGACCACGGTAGCGGACAAGCCGTGGCTTTGCTGGTCGGAGGCGACGTCGCGCAGGTCCGGCAGCGTCTGGAGCTTGTCCATAACCTTCGGCGCCCAGCGGTTCAGCTCGTTCAGGTCTTCGTCCTCCAGCGTGTACTGAAATTGGGTGCTGGTAAAGTGCCCTCCCACGCTGACATCCTGCTGTGCCTGCATGTAGAGTGTTGCGCCGGAGACGTGCGCCGCCTTGCGCCGGATGCGGGCAATCACTTGCTGGGCGTTGACGCGCCGCTCGCTGAGCGGCTTGAGCGCAATGAACATGCGGCCGGTGTTCACGCCGCTGCCTCCAAAACCTCCTCCCACAAAGCTTTCGACGGCCTCCACCGCAGGGTCGCTCATCACAATTTTCACGAACTGCTCCTGCTTCTGGCGAAGCGCGTCAAAGGAAATGTCCTGCGAAGCCTGAACGACAGCGCTGATGCGCCCGATATCCTGCTGCGGGAAGAACCCCTTGGGCACCACCACAAAGAGATAAACGTTCAAGGCGATGGTCAGCAAGGTGACGGTGAGCACCAGCGCCTGATTATCCAGCACCCACCTGAGGCTGATGCGATAGAGCGCCAGCATTCCCTGGAACCCGCGCTCCATCAGCCGGTAAAGGGCCCCGTGCCGGCGCCCCTTCTGCGGGTGCAGGAACCGGGAGCACAACATCGGCGTTACGGTCAGCGAGATGAGCAGTGAAAGCAGCACCGCCACGCTCAGAGTGACGGCGAACTCGCGAAAGAGCCGTCCCACAATACCTCGCATCAACAAAATGGGAATGAAAACCGCCACCAGAGAGGAACTCATCGAAAGGACTGTGAATCCGATCTCCTTTGCTCCCTGTAAGGCGGCCCGGAAGGGATCCCATCCAGACTCCAGATAACGCGTGATGTTTTCAATGACGACGATGGCGTCATCCACGACGAAGCCGGTGGAAATGGTAAGCGCCATGAGCGAGAGGTTATCGACGCTATAACCCAGCAGGTACATGACCCCGAACGTTCCGATCAAAGAGAGCGGCACGGCCACGCTCGGAATCAGCGTAGACCAGACATCGCGCAGAAAGGCAAAGACCACGAGCACCACCAGCACGACGGCGATGAAGAGCGTAATCTCCACGTCCCGGACCGAGGCGCGGATGGTTTGCGTGCGGTCGAGCGTCACGGTCATGTGAACGGCAGCGGGAACGGACGCCTGAAGTTCCGGCAGGATGGCCCGCACGCCATCGACCGTGCGAATGATGTTCGCGCCGGGCTGGCGAAACATGATGAGCATCACGGCGGGTTGGCCGTTGGCCGAACCACCCGTGTGCAGGTCGGCCACGGAATCTACCACGTCGGCCACGTCCTGCAAGCGGACGGGCGCTCCATTCTGATAATCGATAATGAGCGGGCGGTATTGGACGGCTCGGAAAAGTTGGTCCGTGGCCCCAACGCTCCAGGTCATTTTCCGGCCGCTCAATTGCCCTTTGGGACGGAAAACGTTCACTGTCTGCAAGGCAACCCGCAATTGTTCGAGCCCGATGCCGTAGTGATCGAGCGCTCTGGGATTGGCTTCAACCCGGATTGCCGGCTGCGATCCGCCGCCCACAAACACCTGCCCAATTCCTTCCACTTGCGAAATCTTCTGGGCCAGGATCGAATCCGCCACGTCATACATCTGGCCGCGTGAAACCGTGTTGGAAGTTAGAGACAGGATCATAATGGGCGCATCGGCAGGGTTTGCCTTGCGATACCTCGGCTTCATGGGCAGATCGGCAGGCAACTGGCTGGAGGCTGCATTGATGGCTGCTTGCACGTCCCGTGCTGCGGCATTGATGTCGCGGCTGAGATCGAATTGCAGAACAACCGAAGTGGAACCCAGCGAGCTGGTTGACGTCATCTCGGTCAGGCCGGAGATCCGTCCGAACTGCCGCTCCAAGGGCGTCGCTACGCTGGACGCCATGGTTTCCGGACTTGCTCCCGGGAGCTGTGCGGAAACGCTGATGGTAGGGAAGTCGACTTGCGGAATGGGTGCAACGGGGAGTAAGCGGTAACCCATGATCCCCGCCAGAAGCAAAGCCAGGGCGAGAAGTGAAGTGGCGACAGGACGGCGGATGAACAGCTCGGAAATGCTCATGCGCGCCCTTCAGACGGTTCCGGAGTTGCGGTGCTGCGGGCGGGAGCCCGGCGAAGCGACCGCGCGAGCCGATCAAAGAAAAGGTAAACCACGGGCGTGGTGTACAGCGTGAGGAGCTGGCTCAGCAGGAGTCCCCCGATAATCGTGATACCCAGAGGCCGTCGTAGTTCTGCTCCCATGCCCGAGGCGAGCGCAAGCGGCAGCGCGCCCAGCAAGGCTGCCATGGTGGTCATCATAATCGGCCGGAAGCGAATGAGGCTGGCATCATAGATGGCGTCCAGCGGTGATTTCCCCTCCTGCCGCTCGCCTTCCAGCGCAAAATCAATCATCATGATGCCGTTCTTCTTGACAATGCCAATCAGCAGGATGACGCCGATCAGAGCAATCACGTCGAATTCGGCGTGGAATAGCATCAGGGCCAGCAAGGCGCCGACGCCGGCTGACGGCAGGGTGGAGAGGATGGTCAAGGGATGGATGTAGCTCTCGTAGAGAACGCCCAAGACGATGTAGACCGTAAGCAGCGCGGCCAAGATTAGCAGCGGTTCGTTGGCGAGTGAAGCTTGGAACGCCGCCGCCGTACCCTGAAAGCTGGCCTGGACAGAGGCGGGCAGTCCCACTTGCTCTTTCACCCGATTAATGGCATCGACCGCCTGGCTCAGTGATGCGCCGGGGGCCAAATTGAAGGATAGCGTTACGGCAGGAAACTGGCCCTGGCGGTTCACCTCAAGCGAGGTCGTTGAAGGCTCAATGCGAGCGAAGTTGCTGAAGGGGACTTGAGCGCCGTTCACCGAGCTGACGTAAAGGTTCTTTAAGGCATCGGGGTTTTGCTTGAAATTTGGGGCTACTTCAAGAACCACATGGTACTGGTTGAGCTGGGTGAAGATGGTGGATATCTGCCGCTGACCGAAAGCATCGTAAAGGGTGTTATCGATGGCTGCTGGGGTAACTCCAAGGCGGCTGGCCGTGTCACGGTCGATGACCAGCTGGGTTTGGAGTCCATGGGCCATCTGGTCAGTCGCGACATCCCTCAGATCAGGCAATACAGCTAGCTTAGCCGCCAGCCGCGGAGCCCACTCGTTGAGTTCCTCAGCGTTCGCGTCGGTCAAACTATACTGGAACTGAGTCCGGCTGACCCGGTCATCAATGGTAATGTCCTGGACTGGCTGCATGTAGAGCGTAATGCCATGGACTTGGTCCAGCTTTGGCTGCAAGCGCCGGATGATTTCAAGGGCGCTCGCCTGGCGCTGGTCGAGGGGCTTGAGCGTGATCTGGATGCGGCCGCTGTTCATCGTCATATTCGTTCCGTCAACACCGATGAACGAGGCAACATTCGCAACGTCGGAATCCTGAAGAATCACGTCCACCAACTGCTGCTGCTCGCTCGCCATCTGCTCAAAGGAGATCGCCTGAGGGGCCTCCGAAATGCCCTGAATGACCCCCGTATCCTGCAATGGGAAAAATCCCTTGGGTACAATGACATAGAGATAGATCGTAAGGACCAGCGTCGCCGCTGTGATCAGCAGGACGGCCGGCTGGTGCCCCAGCACCCACCGCAGCGACTTCCCGTACCAGCCAATCGCGCGGTTCAGCACCTTCTCGGACCAGCGATAGAAGCGCCCCTGCTCGGATTCAGCTCGATAATGCAGCAGCCTTGCCGACATCATGGGGGTAAGCGTCAGCGAGACGACGGCGGAAAAGACAATGGTTACCGCCAGCGTGATAGCAAACTCACGAAACATGCGGCCGACAATATCTCCCATGAACAGCAGGGGAATCAGGACCGCAATCAGGGATATGGTTAAAGAGAGGATCGTAAAACCGATCTGCTTCGCGCCCTTCAGCGCCGCCTCCAGGGGGGGATCACCCTGCTCGACGAAGCGGGAGATATTTTCGATCATGACAATGGCATCATCCACCACAAATCCCGTGGAAATCACCAGCGCCATCAGCGACAGATTGTCCAAGCTGAATCCCAGCAAATACATCACTCCCAAGGTGCCCACGAGGGAAAGCGGGACCGCCATGCTGGGGATGACCGTACCCGAAAGGGTCCGAAGGAAGAGGAAAATCACCAGAATCACCAGTCCGACCGTCAGCAGCAGCTCGAACTGAACGTCGTGGACCGAGGCGCGGATCGTCTCGGTGCGGTCGGTGAGCACCTTCACATGCACGGAAGAGGGCAGGGCCGCTTCGAGGTTCGGCAGGACTCTCTTGATCCTGTCAACCACGCTGATGATGTTGGCGCCGGGCTGGCGCTGAACGTTCATAATCACCGCCGGCGTCTTGTCCATCCAAGCTGCTCTCTGTTCGTCTTCGGCGCCGCTTACAATGTGGGCAACATCGGTAAGGCGAACGGGAGAGCCGTTCCGGTAGGCGATGATCACCGATCGGTAGTCGGGCGCTGAGAGGAGTTGATCATTGGCATTAATCGTGTAGGACAGCCGCGGGCCTTGAAGCGTTCCCTTTGCCAAGTCCACGTTGGCTGCAGCCAGCGAGGAGCGGAGATTCTCCAGGCTAAGACCGTAGCTTGCCAGCACCGTCGGGTTCGCCTCAATCCGAACGGCTGGCCGCTGGCCTCCGCTGATCGAAACCATCCCCACTCCGAGCACCTGCGAAATTTTCTGCGCCAGCGTCGTATCCGCCAGGTCTTCGACCTTCGGCAGAGGAAGGCGAGAGGAGGAGAGGCCCAGCGTGAGGATCGGGGAATCCGCCGGGTTCACCTTGCTGTAGATGGGGGGATTGGGAAGATCCTGGGGCAGAAAGGTGCTGGCGGAGTTCATAGCCGCCTGAACTTCCTGTTCGGCGACGTCAATGTCTTCATCGAGGACGAACTGCAGCGTAATCTCGGAAGCGCCAGACGAACTTGTGGAAGTCATCTCCTTCAGGCCGGGGACCTGGCCGAACTGGCGCTCCAAAGGCGCGGTCACAAGCGCGGCCATCACGTCCGGGCTGGCGCCGGGATAGAACGTGAGTACTCGGATCGTTGGATACTGGACTTCCGGAAGCGCAGAAACCGGAAGCTCGAAATAAGCCGCCAGACCCGCCAGCAGGATCGCCGCCATCAACAGGGAGGTCGCAACCGGCCTGAGAATGAAAATTCGAGAGAGATTCACGAGGTCTGCTCTCCCCGAGCCGGCGCTGTGGAACTGGACTGGGGAGTCACGTGGCTGCCCACATGCAGCTTGTCCTGTCCGTCCGTCACCACGGTCTCACCGGGCTTGACACCCGAACTGAGCACGACGAAACTACCTTGCGATAGCTGCGTTTTCACCTCGCGTTCCTCCACCGTACGGTCCGGGCGAACCACGAAGACGAAATCGCCGCGATTGGTGTGTTCGAGAGCCGCGGACGGGACGAGCAAAGCATTTCTAAGGACTTCAATACGGACATGGATGTTGACGAACTCGTTGGGAAACAAGGCTTCGTTGTTATTCGCGAATTTGGCCTTCAGCCGCAAAGTCCCCGTGCTCTGGTTAATCAGATTGTCCGTGGCCAGCAATGTTCCCGTGGCGATCTGGTGGACGTCCGTCCGGTCGTACGCTTCCACCGCAAAGGAACGGTCTGCCTGCAAGCCGCTCAGAATCGGCGCCAATTGCTCTTCCGGCAGGGTGAAGATCACGGCGATGGGCTGCAATTGCGTAATAACCACAATCCCCGTCGTGGGTTGCACGATATTGCCCACGTCCACCATTCTCAGGCCAATCTTGCCCGGAATCGGCGCTGTAAGCTGGCAGTATTGCAGGTTGAGCTGCGCACTGGCGATTTGGCCCTTGTCGGTGGCGATTGAGCCTTGAAGTTGGTCGACCAGGGCCTGCTGAGTATCCAACTGCTGGTGCGGAATGATGCCTGAAGCGAACAGGGTCGTGTTCCGCTTTAAATTGAGCTGGGCCTCGTTAAGCTGCGCTTGGTCACGCGCCAGTTGTCCTTGCGCCTGCTGCAATTGCACCTCATACGGGCGCGGGTCGATCTGGGCCAGCAACTGCCCCGCCCGGACAAACTGACCTTCGCGGAAAAGGACCTTCATGATTTCCCCGCTCACGCGAGCCTGGATCGTGACCGTGTTGTAAGCGGTGACGCTGCCGAGTCCGGTAAGGTAAACGGGAAAATCTCGTGGGGTTACTTTGGCTACCGTAACCGGCACCGGCCGCAATGCGGCAGCGCGGGCCTGGGCAGCCCGCATCGCCCGCTCTTCTTGGGCTCTCTGGTTCGCGGCGCGCCAGCCGAGCACGGCCACTACCCCAAACACCGCCATCAACACCCACGGAACCCAGCGATGGTGTCGGCCCGGTGGCATCCCTTCCTTCTTTTCTTGGCTATGTGTCAGTACATCCTGAGTGGGCATTACTCACCTGCCTCCATCGGATACCCTCGCAACCCGGTTAATAAACTTAGATCCCGTTGTAGTAAGGACGTGCCGGGAAGGCTATGGGTTTCAGCCAGAATCTCCGGTTCTGCTGACTTACCTGATAGCCTGTGGGCCGTGCGTCCGTCCATCAAAGCAGACCGGGACCGGGCGCTCGTGGTTCCGAATACATACGGCTATTTGCGGACCCGCCGCCGTCATCCAGGTACTTCGCCGGCCAACCCTCTCAATTACACCTCTAGGAGCCTGGTTAAGAAGGAAAATTCCTATTTTGTGGCACGATTATACACATTCCTTTGTCGCACGGGAATCGTTCGATTGGCCTGCGGCGCTTCGGGCTTATGACAGAAACCCACGCGGGAGATCGGAGGAAGAGACTTGTCCGCGTTTTGCCGAGCTAAGTTTGAAATGGCGGGGTAAACCCGCCGCTTGTATTTTTCCCATCGATGAGAGAGAACATACTGGGATGGGCGGAGGAGGTTTCGGGGAGGCCGACTGTGGCTGAGGGAATGTGGAAATCCCGCCGTAGGCGGGATTTCCAAGCGCGCTGGAAGGCCCTGGCGTTCCCTCCCAAGCTTGATTTTCCGTGCCTTCCCCGGCGCGTCATTTCCTCAGCTTCCTTTGGCCTCGAAAGCAATGCGTGCCCGGAGTCCTTTGGCTATAAGCTACATAGAGTTCCGAGCCAATCTCAAAAGTGTCACTAATCATGTGAACGAGTACAGCGCCTTGCTCCTGCCCTGAAGTTGCGCTACGATAAGTCTGTTCTCCGAGCCTTCGGGAGCTAAAGGATCATCTAACAACCCATGCCCCGTGGGCCGACAGGGTACCTGGAGAAATCCGGGTGCCTCCCGTATTTGGAAAGGGGGACAGGCCTACGCCGGATACGGGTAGGCGTTTCTATTTTTGGCTTCATTTGGGGCAAACGCGGCAGGTAGGGTGCTTTCATTCGCCGGCTTCTTAACAAGCGCAGCTTATGCTACAAGATAAATACGACCGCGACATTCACGACCTGAGGATCTCGGTGACGGACCGCTGCAACTTTCGGTGCGTTTACTGCAAGTCTGCCGATCCCAAGAACTACTTCCCGCACAGCAAGCTGTTGGCGTGGGATGAGTTTCTGAGGCTTGCCCGCATTCTGGTGGGCCTGGGAATTCGCAAGATTCGCGTGACGGGCGGCGAACCGCTGCTGCGGGAAGGCGTCATCGATTTCCTGGCACGGCTGAATGAAATCGAGGGCGTGAAAGACCTGGCCGTGACGACGAATGGCTACCTGCTGGCGGAAAAGGCGGAGGCCATGGCTCGCGCCGGCGTGCGGCGGGTTAACGTCAGCATGGATTCCGCCCACCCGGAAAAATTTGCGGCCATTACGCGGACTCCGGGTTCCTTCGAACGCGTCCTAAGGGGAGTGGACGCCGCTCTCGATGCGGGGCTCGACCCGGTGAAGATCAATGTCGTACTGGTCCGGGGATTCAACGAAGGCGAGATTTTGGGCTTTGCGAAGCTGGCGCGGGAAATGAACCTGATCGTGCGGTTCATCGAGTTCATGCCGCTGGACGCGGATCACGCCTGGAACCGTTCGCTGGTGGTGACCGCGGAGGAGATCTTTAGCACCATTAATCCCGTTTTCCCGCTGGTCGAGCTTCCACGCCACGAAGCGAGTGAGACCGCGTTGCGGTATTGTTTTGAAGACGGCAAGGGCGAGATCGGCATTGTCGCTCCGGTGTCGATTCCGTTTTGCGGCCAGTGCAGCCGCATTCGCGTTACTGCCGACGGGAGGTTTCGGACCTGCCTGTTTTCGCTAGGGGAGCATAACGTGGGGCGAGTCATGCGGCGCGGCGCGAGCGATGCTGAGGTTGAAGAGTACATCCAACGCGTTGTTTACCATAAGGAGCCCGGCCACCGGATCAACGAACCGGATTTCGTGCAACCCTCGCGGACCATGGTTTATATCGGCGGCTAGCAGGGAAGGTGGACCGGTTTTGGCCATTTCTCCGAAGGTCCACACGGAGCGGTTCCGGAATGATAAAATAATAGAATAATGGGTAATGGGATCATGGCCATAGCGACGAGCACGTTAAATTATCTGCCTGAGCGTTATGTGGAGTTGTCCGACGAGCAGTTGGACGAACGCATCCGGCAGGCCAAGGCGGCGCTGGGCCCGCGCGTGGTGATTCTGGGCCACCACTATCAACGCGACGAAGTCGTCAAGTTTGCGGATTTCCGGGGCGACTCCCTCCGGCTTTCTCGCCTCGCAGCGAGCCGCAAGGAAGCCGAGTACATTGTCTTCTGCGGCGTTCACTTCATGGCGGAGAGCGCGGACATTCTGCGGGATGAGCACCAGGTAGTGGTCCTACCGGACCTGAGCGCGGGCTGCTCCATGGCGGATATGGCCGATGGCGATCAGGTGGAAGTTTGCTGGGAGGAAATTTCTCGCGCTACGAGCGGCAGCATCGTTCCTGTCACCTACATCAACTCCACCGCCGCCATCAAGGCCTTTGTGGGTCGGAACGGCGGGGCGGTTTGTACCTCTTCCAACGCGCAAAAAGTCATGGCCTGGGCCCTCTCGCAGGGGGAGAAGGGGCTGTTTATTCCCGACGAGCACCTGGGACGGAATACCGCGTACCGCCTGGGAATTCCACTCGATGCCATGGCCGTGTGGGACCCGCACCAGGAAATGGGCGGATTAAGTGAAGAAGCGATTCGGCGGGCGCGGGTGATTCTGTGGAAAGGGCATTGCTCGGTTCATCAGCGATTTCTGCCCGAACACGTCGCGAGGGCGCGAAAGAACTATCCGGGCATTCGCGTGATTGCTCATCCGGAGTGCTGCTGGGATGTTTGTGAGCTGGCCGACGAAGTGGGATCGACGGAGTTCATTATCCGGCGAGTCACCGAAGGCGGTGCAGGCAGCCAGTGGGCAATTGGAACGGAGATTCATCTGGTGAAGCGGCTGGCTCAGGAGAATCCCGACCGAACCGTGATTTCGCTGGATGATTGCGGATGTCTGTGCAGCACCATGTACCGCATTTCACCGCAGCATCTCTGCTGGGTACTCGAAAGCCTGGTGGAAGGTCAAGTGGTGAACCGCGTCCAAGTGGACGGTGAAACCCGGCGATGGGCTCGTCTGGCGCTGGATCGCATGTTGGAGATTGTGTAAGGCCCGCCAGAATTGTCTTTGTGCTTCCGACGGGACGCTGAGATGAGGGAGCAAGGAGATGGAACTTGGCGTCAATCGACCTGACGCAAGTGTGGGAACCGGCATTATGGCAAGCAAGTACTTTAACCGTGAGGAAGCTGAACAGCTCCTCCCGCTGATTGAGGAATCTCTCAAGCAGGCGCAGTCCCAAAAGGAGGCGGTGGACGCCCTGCAAGGGGATCTGGCAAATGCGGCATCACGCATTATGGTTCTGGGGGGATCCTATCCTCCTTACTCCGACTTGGTTAAGAAAAAATCGGAACGCGATGAGATTTCAACCAAAATCCTTGAAACCCTGGCCAAAATTCAGGAGACGGGTTGCCTGGTCAAGGACCTCGATGAAGGTTTGGTGGATTTTCCCTGCATGATCGACGGGCAGGAAGCCCTCCTGTGCTGGAAACTTGGCGAGAACAGGATTGAGTACTGGCACGGGACCGAAGAAGGCTTTGCCGGGCGGAAGCGGATCGATGGCGACTCTTCCGAAACCCCGCCTTCCAGCTCCAGCCGCGTTCAGTAAAGTTGTTCTCCGGATGGCTGCCCGGAGGTTGCAAGGCCGTGCGACTAGGCGGTAAACTATCGGATTACTGATGTTTACAAAATATAGTGACGCCCTTCTTTGTAGCGCCGCTCGGCGGCAAGCGCTGCTTGCCTGAGCGGCGAAAGACGCGGGTCATAGACCCGCGCTACAGCAATAGTTGTCACTATATTTTGTAACTCTCAATAAGCAATTGCAAGGAAGGGGAAAACACAATGTTGCTTCCATTGCGCAGTGAATGGGTCCGAAAGCGCACCGGGCCGATTGTGACCCAGATGCATTACGCCCGCAACGGCGTGGTGACGGAAGAAATGGAGTACGTGGCGAAGCGGGAGAACCTTTCGCCGGAATTGATCCGTGATGAAGTCGCCCGCGGCCGCATGATCATCCCCGCCAACATCCGCCACGCCGAGCTTGAACCGATGGGCATCGGGATTGCGTCGAAGTGCAAGATCAACGCCAACATCGGGAATTCCGCGACCACCTCAAATCTGGAGACCGAGCTCGAGAAGCTGCACGCGGCGGTGCACTTCGGCGCCGATACCGTGATGGACCTATCGACCGGCGGCGACATCCACGCCATCCGCGAGGCGAATCTGCGCCATAGCCCGGTTCCCATCGGGACCGTGCCCATCTACGAGGCTCTCGCGCGCGTCCCGCGGGTCCGCGACCTGACGCCTTCCGTGATGCTGGAAGTGATCGAGGAACAGGCGGAGCAGGGCGTTGATTACATGACGATCCACGCCGGGGTGCTGCGGGAATTCATTCCCCTGACGCGCAAGCGCATCACGGGAATCGTCAGCCGCGGCGGCGCCATCATGGCTCAGTGGTCGGCGGAAAACAATCAGGAGAATTTTCTTTATACGCACTTCGACGATATCTGCAAAATCTTCCAGAAGTATGACGTTTCGTTTTCATTGGGCGACGGGCTGCGGCCCGGGTGCCTGGCCGACGCGAGCGATGAAGCGCAATTTGCCGAGCTCAAAACCCTAGGCGAGCTGACTCGCAAGGCTTGGGAGTACGACGTGCAAGTGATGATCGAGGGGCCGGGGCACATCCCCCTGGACCAGATCAAGCTCCAGGTGGACAAAGAAATGGAGCTGTGCGACGAAGCGCCGTTCTACACGCTGGGGCCGCTCGTGACCGACATCGCGCCCGGCTATGACCACATTACTTCGGCGATTGGCGCGGCGATGATCGGCTGGCACGGCGCCTCGATGCTTTGCTACGTCACGCCCAAGGAGCACCTGGGATTGCCGGACAAGGACGACGTGCGCCAAGGGATCATTGCTTACAAGATCGCGGCGCACGCCGCCGACGTGGCCCGCCACCGTCCCGGCGCCCGCGACCGTGACGACGCGCTTTCTTACGCCCGCTTCCTCTTCGATTGGAACAAGCAGTTTGACCTCTCGCTTGACCCGGAGGCCGCCCGCTCCATGCACGATGAAACCCTGGGCGATGACTACTACAAGGACGCCGCCTTCTGCTCGATGTGCGGCCCGAAGTTCTGCTCGATGAATACCACGCAGGTCCTGGAAAAACACCTGGGCCTCGACCAGAAAGAGCGCGAACAAAAGTTCGTGGAACTCCTGGCCAAAGTCGAGAAGTAATCCTAGGGAATCCGTCTCTGGAAGCCTGCGCGTCTGCGTTACTCCTGAATAAGATCTACCATCCGCGCAGATAAAGAACCTGGACGACGAGGGCAGCCACCAGGCAGTAAATTCCAAACAGGTGCCAGCGTCCCTGCTCGAGCCACTGGGACAGCCACTTCAACGCCACGAGACCGGCGAAGAAGGCGCAGACCATGCCCAGCAGGCTGGGCGCCAGCGCCGCGGCCATATTGAGATGAATTCCGGCATGTGCATCGGCGCGCACCAGCCGATAGAATTCGCGGGCGATGGCCAGGGGGGTAATGGCGACTACCATGGCGAAGCTGAAGGATTCGATCGGCATGCGCTCGCCATCGACCAGCAGGCCTGCAGAGATGGTCGAGCCCGACCGCGAGAACCCGCGAAAAGGAATGGCGACGCCCTGGACGATCCCCATCAGCATGGCCTGTCGCCAGCCGACGCTGCCCGGCTTTGCATTCGACTTGGCGTCCGGGTTGCGCGCCTCGCGCAGGCCCGCCCAGAGGGTCAGAATGCCGGCGGCTGCGAGCGCCGGAGCGATCCAGTTAAGCTTGTTAAACAAGGCCTCGATCTCGGCGTGGTGATTGCCGTGGCTAAGGATGTGCTCGACCAGCAGAATCAGCGGGACCGCCACCACGCCGCTCAGGAAGCAAGCCACGAAGACCCTGCGCGCAAAGCGGTAAAAGGCCTCCCACGACGAAAAGAAAGTGTCGGCCCACTGCCGCCAGAAATAGGCGATGACGGCGAACATCGTTCCCGTATGCAGCATGACAAGCAGCAAGGCGTTGGCCGGCGTGGACATGTTTTCGTGGAGCAGCTCCGCGGTCACAATCACGTGCGCCGAGCTCGAAACGGGCAGCAGTTCCGTCAGGCCCTGAACGGCCGCCAGAATTACGACATAAATCCATCGCATAGGTGTTTGTCCTTCTCTGATGTGCTGCGAAGGAGGGTCAGGCCTGTTCGCCGGCCAGCGACCCTGCGCTGCGGGGTTTTGTCTTTGCTCGCGTTCTAAGCGCGTGTTGATCACGGAATCTCCCGCGGCAGGTAAAGACCTGCGCGGGCGGCAAATTGCGCCAGATGGTCCGGCAGCGGACGGAATCGAAATGCTGGTTCAGGAAGGGCAAAGAAGAATGCCGCTGAGCTCTTCCGTTCTCAAACCGCAAGCCGTGCACATACTGGTACTGCGTGAACACACTTCTTTCGTCCATAAAGGAATCGAGGGTTTCCAGGAGAATCCGCTGGCGATCATCCGGCATGAAGCGGAGCGATAAGGACGATACCACAGCATCCACTCGATCGTAGCCGCGACGGCGCAGTTCGTAGCCGAGGTTTTCAGCGCGGGAATTCACCAGCACCAGCCGAGGGTCAGAAAAACTCTCCCTCATGCAATTGATGAGGTCCTGGTTGATTTCGAATGCCAGGAGAGTCGCATGGCCGGGAAGCTTCTCCAGCAGCACTCGAGTGATCGCCCCCGTGCCAGCCCCTAGTTCGACCACTGTGGTGGCGCTGTCGATGGGAAGGCCTTCCAGCATGGCGCAGGCAAGGTACCGCGAGCTGGGAGCAATGGAGGCGGTACTTTGAAAATCAGATGCCGCGGCGAAAGCAAACGCCTTGAAGCTTCGGATTTCTCTCGTCGCTCTGGCCAACGAGCGTTTACAGGCCCCGATCGTTTTGATCATGATGTGGACGATATTCAACTCTTCTCGGGATTTTTTCAAGCGAAATGTCGCCTGTTCCTGGTTCCAGCGGTGCAAAGGTCATCTCGCTTGCTACCGAAGACATGATACCACCAATAAGGCGCAACGCTCGCTCTCACCTTCTGAGCCCTGAACATTCGTCCTTGCGGGATTCCGGTTATTTCGCGACATAATCCGGAAATAGCGGTCGGTAGCCATGTCTGACACCACGACTGACCTTAAAATCCGTAATGAATTCAATGAGTGGACTGAGGCGGGACGCGGCGAAGAGATGGAAGGCGGATCTCACAAGTTGTTGGCGGCCCCCAGATGCAGACCTTTTGCGCGCGCTCAGAATGAAGATCCCATCGGGCAATGGCGCCGTCTAGGAACTATGCCGCCGGAGTATGTCCGGCGGCATAGTTCGCACTCGGCGCTCACCGGGCGCCGCTACCGCAAGCTGTGCCGCTACCCTCCATCTTGCAGTTAGCCATTCCCTCCGCGGGCTTTTGAGTGTCCGCTAACACCCGGTATGGCCGAATAAGCGTTAACCTAAGAACGCCATTCAAACCGCTTGCGTTTTCGCGGCGTAGCGGCAAGGGCCTTGCTGATCGCCGGCCATTGCTTGATCACGGCAATCAGGTGCTGCGGTAGCAGCAGCG
>Ga0307372_10002981_pt1 | contig 27523 bp, 29 predicted proteins | sample OX1MG_FD_202533 | JGI IMG/M metagenome (GOLD analysis project Ga0307372, IMG submission 202533) | Soil microbial communities from Risofladan, Vaasa, Finland - OX-1 | ecosystem: Environmental > Terrestrial > Soil > Coastal area > Acid sulfate soil | place: Finland: Risofladan, Vaasa | collected... | reverse complement strand
TGGTCCGGCTGGACCCGCACTCACCAGGCACGGTCACGATGGTTCCACCAGCGCACCCGGCTCGAACGAGACCACGAAATCACGATGAACGCCCTGGTCATCTAGCCAATGGCGGCTGCCGTACTAGACCTCTGGTCTCGATCGATGGGCGTTTATGCGTCGACCAAAGAGCTTCGACACGCCCTTGTGCATCGGCGACTGGTCGTGGATTCAGCCACAGGCGCGATCAGCAGGATCGCGGCACCGGGCCAAGCGAAGCCCAGGCCGGTAACGGCGGACGAGCAATCAGCCTTCTGCCAAGTCGCGGTAGGAGCAGCGGAGGCGGTTATCGGCACTGCGTTGCCTGCTCGCCGCGCGGAACAGCTCACCTGGGCCTTGGACCAGCTTGCAGCCCTTCACGGCCAGCGGCTGTTGGGTGCCTCACCGGTGGACGGCTTGATTCCTCGCGTGGTCGTCCTAGCATCGCCTGGACGGGCGCATGATCTCAGGATTGACTTTGCCGACATACGTGCCCGCGCCCACGCTGCGGTTGGGGGCAAGTCTCATTACGACATCGAGATCCGCCTACCTGATGACCGGGCTCTCGCAGGTGCCCTGGAGGATGCTCCAGCGGGCGTGGCCACGGTTCCTCTTTCAAACCTGCCGCCCTGGCTCCGCTGGATTTGAATGCAGTCGTTGTCGAAATGCAGAATCGGCAGATCTGCGCGTTGCGGTATTGGACCGCATTCCGACAGTTACGTGCGCCAGATTCGGCAGGGAGGATGCGGATAGGACCTTCGTCCCTGCTTTCGTACTGTCGGCCCTGCTTGCGCGGTTTCGGCATGTCACGGGCGTAGGGTCGGGGTCCTGGGTCCCGGCCTGACCTGCTATTCGGCTGACGCCAGGTGGTTGTCCTCCGATTCGACCTGTCGGCCGGGTCCCAGGTTCGCGGCATCCGCCTGCGGCGCCGTCCTGATCTGCCCGGCCTGGGCAAGAGGCCGGGGCTGCCAGGTCCGGGCGGGCGAGCGGACGCGGTGCCATCCCTTTAAGGCGAGAAAGGGGATGACGTGAGCCATGGTAAGCACGCGCGCCATCACTGGTGGCGTGGACACGCATGCTGACACCCATGTCGCGGCCGCTTTGGACGGGATCGGCGGGCTGCTGGGAGTGTCGGAGTTCCCGGCGACTCCGGCCGGCTACGGACAGTTAATCAGCTGGCTGCAGGGTTTCGGCACGGTGTGCCTGGTCGGGATCGAGGGCACCGGCAGCTACGGCGCGGGTCTGGCCCGGCACATCGCCGCGGCCGGGATCCGGGTCGTGGAAGCGGGCCGGCCGGACCGGCAGGACCGCCACCACCAGGGCAAGTCCGACCCGCTCGATGCGGTCAGCGCCGCCCGGGCCGCGCTGTCCGGCCGCGCATCGGGAGCGCTCAGGGGCCGGGACGGGCAGGTCGAGGCGATCCGGGCGCTGATGGTGGCCAAGCGCACCGCCCGGGCGCAGCGGACCCAGACGATCAACCAGGCGCGGGCGCTGATCATCACCGGCCCGGACGACATCCGGACCCGGTTCACCGGCCAGATGCCGGGCGAGCTGGTCGCCGAGCTGGCCGCGCTGCGGCCCCGTCCCGGCAGCATGGTCCGCTACCACACCCTGCTGGCGCTGCGCGAGCTCGGCCGCCGCGCCCAGTACCTCGATGACCAGCTCACCCACCTGGACACCCTCATCGCGCCGCTGGTGGCCGCCCGTGCCCCCGGCCTGCTCGCCCTGCACGGAGTCGGCCCGGACACCGCCGCGGTCCTGCTCATCGCCGCCGGCGACCACCCCGGCCGGCTGAAATCCGAAGCCGCCTGGGCGCACCTGTGCGCCGCCGCGCCCATCCCGGCGACCTCGGGCAAGACCAAGAACCGGCACCGCCTCAACCGCGGCGGCGACCGGCAAGCTAATCACGCCCTCTGGCGGATCGTCATCACCCGGATGAGCTCGCACCCGCCCACCCGCCCACCCGCGCCTACGTCGCCCGCCGCAGCAAGGAAGGGCTATCCAAGCCCGAGATCATCCGCTGCCTCAAACGCTACGCAGCCCGCGAAACCTACCGCTACCTGCGGCCTGACTGACCCCGAGACTCCGGGGGCGACCTGACCCGCGATTCGGCTGCCGCACCTCCTGGTGCTGGCCTTCTAACGATCCGTCGGACGCCCCCGGACCAGTACCCGACCTGCTGGGCGTGACCTAATAAGAGCCTGCCCTCGTGGCCCATCCCTGTCTTGTCCGCAACCCAGCACACCATTCCACGCCATTTGAGACAGCGAAAGAATTCAAAATACCTATTCAAAATACTTGACAAGACATAGGAGCATCGATCCGGCGCGGAATGAGTGCGCGGCAGCCCAGGGGCACAGTTACCTTCCGTGATGACCGCTGCGTCGGCTTCGTGGCCGCCAGCGCATGTCGGCGCTCACGTTATTGAGCAGGGGTGTTGCTCACGTAATTGACCAGGGCCTGGCCTTGGTCCTGTTTTACTAGATGGTGTCCTTTCCTGTCGTGCCGGCGCGCTGGCCGGGTCGTTTTCTTGGCCTGTAGCTTGGCCCGTTCATGACGACCTGGTGGCTGTTGTTGATGACCCGGTCGAGCAGGGACTCGGCGACGACCGGGTTGGGGAACAGCGGGTACCAGTCGGCCGGTGCCCTGTTCGAGGTCAGGATCAGGGAGCGGCCGGATCGTTCGGTAATGAGCTCGTAGAGGTCGTCGGCCTGGGCGGGGGTGAGTTCCCGCATGGCGAAGTCGTCGAGGATGAGGACGGCGGGGCGGGCGAGCTCGCCGAGCCGCTTGTGCCAGGTGCGGTCGGCGTGGCCGCCGGCCAGGTGGGCCAGGGCGCGGCTGGTCTTGAGGAACCGGACGTCGGCGCCGCACCGGACGGCGAGGTGGCCCAGGGCCTGGGCGACGTGGCTTTTGCCGACGCCGACGGGGCCGTAGAGGATGACGGACTCGCCGGCGTGCAGCCAGCGCAGGGCGGCGAGGTCGCGGATCTGGGCGGCGGGCAGCTTCGGGCTGGCGGTGAAGTCGAAGCCTTCGAGGGTGACCTGCTCGTCGAACCGGGCGCTGCGGAGCCGGCGGGTGATGGCGGTGCTGGCGCGGCGGGTGATCTCGTCTTCGCACAGGACCTGGAGGAACTCGATGTGGCCGAGTTCGCCGTTGCGGGCCTGGGCCAGCCGGGCCTCGAGGGTGTCCAGCATCCCGGACAGCTTCAGTGCCCGCAGCGCCTTGTCCAGCGCGCCGGTCTCGATCACGGTGACCATGGGCGGCGTGGCGGGGGCGCTCGCGGTGAGGGGGGTCATGACGCCCTGCCTGCGGTGCTGGCGCCGGTTCGCAGGGAGATCACGTTGCTGCCGGCGGCGTCGGGCCCGGCGGCGAACAGGGCGTCGGGGCCGTGCAGGAACGCCGCAGCCCCGCCGTCCCCGGCCGGCGCGCTCACGGGGTCGGCTTCGGTGCCGGCCGCGAGGATGCCCTTGACGGTGCGGTAGGACGGGTCGCCGGCCGCGGTGGCCGTGGCGCAGGCGGCTTCGAGCCGGCCGGGCTGGTGCTTGTCGGCCAGGTGCAGCACGCCCTGCGCGGCCCGCAGCCTATACAGCGCGTTGTCTTCCAGCAGCCCGCCGATCAGCGCCTCGCACGCCGGGCCGACCTCAGCGGCCTTCTTCCGGCACCAGGCCGGGGTGCGCATGTGGAACGCGATCTTCTCCGGCGGGTAGTCGCCCAGGTCGGTCTGCTTGCCGGCGGGCTTGCGGACATGGGTCTTGACCACGTCCCCGCCCGCGAACAGCTGCACCATCGTGGCGGTGGACCGGGCATCCAGGCTCTGGCCGATGTGCTTCCACGGCACCGAGTACAAGCTCTTGCCGACCTTGACATGGATATCCGGGCCGACCTTGCACCGCGACCATTCCGCCAGCACGAACGGGTCAGCCGGCAGCGGCGCCAGCGCGTTCTTCTCCGCCGCCGCGAACACCGCGGCCGGGGCGGCGCCGTCCAGCGGCCGGCACGCCCGCCGCCCGGCCACCTCCAGCGACCACCGCCCGGCCTCGGCCTGCATCTGCTCCAGCGACGACCATTCCCGCCCGCGCCAGAAACTGTCCCGGATATACGGCATCGGCCTCTCCACCTGCGCCTTATCCCGTGGCTTGCGGGACCGGGCCGGGTCGACCAGGCAGCCGTAATGGGCGGCCAGCTCGGCATAGGACCGGTTGATCTTCGGGTCATACAGGCCCGGCCGGTCCACCCCGGTCTTCAGGTTGTCCGGCACCAGCCGGGCCGGCACCCCGCCGAAGAACCCGAACGCCGCCACATGACACTCCGTCCACGCCCGCTGATCCATCACGATCACCGGCCGGACGAACAGCATCCGCGAGCAGCACAGCACCATCGCGAACGCGTTCACCACATGCCGCCGCCCGGTCCGCGGATCCGTCCACCGCCCCAGCTGACCGTAATCGATCTGCGCTTCCTGACCCGCCTCCGCCGGCACCAGCCGCAGCACCGTCACCTGCGACCGGCGAACCTCCTCCGGCAGGTTCGCCGCCACATACCGCCGCAAAGACGCCACCGACACCGCCAGCCCCCGCTCATCAGCCAGCCGCTGATGAATCGTCGCCATCGTGACCCTGGCCTCCATCTGCTCCACGATGTAATCGCGGTGCTCTCCGATCGCCGGCCACGTCACCTGCCGCAACCTGGCATCAGCCAGCTCAGGGAACCACTCCCGCGCCAGCCGCCCCCACTCCTCCTGGGACACCGCCGGCCCGCCCGGCACCATCCCCGCCGCTTCCGCAGCCACCAGGTACTTGCGCACCGTGTTCCGCGACAGCCCCAGGCTCACCGCGATCTCGCTCTTCGAACGGCCCGCATGCCAGTGCGTGAAAATCTCGCAGATATCGATCACGTCGAACGTCCTCCTCGCCACCGGACCCTCCGCCCATCGACGGAGGGAATGATCCTGACTCCCGATGACCAGGTCCACCCCGACACGCACGCCATGACCATGGTCAATAACGTGATCGAGGTGGTCAATTACGTGATCGCAGCACGCCTCTCACTGCGCAATTTCATGATCGCTGACAGTTGCCGTTGATCATGACAGGGTGGCCAGATAGACGTGCCATTAGTTGCTTCCTGGTGGCCGTCGGCGGGCAGATTCTGACGGTCGGCCATACCTCGATAGCGGTCAAGGCGGCGCGTGAGAGGCTTGCGTGCAGCGCGTCATGATCTGGCTTAGCCTGCGGATTACGCCAAGACACCAGCGGTCGTGCCAGTCGGCGGCGTCCTTGGGGGCGGACCGGTCAGTGAGATAGGTGAGGGACCAGAGTTGGTAGAGCCAGGTGAGTTCCCATCTGGCTTCGGGGTGGTTCTGCCAGCAGGGTTTGATGTGGTCGGCTAGGTAGTCGGGGTATTGCTGGCGCAGCACGGTCTCGACCCAGTCGTGCAGTTCGCCGAACTTCGTCTCGCGTTCCTCGTCGCTCATAGTGAGCCAGAACCACGCGGCTGGCGATGCGTCGCGTTCGGCGTCCAGGATTGCCAGGATGCGCTCGACCTGCTGTTTCAGGTCGGTGACGTCCCGGAGCGCCGCGCCGTGCCGCTGCTGGGCGCCGGCAAGCGTGTCGAGTTCCTGGCGGAGGCGGCTGACCTGGATCGCCAGGGCCGCGACGGCCGGCGATTCGTCGTCTCGGTCCTGCTGTTCGTCGGTCACGCGCTGGCCTCGGCTTCGTAGTCAGCCTCTAGGGAGTCGAACGCTAGCTCGGGCGAGGTCAGCGTGAACCAGGCGGTCTTGCCGTGCGCGTGGCGGGTGACGCCGCTGTCCGTGGCCAGGGCGGCGACGATCCACAGGCCGCGGCCGCGTTCGCTGTCGGGCTGGGCGTGCCGGGGCTTCGGCATGGTCGGTGCGGTGTCGGTGATCTGGCAGATGATGCCGCGCTGTCCGTCGTGGGCTGGCTGCTCGCGGACGATGAGTCGGATTGGTGCGCCTTCTGCATGCTCGACCGCGTTGGCGACGAGTTCGGACGCGAGCAGCTGGGCGTCTGTCGTGATGGAGTCCAGGCCCCAGGCGGTGAGCGCGCGCCGGACTGTCGCACGAGCGTGGCGTGGTGCGAGCCTGTCGGCCCTTAGGACAGCGCCGGCGTCTCGATCAGGAGGTGGCCCGGTCGGGAGGTTGTTACTCATGAGCGTTGCCCGTTGCCGTCAGGCCGGTGCCATGGGCGGGGCGGGCCGCTGGGCGGGTCGTCGGATCGGGACAAGCGGTAGGTTCGGTCGGCTTGCGGCCACCGGGCGGGATCGGGCGGCTGGTCGGCGCGGTCTGCGCGCAGCCCTTCGGGCAGCGGCGAGGGCAGGTCGGCCGGGTCGGGGTGCCACGGTTCATCGATCGGCGGGGGAGCGATCAGGTCCTCTGGGTTCGCTGGCCATGGCGAGACTGGGCCGTAGGGTTCGGCTGCCGGGAGCGCGGCTGCCGCATGCTGGGCTGATCGGCGGGCGTGGCGGTAGTCGTGGCGGCGCCAGGCCATGCGCAGGCGGATGACGACGGGGGACAGGTTGCCGCGCATGGCGAGCGCGCGCCAGTCGGGGAGGGTGCGGAGCAGTTCTGGCGGCAGGACGCGGACTGGCTGGTAGGACCAGGTGCGGATTTGGCGGCCGTATTCGTCGATGGATCGGCTCGGCGCTCGCAGGTCTATGTCGCCGCAGAGCCTCGAAAGCTGGTCGAGGGTGTCGGCGTCGGTGACGCCGCCGAGGATGATCTTGAGGCCGGCGGTGTCCCAGATGGCCTGGGCGCCGTGGCGGTCCCAGCGGCCTTCGAGCTGGGCGAGGCCATGGCAGATCGCGATGATCTGGATTCCCTTGCCGGCGCTGTCGGCCATCCACAGCGGGAGCGGGACAGGGCAGATCTGGGTGACCTCGTCCAGGGCCATGAGCAGCGGCGGGTCGAGCTTGCGGTGCTGCGCGAATGAGCCTGTGAACGCGGCGCCGTCATGGACGTATTCGGCGAACGCCCGGAACAGCGGAGCGATCGGTGTGTCTTCCCGGCCGGTACCAATCATATACAGGGTGTTGCGCCCTGCTGCGAAGCTGGCGACATCGAAGCCTTCGCCTGGGCTCGGCGTTGCCGCTGCGGCGATGGCCGGGTCAGCGAGCCAGGCGAGTGCCCGTGTCATGGTCATGCGGATCGAGTCCGATTGCCTACCTGGTTTGCGGACCTCGCGGACTGGGCCGAGCCAGCTCTCGGCGGCACCTGGATGCGTGGCGAGGATCTGGGCCGGAACGTCGTCATCGATGCCGTGCGCCCATCGGTAGACCTCGTTCATGGTGAGGTCCTGCAACGCGGCCGCGTGCAGGAAGCAGGCCAGCACGGCTGATGCTTTCCCGACCCAGAACGCCATGTCCTGAAGGCCGCCGGATTCGGTCGCGGCGGTGAGCGCCAGCGCGCGCTGCAAGGCGACGGCGGGCAGCTTGCAGTCCTGCAGCGGGTTCCAGCGGAACGTCGACAGGTAGCCGCCGATGCCCTCGGGATTGAACACGTGCACGGTCCCGTGCTGGCCGCGCAGTGGCGCGGTGTTCTCGAGCAGGTCTGTCCGTGTCGTGGTGGTGACCACAGCGCCGGGATGGTCGATGATGCGGTCGGCGAGCCAGCCGGACTTGCCCGCTCGCGGCGCGGCGATTACCAGCGTCTGGTCTTCCATGCTGGCGAAGACACGCCGCCCTAGCTGAGCCCGCCCCAGGCGGACCGCATAGGCGGTGGCGGGCAGGATCATCCGCGCCCACCAGGGCAGTGACGGGCGAGACCGGCGCCCGGTGATCACCGCTCGAAGCCTTGACCAGCGCATCAAGAGCTCGATGCTGTTCGCGAAGCCTGGGCCGGGCCGCAGGTAGCACTTGATGCGCCAGCGCAAGACGCGGACGCGATGCCGAGCCGCACCGGGGTTGCCGATAACGAGCCTTACGATTCCTGCGGTAAGCAGCAGCGCGAATAGCCCGATCGCGTAGGGCAGCAAATGGTGAGACATCAGGCGACCGCCTCGTCGTTCGTGTTGATGACCGGATGCACGGCAGTGCCCGGGTGCTGCTGAGCCTGTCCGTCCGCGCCCAGCTTTCCGGCCAGGTACCTGGCCAGCTCGCGACGTGCGGTGCCCGGGTGATAACCGATCTGGGCGGCCAATTCGCCGGCCAGCTGAGCGGCCTTGGCTGGATTGCCGTATCGCGGGTCACCGGCATGGCCGAGTTCCTCGTAGAGGCGGAAGAGCGCCTCGCGTTTCGTCTCACCCGGGATCGGCTTACCGGCGTTGCCGCCATCGGCAGCGCCGATCGCTCCAGGCTGGCCCGCCGTCAGGCTGATGGCATGCGGGCCAGGGTCGAGCGGGGCAACGACGAGCACCCACCGCCGGAGTCCCGCCACGGTGCCGGCCGGGTCGAAGACCAGTCGCACCAGCCAGAGCGCGGAGGTGCCGAGCGACCGCCACGGTGATCCTTGGGCGGTGGCCCGCGATTCAGGATCGTTAGCCCGGACCCAGCGCCTGACCACGGCGATCAGCCGGTCTGAGGCGAACGCGTACAGCACGCTCGGCATCACCCACACCGCGATCGATCGGGGTGAGGTCAGGTCGGCGGCGAGCAAGTTCATCGTCATGGATCCGACCGCGCAGGCGACGTTCAGGACGCGTTCGACTGCTGCGGCTTGTCCGTACCGGGCAAGAGACAGAGCCAGCAGCGCAAATATGACGGCGCCGGTGTCGAGTCCGAGAGCTTCCAGCATCGACGGGATGTGGCTGCGTTTCGCGTGGTCAATGAATGTGTACTGAGCGCGGAAGCTCACATATCCCTGCGCTGCTGCCAAGAGCAGCAGGAGGCACGCCGCGGCGGCCAGGAACCTGCCTCCCTTAGCCTGGCCAGCGCCTCGGCGGCTGGAGTTAACCGGCGTCAGGCGGCTGGCGGCGTCCCGGTCGAGTCGGTGCGCGCCGTGTTTCGGCTGAACGGATGCCTTTCCTTCGAGGTACATAGCTATGCCTCCGATGTGTATGGCGTTGGGGGAGATGCGGGCTGCGCCGCGGAGCTTTCCGCGCCCGGCCGAAGCTGGTTGAGCTGGCGGGCAGCACCGGCGATCTTGGCGTGGCGGATGATGCGCGCCGCGACACTCGGGTGCACCGCCAGGTCGGCGAGGATCGGGGCGCACAGCTGGCGTGCGCCCTCGACGCGGATGCGCGGGACACCGGCTTTGGCGCAGCGGGTGTCGAAGCTGCGGTTGAAGTTCCGCGGCTCGACCGGCGTGCCCCATCTGGTGGTGAACACCAGGTCGCTGGCCTGCCAGTGGTCGGCCGCCAGTTCGCGGGCCGCATCTTGCCCGGCGCGGCGGAGCTTGAGCGCGGTCACCGAGATGTCGGGCAGGGGCAGCGTGCCGTGAGCGTCGTTGGTCTTGGCGCGTTCCTTGTGGATCAGTGCCGCACCGACGCGTTGCAGCTGCCAGCTCGCATTGAATTCTGCGCGGTCAAGATCGATGCTGGGCCAGGTCAGCCCGAGCACTTCGCCCTTGTGCAGAGCATTGACGAGCACCAGGACGTACGCGGCGTACAGCGGATCCTCGTCGTCTTGCGCCGAGGTCAGGAATCTGCTGGCCTCGTCCATGCTCCAGGTCGAGTCCTTGAGATGGTGGCGCGCTCGCGCGTGGCTGGGCAACTTGGCCAGTCCGGCGACGTTCCTGCCGGTCAGCTCCCCGGACGCGATCGCGCGGCTCAGGGCGGTGCGGAGGGTGTTGCGGGCGGCTTCGATGGTGCGGCGGCCTGTGCCGTACCTGCAGCAGTTGCCGACGGCGCAGCAACGACGCTTCCTTGCAGGACGGGCTGCGTCTTTGCCTTGGATGCAGCACTGGCACAGGGCGGGCAGCGTGTCGAGCCAGTCCTGCACATCGTGCGTCTCTAGCCTGTCCAGGCGCTTGGATCCCAGGCACGGGGTGATGTACAGCCGCACCATGGCCTCGTAGTAAGCGAAGGTTGCTGGCTCGAGGTTCGGCCTGACCACGTCGGCGAGCCACCGGGCGAGGTAGTCGGTCAGGGTCGGCTCGGGCTTCATCGGCCAGCCTCGGCTTCCGACCGGAGCAGCGCGACGTATTCGGCTACGGCGTCGGCAGGAATGAGCCGCGCTATGCCTTCCTTCGTGCTCGGGCGCGTGCCGCGGGCCGTGGTTGTGCCGGGTTTGGCATGCCGGGCTTGAATAGTTAAGGCCATGATGGGAGTGGCTCCTTGTGAGGGGTTGCAGCTCCGGCGGGTGTGCTTGGCCGCGTGTTCGCCGGGGCTGCGTCAACTGAAAGAGGTAGACCGAAATTTGAATCCTGTGCTGGCGTCCGTGCGTGTGCGCCCGAGCGCGCATGAGCCTCAAGGCAAGCTAACACACTATGTTCAACATAGTGCATATGGTCTGCGAGGCGGCTGTGCGGAGCTAGCGTGACCTGCACGGATGAGTGGGAATGCGGTGCGAGCTTGCGGAGGGTTGCCAGGTGACTGATCCGGTCGGACGGCCGGCGTATCAGCAGGTCGCCGATGACCTGAGGCGGAAGATCGCGGCCGGCGAGCTGGCCGTTGGCTCGGCCATACCGTCTACCGCGCAGCTCACCAGGACATACGGCGTGTCGAGCACCGTAGTCAGGGCCGCGGTGAATCGGCTGCGCGCCGACGGGCTCCTGCTGGGCCAGCCAGGCAAGGGAGTCTTCGTGCGGTCCAAGCCTGACGCTGTCGCCAGGCAGGTGTCGAGCATCGATGATCTCGTCAGGCAGGTAGCCGAGCTGCGCGAGCGGTGCGAGGCCGAAGCAGGCAGGCGCGAAGAACTGCAGGCCGAGGTCGCGCGACTGCGCGACCAGCTCGACGCGCTCCAGGCGCGGGTGGGCGGGCCGGGTAACTAGCTGGCTTTGGCTGCGGGCTGCTCTAGCCTGCGGGTGCTGACTCACACATGCAGGCTCGGCCAGGGGCCGGGGTGGACAACAGGGTGACAGACGATCACACCTTGTTCACTCCACTGCCAACTCGTTCAACTGCACGGTCGGCGAGCATCCGCAGTTCCGCCACATGGCGGAGATTGTCGAGAGCGTCATCGCCTCCGGCTGTGCTGACAGGCTGGCCGGGTGTACGACCGGCTCGTGGTCCCGATGCCGATCCCGGAGCTGCCGTATGACGTCATCGCCGTCCGGTCGCCAGCTCCGTGCGCTCTGAGCTGCCCGGGAGCGGTACTGATCGAGCACCTTGCCTGCACTAGGCGCAATGACCAGCTCGAACGCCCCGCCGGAGATGCTGTCCGGCTCTTCTGGCGCTTCGTGATCGAGCAGTACGGCATCTACCCCCGGCGACAGCCCGGCACCGGCATGGTCAGACGGCTTCTTGACCGTCCGATGTACGGAGACACCCGCTCACACTAAGGCTCAGCTGCCCCGGGGCTAGGGCAAAATCCGCACCCATCCAGGAAGAACCCGCAGGTCAGGAAGATTCAGCCCGCGAAACTCCCCGATTGAAGTCGGGACCTGGGTAGACCTTGGTGTGGCCGCTGCGTCACCCCAGTCTTGCGGACGAGGAGGATGCTGATGACTGAAAGGGAACGGTCGTGTGCCCCGATAGACGACGGTGACCTGGCTCTGCTCGCCGCGTTCGCCTGCGATCACGAGCGCGGCCTGTTCGCCCGCCACCCGGACGGTGCGGGCCGGTTCGCCGGCCGGCTCCTCGGCCGGGCGCTCTGCCAGGGCGGTGCGTTGCACTATCTCGATGGCCGCACCGGGGTCAAGGACTTGGACGTATGGTCCTTCTACGCCGAGATTCCCGGCGGCAGGCCGTTCCCGTACCGGAGGCACGGGAACGCCGACTTCGGCCGGTCAAAGTTCGGCCGTCATCCCGGCGATGATCCTGGCAAGTACACCGGACGGCGTATCGACCTGATGGGGCGCAGCGTGCCAGAGCCAGTCGGCACCGACCCTAGCGACGCTATCGTCCGGTGGCTGGAAGCTGGGCGGACCGAGTCCGCGCGGTGGCTGGCGAAGAAAGCCGTCATCCTGATCTGGCCCGCCAGCCGCATCGGCCACGTCGTCTGGGATGGCCGAGTATCTCGGGGGTAGCGGGCGCGCGCCACCAGGAGGGAAGTACGGCCGCCGCGTGGCGCATGTTCAGCCTGCGGAGTGACCACACCTGGTGTCCGGCCGACGGACTGTTCTAGCGGCGCTTCTGTACCACTCCGCCGCACAGGACCGACTCCTTCTCGTTCCAGGACCAGTAGCCGTAGGTGACGTTGGTCTTGTAGCGGGGTCCGGTGCGGATGGTGATTCGCGAGAAGTACCGCCAAGTGCCGTGCGCGTGGGTCCAGACCGGCGCGTGAAGCCACGCGCGGAAATTTGGATGTTATCCCCGACTGCCAGCGGCCGTAGGCCTAGGCGTCCGTGTAGCCGGGCCGTGCCAGCCCAGCAGCCGCCGGGTTGACGCAGCGGCGTGGGTGGGTGCCTCGCGGTACAAGGAGTTGCCGGACTCTTCGCGGCCGATGCTCAGGCACACGAGTGCGATTACTCCGGCTATCGCACCTGCCGCGAATACAGCGGCGAGAATTACGAAGGTGATCATTTGTCTGCCTCCCATCTCAGGCGCGTCCGCGCCGGTCAGTCTCTGCGCTGGGCCCGTCGGATTCAGCTGGTGTCGAGGGGTCTCGGTCACATCTGCAGAGTCCGCGATGGAAGGCTGTGGACACTAGACTGACCAGCGATCACGTATCATTCACTCCACTTCCACCGCCTAGGAGGTATGCCGGGTGGAGTTACAGCCAGCTGACGTAGAGCAGCATCCGGCCGTCGCCGCGTTCATTGCTGAGCTGCGTCACTGGCGGGACGTGAGTGGCTGCTCGCAGAAGAAGCTTGCTGGACAGGTCGGTTACACCCCGTCGTATGTGAGCAAGATCGAGCGAGGGTCAATCCTGGCCAGCAGGGTCTTCGCCGAATCGGCTGACCAGTACCTGCACGCCGGGCGGGCGATCATCCGTCGCTGGAAAGAGATGCACGACGCTCTGGTCGAGCTTTCCGAAGGCAGAACCTCGCGCGAGGCAGCTGCGGAAGACGCCCAGCCTCCGCCGGCACCCGAGCTTGTCATCGAGCACGAACTGGCGGAACTGGTGCTGCGCGATGGGACATACCGAACCCGCATCCGCCGGCAGTTGCGCAACATAGGGGCACAGCCGGTCACTCAGTACCTGATCCGGATCGTCGCGGACAGATATCCAGGTGATCCGGAACGGTCGAACGATCTGTACCGGCATGACCCGCTGACGTGGGAGGAGATTTTGCTGGCGGCTGCGTGCGGCGACGAGCCGATGACGTGGCGGGTCAAGCACGACCGGGACGCGGCTAAGGAAGTCTGGCTGTTATTCGAGAATGCCGATGGGCGGTTTCCGCTGTATCCAGGAGACACGGCGTGGATCGACTACCAGTACTCCGTGAGCGCGCACAAGTGGGGCCCGTGGTGGGCCCGCGCGATCCGGGTCCCGACCCGCAGGCTGAGCATGAGCCTGACTCTTCCGACCCGGCTGCAGCCGGCAGTCTGGGGTATCGTCACGTCGATAACAGCCGAGGCCTCGCCATTTCACGCGCCGATAGCGCGGCACGAGCGTGGCGACGACGTGGTCTATACCTGGTCGACGGATGAGCCCCCGCTGCACGCCAGGTACCGCATGGAATGGAAGTTCCGCAGGCCCGACGGGGAGGAGAAGCCGCCGATGCAGGCGCTAAGCCCGGCCGAACAGATGCGGTCGCTGGATATCGTCCAGGACGGCGACCCGATCTTGACCCAGCTGGCTCGACCCTTCGACCTGCCGGCCGAGGCTGAGGACGCCCGGCGGGTGGTCGGCCAGCTGGTGAGCTCGCTTGAGCGGGTCGGTCAGGTGCATAGCTTCGCCAAGGGCATGGGACTGGCGGCCCCGCAGATCGGCATCGGCCGGGCTGCGGCGGTGATCCGGACTCCGGATGGTGTGACGGTCACCTTGCTGAATCCGCAGGTTTGCGACGAATCGGCGGTAACAGATGAGCGGTACGAGGGGTGCCTGAGCTTCTTCGATGTGCGGGGCAAGGTTCCACGACCGTTGAGCATCGAGGTCGAGCACCAGGACGTCGACGGCACGATGAGGATCACCACCTTCGAGCGGGGGATGGCCCGCCTGGTCTGTCATGAAGTTGATCACTTGTTCGGCAGGCTTTACACGTCGCGGATGCAGCCAGGCGTTGAGCCGATTCCGGTTTCCGCGTATAAGGGCACTGGGCAGCAGTGGGCCTATTAAGCCGCCGCATGTCGGCCCGCGATGGCTGACTCCCTACGGCGGTCGATCGGCGAACTGAAGTTCGTGGTGGCCGGTTCATATGTCATGGACTGTTTCGTCAGGACACCGCAGCTTCCGGTCTGGGGTAGTGAATACGAGGTCCGTTCGGTCCGGACCTCGCCAGGTGGCAAGGCTCTTAACCAGGCGGTGGCGTTAGCCCGTCTGGGCGCTCAGGTGACGGCGGTTGGCGTGGTAGGCGACGACGGCTGCGGTCGTGACATCCTTGCTGTGCTTCAGCGCGAAGGCGTTGATGCCGGGGGCGTGGAGCGGCGCGAGAGCGTTTCGACAGCCGTCTGCGTGTGCCTGGTCAGTGACGCTGGCGAGTCCGCGATCCTGTGGCGCATCGACGATGACGTCGCAGTCACGCCGGGGACAGTGCGGCAGGGCGCAGCCGCGATAGCTCAGGCCGATGCCGTGCTCCTGACATTCGAAATGCCGCCCGAGTCGATCCGGCAGGCCATCATGACCGCGAGCGACCAGCGAACCAGTGTGATCGTCCAGCCAGCACCGGTGCTGTGCGACCGCGCAACTGGTCGTGCGATGCCGTGGGACCGAGTTGACCTCCTTGTGCCGAACGAAGCGGAGGCCCGTGCCTTGCTCGACGGCAGGGACAGCGAGATACCCGCTGATCGCCTGGCAGGGGCGCTAGCGCGACAGCTCAGCGTGCCCAAGATCGCCGTCACTCTTGGAGCGTCCGGTTGCGTATTTCATGCCGAGGGTCGCGACCACGCCTATCCGGCGCCCGAGATCGTCGCGGTGGACACTACAGGCGCCGGTGACGCGTTCGTCGCGACGTTTGCTGCTCACCTGACGTCTGGAGCGACCGACGAGGACGCCGTGAACGCGGCGCAGTCAGCCGCCGCGCGGGCTGTGCAGCGATCGGGCGGCCACGAGTCGATGCCGTCCTATTGACCAGGCACTCTATTCAAATGGCAGCCCGCAAAAGGTCAGGGTAATAGCTTCTTGGCATTTGATTCCGTGTGCAAAAGGTCAAATATTCCTGTGTCATATTAGTGTTCGCTAGTCAGGGATTCTGTTAATGTGGCGATGCGATTTTCGCGTATTGACTGGGTGAGGGGATGGGGAGTGGCCCGACAGGATGAGTACCGGCGGTCTGGGGTCGACTATGAGGTGCTTGACGAGGTCAAGCGGGAGGCGATCAGGCTAGCGGCAGCCACAGCACCCCTGCTGGGGGCGGCCGGCGGGCGCGAATTTGTCCGATCTCGCGGGTCATCAGCGTACGTATTCGAGATCAACGGCTCGGTGCTGGCGATGGTCGTCGAAGGGCTGGGCACCAAGTCCCTCATCGCGTCGGAGTACCTCGAAGCGAGCGGGGTCAGCAGGTTCGCGGACGTGGCGAAAGACGCGGTCGCGGCGATTGTCAATGACGTGATCTCGGTCGGGGCGAATCCGCTGGTAGTGACCGCGTACTTCGCCGCCGGTAATGCGTCCTGGTACGCGCATCGGGAGCGGTCGCTGGATTTGCTGCAAGGGTGGCAGGCCGCCTGCGAGGAGGCCGGGGCGGCCTGGGGCGGGGGTGAGTCTCCGGCGTTGCCTGGCGTGGTTGCCGCGGATGCGATCGAGCTTGCGGGCAGCGCGCTGGGGTTGGTTCCACCGGGGCGGGAGCCGGTATTCGGCGCGGATGTGGCGCCGGGGGATCTGGTCGTGCTGCTGGCGAGCAGCGGGCTGCATGCGAACGGGGCGTCGCTGGCGCGGCGGGTCGCTGCAGGGCTGCCGGATGGGTGGCTGAGCCGGCTGCCGGGCGGCAGGCTGCTGGGGGATGCATTGCTGGATCCGACGGTGAGCTACGCACGGTTCGTGCGGGATCTGCTGGCCTCCGAGGTGGTGCCCGTGTTCTTGAACGGGATCACCGGGCACGGGTTCTTGAAGATCATGCGCGCCGACGCCGATGTCCGGTATGAGGTCACGGCGCTGCCTGAGGTTCCCGAGGTGCTGCAGTTCCTGGTCGGCCGGCTGGGGATGGGACCGGCGGAGGCGTACAGCACGCTGAACATGGGCGCCGGGTACGTCGTGATCGTCCGCGCCCGTGACGCCGACGAGACTGTCCGGATCGCCCGCGATGGCGGATATGACGCGCTGGTCGCTGGCGAGGTCGTGGCCGGGCGCCGGGCGCTTTCGATCCGGCCGCTCCGAGTGGAGTATGCCGATGACGACCTCCAGCTCCGATAGCCCTCCGGTGGCAGCGATGGCCGAGCAGGACGTGCGGGCAGCCTTCCCGGCGGCACTGCCCGCCGTCCGCGGCCTCCAGCACTGCGCATTAGCGGTCTACGGGCGGCTCGAACCTGAGCGTGCGCTGAACTGGACGCTTGAGGAACTCGGCGAGCTAGCGCAGGCGGTCCGGCGCCATGAAGGCCGTGACCGGGTGCATGAAGAACTCGGGCAGCTCACGGCCTGGATGCTGTGCCTGGCGAATATTCTCGGCGCCGATCTGGCCGACGCGATTGAGTCGGCGATCAGCGAGGAGATCGACCGGCAACTCGCCAAATACGGCAAGCTCACGCCGTACCAGCCGGGACGGCAGCCCGATGATTAGGCTCGGGCTGCCAAAAGGGCGGATGGTCTCGGATACCGGGAGCCTGTGCCTGGCGCTTGGTGTCGACATGATGCCCGGAGTCTTGCGCTACCAGGCTCAGGTTGGCGGCGATCTCGTCGGCATCTATCTAATGAAAGCACCAGATATCGCACGGATGCTAAAGCGGGGCGAGCTGGACCTCGGGCTGACCGGCGGTGAGTGGCTAATGGAGCACGACGTTCCTCGCGGGCAGTGGTGTTTTGGCATGAGTTCGTACACGGCGACGGTGTGCCTGCTGATGGAACGGCACGACATTCGTGAGCCGCGCCTGGTTCGTTCGGTGGTGACGCCGTACCCGAATTTGGCCCGCTCGCTTCTGGCCGACGTCGTGCCTGGCGCGCGGATCGTCGCGGTCGCGGGGAGCAGCGAAGGACTGGTGCCCGACCTGGGGGACGCGTGCCTTGACCTCGTCGAGACCGGGAGCACCGCAGCGCTGAACGGCCTGGCCGTCCGGCGAAGGTTCGGCGTCGTCACCACGCACCTTGCGCGGTCAGAGAACTGCCAGGTCGAACAGGTGAAACCGGTGGTCAAGCTACTCGCCGCAGCCCGGCCGGCGGCGTCATGACCCAAAGAATCCCGCTGTCCTCCATCTCGCCTGACCTACGGTTCGCTCTCGCGGGCATGAGCGCGTTCCCGACGCTCGGCGGTGTGAACGCGTTCGTCACCGGATGCATCGCGGGATCGCCCGCCGTGCCGGCCTACCTGCGGTATGCCGACCGGGACGCCGAGATCGTCGCGGCTGGTCCCGGTGAACTCGCCGGGGTGGAGCGGGAACTCGCAGACCGAGTCAGGCTGCTGGGGGAGTCCGCTGTGCTTGACGACCTGAGCACGGCGGTATTCGCGCTGGACGCGGTCGACAGGTGCTTCCGGCAAGCAGGGCTGTGGCGCGGAAACATCTATCTGGCCGGCAGCGGTGCGCTGACCGCGGTCCTGCGGATCGCAGGCGCCGGTACCGGTGCCTGTCGCGAGCCGACGCTGGTCGTGCGCGAACTGGCAGCGCTTGAACTGGCATACCTGTTTCCGGTCGCGAGCAAGTTCCGGGCTGGCGAATACGACGGCGAGGTCCAGTTCCGGCTGAACGGCTGGGGACGGGCACTGGCCGCTCGGCTGGAGGTCGGCCCGGTCGGTGCAGCACGGGCCGGTGAGTTCCGACGGCGGATCGCACGGCATCTTGCCGGTGAGCGTGACCGGTACGACTCGTTCCTCCGTCAGCTTGATGTCGCACGGCAGGACTACGCCCGCAACCTACTGGACCGCGCGCTGACGCTGCCGATTCCGGTACTCGTTTAAGGCAACGTCCATGGTGGATTGGAAATTCAGCATTGGCTAGGACGCTAGCCGAGGCCGGGCGAGTGCACTGGGGCGTGATGCTCGCGCAGGGCTGGAAGGGTGAACTCGGGCAGGTGGGCCGGGCGGGGAGCTGGTCTGCGGCGTGCGAGTGGGCACGGCGCGCTGAGGAGCTGGGGTTTGACGGCATCTGGGTGTTCGATCACTTCCAGCCGTACCCGGCCCGGGACGATAGGCCCGTACTTGAAGCTTGGACGACGCTGGCAGCGTTGTCGCAGGTGACCGGGCGGGTGCTGCTCGGCACCCTGGTGTCCTGTGCCGCGTACAGGGAACCGGCCGTCACAGTGAAGATGGCCGAGAATCTGCAGATGCTTAGCGGCGGGCGCTTCTGCCTAGGCGTCGGCGCAGGGTGGGACAAGCCAGAGTTCGAGTCGCTGGGAGTCCGGTTCGGGACAGCGGGGGAGCGATCCGACCGGCTGGAGGCCGTGCTGCGTGCTGCGCGGCAGGCAAGTGATGCGACGGGAGGTGGAGATGCGGTGCAGCCAGGGGCTGGCAGCGCTGTGAGACGTCCTCAGATACTCGTTGGCGGTGAGGGGGAGATGCGGACCATGCCAGCCGCTGTTAAGTACGCCGACGCTGTGAACTGGCAGGTCGGAGCTGGCGGCTTCGCGGCCAAGAGCCGTGTGCTCGCCACCGTGTGCGAGCGGGCGGGCCGCGATCCAGGCAGCCTGCTCCGCGCGCACGCCCCGAACTTCCAGCTCTTCGACAGTGAGCGTGAGTTCGCTAGGTGGCGCCAGCATCCGGACCGGGGGATGAGCGCTCAGCAGGTTGACGCGTACATCCGAGAGCGCGGCGCGTTCTACGGCACGGAATCAGCTATCAGGGAGACGGCCGAGGAGTTCGTCGAACTCGGCTGCAGGGGCTTCATGGTGTACTGCAATAGGACGCCTGACCTCGGTTGCCTTGATGAGCTGACCTCCGCTGCGTCAGTTGCGGCTGCGTAATTGCCGTCAGGCTCGAACAGAGCGCAGGCCAGGTGGTGTAACCCGCGATTGTTGACAGAAGGCAAGCGGCCGCTCGGCGGCGAACGTAGGACTTCTAGAAGTGAAGTACGTTGCCGCAATAGTCCTGCCGCGGCCGCCAGGCCAAGCGTCCGGTCTGGCGCAGAACGAAGGCAATGACGCTCGCGAGGCGGACGAAAACGTAATCTACTGCAGCGTCGGTAGGCAACGTCTGCTGCTGGCCTCCATGATGCCGGATGCTGAAGTTGTTGCCAATCGTGTTGAGTGCTGTGAACTCAGCCTCAAGTTCGGCGCGGAGCGGTCCAGGTGCCGCCCGGTCGAGCAGCCGGGCCACGGACTGCTTGACGTTCCGGGTCTGCCCGCCGGACTCGATGTACTTCACCATCTCGAAGGCGTCCCAGAGCTTTTCCAGCGCGTCCCGCCGGTCACCAGGGGCACGTGAGAGGAACCGGGTCATCGCGTCGTTGAGCTTGGCGTCGAGTTGCCGGTCACCACTATTCGGCATGAAGTCGGAGATCAGCGAGCGACCCTCGAGCGGCCCCAGACGGCGGACACGCATGTCGTCACCCAGAGTGAACGCGATGCCGTTCCGGCCGAAGAGTAGGTCGATGTCATCGCGGAACCTGGCCTGGCCCGGCGAGAGCTCATCATGGAACGGGTCGGCGTGATGCGCGCGGAACAGCAGATGCTCGTGACTGAAGTGGCTGTGGAAGTCCCGCCTGGTGGGCTGGTCGATGTAGAGGGCGACGAAGTCAACGATGTCGAGTGCGGCGTCGGTGCTGACATGCGCATCTGCCTCCAGGATGCGGCCCTCCAGGTCGGGGATATGGGCCAGGAGGGAATCGAGGAACATGTCCTCGTCCGTGCCGGTGATCGCGTCACGTGCGACCGGGCAGTCACGCCGCGGGAAGGCAAGCGCAAGAGAGCTGTCTCGGACGCGGGCCTGGATGAGTGCGACGAGGCCTGGCCAGGCGTTCGCGGAGACTTCCTCGTTAACGCGTTGCCTGGCGCGGCCGACGCGGTCAGAGTAGAAGATGCTGCCAGACATTGGGTCAGCCTGGCAGCTAGGACGCCTCGGCACCAACGGCTTTCTTAACTGCGCCCGGGTCTCCCCTAATTGCGGCCGCAACCGGATCATCGACACCGCATGAGCGACCTACCCGTGGACGAGCGAGCCGGAGGAGTCCCAGCCTTCCTGAGCCTATGATTTTGGGTGAGCCCGCTGCTCGCCGGCCTCCGTGAGGCTGCCGACGGCCTTCGTCAGCACTACGTCAGGATCGTGGGCACGGTGCTCTGCGAGGTTGACGCCTGCTGCATCACCGAGGCCCCGGACGCGGAGCGGCACGCCTCGTGGTAGGCGATGAACTCATTCGCGGCCGAGCTTGTCAGGCTCCAGGCCACCGTGTTCACGCTCAATTACGACTCTCTGCTCATGTCGGCGCTCCTGGAGAACGGGATAGCCTACGACGGCTCCGTTTCGGGATACTGAACGTCCCGCTCGACCGCTGGTCCGAGCCGGCGACGTTGTACCACCTGCACGGGTCGGTGGCCCGGCATCGCAGCGCTGACGGGCTGGTGAGCAAGCCGCGGCTCGAACAGATCCGGGAGCATGGCCTGCTTGATGCGTGGACATCGGGAAAGGTGGAGCGTGGGCTCCCAGCAGTGATCCTGGGCGATCTCAAGAGCCGGTGACCGAGCAGTACCCGTTCTCGGTGCTCTACGACGAGCTGCACCGGAGGCTGTCGCATGAGTCACTGGTCGTAGGAGGCGGCTACAGCTTCGGCGATCGCCCGCTGAACCCGCACTGGCACGCTTCCTGTCCCGGGATCCCCGGAACCGGCTGGTCGTATGGAATCCGGCCGGCACGGCAGGCATGTACCTCAGCCGGCTCCGCCGACAGCTGCTAGACAACGAGCCTCCCATCAGCGACACGCAGGTCACCGTGGAGCAGGTCCTGCCGCCCGATGCCGCTGCGGTGCGCCGCCTGGGTGACGCCGCGACCGCGGGCGCGAGCCGGTGAGGCGCCTCGGCACCAGGCCCGGCGCATTCCAACTCGGCCGCAGGCACCCGCATCAGTGAGGTGGCGAAGGTGCGCGCTTGCCCACGGCGTGCGGCAAACCGACGCTCGGTGCCGCGTTACACCTGGCTGCGTTCGGCCGGTGAGTTACCTCGGCCCGGGGCACGGCTATCTCCTGCGGCCGGCGCTCTGGAGTGCTGCGGCTGCCTCGAAGGTGTCGGCGACGGCAGCGCCGACGCCTGCCGGTGAGACAAGACTCCGCCTGACCCGCGTCGATCGCCTTGCGCAGCTGTCAGCGGTGACGGCTGGGCCAATTGTCGGTTGGACGAGATCTGCAGGAGCAGACGCATATAGCCGATTACGAGCGTTGCAAGGACGGTCACATGCGGAAAGTGCTGGTAACGCCGATCACCTTTTATGGGAATCGACAGGTGCTTTGTCCTTCAACCGCGCCTGAGCCTGTTCTCGGAGCCAGGCCATCGAGCCTCAGCTGTCCTACGCAGTCTTGTCCGCGAAGTCATCGACCCGCTTCGTCATCGAGGCTAGTGCTTGGGCAAGTACGGCCGTTGAGACAGCGGGATTTACTGGACGGTGCCGGTAGACGAAGTCCGGGTTGAAACCGAGCCACGCGCCGGGAGCGTAGCTCTTTGACCTCAGGTCGGACCCGAGGATGGCTTCGATGGTGGTGTGGTCAAAGAAGTCGGCGTACTCGGCCTGGACGATCTCTTCTCGCGTGGCGCGCTGGGCGTTGCCCTGGAGGCCGGGATCCTCGAGGGTGATGTAGAACCGGAGCTGGTTCTCCTGGAATTGCCACCCGATGCCGCGCTCGGCGGCCAGCCGGCGCCAGTAAGTGATGATGCCGCCGCGGTCGCCGCCGACTTCAAAGGACTTGGCATCATGAAAATTGGCCTGAACTACCTGGGCGAGGCCGCTGAATCTCAGCCGTGCAATGGCCCCATCGAAGCCTTCGCCCGGCAGTCTCGCGACGACACCGGCCGCGGAGAAGGGTTCGTCGAGTGCTTGCGCCGGGTCGACCGCCTCGGCCAGCGCGACCAGACGGTGCACCAGCGCCCGGTAGCGACTGAGCTGGCCGCTCGTACGCCCGAGCGCATCGGCGTCGACTTGGTCGAGTACCCCGGCTAGGTCACGGTAGCCGACATGCGCCCAGGGGCCGGGGAGCGGGAAGGACGGCGCCATCAGGCTCAGCAGGACGTACCGGGTGGCCTGCGCCCCGCCCTCACCATGATCAGGCGACCACGGGAGCGGGTACGCGGTGTACTTGTGCAGCTGTGCCGGGTAGGGCACGGAATAGATCTTGTTCTCAATGACGACTTTCGGGCCAATGTCCGGTTCGCTGCCGGCGACTACGGCGATGCGGCTGAGCTTCAGCGGCAGGCTATCGATATGCGGCCGGCTGATGTGCAGGCTCTGATCGGGCTCGGATATGCCTTGTGGTACGACGGTTCGCCGGCCGACGCGGAGGTCACCTTCGCGCAGGCTCTCACCTGGAACGCCGAGTCCGCGGCGGCGCTGGGCGGACGCGGTCAGGTACGTGCGGAGCTGAGGGAGTACTCCGATGCACTAGCCGACCTTGATGCCGCGCTTGGCCTCGGGCTCGCTCCGATCGAAGAGGTGGACGCATATTCAGCGCGTGCTCTCGCCCTAGCCGGCCTTGGGCGCGACGAGGATGCGCGCAGCGCCCTGGCTGATGCCCGCATTCTGGCTCCTGACAGGCCACGCACCTTGCGCAGGGTAGCCAAGATCGCAGCCCTGCGAGATGACCGTGCGCTGGCAGTGAGCGAGGCGGAACGCGCTCTGGCCGCGACGCCGCCACTGCCGCCATGGGATGAACGCGACGCCCGCCGGCTGCTTGAGGATCTACGCTCCAGGTAGCCGCGATATGGTCGGTCGCCCGCCGCTATACGCCCGGAGCCCGCTGGCAGGCGACTTTCGTGGAGCTTATGGGGGGCAGGACTTTCGGCCCTACCGCAGCCTGCGGTCGCATGTTTGCCTGTGCCGAGCAGAGAGCCTGAGGGGTGGCGATGCTGCGGGAGGTTTCATGTTTTTATGTGCCAAGGCCCTTATGGTGTCGATAGTGGTGGCCGGAGCTGCTTTTCCGGCTGTAGTCGCCGCGGCTAGCGCGGCCAGTGGAGCCGGTCAGGCCCGGCGTCCGGTCATCGCCTATGTCGCCAACGGCGGTTCCGATACGGTGACCCCGATCAATACCGCGACGAACAGGGCGGGCAGAGCGATCCGGGTGCGCGGCGGTCCGGTGGCCATAGCGATTACGCCGAATGGGAAAACCGCGTACGTGGTGAACAACGCCGGTTCAGTATCCGCGATCCGCACGGCAACGAACAAAGTGGTCAAGGTCATTGGTGTCGGGAAGGCACCACGTGCGATCGCGATTACGCCGGATGGCAAGACGGTATACGTTGCCAACACCGATAATGGCAACGGCAGCACCGTGACAGCGATCAGGACCGCTAACAATAAGGTCGAGAAAACCATCCGGGTAGGCCGCGATCCTGAGGCGATCGCGATCACGCCGAACGGGAAGACCGCCTATGTGGCCAACGTCCAGGGCTCGAGCGTGACCCCGATCCGGGTTGCCACCAACACGGCAGGCAAGGCCATCAAGGTCGGAGACCGCCCGATCGCCATCGCGATTACCCCGGACGGGAGGACTGCCTACGTCTCCGACCAGGGCTCGGGGGTGACCCCGATCCGGGTGGCCACCAACACAGCTGGCAAGACGATCAAGGTGCCGGATGCTGGCAACACGATCGTGATCACCCCGGACGGGAGGACGGCCTACGTCTTGTGCGGCGCGGCAGTGACGCCCATCCGGGTCCTCGGCAACGTCAAGCTGAAGCCGATCAAGGTCAGCGGCGAGGCCGATGCCATGGCTCTGACGCCGAATGGGAAGATGCTCTACGTCACCGCCTTCACCGATGCCAGCTTTGGCCCCGTGATCCCGATCCAGACCGCGACCAACAAGGCAGGCAAGGCCATCAGCGGCGCTATCGGTTCGGTCGCCATCGCGATTACCCCGGACAGCAAGACGGCATACGTAGTAGGCCTCGGTGGCTCGGTACGACCCATCAGGATCGCGACTGGTACCGCGCTCAGGCTTATCAGGACCGGAATAGAACCTGACGCGATCGCGATCACCCCGGCCGGTCGGCATCTCAGATGGCACCAGCGGCGCCAGAGCATCCGCCGATCAGGGCTGGTGCTTCGGCGCGGCGACCATCTTCAATGAAACCCTCGCGACGCCGCCGAAGTCGCGGAGCGCCAGGAACAGGGTCAGGCGGTGCTTGCTGGACCTGCCGGCACGGAGCCGTCGGCGGTCACCCGGTCAGCACCACAGCGGCCACCGCCCCGGCGATCCGGTGAACGACCCGCTGCAGGGACGGACGTGTGCGGCTAACACAGATCCAACACAAGCCTGGCTCGAGAGGCCGGCTAACACGCGGATAACACGGACGGACCGGCATTCCCTGATACACGTCGGCACGACTGCTAGGATCGCACTGTGAGCTTCTGACAAGCCTTAATGCAGGTGAGAGCGCTACGGGTCGCCATAGCCGGGCCCCCGCCAGTTCGAGGACAGGCCTTCTGTTAACCGGCAGGTTATAGGTTCGAGTCCTATCGCGGGAGCTACCCTGACTAGCGAAAACGCGAATCCCGGCGGATACGGGCCAGACACCCCGGCCGGTTGCGCGAGTCATCAGACGTCATGTAATTTCTCTGGTAGTCCCCGCTTGGGGACGGCGCTCACAGGCCGGCGGTTTCACCCCGCCACCTGGTGCCCGCGACTGAAGGCCCCTTAAGAGGGGCCATAGCGGCAGCTTCGGAGCGTGGCACGGGAGTGCTACTGGCGCGGACCGCCGGGCAGCGAGACAGGCGCCCGGTGATCGCCACGGGGCCGCGCTGAGTCCCCGCCGGAACGCACCCGCCGTGCTGAGACGCGGGTGCTCCCCGACGGGAGCCTCACCGGTGAAAGCATCACCCAGCCCCGCACCTGACCGCCTCGTCCGCAGCGGCCACATGTCACCGTCGGCCCTGTACGCCGTCTACCATCCGGCGCGGGACAAGGCCGGGCGGCCGGACCTGCGCTTCCATGACCTGCGCCGTACCGGGGCGGTCCTCGCGGCGGCGGCCGGGGCGACGCTCGCCGAGCTGATGGCCCGCCTGGGGCACTCCACGGTCAGTGCCGCGATGCGGTACCAGCACGCAGCGGCCGACCGGGACAAGGTGATCGCCGGGGCACTGTCCGAGCTGGCCGCCGGGGGCACTGTCACCCCGATCAGCGCGGCCAGGGGCAGCGAACGGCTGCCCGCCTGATATCCGCGACATCGAAGCAGCGCCGCCGTGCCCTGGGGAGCGTTGCGGGCTCGCGTGCCCGGGCGACCCTCACCCTGGTCTCTTCGAAGCAGCGCCGCCGTGCCCTGGGGAGCGTTGCGGGGGGCTCGCGTTTCCTGCCGGTGCTGGCCTGCGTGAATGAAGATCACCGCGAGCGGCCGGCCACGAACGTGCCCCGGCCTGGCACGCCGGTCAGGACGCCTTCGCGCTTCAGGGCCGTGATCGCTTTCTTCACAGTCGGGTCGGACAACCCGAACTCGGCGGCGAGCCGCGAGATAGACGGTATGGCCGTACGCGGCGGATAGGTGCCGTCCGCGATGCGCTCGCGGATCACGTCGGCTAGCTGCTGGTAGAGCGGCTCGGGCGCCCCTCGGTCGATCATCACCGCAGTGTGCCCGGCAGTCGCCATGCAAACCAAGAAACATCTAGCACTACCTGGATGCATCTGGCAGGGTTAACATGCAGGTGACAACACAAAGCGGCCCCGGATGGTGCAGTAACACCGTTGCTCCGGGGCCTGACCGAGAGATGAGGCTCGGCTATGAGCATGATTCCACGGCCCCAACGGCGCGTTTCTCCACCTGTGGCTCACGAGCCGCTACCCGCGATGGACGATCACCTACAACCGCGAGCTTGCCGTCTGGGGCGCCGAGCGGACCTACCCCGACGGCGCGGTGCGGTTCGTCGCCGACCACTCCCCGGCAGGGCTGCGCGCCAAGATCGAGTCGGCTGGCGGCAGGTCATGACCGGCTGCAAGCGGTGCGGGCGCAAGCCCCCGGAAGGCAACGACTACTGCCGGGGCTGCGAGCAGCGGCTCGGCGCCGAAGCGCTGGTGATCCTGCGGGGCGCGGTCGCGGGAGCGTCCCGCCGGACGGTGGGTCACGTCGGCATCGGGGCCGGACTGGCAGGCGGGCGAGTGGGCACCGGGATGCACGCCGTGCGGGACACGGTGGAGACGCTGGGCGTCGCGCTGTCCATCTGGTCGGCCCGCGCCGCGGGTGACCCCGGCGCCGACGCGGCCGGTGACGCCGCGGTCCGGGCGATCGACCTCCTGCAAGCCGACCTGCAGGTGATGCGGGACGAGCTGGCCGCCGAGATCCGCGCCCGCCGCGATACCGCGGCGCGCACCGGGCAGGCGTAGCCCCGGTGCCACGGGACACCGGTACGGCTCGCCAGTTCAGTACGGAGGCTGCGGCGCATGGCGAGATGGGCGCCGGCCGTACAGCGGATTTTAGGCAGCCTCCTCCGCCGTGTCCCCTGCGGCTTTCCGCACGATCGGGGGAAGGAACATTGACATGCGAGTGCTCGCGGCCGGGACGGCCAGCATGACCGGGCGCGTCAAGGTGGTCTACGGTTTCTGCGGGCGGCTGCTCTGCCACGTGACCGTGACCCCGCGCGGGGTGATCTACCACGTGCCGGCAGGACGTGGCTGGGACACTGACAGCCCGTACGGCGTGCGGTGCCCCGATGGCCACGGCCGGCCCGACCTGACCGGGGAGGCCTTCGCCCGGCGGCTCGCGCGACACGCGGGCGGGAGCTGGACGGCCAAGATGATGCCCTGGCCGCCTGCCGCCGAGTAAACTATCGGCCAAAGCTCGGGCAAGGGCCGGCCTGTGCATTGCCCCGCCACGCGGGGCAATGCGGCAGGTATACCCCCCAACCACGGTAAGCGGGGCAGAGCACCCCGGACGCTCCGTCATCAGGAGCCTTCCGTGGCCGACCCTGCCCCGAATCAGACTGAATCCTGGACTGTCAAGCGTGCCCGCGTAGCCGGGCTGACACGCCGTAACGCATCACCCGAGACCATCGAGGCCGCGCGCGCCGACCTCGCAGCCGCCCGTGCCGTCCGCGCCGTCGATGATCCCGCCGAGCTGGCGCGCGGCGAGACAGTGGATAGTTTTATAG
>Ga0307372_10002977_pt1 | contig 27535 bp, 22 predicted proteins | sample OX1MG_FD_202533 | JGI IMG/M metagenome (GOLD analysis project Ga0307372, IMG submission 202533) | Soil microbial communities from Risofladan, Vaasa, Finland - OX-1 | ecosystem: Environmental > Terrestrial > Soil > Coastal area > Acid sulfate soil | place: Finland: Risofladan, Vaasa | collected... | reverse complement strand
ATCGCGGAACACGCAGTTGTAGGGGGCGAAATCGTTGTGGCACACAATCTGGTCGAGACCAAGCGGCACTGTGCCCAATCGAGACTCAACGAGGCTTGGTCGAAAGTTGGCAACCTTTTGGTGATAGTCAACGAGGGCCATCACCGCCTCTTCTAGCAAATCATCCGACCACACCCACTGTGGCCACAGACTTTCGGTCAATGTCTGTCCGGGAATAAATGAAAGAATCTCACGCCCCAACTCGTCGAGCCCGAGTGCCTCAGGGGCAAGAGTGAATCCGCTATCGCGTAGATGCTTTAGCAGTCGGTGCACGAATGGCGTCCACCGACCGGCCGCTCGGCGAACGGTGTCACCGACACGTACCACCGTCGTGAGATTGCCACCAGCGAGGACAAATTCTCGTTCACTTGCCATATTCAGACTCTCGCATTTGACGTTCAGACGTCCCTTTGGTCCGAAGCACTCGAGGCTTTTCGCCGGGCAGCGGACATAGTCGCGCACTGGTTTACTTCGTTCCTGAATATGGCAATCAGAGAACGTGTGCGCATTAGAAGCAACCGCTAAATCCAGATCGCCTGCTCTGTTGCCCCATCGAAGAACTCAAACCTCTGAGGATCGACCCGGAACGTGAATTTGTCCCCGGCTCGCACGGCGTATCCCGGCTCAATTCTGGCCACGGCGACTTGCCCGGTATCCGTCACTTCCTCTCCGGATTCATCCGCGTGTTTGGACAGTTCTGACTGAACCAGTTTCGCGTCCATCGAAAAGTGAACGAGGAGCTCGGCCCCGAGCGCTTCGACAAGTTCCACGACTCCACTGACGTCAACTCCCGGACGATTGGCATTGGGTGCGTGTAGATCCTCTGGGCGAATTCCAACGACCACCATCTGACCCGCGAAACCGCGCAAGCGCGGACGGCGTTCGAAAATGTCTGTGGGGAGTGAAACAGTTTGACTACCCATCGAGAATGACGTGAGATCGTCCGACAGACGTGCCTCGATGAGGTTCATAGAAGGTGAACCAATAAATCCCGCGACAAAGAGATTTGTCGGACGGTCATAGAGGGTTTGCGGCGCGTCGCACTGCTGCAACACTCCGGCACGCATAACCGCGACGCGGTGCCCCAGCGTCATCGCCTCCGTCTGGTCATGGGTCACGTAAAGGGTGGCCACGCCGATCCTTTTTTGAACCCGCGCGACTTCCGCACGCATCTGGACGCGCAATTTCGCGTCGAGATTCGATAGGGGCTCGTCCATCAAGAACACACTGGGTTCGCGCACGATCGCCCGACCCATTGCAACTCGCTGACGCTGACCGCCCGAGAGCTGCGCCGGCTTTCGACTCAGCCAATCGGTGATACCGAGCACGCTCGCCGCGTCTCGCACGCGCCGGTCGATCTCGGCCTTGGGCAGCTTCTTCATGCGAAGTGCGAACCCGATGTTCTGGGCCACCGACATATGCGGGTAGAGGGCGTAGCTCTGGAAGACCATCGCGATATCTCGGTCGCGCGGTGCGACGTCATTGACCACCTCGTCATCGATCTTCACAGTTCCCGATGACACCTCCTCGAGACCCGCAATCATTCGCAGGACAGTGGTCTTGCCACAGCCCGACGGACCCACCATCACCATGAACTCGCCGTCTGCGATCTCAAGGTCGAGGCCGTGAATTGCTTCATAACCGTTGGGGTAAACCTTGGTCACTGAGTTAAGGCTGATTGACGCCACGATGCTTATCCTTTGTTCGTTTCGTTGTTAGTTCTGTGCATCCGCTCAGGGCGGTACCGCCAGAAGAGGTTCGCACGCTGTCGTGAAGTTGTGCGGGGCCGATCCGGCGATAACGGCCGCTTGCACGGTGTACCTCAACTCTCATGACTGGATCCCTTGCGGCTGACCCGCAGCACGGACCATCCCCCTGAGAGAGGCATCTCCACCTGAAGGGCCCTTCCCTGACGGTGAGCCACGTTTCGTGAAGCGATCTTGGTGAACCGGCCCCCGCCCTGACCGAGGATCGCGGCGTCGGCTTGCCAGGCGTCGGGGCGATCCAGCAGAACAGTGACCATGGTTGATTTCACTCGACCAGGCGCAGTTCGCTCCGACCAACTGCCATTCTCGCTGCCCGTGAGATCCACCACTCCAATCACCACACTGGATTCTGTATGCACGACTCGGGCGAAGAGAGCGCCACCTACCGGTTCTGGCCGAACCTGCGCGTCGGCTTCGACGCTCACCGATCCGTTCTCATCGCCGATCTCGTACCAGCTGGTGTCTTCACCCTCGATGAACAGGTCGCGACAGCGCAGAGCGAAACGCCGCCAATCAAGCACCGTCCCGGTTTCTTGCTGATCCAACCGTGCATGCTTGGGGTAGTAGGGGTCGCACAGCGCGGCGTGGCGGTCGCCGAAAATGAGGGCACTGGCACTCAGTTGGGTGACGATCGCCTCGGTCAAGAGCGCGGTACGCAGGGCGTCGGGTCGCGACGACTCAGGCATAAGTCCCGATGGGCTATCGATCCCCCACACTGGCGGATAACAAGCGATCGAGCCTCTGACGACGCCGCCGGTTCGCGAGCTCACGCCCAGTCGTCCCGTGATCCCGGCGCTGCGATCCAACAACCCTTCGAAGTGGCGCCACTGGTCGTTGGGCGGCCACACCTCGCAGTAGCGAAATGCGGGCGCTGCGGCCATGTACGCCGCGGAGGGCACGCCATCTACCTGATTGAAACTCACCAGGTCGCCCGGCCGGCCGGCACGCAGCGCGACGAGGAAGTCCGCGTACGCTGCGCGCATATCGACACTCGCGCCGCTGGCGTCAAAGGCGATCCTCGGATATCCATAGGTGTCGACGTGAAATCCCGTGAAGCCGATCGCGTCGGCGGCTGCACCGTAGGCGGCGACGAAGTGCTGTTGCCACTGCGTATTCGCGGGGTTGGCGAGCGTGATCTGATCAAGGAAGCGAATCGGAGAACCGTCGTCCTGATACAGCAGCATCTCGGGGTGAGCGTCAGCGAAGGCGTTGCCGACGGCGTAGATCGGCGCGTAGGCGTGTGCGACAGCACCCTCAGAGGCGAGTCCATTCGCCAGCGATCGCAGCGCGGACAACGAAACAGGTCGGTGTGAAGGATCTTCCCAACCGCTGACGGGACCGAGCGGTTCGGTGTAGGTGTCCATCCAGTCGTAGACCTGGACGACCGTCGAGCGCAGTGCTCGGTTCCACGCCATCACTTCAGCGACGTCGTCCTCTGAGAAGGACGTCGCGAAGCCGTGCACCGGTCGCTCCCCCGGGTGTGCCCCCACGGTCGTGAACTCTTCGGCGAGCAGCTGACCGGTCGCGTCACTCGCCTGGACGGCGTAGGTACCGGGATCGAGACCGTCGAACAGTGCGCCCTCATCCATCCGGGCGGCGACCGAGCGACCCGAAGCCGCTTCAGCGACAACATTGGTGGTTCCAATTGGCAAATCAAGGACCACGACGTCTTTTCCGCTCTCGTAGAACGATCGCAGACCCGTGAGTCGGTGCTCGGTGTCACCCCGAGTGAATGAATTGCCAACGGATTTAGGCATTCGTTTCCTTACCTCGCGAGAAGAGTATCCGTCGCTTCATCGGATGGCCCCCAGGGACACGCCGGATCGGAACCACTTCAGTGAGATCAAAAAGACGACGACGACCGGGACGGTGGCGATCACTGACGCAGCGAAGAACGGGCCCCATTCGACAGTGTGGACGCCAATAAAGTCTGCGAGTGCGACGGGCAAGGTGTAGTGCGGGGACGAACTGATCATTGTCAGGGCGACCGGGAACTCGTCCCAGGCCGCGCTGAAGATGAACATCGACACGACGGCGAGCGCTGGCAGCGAAAGCGGGGCGATCAAGCTGGTGAGGACTCGAATCGTCCCCGCGCCTTCCAGGCGGAACGACTCCTCGTACTCGTGAGGGATCGCCTCGAAGAAACCCCGCAGGAGAAAGATCGTGAAGGGCAAGTTGGACGCGACGTAGAGCAGGATGAGTCCCATCAAAGAATCCAGGAGGTGGAGCCGGTCCATCAGGAGGAATTGAGGAATCAACAGGAGGAGATTCGGCACCGCGAGACTAGCCAAAAAGATGTAGAAAATCAGCTCCTTGAAGGGAAATTTGTAGCGCGCGAACGCGAAGGCCGCCAGTGACGCGATGACGACGGTCACTCCGACGGTCGCGATGGACACGATCAGACTGTTCACGAAGTAGCGGCCAAAACTGTTCTGAGTCCACGCCTGTAAGTAGTTCTGAACCGTGGGATGAGTCGGAATCAAAACAGTGGCACCGAGGAGTCCGCCGTTGGGTTGGAAGGAAAGCGAGACCATGTAGAGCAGCGGGCCGAGTGACAAGAGCGCCAGGAGAATCGCGATGACCATCCGCAATCGATTGCGCTTGCGGATTCCGAACAGGCCGGGGCCCGAACCGGCCAGCGCCGATTGTGGCTTTGTCTTTCTTTTGTCGACGCCGATTGCCACAATGCTCCTAAAGGTCCTGGTGTCGCATAATGCGAATCTCAGCGGCGCTGAGGCCGAAGAGCACGACGGCGAGTAACGACGCGAGGGCTGCGGCGTACCCGAAGGCGAAGTTGGAGAAGGCCTGCTGGTACATGTACGTCATCATCGATTGAGTCGAATTGTACGGTCCACCTTTCGTGATCTCGTATATCTGAGTGAAGACTTGGGCCGCGCCAATGACGAGCAGTACGGTGACGAAGGTGACCGCTCCGCGGATTGAGGGCAGCACCACGTGACGCCACACTCGGTACTCCCTCGCGCCGTCGATGCGCGCGGATTCCAGGAGCTGACGGGGGATGCCGTCGAGGGCCGCGAGGAAAATGATGAAAGACCATCCGGCGCCCTTCCAGATGCTGAGCAGCCAGATCACTATGTTGGCAGTCCAGGTTTGGGACGTCCAACCGATAGCCACGGTGTGGCCCGCGAAGAATCCGGCCACGGCGTTCATGACGCCGCCTTGGGACGCGAAGAGGTACGAGAACACCCAGCTGACGACAACCCACGACGTGACGACCGGTATGTAGACCGCCGCTCGCCAAAACATCGAGCCCGGGAGTCGGTCAGTGAGTACCGCGGCCGCGAAGAGTCCGATCGCCATCTGAACCGGAACGGTGATGACGATGAAGAGAAATGAGTTGAACGCCGCAGTACGAATCACCGGGTCGTGGAAAATCGCGGTGTAGTTTGACCATCCCATGAAGGGGTTAGACGCCCCGGGGAATATGTGCCAGTTGTAGAAGCTGATGTCGAACTGGCGATAGATCGGGTAGACGGTGAACACCGCGTAGATTGCGATCGCCGGCAAGAGGAGCAGGTATGGTGTCGCGAACCGGCGCATGCGACGCGACCGCTGAGAGCGCACAACGGCACCCGACGACGAATCCGTCGGGTGCCGTTGTGCGCTGTCTACATCGGTCACCCTACTATTTCAGAGCGGCGTCAGCAGCTTGAGCAGCGGCTTGGAGTCCCGCCGCAACGGTGACCTTGCCGGCCAACATCATTGCGAGCTCATTGGAGAAGGCAGTGTCCAACGCGCCGTATCCCTGTGTGACGGGACGCGCCCTTGCCGTCTTCAACTGCTGGGCAAAGACCGCCAGCGCGGGATTCACCTTGATCTCGTTTGCGGCGTAGGTCTTGTAGGCCGTCATCTGACCAGCGGCCACCATCGCGAGCTGTGAGAAGGGCGACTGCAGGAACTTGACGAACTTGATCGTCGCGGCCATGTTCGGAGCGTTCTTGGCAATGACTAGGTCCTCGCCACCTACAACGGAACCCGAACCACCGGGACCCGGCGGGTCAATCACGGTGCCGTAGCCCGTAAAGTTGGCCTGCTTGTAGGTATTGGTTGCCCACGGTCCGTCGAGGTACATCGCGTACTGACCGGTTGGGAAGCCGATCTCTCCGCTAATAGCACCCGATCCACCGGCCATGTCGCTCCCGATCACTCCGCTCTTTTGGAAAGTCACGAGCTGTTGGACTGCAGCATTCATTTTCGGAGAGTCCATGAAGCCGGACGCCTTCGTCCACGCATTGTTCGTGAAATTAGCGCCAGTCGGCCATACGAGTGGACCCACGTTCCAGATGTCCGTGCTGTCGACGCCCAGACCGTGTTGACCCTTTGACGGAATCGTAAGGGTCTGTGCGTCGGCAACCAACTGTGCGTAGGTCGTCGGTGGCTGGAGGTTCGCCGCAGCAAAGTCTGCCTTGTTCCAGAACAACACCTGCGTGTTGGTGTCGAGCGGGATTCCGTAGTAGCCGTGCTTGTAAAGGTTGGTCGAGAGCGGACCTGGGAACGCCTCCTTCTTCATCGCCGCGAACCACTTCTGCTTGGACGTCTCGAGAAGCACGCCTTCGGAAGCGAGCTGCGGGACCCAGGCAATGTCGGAGCGCATCAGGCTCGGAGGATGCCCCGCAGCGGACGATGCAATGAACTTATTGAGCATCCCGTTGTAAGGCAGCGTGTCGTCGATGACCTTGATCCCTGGATTCTGTGCCTCAAAGGCCGGGATCACGATCCCATTCATGACCGGTGTCTCAGTTACGTCGTTGTAGGCGTTCCAGAAGGTCACTGTTTGGATCCTGTGCTTCGTTGCGGCGGTCGCCGTTCCTGAAGCGGCGACGGCGACTATGCCCCCACCGCCTAGAAGCGCAGCTAGAGCAACCGAAACTCGTGCGAGTCCCGTCCGCCCTCTAATGTGATGATTGAGTTTCATTTCGTTATTTCCCCCTGCTTTTCTTTTGTTGTGCGTCCCGCGGCGCTTCCGTGAGACCGACTACCTCAAACTGGTGGGCCCGACGGCCTGGCCCAGATACCTCCTTCGATACCGTTAAACCTGTCCTTCTTTCGACCACTTGGTCGCTGTCCGGCTTTACGAACCACTGGCACGACTATGTTCACGTCGCCACGTCCGACGCTGAGTCGCTCGTGCCACTTCGAGTTGCCGCCAGACCGGAATCCGAACCAGCAGCGCCACGCGCGATGGCGTCGGCCAAAATCACATACATCGCGTGAGACCAAGTGAGATCGACCGCCGGAGGACCCCAGCGGTCACGCCACTCGTTGTAATGACGAAGGTCACGGCGCTCGCCACCAAACTGCTCGCCGAGATGTCCGTCCGTGTCGAATCGCTCGGTCAACCAGTCAAGGCATCTCTGTGCCTGGACAATGCTTCCTACGTTCAAGTGGTGCCATCCCAGTGACGCCGTCAAGACAGGCCAAGCACCACTCCCGAAGTAGGTGTCCGTTGGATAGCGTCGCAATCCCCCGTCAAGAGATAGCCGATCTTCGATCGTAGCGACGGTCTCGACAAAAGTCCGGTCACTGGCCACTACGGCTTGGAACGGCGTAAGTAGCCACAGTTCGCTCGCGTCGACGTCGCTGTTCTCACTGGATTTCACGTAGACGCCGTTGCTGACCGCCTCGCGCAGTCGGTGCTTGACAACTAATGCAGACTCATCTAGTCCGGGGTCGTCGAGCAGCTTTGCCGCGCTAGTGAGACCACCGTATACAGATGCCAGAGTCGATGTGTGTACCGCACTTCCGTTCTCCTCCCACACGTCGTAGCAGGGAGAGAGTGCGAATGTCGCCAGATAGCGAGCGGCCCGAGCGACGGAACTCCGCAATTCTTTCGGCAAAGCGGATTGATTCGATTCGATGAGGTGTTGTCCGAGGGACCACAGCCAAGTGCCATATCCGTCGATTTGAAAATTGGGCCAGTCATCAATGACCGATGTTCCGTCGAGCGCGAATCGCGCTGGCGGCATGATCGAGGGATCGAGTTGTTCGCCGCTGACCATCTTGTTGATGACATCGTCAATAATTCCGCTGATACCACCGATAGCCTCATTCACCCAAGCGTGATAGCGCGCCGATGCTTCGTGTTCTCCCGCGCGGTCGAGGGCGTAGGCACTGAACGATCCGTCGCGAAGCCAACAGAAGTGATACTGGGTGAAGTCCGGGGACGCCACGATTGCTCCGCTGGCTGATTGGTTGCGCAGTATCGCGTCAACACTCTCTTGGAATGAATTATCGAAACGAGGGCGATCAAGTCGCTTCACTGCGCTGGCGGACGCGATGGGGTCTGATTCTTTTGAAGTCATGCGGTGATCGGACAATTGGAAGAACCTTGGAGAGCTGAGTTGCGAAGAGTGAACAACTCGCGGAAAAGTGATCGGGAGCCCGGCCGCGTCAAATACGGCGCGACGGGCTCCCTCGGATCAATCGCTCTAGAAGCCTCGGGTGAGGGACGCACGGGTTGGGGTTCGGCGTCGAACTGTTCGCGAATCATGCCCCTCCATCAATCGGGTACCACACGGTGCCTGACTTACTTACTTCAATGAACATACTACGTACCCTAACCAATCGACGTCAATAGCATCGAGCTCAGTACCTTTCGAACTCTCAATTAGTCCCTTTCACCTCGTCACGGTTGAAATCTTTTATCATGACATCGAGGTAGAGAAGCATTTCACAAGAGAATTCTCGGCGCTTACGTAGGTATCTTGAGAAACAGGGCATTCGTTCGCCAGATGAAGTTGTCCACGGGAAACTGACTCAAGACACTCCCGATCGTGATGACAATCAGCCATTTGATTGATCAAGGGTTGACACTGGTGACTCGCTTCGAGAGCCAAGCTATGGAATAGCGGCTATCTCTGGATTCCTACGTAATCACTTCGTGTTACAAAGACTTTTCACAATCCGGCTCGGTGCCAAATTGCGAGACTGCGAGTGTCCGATCCAGGGAGGCTGAACGACTCCCGGAGTACTAAGGTCGCAGCACCGACGGCCCACGCTTCGTCGCCCCAACGCTGAATCTTCACTTCGATCTTGAGGCCGAGAGAGGCGAATGTTTGCTCCCTTACAGACCGAACAATCGGGTCCAGGAACGTGGGCCCGAGTTCAGTTCCTTCACCACAGATAATGAGCAGTTCCGGATTGAGCAGTGTCATAACGTTCGCGACGGAGATACCTAGTTTGTCACCAGCGGCCCCCACAATCTCGCGGGTCACTTGATCGCCGGCGTTCACCAGCGAAATCATTTCATCTCGCAAAACTTCGTGGCCCAGGCGATCCCCAATCTCGCGCCGCATCGAGTCCTCGCCCACGACGGCCTCAAGACAACCGGAGCGGCCACACTCACAAATTGGCCCGTTCGGCTCGACGATGATATGTCCGAATTCGCCACTAGATCCGTATGCCCCCCGATAGAGCGAACGATCGATGACGATGCCGAGCCCAATTCCACGGCCAATGCTCAAAGTCACAAAGTCCCTCGCTCCTCGGGCGTCGCCCGACCACTTTTCAGCCACGGCAAGGGTGTTCACGTCATTGTCGATCCACACGGGCAGCCGCAAAAGACGTCGGAGTTTGCTCTCAATCTCCACGTTGTGCCACTGAAGAAGGTGTGACGAAACGCAAACACCCGCATTCGAATCGATGACTCCCGACATTCCAATGCCCAAACCGAGAACCTTTGAACGAGGCACCTTCGCATCGCGCAGTACTTCACGCACCTCGCTAACGATTGCGTGAATCGCGCCGTCCGGATCTCCCACCAAAGACACCGGAAACTCTCGCGTCGCGACGATCTCCGCCTCAAGATCGCAAATGACCGTAGTCAGACCGTCGCCACGAAGCTTGATGCCGATGACGTAGCCGGCCGTTGCATCGATACTGAGAAGAACTGGTGGTCGACCTCCATTGGAAGGTGCCAGGGCCACCTCCAGCAATATTCCGCGCTCGATGAGTTGATCGACAATTGTGCTTACCGTTGGTGCGCTCAACTGACTCTGTCGTGCGAGCTCCGCACGAGAAATTGAGCGAGCGCTTCGAACAAGTTCGATAAGCAAACTGACATTGAGTTCTCGCATCAAGGATCGAGAACCACGCTGCGCATTCCTTTGCGCCACCGGTCCTTCGCGATCACTCGCAGTCGGCGTCTCGAGAGGTGTTCGTTCCAACTGTGATCGATTGTTGAGCCTGCGAGGCATACCCCTCCGAAAATGAGACACTGAAACTTTGAGACTTACTTAATGATACTAACAAACTCTCGTATCGATTCTTCTCGATCGGCGTACCTGTTTTGCGTCGCAGTTGATTCAACTCGATGATTCAGGGACTCTCCCATATCTGAGAACTCGAGGAGTGCACACGAGGATGTGCACTCGGAGGGGCGACGCGAACCCTCACGCACCGCCTCTGGTCTTCAGGACTGATTACTCAGGATCTCTCCCGGCAGTGGACCTTGCGGTGCCGCCTGTCCGCTCTTGAACGGAGGCTGGGCCACTGCGAGGCACGAATCCGGCGCATTGCATACGACCTGGAATATGACTCCCAGACCGCTCGGCAATGGGATCGAAGTCCACGTTCCACCGGAATCACTGGTAGCCCACATCGCTGCTTGCCAACTGGTCGTGCCGACAGGCCTTTCCTCGCCCGCGGTCCAACATGTTGAATCCGTCGCACAACTCACCGATTCCAATTCGACGCCGGATCCACCGCTGCTCGGTACAACTGGATTTTCGAAGGCCCACGTCTTTCCTCCGTCACTGGTCGACATGATTTCAGGCTGTCCTGGAAAGGCAGATCCTGCCTGGACTACGGCGTAGCAATTAAGTGTCGTGGGGCAGGCAAGACCGCCGGCAGTGGGTGGCAGCATCGCAGGTGCTGGCGCCCACGAACTTTGCCACGTCACACCACCATCACTGCTTTGCCACACCTTCACGTTGGACGACTGCACATTGTTGACGACCGAATGAAAGACAGCAGAAAGGCCCAGGCAGTCCATAGAAGAAGCGCAAGCGAGCTGAGGAATTTGCGCATTCGACCAACCTGGTGAACCGTCAGCTGCGCTCCACCACGGCAACAAGGTGGAATTCCACGTGACGCCACCATCATCAGTTCTCATGATGACCGTCCGCAAGACACCCTGCGAATCAACATTCGATACGGGTTCCTGAGGCTGATCGGAAGGTACGAGAGCAACTGCGACACACGTCGTGGCGCTGAAGCACTGCAACTGCGACCACTGTCCTTGGACGTTGACGAGGGAGGCGTCAAGCGCTGCATCATCACCCTTCACGGGATCTATCGAGACCACGACCTTCGTCCACGTCGCACCGCCATCGGTTGTGGTCAGCATCGACTGCACCGTTCCCTGATAGAAGCCTGCAGGAGAAGTCGCTGGAGATTCCAGGTATCCAACCGAACACACCGAAACACTGGAACAGGAAAGCTCGGTGTTCGCGGTACCCGCCGCGGGCATCGGAATCGAAGTCCAGTTCGTGCCACCATCGGTCGACTTGTACACGCTCGTCGTAGCGCTGCCATCCGCCGCGGTGTCCAACGATTCGAGATAGCAAACTTCACTCGTGGGACACGTCAGACGACGTGAACCTTGCGGCGTCGCTGGAACAGTGGAGAAGCTACCTGAGGTCGCCGCGTTTGCGTTCACCACACCAAAAGCGTGAGCGAAATCGTTCGAGAGCGACGTCGGGTTACCGGAACCTTGGACGCTCACGAGAGCCGAGACCGCAGCGATGAGAACGACTGCGGCGGCGACAGCAAGAAGCTGACTGGGATGCGTCCACAGTGATGTCGTCCTCTTTCGCGGCGCTGAGGATGACATCTTCTGCGCTCGGTGACCGGCAACGATGTCATCCCATGCGGCGTTCATCGGACGAGTCGGTTCGCGCGTCACAGGGTTTGCGTTGCGCAGCACTTCGGAGAGTCGTTCATTTGCCATCAGGTGTCTCCTTCAATGGATAGATGTGGTGGGGCACGACGATGGAGCGCTCCAACTTTTGGAGGGCTCGGTGATAGCGGACGTTGACCGCATTGGTTGAGAGATCGAGGACCTGAGCAACGTCATCTCTAGACAGCTCGTCCCACACGACCAGCCGAAGAATCTCCTGATCTGATTCACTCAGAGATGCCATCGCCGATCGAACGCCCGATCCGTCGAAGTCGTCACGCGTTGGTGCGGCGATCTCTTCGTGTACGACGTAAATGGAACTTCGCCGTTCTCGCCCCTGCTTGCGACGGACGTTCGCGATCTCGAAACTGGCAATGCGAATGAGCCACGCGATCGAGGGCGACTCAACCGTCGAGTATTTTTCCCACGCCACGATGAAGCTGGCCGATACGACATCGTCGGCCTTGGACTGTGGTACTCGCCGCGCCACGTAGCGCCAGAGACTCGAGTAATGCTCCCGAAAGAACGCTTCGAATCGGTCCGTAGTCTCGTTGGGTGAGGCGGGAACGTTTACCATCACCCTCTTCACGTCACCTAGTCACTCCAGAATTACTCAAATCGCGACGGAACGTCTAATTCTCACTTAGGACGCTTCTCAGTCTCAACTCTGCGTACTATGCCGATCAAGGCACAACAGTTCATTCCTTGAAATCAGCATCAACTACGTGCCAAGTTCTTCCTCCGTTGGTCGTTGCCTCAATCGCATACTTGATCGGTGTGTTCGGTACGACATTGCCGTCATTAGTCACCTGATTCTCCTGCAGGTTGACCCAACCAACGAGAGGATTGATGAAGTAACTCCCAATCGGCTGGGCGTGAATTCGCAAACTGTTTGAGAGTGAGAGGTCGGTGAATTGCGACGTCCCTGTCGCTACGGCAACCTGGGCCTTCCCGGTGTTGCAGGGTCCGCAGTATCCCGTAAGCCAGGCACCTCCCGAGGCGGTCACGCCGAAGTCATCGATGGTGGCAAACCTCCCCGGCGTATTTGGCGGAAGACTCGGCGTCACTTGACTCGAGGTCACGACATTCCATGTTCGACCGGAGTCAACGGTTCGCTCGACGGTGTATGGCATGCTGCCCGCTTCTTCGCCGTAGCCGTAAAACAGCCACGCCGTAGCACCCGTGCACGAGATCCACGGCGCGGGCCGAGGAGGTTGAGGCGGCACAGAGTTCTCCGGCGCGGGAGACTCCGTGCCGGCAAGCGATAGCGTCCACTTTCCGCCATCTAAGTGATAAAGGTTTCCGGATCCGTCAATGCCGAGCCAGACACTCCCCGATGGGGTCGCGCACACCGAGGTCCCGAGCGCTGGCGCAGAAAATTGCGTCCAATCAATGCCTCCGTTGAGCGTACGGAGCAGCACGCCGTTGCTCGTTAGCGCCCAACCGAGGTCTGCACTCACGAAGTCGTAGTTCATGATCGTCCCTTGCGATGGTTCGCGCGCAACCGACCACGAGTGGCCACCGTCCCTGGTCGAAATGAGTCCTTCGTCATTGATCAAGGCCCAGCCGTCCGAAGGGTTCACGAAGTCAATGCCTTCGATGGAACCGTGGTTCGTCTTGGTGAGGACACTTCGATAGTCCGTCAACCAGTGACGTCCACCGTCCGTCGTACCCACGATGGAGTTGTTGTAGTCCACGATCCAACCGACGTCGGGGGAGATGAACTGTAGATCGTGATCTGGAGGAAAGTAGTGAGTGCCGGGGCGATCAATCAGTGGCACGGCGAGGGGTCCCGACGTGAGAGCGGCCGCCAGGTCGTAGGCGCCGCTCTTCGACGTCGCGAGAAGCTCCATCTGACCGTCGAACGAACTGAACTTTGTATTGGCGGGCTGGATCAGCGGCGCTTCGACAATGACGCCGTTGAGGTCGATGGCGAGTTGACGGTGGAAGTACGTCTTCGCCACTCGGTCCCAAAGTATGGATTCGCCCCGGTTGAGTCGGATGTCAATGAGCCAACCCCCCGATATCGCCGCATGGATGACTTTGGCCGACGCCACTTTGGACGACAGCGTGAGGAGCGTCGGTCCGACGAGGAAGCGCTGCGTCGCACGCTTGCCGCTGTTCAGAAACGGCAAGAGTGCGGGAGCGTTCGGCGACGCGGCGTCCTGTGACGGAGTCGTCGTCGCGTAGGCCGACAGAGCGGGGTCGGGCAGCATCGGAGGCAACGTGAATCCGCTCGCTGATGAAGTCCCGTCCACCGTCGAGGTGGGCGCCGCGTACTTCGGATTCGAACACGTCGCCGGCAGTACCTTCGTCGATGGCGGACCGCTCTCCACTTCCGAGGAGCACCGCACCTGACGGATGAGGAGTTCCGGCGATGACGTAAGCAGCGAGGACGGATCGGCAAGTTCCTTGGGTCCATTCGTAACGACCAGAGCACCCTTCGCCACCCTCACCGTGGCGTTCGGATAGCCGATCGCGCGAAGTCGCGCGGTCATCACCCGCTGATCTGCTGGTAGTTGCGCAGCAGCGACCGAACCAGCCGAGCCCGGGTAGAGCGTCACCGCGTACGCGGGGCTGGTCGCGGGTCCGGAGACCAGAACGATCGCAATTACCACGATGGCGAGCGCTGCACTGCCCATCGTCGAAAGACGAATGCCTAGACGGCGTCGACGAAAGCGATGGTGCAGCGATAGTGGTGACGGCGCTGTTCCAGCCGGCACCGAGGAGAGGGCGCGTTCAAAGAGATCTTGGATCGGGTCAATCGGTGACATTGGTGACACCTTTCACTTGGTGTGACACCTTTGCAATAGCGGCGTGCAACGTGGCCTTGACGGTCCCTTCGGCGCACCCCATCGCGACGGCGATCTCGGGGATTGTGAGTTGGGTGATGTAGCGCAAGAGCAATGCTTCACGCTGGCGTTCAGAGACACCATCTAGAAGTGTCGCAATCATCATTCGGTCGTCGACCAGCGCTTCGCCAGATTCGTTGGATGAGTGGTGGACGACGAGCAACGGCTGCTTCCCTTCTCGGCGAACACGACGACGATGAAGGTCGCGTCCCTTGTTCAGGGCGACGATCATCGTCCAACCTTCAGGGTGGTCGAGTCGTGAGACCTTCGGCCACTTGCGCAATGTCTGAAAAAAGGCCTCTTGGGTAATCTCCTCAGCCAAGGTCGGATCGCGAAAGGTAAGCGCCATCGCTCGTCGCACCCGGTCAAAACTTGTCGAATAGTAGGTGTCAAAATCCATTTACTGACGAAGCTCCATTCGGCAAGGCGTTTAAGCGCTCAGAGAGTAGACGATCTTCGCAGCCAAATCGTTTAGCCGAACTTCGCACAATCTCAAGAGCAACTGCACTTCAACTGGATGTGAAGTTCAAGGCTGCTAACGCTCTCGCAGACAGATCTCAGGTTCGAGGTATGCCCGCAGTATGCCCGCGTATGAAAGTTGAGGGCAAGTGCGCATATGCATATGGTTCCGGACCAGGAGTTACGAACGCGTCTCAAAATAACCTTGCTCAGCTTCTCAAGCTGAGAACGCGAGTTCGATTCTCGTCGCCCGCTCCAACGATTTTCGAATTCGTCCCTCCATCACGCCTTCGACGCATTGCTAACGAAAGGGTCGATCGCTGATAAATCATCACCAATTCGAACCCGGGCGATTTCTCGGTCGTAGCGATCTTGAAGGTTCATCCAGAATCCCTCACTCATTGAGAAATAGCGGGAAAGCCGTAACGCGGTATCAGCTGTAATTCGACGCTTGCCCAAAACGATTTCATTGACTCGACGGGGAGGAACACCTAGGGCACGGGCCAAAGCGTTCTGACTCAAGCCAAGAGGTTTCAGGAACTCTTCAATCAATATCTCGCCTGGCTTGATTGGGTCCATTGTCTTTGTCATCATTCCTCCTTAGTGGTAATCGATAATCGAAACGTCTTCTGGCCCCGCCGTAGTCCAGCGGAAGCAGATTCGCCATTGCTGGTTGATCCGGATGCTGTGTTGACCGACACGATCGCCCCGCAAATTCTCAAGACGATTACCTGGCGGGATGGTCAAGTCCTCCAATTGTTCGGCCGCATCCAGAATCAAGAGCTTGCGCAAAGCCGATCGGAGAAGCTCTTGATCAAACGCGCGCACTCGTTCTCGTTGCCACACTCGTTCTGTCGTTTTGTCACCAAAGGACAGAAGCACCTCATCACTATAACGCATAACGTTATAGGGCGCAAGATACGGTTCTCGATCGCTTTCAGTCTCCCCAGCTGAGAACACGAGTTCGATTCTCGTCGCCCGCTCCAACGGATTATGTTCGAAGCCCATTTATTGAAAGAAAGGGCTTTTCGTTGACCAACAGTGACCACGAGCGACCGTTACTGTCCCGCGTTTGGTGCCCAAGTAGTGCCCATGTGGTGCTCAGAAATCTGGGCTCCTGAATCGAGACGTCCTTTTCGGAGACGATTCGGTCCCGGCGTTTTCAATCGGTCGCGATTCACTTCTCCGTCTTAATACTGAACTGTGATGCGTTGGGCCGGTCCATCAATCGTCATTGATCCGCCATATGGGAGGACATACTGGGGGTCAGTGTGACCGAAGTCGGGCCCATACACGAATATCGCTTCGCGGTTGTAAATGTCGAGCGCACGGATCACCGCTTCCTCCTGCTCTATACGGAAAACGGTTCGCTCATCATCGCTCAATGGTGCATGGGTATGCCACGCTTTAGCCTTCGCGAAAACCACCGCGGGAAACTGAGCCAGCATGCCGCGCTCGCCAAAATTGCGCAACATCACGAACACTTCGTCGGCGGAAGGCATATCCTCGGACGTCTCAAGTAGGAGCACACAGCCCGCGTAGGATTCATTGGGAAGTATCCAACGATTCGCTGCCAGATTCCAATGAAGAATCTCGAGGTTGCCGCCCCAGGTCGGACCGGTAACGACCTTTGAAGAGCGATGCCAATGCCAGCCGGGCTCTTTCGTGGTGGGCAACTCTCTCGCCAGGGTGGACGAGTCTTCCCACCTGGGCTGTAAGTCCGTGAATTCGGCAATCGGAGCCATCTCGACAGTTTGATGGTCGAACAATGCTTGGCGCAGAGAAGTCATGAAGACCGGGTGAACGCCGCCGGGGCGAGCAAGGTGCACCAGGGTGGAACCACCGTGGTAGCTCACGATGTCGAGATTCCACAGGTAGTTAAGGAGATTGGTGTGTCTGAATATCCAAAGAACGCCTTGGGGTTTGCGGCAATGGTGTCCGCGTTCAAGAATGGTAAGACCGTGATTTGATCAGAGCCGCCAATCACAGCCAACACCGCCATTATGTCCGGATCTGCGAAAGCGGCATTCAGGTCTTGGGCGCGTTCCTTCGGGCTAGCACCGACTTGCCGAGTAGTTCGAAGTTCGACCGGTACAAGACCGAGTTCATCACGAAGTACGCGCAGAGCGATTTCTTGTACATCAGGGAACACGCCAGCTCCGGCCCACGACGGCGAGACAACTGCAATCCGATCTCCCGCGTGGAGTTTGGGTGGCACGCGTAGTTGATCGGCACGATTCATCCAGACACCGTACTTCTCGGCTTGACCGATTCAAGACGAATTCAACAATGGTAGGTAGCTCTTCGAGCGAGACGCTGCCGTTCAAATCGAAATTAACGCAGGTTTTAAGTCCACGGCCATTGAGGTTGGGACGAAGGTATACGTGCTCCAACCGCCAACAGCACACACCGGCACTCTCGCGAGTTCGAATGCTGTCGCCCGTTCCAAAGAGCATTATCTGGCCTCTAGGGCGCTTTGATTCCCCACGCCTGACGAAGCTCGTCAGTGATCTCGAAGCGTGGACGCCCGTGACCACGTTCTACGTCTTCAAGTCCAGTGACCACTCGTCGACCTATCGCCGACGAGAGTGAGTGCTTACCCGGTAACCACGAGAGCATTTTGTCGATGGGCGCATCGACGTGACGCATAGCGCTAAAGAGACTCCGCGTCCAGTTTCCTGGCGGCACGCCCAATAAGTCCGCGGTGTCCTCGCCCAGGAAGAAGCGGATCCCCGAGGCCGGCAGGCCGGCGAGCAACTTCGTCTTCAGCAGTTCCTGCATCGCGCCAATCGTCGTGGCTGTCAGTTCACGGCCGGCTTCGCTGCGTTCGCTCTGACTCTTGAAGATCCGATCGGCCACGACTGCGCCGTCGGCGTAGTTGAGTGGCAAAAGATCTTCTCGGATCCCCATTTGGTGACCGACGAGATTCCACGTGTGCACGTAGGACTCGGCATCGAGGTCGCTCAGTTTCACACCAACTTGTCGCAGTGACCTGACGCCAAGGACGCTGAACGCGAGGAGCGTCCCGAGCAGGTCCTCCTGATTGAGCGGCACGCCCAACGACTCGTCCCACGCCGGCATCGCGGCGCCACCGATCGTTTCCATGGCTTCCGGATCGGTCAGAGTATGGCGAACCGCCGCGTGCATCACCCGCACGTGACGCGCGACGGCGTAGCCTCGGGCGCCCGGCTCAAGCGAGCGCGGCGACATCACCTCGATGATCATCTGACCGGTCTCGAGGATACGTCGCTTCGGGCTCTTGGTCATGCGTGCGGTGCGCACGAGAGGCTCGGCGCCCTTCGCGCACGCGTAGGACATCGGGAGCGACGCGAGAAAGAGCCCGGACGCCAGCTGCATGCCCCAGTCACCGAAGAGATCCTGACCGCGCGTGACCAGCGTCGGTTCCGTCCAACTCGGCCATGGCTCCTTCATGCGGACGAAGGGCCCAACTCCCGGCGCCTCTTCGTCGGTGAGTGGCGCCCCCGCCGCCCGGGCCAACATCGGATAGAGCGCAGAACCGGGTGCGTCGGCGGCCTCGAAGAATACGCGCACCGCTCGATCGGCCGGCTCGTCGCCCTCTTGACGAAGTGACTCGAGGAACTCGTCGTTGAACCTTCCGAGTCCAATCGACGGCGCATTCGCGGAGTCCGACATCTTCACGACATCGCCTTCGCTGGCGTCGGGACTCGGTCAGCACAGAGGTCACTCAACTCAGCGTCGGTAAACGGCGCATCAAACAAGAGAGGTTCGTGGTGGCGAGAGATGAAGAGATTGGCGATGAAGTTCATCCGGTCACGAAAGCTCGCCCAGTCCAGGGCGAAACTGCCTTTCCCGTTCTCGTGCGCGCGATCAAACTGGCTACGAACCGCGGCCAATTCGTCGACGACTACCGGGCTGAGATCGGCGGGGACGTAGATTCCAGTGCCCGGGAGCGGCACGTCGTGGTCGAGGCGCATCGTCCCTTCGGGGCTCGTCAGTGTGCCGAGTGTCGCCGTCATCACGTCGTCCCAGAGATCGCCGATGCCGTGCACCGCTGGGCGAAGCACCTCGTCGACGACGTGATCCACGTCGTTCGCCCTCGCGCTGCCGACGAGTTTCGTCTTGAGACGCGAGGCCGCTTGATTTACGCCCATGTCCATGCTGGAGACGATGACCCCCTGGAGGTGGTTCTGCTCGTGCACGGCGAGGTGAAGAGACCCGGCCAAGATCAGCTGGCTTCGCATGATCGGGTCGGCCGTCGCCAGTGCGTCGCACCAGAGTGAGTAGCCGACACGAAGGTGGTTCACGCCGTCGTACAGCGTGGCGTCGTCACAGAAGGCGAGCACGCTCGTGCGAGCGCTCTCAACGTCGAGATCGGGTCCGGCGCTTGCGTAGGCTGCGAGCAGTTGTGCGGCGGGCGGCGCGATCTCGGCGAAGACTTCGGTGTTGCCATCGGAGAGGTTGAGCGCCATTTCACCGAGCAGTTCGCGAGTCACCTCGAGCAAGTGCTCGGGCGTCAGGTCCAACACGCGGGCAGCGACCTTCGACCAGCCGTCATGCTGCTTGGTCGCTTCGACCGCTCCCATCAGCCCGTCGGGCAGCAGGACCCGCTCGTACAGCCAGTTCGGCAAGGCCTCGCCGCGCATGCTCGCCCCGACGGTCGACGACGCCCAGGTTGCAAACGTGCACCAGTTGGCGGTATCGGGAGCGAGCAGGGCGCCAAGCGCGCTCGAAAGATCGAAGTAGGTCTGGGTCACCCAATAGTTGCGCAGCACACGATCGGATATGGCTACCACTCCTTTGATGTGCTCGTTCGACCTTCCTCGATTCATCCCTCATGCTCCAAGATTTCAAAAGCGTCACGCTCGATCTGCAGGGCGCCCGCTCGAACCGCGCGGGCGTGCGCGTCGTGCGCGAGTCCTCGCGCGCGCGACGTGTCGCCACGACGTTCGAGGCTGCGCGCCCACGCGACTTCACTGATGGCGATCATCACTGACGCTCGAGAACGCTCGAGCATAAGGATGGCCGACGCAAAGTGCCCGTCGCAGAGCTCGAACTCTCCAGTGGCGTCGGCCAAGAGCGCAAGAAAGTGGTGTCCCGGTTGCTCCGGAGCCAACTGCTGGAAGAGCTGGTCCGCAACGGGAAGAAGGCGCTGACGCAGGTCGGCGATGATCGACTCGTCGGTCTCTAGGACCGACGCCAGATGCGCCCAGGACACGAGCACCAGCCCCGCGTTCACGCCCACCTCCAACTGCGACTCGATCCCCGTCTCAATCGTCGCCTGCCACCACTCGCGTGCCTGGTCAAGACGACCGGCGAGGAACAGCTGGCGCGTCACCCACGCGCCCAGGTGCTCTTTGACCTCAGGCGGCGTGGCTTCAAGGAACATGTCAATGATGTCGGGAAGTCGCCCGCGCAGATAGTTGAGGTGCATCAGCTGAGAACCCGTGAAGATGAACGCGTCGGCCTGGCCCGCGGCGGACCCGAGCATGAAAGCCTCTCGCACCAGGGCTGACGCCTCCTTCAACTCGCCGGCGAGCAGAGCCCGACTGGCTCGCACCGAGGCGAGTTCCCATTTGGAACCCGCCAGATCGACGTCCTGGTTGAGCTGCACGAGGCGCGCCAGGCAGTGATCGAGTTGCTCGACGTCGGCGCTTTCGGTGTAGGCCGCGCACATGAGTCGACAGGCGTGCATCTCGAGAAGGCGATCACCGTTCGCGCGCCCAATTTCTTGCATCTCGCGACCCTCGCGGAGCCTCAGCTCGAGATACTGAGGGGCCGCGAACACGTAGTGGCGGTGGTTGATCACGCTCGCGAGCACCGCCGACTCGCCTAGTTCGCGAGCGAGCTCGAGCGCCTGGTCGGCCAACTCGAAGCGGCGAGTTCCATCGTCACCGAACGTCAGCTCGTTCGCCAGGCGCGACATCAAGCGCGCACGCATCGAGCGATCGTCACTCGCACAGAACGCCAGCGCCGTTTCCAGGGCGTCGGTGCGTTCCAGATCACGGCGTCCCCACACCGTGAAGTACCCCCTCGTGTGGGCGAGCGCGGCGCGGCTGAGGAGTTTGGCGTCACCCACGGCCTTGGCGGCCCTCACTGCGGCGAGTTGCTCCTCGCGGGCTTCGGGCGCGGCCGCGAGGCATCTCACTTCGGCGCGCAGTACAGCGAGTTGCGCGTCGCGGTGCGCGTCGGGAACGTAGCGCGCGAGCGCTTCTCCCCGCTGGATCAGCATGGACGCGTCGCTCAACGCGAGGTGCTCAAGCGCGAACGTCGCAGCCTCGCAGACGGCGGCCACTCCTTTGGCGGGATCACCGAACTCGCCAGCCTCGGACCAGTGAAAGGCGAGTCGGCGCGAGCGCTCCCTCTCATCGAGACCGGTCGACTGTTCTATCGCATCAGCTACGCGTGCGTGCGTGTCGCGACGTCGAGCCTCGCTCACCTGATTCTCGAGGGTCGCTCGCACGAGGGCGTGGGTGAACTCATAGCGCGAGAGCGCCCCTTCGAGCGGTCGCACCACGCCGGCCAACGTCGCCTCGTCGAGGCCGTCGAGCACTTCACTGCGCGAGAGACCCGCGGCCATCACGAGTACGCGCACCTCAAAACTGATCCCCACGAGCGAAGCCACCCGCAGCAAACTCTTCGTCGCCAGCGTCAAGCGATTGAGCTGTCGATCGATCACCTCGGTGACGCCCCGAGGAAGACGCGCGAGCACTAACTCGTCGTCGCCTGCCGAGTTCAGCACTTGCGTGAGAAAGAGCGGATTCCCGTCGGTGATCGCCCACAACTCATCGGTCGTCGCCTCATCGAGCATCGCGCCATGAAAGCGCGCGACCAGCTCGTCTACGTCGTCGCGGTCGAGCCCTTGGAGATCCACGTCGAGCACGTCCGCGATCATGCGGTGGCGATCGGCGAGCAGTTGGGTGACCTCTGGTTGCATCGCCGGGTCCCACGGCCGCATGGCTAGTACCACCATGAGCCGTTGACTCGCATGGTCGCGCACGACACGCTCGAGAAGTTCAACCGTCGAGGTGCCGGCCCAGTGAACATCATCGACTACGAGAAGCACCGGCTCATGGTCGCAGAGTGATCGAAGGGTCGCGCTAACGGCTTCGTGAAGACGCCAGCGCTCGTGCTCGGGATCGAGCAGCGCAGTCGCGCCAGACGTGCCGAGCCGACGTGCCAGCGCCGGGACGAGTCGAGCCAACTCCTCGCCCGTCGACGTGAGTAACTCGTTGAGCTCGTCCTCGGGGCAGTGTTCGGCGAAATGAGTGAGCGCCTCGACGAACGGCTGATACGGTGCCGCGACGCGTTCGTCGCAACGTCCATAGAGCACAATGCCAGAACCGCACGAGACCTGTTGAGCCAGTCGACCGAGCAGCGTCGTCTTGCCGAGACCCGCCTCGCCCGTGACGACCGCCACTTGCGTGTTGCCGGCTGCGGCTCTGGCCCACCGCGCGAGAAGTTGGCCCAGCTCGAGAGTCCGTCCAACGAAGTGGTCATCACGCGCCGACACGTCGAGCGCATCGGCGAGGGGCACGAGGGCGAGCTGCTCCCTCGGTATCGCAATCGGCAGCGCTCGTGTGAGTGGCGCCGATGCGGTGACGAGGACTTCGCGAACCTCGCCGAAGTCGACGTCGGACCTTCGCGCGAGCGATGCCGCGAGTTCGCTGACCAGTACTCCTGAGGGATCCGCCGCGGCGCAGAGTCTCGCCGCCTCATTGACCGCGTAGCCGTGCACGTCTCCATCGGCCACATCGATTTCACCGACGCTAATGCCCACCCGCAGATGCACCGCAACCGGTGAGAGTCGATTTCGACGCGCCAATTGACGTTGCACCTCGACGCTCGCGCGTACGGCGTCACTGGGCACGCGAAACACCGTCATGAGGCCGTCCCCGAGGCTCTTCACGACGACCCCGCGTCCATCCTCCATGACGTGGCGAGTAAGCGCTTCGACATCGGCGTGGTGCACGTCTGCTTGGGAGTCGCCAAGTTGCGCGCGGTGGTCGGTCGAGCGAACGATATCCGTGAAGACCACGGTGAAGAAACCAATTCCTGGCTCGAGCGTGCTCGTCGGGTCGGAGCGGGGGACATCACTCGATTCACGCTCTTCCACGCCCACCCCCTCGTGCGTTTCGCGTTCAATTCGCGTACGGCGGCGACTCTCTGGTGCCGGTGTCGAAGATACTAACTTGAGACGTCGGCGCAGAACGGAGCCGAACGGTTGCCGAGCGGTCGCCGTCTTGGGAGAACGTGCTCAACATCGACATCGCTGTTGAGAAGTGCGAGCGTTCGGTGGCTATTTCTTGGTTACCGCTTCTCGTCGTTGGTGTCGCCGCTTTCATGAGTTTCGGGTGGATTCGACGGCGATTCAGGCGTCCCGGAACCTCGGCGCCATAGCTACGAACGCTGCATGCGCGGCTCATCGGATTCTGACGGGGAGACAGCCGAAACCGGGGGCACCCTCGTCTTTTACGTCATGTGCCTTAAGCCGATGAGCCGTCCACGAGAACGCTCAGTTCAAGACGATTTTGTCGTCCAGCAACTTGACGTTGACCGTTGCGCCCTCGACATAGCGACCCTCCAACAGTGCGAGAGCCAATGGGTCCTCAATCTGGTGCTGTAGGACTCGCCGCAAAGGCCGGGCCCCATAGTCAGGGTCATACCCAGCGCGCGCCAGCCACACTTCGGCGTCGGGTTCGACCACCAGAGTGAGCCGTCGCTCCCCCAGGCGCTCTCGGAGTTTGTTCAACTGCATGGCGACGATGACCGTGAGGTCGGCCTGGCTCAGGGAGCGGAACCGCACGATCTCGTCGATGCGGTTGATGAACTCGGGCTTGAAGTACTGCTCCGGCTCACCGACCAGGTTGGACGTCATGATCAAAACGGTGTTAGTGAAGTCGACCGTACGACCTTGGCCGTCCGTCAGCCGACCGTCTTCGAGCACCTGCAACAAGATGTTGAAGACGTCGGGATGAGCCTTCTCCAACTCGTCTAACAGAACGACGGCGTAGGGACGGCGACGGACGGCTTCGGTCAGCTGTCCGCCCTCGTCGTAACCGACATAGCCCGGTGGGGCACCGACGAGGCGGCTGACCGCGTGCTTCTCCATGTACTCGCTCATGTCGATGCGGGTGATCGCCCGGTCGTCGTCGAAGAGGAACTCGGCCAGGGCTCGCGCCAGCTCCGTCTTGCCCACGCCGGTCGGGCCCAAGAAGAGGAACGACCCGATGGGCCGGTTGGGGTCGGACAAACCGGCCCGGCTGCGCCGAATGGCGTTGGCCACAGCCGAGACCGCCTCGTCTTGTCCCACCACTCGTTCGTGCAGCGTCGCCTCTAAGCGGACCAGTTTTTGCACCTCGCCTTCGAGGAGGCGAGACACGGGCACGCCAGTCCAGCGGCTCACGACATCGGCGATGTCCTCGGCGTCGACCTCTTCCTTCAAGAGGTGGGACTCGGCCTGCAGCTTCGAGAGATTGTTGGTGGCCCCGGCGATACGGCGCTCAATGTCGGGGAGTTCGCCGTAGCGGATGGCTGAGGCGCCGGCCAGGTCCCCTTCGCGCTCGAGTCTGACCGCATCGTCCCCGCGCGCCGTTTGCTCCCCTTTGAGTTGGCGGATGGCGTCGATGGCCGCCTTCTCCTGCTGCCAGTGCGCCGTAATGCCGTCTCGCTGCTCGGTCAGATCGGCCAGCTCCGCTTCCAGGCGCTCCAGGCGTTCCGCCGACGCATCGTCGGTCTCCTTTTGGAGGGCGACCTTCTCGATTTCGAGTTGGCGGATGCGCCGGATCACCTGGTCCAGTTCGGTAGGCATCGAGTCAATCTCGATGCGCAGCTTGCTCGCCGCTTCGTCGATCAGGTCGATCGCCTTATCGGGGAGGAAGCGACCAGTGACGTAGCGATCGGAAAGTACCGCGGCGGCGACCAGGGCAGCGTCTTGGATGCGCACTCCGTGGTGCACCTCATAGCGTTCCGACAGGCCGCGCAGTATGGCGATGGTTTCCTCAACGGAGGGCTCGCCCACGAAGACGGGCTGGAATCGGCGCTCGAGGGCGGCATCCTTCTCAATGGAGGTGCGGTACTCGTCGAGCGTGGTGGCGCCGATGAGGCGGAGCCCGCCGCGCGCCAGCATCGGCTTGATCATCTGCCCGGCGTCCATGGCTCCTTCGGCCGCGCCCGCTCCGACGATCGTGTGCAGTTCGTCGATGAAGGTAACGATCTCGCCCTCCGCGTCGGTGATCTCCTGTAATACGGCCTTCAGGCGTTCTTCGAACTCACCGCGATATTTGGCTCCCGCCACCATCGAACCCAGGTCAAGTGCGATGACCCGCTTGCCCTTGAGGCCCTCGGGCACGTCGCCCTCGATGATCCGGTTGGCCAGGCCCTCGACGATCGCCGTCTTGCCCACACCAGGCTCGCCGATGAGGACGGGGTTATTCTTCGTGCGCCGCGACAGAACTTGGATGACTCGCCGGATCTCCTCGTCGCGCCCGATGACCGGGTCGAGCTTGCCCTTGCGCGCGGCCTCGGTGAGATCGCGCCCGTACTTGGCCAGTGCTTGATACGTCTGCTCGGGGTCGAGCGATGTCACTCGGTGGTTGCCCCGCACCGCGCGCAGCGCGCTGAGTAGCGCTTCCTTGGTGACACCGATCTCGTCAGCCAGCGCGAGCAAGAGGTGCTCGACCGAGACGTAGTCGTCGCCCAGATCGCGCCGACTCTCGTCAGCCGCTTCCAACACGCGGCGGGCATCGCGGGATACCGCGGGCTCTGCGCCACCTTGGGTCCGCGGTAGACGCCTCAGTTGCTGGCGCATCTTGTCGCTCAGGGTGTCAGGATCGATGCCGACCGCGGCGAGCAACGGCCGAGTCATCGTCTCTTGCTGCTGCACTAATGCGTCGAGTAGGTGGGCCGGCGTCACCTCGGGGTTGTTGCCTGAGGCGGCGTGCCCAGTGGCCGCGCTGAATGCACTCTTAGTGTTGTTGGTCCAACGTTCTGGGTCGATGGGCATGGGTCGTTTCCCTTCTTAGGTCTCCGAGATTGAAGGTATGTCGGACCTGCTCCAGAGTTCCGTTCATTCTGCTCGGGAAGAATTTCGTCAGAGGACCGTCGAGTCTCGTTTCACTTGCCATTGCTCTCAGTTAAGCATCAGTGACTTTGCTTCACGCCTTGTCACTGCGTGGCGGTTAGGTACGTCACTATGAACCAAAGTGACCCACAAACGTCTTCTCGCCGAGGGGTTCGCGATCAACTCGCACACCGACGCCGTCTAGGCGACAAACTACCCAGTCACCGGGAACCTGTCGGCGTTCACAGGACCTGCGTAGAGGTCTGGCCGTCGGTGCGACGACGTGACCCGCAAAGGAACGTCGTGCGCGGTGGTCTTTTCTGGAATCGGGGTCATCCGCGTCCCGTGTCAACGTCGCCGCGTGCACGACAAGAAAGAGATTCGCAACGCCGCGCGACAATGTTTCAGTATTCACCGCGACCTCTCGTAAAACTTTGACAGCTAATACATATATCGCCTCACCACTTATTTAATTCCGTCTTTCGAAATCAAATGCCGTACCCACGACGCTCACGAATTACCTACGCGAGATATACGAATCGAACTGACGTCAACTCGGTGGACGGTTCAAGTCAATCCCAGCCTCCGCGATTCAACTTCGTACAGCGTGCGATTGCGCTCGACTTCAAGAAAGTGGGAGAAGACTTTGCGCTCGAGTCATTTCGCGAATCGTATAATTTACAAACGGAGCCCTATGCTGAGAATGCTCTGTACTTTCTTACCGAATCGCCTGATGGCGGAAAGAGCGAGTGTGATCCAACTCACCGACAGTACCCTCGAAGGGCTTTTCGACGCGTCCCCTGACGCGATGCTCGCGATCAATGATGTTGGCTCCATCGTGTTGGCAAACTCCGAATCCGAGCGACTCTTCGGTTATTCGCAAAGCGAGCTCATCGGTCTTCCGTCGAAGACGCTGGCTAACATCATGGATCCAAAATTCCGCCCTTCCGCGACCGGTCTGTTGATGCCGGGACGACGCCTTGACGGCAGCGAGTTCTCAGCGTCGGTTTCGGTCTCGACGATTTCAACGGACGCGGGAGTGTTGTTGTCCGCGACGATACGCGATGCCACCGAGCGCGACGAAGTGGAGGCCGAACTCGTGCGCGTCAAGATCGAAGCCGAGCGCGCGCGCCTTGAGGCGGCCGCCGACCGCGTCACCGCCGAGGGCGAGAAAAAGGTGGCCGAGCGGGTACGCCTGGAGGCCGAGGCCGACCGCGTCACCGCTGAAGCGGAGAAGCGCGAGGCCGAGCGCGTGCGCCTCGATGCCGAGGCCGACCGCATCACCGCCGAAGCCGAGAAGACGGTGGCCGAGAGGGTCCGCCTGGAGGCCGAGGCCGACCGCGTCACCGCTGAAGCGGAGAAGCGCGAGGCCGAGCGCGTGCGCCTCGATGCCGAGGCCGACCGCATCATTGCCGAGGCGGAAAAGACGGTGGCCGAGAACGTGCGCCTCGAGGCCGAG
>Ga0307372_10002976_pt1 | contig 27536 bp, 27 predicted proteins | sample OX1MG_FD_202533 | JGI IMG/M metagenome (GOLD analysis project Ga0307372, IMG submission 202533) | Soil microbial communities from Risofladan, Vaasa, Finland - OX-1 | ecosystem: Environmental > Terrestrial > Soil > Coastal area > Acid sulfate soil | place: Finland: Risofladan, Vaasa | collected... | reverse complement strand
GAATGCCTATCTCAACATCCCTCATCCGTTCACGAAGAAGTGCATCTGCGAGATGAATCGGTATTCCCGCTTCTGCACTAACTTCCACCTGCAAATCCATCACCTCATGAAGACTAGCAAATGCATTTCCTTCAGGATGATGACCGATTAATAAATCAATATTTGCGCCTTTTTCATTTAATCGATCAGCTAGCAATACTTCTGTAGCATTGGCGTCGATTCCTGCTAATATCTTTTTTACTTCTCTTTTCGGATTATCGGTAAAAATTCTCGAATCTGAATATGGATTGGTAAAGCTTTCTTTATCAAAATACTTTTTTTTCTTTTCTGGCAATTCGTTATATCGTTCTTTATTTTTTTGAAGATATTTTTTTACTGATGCTTGTCCGCGCGGGTCTGCCTTCATTCCCATCTCAACGGCTAGATCATATATTTCTTGAATAGTCATGCAATCAAGTATATAATAGTGAGGCAGTTATTTCAAGGCTCAAGACGAAAACGTAAAAATTGTATAGATACGAAAAAAGCCGAGGTGGTGGAATGCATTTGTCCACGGAGTGGAGCAGACAGCCGAAGGCAAAAATAATAAGGAAATAAGCGAAACTAAAAGTAATAACTAAACAAGCCGAGGTGGTGGAATGGCAGACACGAAGGTCTCAAAAACCTTTGGAGATTACACTCCGTGGGGGTTCGACTCCCCCTCTCGGCACCAAATCAATAATACTAATCTTTGTCATGTGACATATTATGAAATATTTTTTCTTATTACTCTTGGCTACAATGACTATATTGGCAACTCCAGTGTTTGCAATCGCACAAAGTGTGACTCCAATTAGTTCTAAATCTGCAGAGGCCAAAGATGCCACTCCTTCTGCAAAAACAAAAATTAATCAAACTGTACAAAGTATCAATGAGATTACCAATCCAGAACAAGATAAGCAAAAACAAGCGGTCTTAACTGCATTAGATAAACAAAGACACGTCCAAGATGTTTCATTTATTAATTTTATTCCTTTTGCTATTAAATACGCGATTCAAGCAGGTGTTCCTACAAATACGATCGTCCTTATTTTATTATTACCGCTTCTTGCAACGATTGTCGTAGCATTCAGGTATATTGTCGGTTTATCTGGTATCGGTTTACTTGTACCAATAGCTCTTTCTATTACGTTACTTGCAACAGGTGTTACTCCCGGATTTATTATGCTTGGGGCAATTATAATCGCATCGCTTGTTTCACGATTTTTCCTCAAACGGTTTCCTATCATGCAAATGCCCAAAGTTGCGCTTTCTATGTTAATGGTGGCAATATTTTTGCTGATAGCACTAACAATCAGCTCAATTTATGGAATTATTGATGTCCGAAGTCTCTCAATCTTTCCAATATTATTGTATATCCTATTAAGTGACCGTATTGTTACCATTTTTTTGGAAAGAGATTTTCTAGAAACAATCCAGACAACAATTATAACGCTTTTTTTGGCGATCCTTGGCTTTCTTCTCTTAACCTGGGACCAATTACGTTTCTTTGCCTTAATATATCCTGAATCTATACTCCTTCTTATACCAATAAATATATTGATAGGAAGATACTTTGGTCTAAGAATGACTGAGTATATAAAATTTCAACCTATTCTTAAACATGGCAGTAAGTAAATCAGTCTTGGGTATGAATGCCCGAAACTATCTCTATATCCGCCCCTTTAATAAGCCTTCAGCGAAAGGAAAAGCGGATGATAAATTAGAAACAAAAAAAATTCTTCTGGAAAACAATATAGCAACACCTTCACTACTCGCTACATTTTATACGAGTAAAGATGTCCGTAATTTTGATTGGGAGCTGCCGGAAAATGGATTTGTCATAAAGCCGTCACGTGGGTATGGTGGAGGCGGCATCATCGCATTTAAGCACTGGAAAAACGGTGTCGGAACCACAGTCAGCGGTCAGGAATATACCATCAAACAGCTAGAATCACATATCTTCAATATATTGGACGGTGCATTTTCTCTGCAGTATCTTCCCGATAAAGCATTTATTGAGGAACGGGTTATGCAGAGTTCTTTTTTTAAAAAAATAGTTCCCGTAGGACTTGCAGATATACGAGTTATTGTTTTTAAAAAAGTACCCGTTATGGCAATGCTTCGTATCCCGACTCAACAGTCTTTTGGCAAGGCAAATCTCCATCTCGGTGCTTTAGCAGTAGGGATAGATATCGCAACAGGGATAACAACGAGTGCTACGAGTAAAAGCCGTATGATCTATTTCATTCCGCAAAGTAAAAAGAAAACCGCAGGAATAAAACTTCCTCATTGGGAAGAGATATTGCTCTTAGCATCTAAAACACAAGAATTAGTCGGACTGGGATTTGCAGGTGTTGATCTGGTTATTGACGAAAAAAAGGGACCTGTCGTTCTGGAAGTCAATGCCCGTCCGGGACTTATGATTCAAAATGCCAATCTTGCTTCACTTCGAACACGTCTTGAAAGAATTGAAGATATGGAGATCCCAACTCCCAAACGTGGCGTTATATTGGCACAGACACTATTTGCTGCAAAATTCTCGGAAAAAGTCTCAACTTCACCGCAAGTGCTTCCAGTGGTGTATCCCGTTTTTATTAGAACAAAAGATACGGTGAAAGAAATAAGAGCCAAACTCGACACGGGTGCATACCGCTCGTCTATTGATAAAGATTTAGCAAAAGAATTAGGACTACATATTGATAAAGAAAAGGTATATATAAAATCTGCAAGCGGACAAGCATATAGACCAACGACCAGACTCTCCTTCCAGCTTGCCGGCAAAAAAATTAATTCCCAAGTAACTGTTGTGAACAGGTCGCACCTGAAATATCCAATGATCGTTGGAAGACTTGATCTGAAAGGATTTTTGATTCGTCCGGAGATTGATCACGAACAAGACAATGAACATGTTGATGAAATAGACAATGAACTAAATCTTTCCTAATCTTTTTGCAGCTTTTTCTGTTTCTGTAAGCAGCTTTTCTACTTCATCAAGACCGTTATTCCAAAATTCAGCATCTGCAATAGCAATACCAAGATTTTTAAAGATATTTTTGGGTGATTCAGAGAGACCTGCAGCAAGAAATTCTTTCACTAAATTGATATATTCAGGATTTGCTTTTACACTATTTTGCAGAGACTTAGATATTAACAGTCCGCTTGCATAAGAATAGACATAAAAAAACATCCGTATATGCGACCAGTAAATCCACCAATTTTCAGAACCAGGTGATTGCTCAACATATGGTCCCATATACGCTTTCATCGCACCTTGAAATATTTTCCCAATTTCTTGATGCGACAAATAACCTTTTTCTCTATGCGTCTTATGCAGCTCTTGTTCAAATTGATAGCAAGCTGCTTGCCGGAAAATAGTCCCAATATCAGCATCAAGTTTGGACAATAGCAAACCAAAACGTGTTTCTTCATCTGCATTTTTGACTATTTCCTGAATAACAAAATCTTCAGTAAAGGTACTCGCAACTTCTGCCGTTGCCGTTGGTGTTCCGAAATTAAGAGCATTTTGTTTTTTTCTCATCAATTCGTTATTAATTGCATGACCCATTTCATGCGCAAGTGTCTGGGCGTCGCGAAGCTGATCGTTATGGTTTAACAACACATACGTTGGCTGTGTCAGATGCCAATAGACGCAGAATGCGCCCCCACTCTTCCCTTTTTTGGGATAAACATCAATTTGTCCGTCGCGCAAGAATCGTTTAAAAATATCAGCGAATTCTTGATCAAGATTACTAAATACCTTATAAACCAAATTAGCTGACTGTTGAAATGTGTACTTTTTAAACTCCGAAGTAAAATCGATATTGCGCTCATGGTATGCTAGTTTTTTTACCCCAAGCAATTTTGCCTTTAATTGATAAAACCGATGTGATATATCATATCGGTTTGCAACAGAAGCAATCAGTGTGTCAACGACATCCGTATCAATATCATCACTTAAATGTCTTACAAAATCAGGACGCGGCATAGATCGTAGTTCATCATCAACCTTTTTATTTGTTAAAATTGCATTAACCTCCGCTTCAGCAACATCAGTATATTTTGCCATAATATCATTGACATGAACCGCTGCGGAGTCCCTGATTTTTTTATCCTTGTTACTTAACAAACTAATAAGTTGTTCAAGATTTTTCTTTTCTTTTTTCTTATCTTTTGTTATCATCTCTCTTTCTTCTTTAGAAATAAAAGTAGAAACCATCTGTACCCATTTTCCATATGCCGGATCTGCTTTTAATGTCATTATTTTCTCTTCACTCTCACTCAAATTATATTTTGCCTGACGGAATATTTTTTCCAGAAAATGTTTGTACTCAGAAAGTACGGAATTTTTGAGGAATTCATTCTGCTTTTTCCTCTCAATTTTTGCAAGCCGAAGTTCAAAAAACTGTAGATTGTTTGCGAGACGATTACTGAAATCCTGTACTCTCGCGCATTTTGCTTTGATAATTTGATTCGTTTGATCCTGCATTGACCGGAGCCAAAAATAGTATCCCTCACTGCCGTCAGTGCCGTAATTTCGTAGTAACTTTTCATACTCATCCAATGCCTCTTTCAAAACAAGAGCATCTGATAAATAATCGCTACGTGATTGCCATTTATCTACAAACGTTTTATTTGCCTTTTCAACAATTTTCCGTTGCTTTTCGACTTGCGGATCGTCATCCGATAAAAATAAGGGAGTAAGATCCCACACGGTTTGTTTTATCGCAAGAGTATTATTTTTCATTATTTAAAAATTAATTATACACCAAATATGTTTCAAAGAATAAACTTTTCAATAACGTCAGCAACACCATCCTGTTCAACGTTTGGTGCGATATAATCTGCAATTGTTTTTATTTCCTCAACAGCATTACCCATTGCTACTTTTAATCCGCACGCCATAAGAAGTGGAAAGTCATTGTATCCGTCCCCTACTCCAATAATTTCATGAGTATTTATCTGTAACATTTTGGCAACTTCGAAAATAGCATATTGTTTGGTCGCCATCGCATGGGATATATTTAGAATGACTTTTCCCGGCTGCCAGCTTATTGCTTTATGGGTAGCAATTGTTTCAATGTGTGAAAGACTATCAATCAATTCATCTGCTTCTTTTATTGTTAAATTTTTAACGAGGAAATTGAAAACATTGCGTGGTTTATATGACGGTGTATACGTTACTGATCCATCTTTTTCATCAATAATGATTTCATTATGATAAGGCTTGAGTATCTCTAGAACTTTTATAAAATCTTTTAATAGAACCGGCCGCTCATAGAGTAATTTTTTTGAAGCACCGTCAATAATTTGTGAGCCATCAAGCAGAATAACAGGGTTTGGAATTTGTAAATAATTCAATACTTCTTGCGCACGCCACAGGGGCCGTCCTGTTGCTACGCATACAGAAAGTTTTTGTTTGGCTTTACTAACGGCTTCTATGACTTTTTGAGATGGTAATGCATCGGGCTTATTAAGAATTGTTGTACCGTCCAAATCAAGCATCAATGCCTTATACTGTTTTTTCATATTATAAAACTGCAATTCCAAATCTTCTTAATTCTTTTGCAACCAAAAAGACAGGAAGTCCGACAGCTCCAAAAAAATCTCCTTCAATCTTTTCTACAAAAATCGAAGCCGTTTCCTGGATTGCATATGCACCCGCTTTATCAAACGGTTTATCTCTCGTTACATATGCAGCAATTTCTTTTGCTGTCAACCTGCGGAACCATACTTTCGTCTCACTCAATTTTGTAACAGTTTTTTTTGTGTCGGTATCAATAAGCGTAAATCCAGTCATTACGGAATGATATGTACCACTTAATTTACCAAGCATCTGTTTTGCGTCTTCTGCATCTTTTGGTTTACCGATAACTTCATTCTGCAAGACGACCATAGTATCCGCAGCAAGAATAATTGTATTATGAAATTTACTTGATATAAATAATGCCTTTTGTTTGGATAACATTTCAACTTGTTGCCGAGGTTCCAGTTGCGGATTTATTTTTTCGTCAATATTACTTGGATACATTTCGAAATCTAACCCCAGCTGCTCAAGCAATTGCTTTCTCCTCGGTGATGCGGATGCCAAAATGAGACGTTTCATAATTGTTCTGAGTATAGGTATTATATACTAAATAATTTTTGAGTCTATCCATACCTTCAATAATTTCTTCTTTTGATTTTCCAAAACACAACCGTATATGCCCTTCTCCCCCTTCGCCAAATTCACTCCCCGGAACTGTTGATAATCGTGCATTATTGAGTAAATCGATACAAAATTTTACTGAATTAGTCACACCCTTTATTTTGGGGAAAAAATAATACGCACCATCAGGCCATTGAAAATCCAAATGATCACGAAGTGTTTCTAAATAATTCCCCATTAACATTCTGTGTTCACTAAATTTCCTTAACGATTCCTGTGTAATCCGTTCACTATTTTCAAGTGCGACGAGTCCAGCATATTGAGAAACTACCGGAGCACAGTTGATGAGCAAATCATGCGTTTCAAAAATTTTACTGACAACAGATTTGTCTGCATGAAGAAATCCTATGCGCCAGCCGGTTAACGAATAATCCTTTGACAGACTGACAATCCGCACAATATGCTTTCTCAAACTCTCATCCTCTGCGATACTTGGCAGTTTTCCTTCGCCAAAATAAAGGCTCTGATAGACATCGTCTGAAATGATGATAAATCCATACTTTTGTGCCAATATACCGATACGGATCATTTCCTTTTTTGACACAATGGAACCGGTAGGATTATTCGGATTACACATAACAAGTATTTTTGTCTTCTTTGTAATCATTTTTTGTAATGTGTCAAAATCGATTTTCCATTTATTGTGTTCCTGCAGGACAAGGGTTTTTATCTTTAATGATGCAAGCTCTGCTATTCTCCGGTAATATGAATATGTAGGAGTAAGAACGATAATCTCGTCTCCCGGTCTGGTCAACGCAAAAATTGTGGCTGAAAGTGCCTGCATAGCGCCAGCCGTAACAATGATTTCATCTTCAGCTCGGTAAATCATCCCATTTTCTTTAAGCTTGTTGCTTATTAGTTCACGCAATTCCGGTAAGCCCGCGACAGCAGAATATTTATCAACCATATCGCTCCTTATCGCGTTGATTACGGACTCTCTGATGACTGTATCAGAAGGACTCGACGGAATACCCTGACTTAATGAAATTACGTCAGGCATACTTCTTGCCAATTCTTCCATTTGTTTTATTGCTGATAATGCCATACTTTTTTTTCCAAACTAGAAACCAATAAAAAACCCTCACCCCTGCCAATCATTTTCTGACTGACAAGGGCGAGGGTTCTCGCGGTACCACCTTGTTTCGTATTAAACGTTTCCGTTTAAGACCTTAGTAACTGACGCAACGTTTGTATTTATCAGTTTCTCATTTTTACGGTTGAGATTCCGTCAACACTCATCGTGTGCAGCTTCCGGGTGGCTGGTATAACGATTGATACTAATTTTCACCGATCATTAGCTCTCTGTAATCAATATTGTTTACCTCGTCCCGATCAACGCTTTATTTAAATTGTAAATTTATTATATGGAATATATTTTACCAAGTCAAGTGACGGAAAGGGCTGTCTTTTAAAAGCGAATAAAACGTTAAACTAAAACTCTCTTTGTGGATTCCGCAAGATGTACCAATAAATCATAACTTATTGTTCCCGCTATACTCGCTGAATTATTAATTGAATTTTTCTCCTCCGAATTATCCGAATAAATTACAACATCTTGTCCTACTCGCGGATCTGCGACTTTACTAATATCTATCGTCGTGATATTCATACTGATACGACCGATAATCGGACATAACGTGCCGTTTATTGAGACAACACCTTTATCAGAAAGTCTCCTATCCATTCCGTCATAATACCCGTAAGGCAAAACACCGATTGTCATATCTTTTCTTGCAGTAAAGGTAAAATCGTATCCTACTTTTTCGCCTTTATGTACCTTTTTTATCTGTCCAAGCGTCGTCATAACTCTAAGTGCGGGTGATAATTTTGTATCTTTTCCTTCCGGGTCTATTCCATATATAGCAAGGCCAGTTCGGATGAGCGTACCAATATTATTTTTATAATATTTGCTGTGCAGACTTGCTGAGGAATTTCCGATGTGTATCCATTTTGGTTTTATGCCGGCTTCTTGAAATTGTTTTTGAGCGATATGAAAATTCTTAATCTGCTCATTCGTTAAAGGATTCGTATATTGATCCGATGCTGCAAAATGTGACATCAACCCTTCAATTTTTAAATTGTTAAAATTACTGACGGTATTAAGAAATGCAGACAAATCATCTATATTAATTCCTTCCCTATGCATCCCCGTATCAACAAAAATGTGCACCCGCGCACCGGGTTGATATTTGTTAAGAACAGAAATTGTTTCGTTATCATATACAGTAAACGTAAAAGGTAACTTTTTCACCATTAAATTTCTTGGATTGGTATATCCCATGATAAGAATAGGCGTTCTGACGTTAATCTTTTGGAGTTCGTATGCCTCATACAAACTATCAACACAAAAAAATGGCGCACCTGCAGTATCCAGGACTTTAGCAACAATTTGCAAACCATGCCCATATGCATTACTTTTCAAGACAGGGGCTATGGAACTTTCACCGGATATGCTTGAAAGATAGTGATAATTATGGAGAAGCGCAGCTTTCGAAACTTCAATCCGATTAAGAGAAATGTAATCTTTTCTGAGCAATGAAGAAATACCCATAGATCGGTAAAGTAGATTATAGCATGTAACTTCTAGTATAATCTAACCATATGCAAATCGTAGTTGATGGAATACTGACTCATTATGAAGTTGTCGGGGATAAACCGGATACCATGCTTATTCTTCATGGCTGGATGCGTTCTCTAAATGAATGGATGCCGGTAGCAAGACAACTTTCAGATAGATATAGAGTAGTGTTGCTGGATCTTCCAGGATTTGGTAAAACACAAAAACCCGAAAAAGACTTTTCTATCTATAACTATGCAGAATTTGTTGAACATTTTCTTAAAAAACTGGAAATCAGACACGTGACTTTTTTGGGTCATTCTTTTGGAGGAAGAATCGGTATAATTCTTGCGAGCAAAACAAATATTGTTAATGATCTTATCCTTGTTGATGCTGCTGGTGTTGAAAAAAGAACGCTTTTTGCGAAAATAAAAATTGCTTTTTTCAAATTGGCAAAACTTTTTTTAACGGAAACAATGACCAACAAACTACGGGACAGACTTGGGTCACGGGACTATAAATCAGCCGGTGCGTTGCGATCTATTTTTGTCAAAGTAGTAAATGAAGATTTATCGTATTTACTTCCAAACATTTCTGAACCGACATTGTTGATCTGGGGGAACAAAGATTCGGAAGTTGCAGAATGGAAAACCAGACGCATGAAAAAGCTGATTCCGAAATCACATCTTCGTGTGGTTTGGGGGTCTGATCACAGCCCTCATCTTGAAAAACCGGCTGAATTAATGGATATACTGAAAGAGTATCTTTTATAAAATATGTTTACCAAACTATTTCCCTATCATCTCCATCTGCAAATATTTCAACTTGATGAATATTCTCCTGCCAATCTTCTCTCATGGATCTTTTCACATTATTTTACAAGAACGATTGAAAATAAAAAGCCATTAATCTGGACCAAAAAAGTAAAAATAATTTACTCTCTCGCGATTCTCTTTGCAATCATATTGCTCCTTGCACTTACGGTTATTTTCAGATTCTGGGGTCTTATTGCAGGACTGCTTCTTGCAACACAGTCGTATTTCTTCTTACTCCTCGCCTATTATGTCTTACTGCCTGTTGAAATGTCGCAAAAGAATAAAATAAAACAAGAAACACAAAGAAAAATTGCTTCTTTTGCAAACCTCAAAATAATCGGTGTAACCGGCTCATATGGCAAAACAAGTGTCAAAGAATTTTTATATCAAATACTCAGAACAGAACATACTGTTTTGAAAACACCCGAAAGTTATAATACTCCTTATGGAATAGCAAAAGTTGTAGATCTGGAACTCGATGAAAGTTATGAATATTTTATATGCGAAATGGGCGCATACCGCGTTGGTGAGATCAAGGAAATTTGTGACATGGTACATCCTCAATACGGCATCTTGACGGGAATTAACGAACAGCATCTTGAAACATTCGGGTCTATTGAAAATACAGTAAAAGGAAAATTTGAATTGATTGATGCATTACCGAAAGATGGTATTGGAATAGTTAATATACAAAGCGAACCTGTCAGGAAAGAATATCCAAATCACAATAAAAATAATAATATTTTCCTCTATGGATACAGAAGTGAAGTTTATTCATTTAACGATGAAGGTACTCATTTTGACTTACGTCTTGATGATGAGAAACATCATGCGAAAACAAAATTGTTAGGTTTTGCAAATATACAAAATATAATAGCTGCCGCAACTATGGCACATAAACTTGGTATGAAACCACAAATCATAATAAAAGCAATTGAAAATCTCAAATCTGTTCCTCACCGTATGGAATTCAAATCTCAAGATACTATGACAATTATTGATGATGCATATAATAGTAATTACGATGGTTTCAAAAACGCTATTGAAGTACTTGGAGCGTATCAATTCCCACACCCTAATCCTAAAATACTTGTAACACCTGGCATCGTTGATCTAGGTAATAAAACATTACGAATTCACGAAGATCTTGGAAACTGGATATCGAAGATATCTACTATTGATTATGTTATCTTAATTGGAAAATCTGATCGTACTAAAGGACTGAAAGAAGGAATTATGGATAAGAAAAAAATTATTGAAGTTACATCACTTAATGAGGCCTGGAAAAAAATTGGAGAATTGAAACTCAAACGTCCTGTCGTTCTTTTGGAAAATGACTTACCGGATAATTATTAAGCTTTTCCTTTGGCTCCACCGGAATTGAAATTCTGTAATATGTTACTGGAAAATGTCCTCGTATTTTTCAACTCATCTTCATACCGCTCTAGTGCCAAATCTATTAATTGCGTTAGCATATCCTTATAACTCAACCCGCTTGCCTCCCATAAATAATACGCCAGACTTCCCGGCGGATTATTAATTTCTAATATAACAACTTCATTTGTTTTTTTGTTCACCAAAAAATCGATCCGCGCAACACCACTTGATTCAAGAACTGAAAATGCTTGTTTGGCAAGTGATTGAATTTTTTTCTCTACTTCTTTTGGCAACTCAGCTGGTATCTTTCGTTTTGTAGATACCATTCCTTTTGACGACCCGCTCTTCTTTCCTCCGCCGACATATTTATCTTCATAAGTCAGTACTTCTCCACTTGAAAATACTTCTTCACAAACCGAAGTCATGAGATCTGATCCAGTATTGCCGATGACTGAGATATTGATCTCCCGAGAATTTTCAAACGATTCCTCAACTATAAATCGTTTGTCAAATAAATTTGCCACTTCAATTGCATGTTCCAATTCCTTTTTATTATGTGCTTTTGTCGTACCAATACTTGATCCTCCATTTGAAGGTTTGATGAACAAAGGATACTTCAGTTCTCGCTCAATTTTTTGTAAAATTGTAGACTGGTCTTTGTCAAAATCTATGCGTGTAAACCAGAGATATTTCGTGATCGGCAACTTATTTTGCAAAAAAAGTTGTTTCATCACAACTTTGTCCATACTGAGCGCGCCTCCCAGAACACTCGGTCCAACATACGGGATATTCATGATATCGAACATTCCCTGAAAACTTCCGCTCTCCCCGATGCCGCCGTGAAATGTCGGGAGCAAAACATCAATTGTTTGTGATTCGGTCTTTTTGAAAGGATTCAACGATGATTTGGCAACCGGCATTAAGCTTTTTTCCTTGTCACTGGGAATAACAGCTTCTTGTGTCGCTTTTTCAGGAATAGATATCAGATTCCGGTACGTTTCAATTTTTAATAACTCCGGACCTGAGAACCATCTGCCATCTTTTGCGACATAGACCGGTAACACATCATACTTTTCTTTATCAATATTTTCTATTGCCTGAAGTCCAGTAATTACAGAGACTTCGTGCTCAGGTGACTTTCCACCAAATATGACTGCGATTCTTTTTTTCATTCAAATACTATTGTAGCAGAGACCAAAAAAATCCGGAAATTTTATATCAGGTAACAATTTATGCTGATACTGCGACATCCATTTTCCTCTCAACGCTATTGAACCGTATCCGGTTACCGCGGAAAATAAGATCAATCTCCCCTGTCGGACCGTTTCTATGTTTCGCGATAAGAAGTTTGGTTGGGATATGCGTCGGCACCGATTCTGTATCCGGACGGTAAAGAAACATGACGACGTCTGCATCCTGTTCAATCGTCCCCGATTCACGAAGATCAGCCAGCTGTGGTTTCTTCTCTCCCCGGTGTTCAACGGCACGCGATAACTGAGACGCGGAAAGAACAGGGATTCCTAATTCACGCGCTAAATTCTTCAGCGCCTGTGAGATCATCGCGACTTCCTGTACCCTGCTTTCATATCTTTTGCCGGGAACAATCAACTGTAAATAATCAACGATCAACAATGACAAGTTATGTTCCATTTGCAGACGTCTAGCTTTACTTCGCATTTCAACCAGTGATAACCCGGGTGTATCATCGATAAAGATAGGTGCATCAGCAAGCTGTCCCATGGCATCGGAGAGTTTGCCGAAATCTTCTTCCGAAAGCTTGCCAGTTTTGAGTCTCCATGCATCAACATCTGCTTGACCAACCAAAAGACGATCTACTAACTCTTCCTTACTCATTTCAAGAGAAAAGATACCTACCGGTCTTTTGTCATTGACGCCGATATGTTGTGCTATATTGAGCATAAATGCCGTCTTTCCCTGTCCCGGACGTGCGGCAAGAATGAGAAGGTTATTCTTCTGCATTCCCGAAAGCATATTATCAAGATCAAAGAATCCTGTCCGTACTCCCCGCAAACCAACTCCTTCTTTCTGAAGTTCATCAATTCTGTCAAAACTTTCGGTCAAAGTCTCTTTAAGCGGGATAAAACCTCTTGTCAAATGACCCTGTGATATAGAAAAAATTGATTCTTCGGCTTTATCAAGCATGTCTTTCACTTCGCTTTCTGCGTTATAACCGATTTCAGCAATCTCTGTTCCGGCGGTGATGAGACGACGCTTAGTAGAATCTTCTTTTACCATCTGTGCATACGTGCTGACATTGGCTGCAGTAGGAACTTGTTCTACTAAATCTGTTAAATAGGATGTATCGAATTTTTTAAGAAGTTTATTTTTCTTTACTTTTTCAGTGAGCGTCAAAAGATCAATCGGCTTTCGTTCTTCATAGAGGACAAGCATTTCTCCATAAATTATGCCGTTAATGTCGCTATAAAAATCTTCAGATTTCAATATCTCCGAAACAGGAACAATAGCATTTTTATCGATGAGAATCGCGCCCAATACGCTTTGTTCAGCCGTGTCGTTATGAGGCAAAATTTTAATTGGCATAGCGTCTAGAATTTAACATGTAGCGTCTAGAAAGTAAATGAGGTTTATCGAAATATAAACTAAACGCTAGACGCTAATAGTACCGTTTCCATTTCAGCAGGAAGTTTACCAAGACTTGCGTTATATTTATTTATCTTAATTAATTTTTCTTTTTCAAAACTCTGTGCTACTTCAGCTGCTTTTTCACCATAAAACAAAACGGCATTAACTGCGAATGCCGTAAGAAAGGATGCATCGGTTATGCTATCGCAGTTAACGATAACGATATTATATTCTTTTAACTTATGCTGCATCGTGGAAAGTAAGGTGATTGTGCCTACGAGTACCTCCATACCGTCAATATTCATACTGTACAGAACGCCTTTTTCGCTTCGCTGTCCGATAATTTTGACTCCTCCAATTTCATACTCTCCTGCACCGCTTAACACGACAGCTTCATCTGTGAGAAATTCTGCTCCAGGATCCAATAACAACACAGCATTAGCTGTAACTGCTCCTTGAGGATTGACAACAAAACTTGCGGTTTTCCCTTTTACTCGAAGTGCGAATTTTGGTAGTACAGCAATTTCCATGTACCCCATACTATCACAAGCATTTTACCTTGACAAGTAGTTCTAATTATCGTATTATCGTTGCACTGGCTAACGTTCTACGGATCAGATATCTAGCGTATCTGAGTCTGCCCACAAAAAGCTGTTATCAACCATGAAAGCGGAAAAGGTTATCTTATCATTTGTTGCTGTATTTGTTGGCTTAGTAGCCGCGGGTATAGCTTTCTATCTTTATCAATCGACAAAAGGTATACCGTTCGATCAGTTTAAACCTTCCGCAACCAAAGTAGTTAAAGCGCCTACTCCGGCAGCTACTGAAACAGACGTCTTTACTGTTGATACACCTACGGACCAACAAGTTTCGGACAAAAAATTAATTACTATAAAGGGAACAGCAGTCAAAGGGGCAACGATAACCGTCTCCACAGATGACAGCGACCAAGTTGTCCAACCTGCAGATAATGGTGACTTTACATTGACACAAACAATACCCGACGGAACAAGTATTGTCGAATTTACTGCAGTATTTCCTGACGGCACACAGAAAAAAATCGATCGGACGGTTACGTTTTCAACGGCAAGTTTTTAATAACTTATGAAATATAAAATAATTATATCCGCAATAATCTTTTCTCTCGCTTTGACCGGGCAGGCATATGCTGCAACCCCATCTCCAACTGCAAGCAATTCACAAACTCTAAATAGCCAAATCAATCAATTAAAAGATAAAATTGCCTCCCGAGTATCGGAACTCAATCTTGTTGAAAAACGTGGTGTTATTGGCACAATACAGGAAGTAAAAGACAGTCAAATAACCCTATCTACAAACGAAAACAACTTGCAATATATAGATGTTGATGAGATCACTAAATTTTCATCGGCTGGATCAAGTGCTTCTTTTGGAATTTCAGACTTGAAAAAAGGGATGGATGTGAGTGTTTTAGGAATATATAATAAAGAATCGCAAAGAATCCTGGCTAGGTATGTTGACACAGTGACAATACCTACTCGTTTCAGCGGAGAAATTGTCTCTATTGATACAAAAAACTACCGATTTACATTAATGACAGTTGATAACAAGGCTCAAGATATTGATATCGAAACTACTACCAAAATATCTTCATATACTCCGGATGCTGGACTTACCTCTTATGGGTTTTCCAAACTTTCAGTTGGAGATCGGGTACAGATAGTTGGTTATCCGGATAAGAAAAATCCGTCGCTTCTCATAACCGATCGCTTAATTGACCTACTGAATGCGCCAAAAAATCCAAATATATTAATAGTCACTCCAACTTCTATCCCCTCTCCAGCACCAACGAGTAAAGGCACAAAAAGTATCAGCCCGATTAAATAGTTCATGAATCTCCGGTTGCAAAAACTTAGAAAGTTACTGAAAGAACAAAATCTTGACGCTATTCTTATTGCCTCTTTGCCAAATATTATCTATTTCACAAACTTTTCAGCCTTTACAACGATAGACCGTGATGCGTATCTTCTCATAACTAAAAACAAACAATATATTTTTACTCATGGAATATATAAAGAAGCAGTGGAAAAACAAGTATCTCACTTTGAATTAATTTCAATACAGCGAGAAAATCCGATAGGCTTGGCGGTAAAAAAGTTAGTTGCCGAGCAGAAAATAAACAAATTGGGATTTGAAGCTTTTGACTTAAGAGTGAATGAATATGACCGGTTGGTAACGTTTATAAACAAAAAAATACTTGTACCCACAGATTTAGTTCATCAACTCCGTCTGATTAAAACTCCCGATGAAATACGATCAATCAAAGATGCTTGTAAACTCGGTGATAAAGCATATTCTCATATGCTTAAGAATTTGAGAACTGGTATTACTGAAAAAAAATTAGCATTCGATTTGGAATTTTTTATTAAAAACCACGGCGCTGATATATCGTTTCCACCGATAGTTGCCTTTGGATCAAACGCATCAATGATTCATCATGTTCCGACGGATACAAAATTGAAACGCAATAGTTTGATACTTATGGATTTTGGAGTAAAATTAAACAACTATTGCTCCGATATGACAAGAACTGTCTTCACAGGAATTGCTACAGAGAAACAAAAAGAAGTCTATGAGATCGTACTGAATGCTCAAAAAAAAGCAGTCGATACTCTTCAATCTTCAATCCTTAATCCTAAATCCTTAATCAATGCAGTAGATATCGATAAAACTGCCCGAGAGTATATAATTGCAAACGGATATCCATCCATGCCTCATTCACTCGGTCATGGAATAGGACTTGAAGTTCACGAATCTCCTCGTTTGACTATGATATCCAAAGATTTATTGAAACCAGGAATGGCTTTTTCAATAGAACCGGGCATCTATCTACCTGATGAATTCGGCGTGCGTATCGAAGATCTTTACGCGATTGAAAATAACGAACTGAAACAACTGACCAATTCTCCAAAAAATTTTACTGAAGTATAATCTATTTTTTGTTTCTCTTGTCTAACTCTTCCAGAATTTCATCATAAGCGATGTTAAAATTCGCCAATAAAACGAAGATGTGAAATTGCAAATCCGCAGTTTCTGCAATAATTCTCTTTTTCTCTCCATTCTTTGCGGCAATGACTACCTCTGTTGCTTCTTCCCCCACTTTTTGAATAATACGGTCACTTCCCTCGTTGAAAAGTGAAGCGACATATGAATCTTTCGGTAACCTTTTTTTACGATCAATAATTATTTGATATAACTCTTCAATTGTCATTTACCTACCTCCGATTTCGTAAAAAAACAACTTTTATTACCGGTATGGCAGACATTATTGCCATTCAAAGAAACACTAATTAATAGTGTGTCAGCATCACAATCAACACGTAACTCTTTCACTTGTAATGTATTTCCGGATTCTTCTCCTTTCATCCATAACTTATTTCTGCTTCTGCTCCAAAAATGGACAAACCCAGATTTGCGTGTTTTCTGCAATGCTGCTTCATTCATATATCCCAGCATATATACTTCATGGGAGATAGTATCTTGAATAATAACAGGAACCAAACCGTTTCCTTTTGTAAAATCAATTGAAATATTCATGTTAATTCCTCACAGCTATCTGCGATTGTTCCAAATAGTCCTTCAGTGTTTTTATTTTTAATTCTCCAAAATGAAATAACGACGCCGCAAGTGCTGCATCCGCTTTCCCCTTTCTAAAAACATCAGCAAAATCCTGCATTTTCCCAGCTCCTCCTGACGCAATAACAGGAACAGAAATATTGGTTGAAATCTTTTTTGTCAGAGCAATATCAAAACCTTTTTTTGTTCCGTCTGTATCCATGCTTGTTAACAAAATTTCACCTGCCCCTCTCCTTACACTCTCTATTGCCCATTCTACCGCGTCCAATTCAGTCATTGTTCTTCCGCCATGTATAAAAACCACCCATCGACCGTTTATTTTCTTAGCATCAATTGCTACAACGATACATTGATTACCAAAAGCGTTTGCCGCCTGAGTAATCAATTCGGGTCTTATAACAGCCGCCGTATTTAATGATACTTTATCTGCGCCCGCCAAGAGAAGATTCCGAATATCTTCTACTGTCCGGATCCCCCCGCCAACGGTAAAAGGAATAAATACCTGCTTTGCGACTTTTTGAACAACAGTACGCATTGTCTCTCTCTTTTCAGAGGATGCAGTAATATCCAAAAATATTAATTCATCTGCTCCTTCATTGTTGTATTGCATCGCAAGTTCCAACGGATCACCGGCATCTTTTATATTGATAAAATTAACTCCTTTAACGACTCGTCCGTTATCAACATCCAAACATGGAATTATCCGTTTAGTTAACATTCTGTACCTCCTGCAACGTAAACTTCTTTTCATAAAGAGCTTTACCAATGATAACCTCTTCTACTGCAATCTCTTTTAATTTCTTCACCGAATCTATTGTTGAAACTCCTCCACTGGCGATAAATGGTATATTGATATTTTTTTTAAGTTGTTCAATCACACGATAATTCGGTTCTGTCAATGTCCCGTCACGCGCGACATCAGTATAGAGAAATCTCTGTACACCTAATTTTTGTAGTTTCAATGCTGTCTCCATAATCTGTTTATCACTTTTTTCAACCCATCCTTTTATTACAAGTTTCCCGCCTTTTGTTTCTAATGCAATCACTATCTGCTGTGCATAATCTTTTACGATAGCTTTTAACTCATCTTCATTTTCCAGAGCAACAGTCCCCAAAACAACTCGCGAAATACCAAGAGATAACAATTTTTTAACTGTCTTTTTATTGCGGATGCCTCCCCCGACTTGCAAAGGAATAGAAATTTCGCTGGCAATTTTTTGAATAACAGCAAAATTAGACTGCGTTCCATTTTTTGCTCCATCCAAATCAACAATATGCAGCATCTTAGCTCCTTCCTTTTCCCACTGCTTGGCAACGCGGACGGGATCATCATCATAGATGGTTTCACGATCGAATTTTCCTTGAGTCAATCTGACACATTTGCCATTTTTTATATCAATCGCAGGAATGATTGTCATCGTCCTTTCCCCAAGTGACATTTCATAGAAATTTTTTAATAATTGCAAACCCGCATTCCAGCTTTTTTCAGGATGGAATTGCGCTCCTACGATATTGCCTTTCATAAAAAAACTACAAAACTCACCGTCGTAATTAGTTGTACCAACAATAATACCATTGTCTTCAGGTTCACAATAATAACTATTTACAAAGTAAAAAAAACTATTGTCAGGTATATCTTTAAACAAATTTTTAACTTTTAACTTTGTCGCAAGGATCCCCCTTGTGGGGAAACTTTGAACTTCCACTTCGTTCCATCCAATCTCAGGAACTTTCAATGTTGTACGCAATCTCTTTACTTTTCCTTCAACCAACCCCAAACAATCGACATTCCCTTCTTCGCTAAAAGAAAGTAGTAACTGCATACCAAGACAAATACCAAAGATTGGCTTGCCTTTTTTCACTTGATCATAAATTGCCTTGTCCAAACCTTTTGATTTGAGATTACTCATCCCCTGTCCTGCTGCACCGACTCCGGGGAGGATAAGTCCAGCTGCCTTTTTAATTGTTTCAACTTTCGCTGAAATTTGATATGAAATACCAAGCTTTTCCAAAGCATTTGCAATACTTGCCAAGTTGCCAAGGCCATAATCAATAATCACGAGTTGGTTATTCATACGTGTCTTTCACCTCATCCAGAAAAGTAAGCAGTGTTTTCAAATTTTGGATATACATATCAGCTCCAGTAGACGGATAATCATCAGCAAGATGTTCCCGAAGACAAATAGTAAAAGCACCACTCGCTTTTGCCGCTACTATCCCTTTATTGGAATCTTCTAATATAATTGTTTTCTCAGGAGTCGATCCCAGTACTTTCATGGCTTCCAGATATCCATCAGGAGCCGGTTTGGTTTGAAGATCGGTCCGGTCGGCTAGAGAAAGCGTGTACTCAAAAAGATCACGATTCCTGATCTTCTTCAAAACTTCATCAATCCAATTTGCATGAGACGCCGTTACCAGACCGATCTTGAACCCTAAATCAGACAATTTGCGCAGCAGTTTATTTATATCATTTGTCGGTGTAGACATAGCATAGATTTTCATCGCTTGATTGTCGTATTCTCTGAGAAATTTTTCTTTGGATATCGTTCCACCGTACTTCTTTACGAGATCATATATAACATAGGTCGTTGATCCCAATAATTGATCTTTAATTTTATCGACGATCTTTTGACCAACGAGATTAATAAGAAAATCTTGCTCATACTTGCCCCAGACAGCTTCACTGTCGATGATTACCCCATCCATGTCAAAAATAAATGCTTTGTTCACAGCTTGCCCTCCATTCCTGTCCCTTTGAGTCCTATGGTTGTTCCTGCTCTGTATGGACACGGCTCCAGCGATTCTCGCAATGCTTCGCCAAATGCTTTAAATGCTGCTTCCCAAGTGTGATGTCCATCGTCTCCTGCAAGAAATTGTATCTGCACCGCGCAACCTGCTCCTTGAGCAAACCCGTCAAAAAACTGTCGGATGTTTGTCGTCAAAATGTCTTCAACTTGCTGCTGTTCAAGAGCAGGGATATCACCTCGCAAAAAACAATACGCTCTTCCGTCAAACGCAAGTGTTACCGATACGAGCGCTTCATCAAAAGCAACGGTATACGTCCCGCGTTGATTCACCCCGGCAACTTGTCTTGCATCAAGAAGTTCGCGTATTGCTCTCCCGAAGGTCAAGCCTGTGTCCTCAACGATTGCGTGATCGAGTGGTTCCGCAGATGTCGGTTTATAATTCACATCAATATTTAAGCAAGCGCGTGACGCAATTCCTGTCAGCATGTGATTGAAAAATTTATTACCTGTCTGAATAGCATACTCTTTTCTTTTACCATCCTCTACACTAATTTCAATTTTTGATTCAAGCGTCGTTCTCGTCAAAGAAACAGACCGAGAATTTTTCTCTTTAAATAGTATACCTAATTTATTTTTCATAATCTTTCACCTCATTCCATAACCGCTTCTTTTTGTTAATTCGTATATTAACACTATTCCAGTGTGCATCGAGCTGCTCAATTCCTGAAATAACATCAACAATCTCTTCAAGATTTTCCAACCCTTCTTTTGTCAAATACTGCACTTCTGATGATTTTTGAAATGTTTCGATACTGACAGCTGATGCCATCTTCGGCCAATACCCTGTCGGTAAGATGTGATTGGTCCCGCTCGCGTAATCCCCTATTGCAACCGGCGCATAATTACCCAAGAATATTGATCCGGCATTTTTGATTTGCGGCAGAACTGCAAATGGATCATTAACAAGAATCTCCAAATGTTCTGGACTATATTCATTGGTCAGATCAATTGCTTTCTGCCAATTTTCCACAACGATCGCACAGGAATATTTCTGTAACGACTTTTCAATAATATCTTTTCTTTTCAAATATTTTATTTGCCTTGCTACTTCTTTTTTTGTTTCTAAAGCGAGTTTTTTTGAATATGTAATAAGTACTCCAGTTGCATCCGGCGCGTGCTCGGCTCGCGCCAAAATATCCGCAGCGCAATAAGAAGGATTCGCATTTTCATCTGCCAAAATAACCGCTTCCGAAGGGCCTGCCACCATGTCGATCACTACTTTCCCAAAAACCAGCATCTTTGCCGCCTGCGTATAGATACTACCCGGTCCTGCGATTTTAAGAACCGGTTTTATCGTCTCGGTACCATATGCCATTGCAGCGACTCCGGCAATTCCACCTACCCGATATATCTCGTCCACTCCTGCGATATCCGCAGCGATCAACATCTCAGGGTACTCACCTGTCGGCGGAAAACATGCAACAACCCTCGGTACACCTGCGGCTTTTGCAGAAACGGCAAGAATCTGCATGACAGTTGGAAGCGGCACTTGTCCTGCAGGTACTGCCAAACCCACAGATTCTATCGGGGTAATCTTATAACCTACTTGAACACCGGGGATGAATGATTTTAACACTGTTTCTTGACGTACCTTTGACAATGCATTTTGGCGGGAAATGCTGATTTGTCTTTTGATAACTTCGATTACTTTTGGATTAACTTTTTTGTATGCGTTTTCAATATCCCGTTTTGTCACTTTGAGATTTTTCAAATCAAATTTCTTATTATCAAACTGACGAGTATACTTTTCGATACCAGCATCCCCTTCTTGTTTTATAACTTCAATCCATTCGGCGACATAATCTCGGATGGATGAGATATCAACCATCGCCCGCTCCATAATTTTTTTCTTAGTTTGCTGATCTGTCTCTGACCATTGATAAATGTGTAACATAATTTACTCCCCTATTATTTTTTTAATTGTGTTAATTACTGTCTTCTGATATTTTTTCTGTGGTACTCCCAAGTATATATATTGACTTCCCAAATTTTGATAAATAGAACAGTCTTTGATAAATATATTTTCCCTTGCTAATTTTTCTTTTAGTTGTTTACCGGTAATTTTTGCATTGAGCTTTATGAAACAAAACGTTGTTTTTGTTGGGACAATTTCTAAGCCTGGTACTTTCTTTAATTTATTTTCGAAATCTAACTTGAATCTCCTAAATCTTTCTATAACATTTGTTACAATTTTGGGGTTTTCCAAAAGCGCAATTCCGCAAGCTTGCGCAAATCGATTAACATTAAATACTAAATTTGTCAGCAAAAGCCTGTTGAGATATTTCGCTGTTTCTTTATTGGCAATAATATACCCTAGTCTTGCACCGCCCAATGCAAATGCTTTGGTAAAACTTCGAGTAATAATGACGTTCTCGTATTTTTTAGTCAACTGCGCAGCGGTAACTTCTGAAAGTTCAAAATAACATTCATCAAGAACAAGCAAACAGTTAATTGCTTTTACGAGTGTTTCAATATCTTTTTGAGAAATTAAAATATTTCCTGTTGGATTATTAGGATTTGCAATCCAGATAATCTTTGTTTTCTTTGTAACAACCGTTCGTATCTTCTCAACAGAAAATGAAAAGTCATTTCCCAACGGAACAGTTACTATTTTTGCGCCCATCATCTGACTGACAGATGTAAAACATGGATATGAAGGTACCGATATAATAACCTCATCACCTTCTGCGATAAAAACTTTGGCAATTAATTCTAATGCTTCATCACTGCCATTGGTAGGAATAATGGAATTCGTAGAAACATTATTATATTTTGCAATCGCTTCTTTTAATCTATTCTTTGTCGGGCTTGGATATAAATTTACCTTATTGATTTCTCTTTGTATCGCGTTTTTATAGACCGGAACAAGCTCTTGGTTTTCTCCCCATAAAAGCCGCATACCGGTTGTATCGGGAATATCGCCCCAGTTAATTTCTTCCATTTCCCTTATTTGTTTTCTGACAAGTTGTGTAATCATAGTTATACAATAATTTTCTCTATCGGCAGCACGATAATTCCTGTCGCTCCCAACTGTTTCAATTTTTCAATTGTTTCCCAAAATATATCTTCTTTAATAACGGTCTGTACAGAGACCCACCCTTCTTTTGCGAGAGACGAAACCGTCGGAGATTTTAAGCCGGGAATTATTTTTTTGAGTTTTGGCAGTATCTTTTCCGGAGCATTCATCATGACGTATTTATATTCTTTGGCAGATAATACTCCCTTGAATCTCGTCATCAATTTTTCAAGTAACACGCTTTTACCGTTCACTACTGTCTCTTTATTTGCAATCAATACAGATTCCGAATCATATATTTTTGTCAAAATTCGAAGATCATTCAGTGCAATCGTGCTGCCTGTTGATGTCAAATCCACAATCGCCGCAGCGATTCCCAGTGCCGGCGTTATCTCCACCGACCCACTAATACGTACAATGTCTACTGGAATATTGTTTTCTTTAAAATATTTCTTTGTTGATTCAGGATACGATGTCGCGATCGTTTTATCCTTTAACTCTTTGATGTTTTTATACTCTGACTCTTTCGGAACAGCTAGAATAAGCGAGCAAAATCCGTAACGTAAATTAAGCAGCTTTTTCACTTTTGGCCGTTCTTCATATAAAACATTCTGTCCGACAATACCCAAATCGACTGTCCCTGACGCGACATAATCCGGTATATCATCGTCCCGCACAAACAGAATCTCCAAAGGAAAATTCCGACATGATGAGAATAGCTTTTGTTTGGAGCTTTCAAATGCGAGTCCTGATGCACGCAAAAATTCTAGCGTCTCATCTGTTAACCGCCCTTGTTTTTGTATCGCGAGTTTTAAATTTTTATTACTTAAGGTTGCCATATTTTTTACAATAAAAAACCTCCCGTTCCATACAAATCATTACTTCCTTGTTTTCCCTCTCCTCTTAGGAGAGGGTCAGCGTGAGGTTATTTCGTTGTTACAAAATAACCAGTTCAGTAGTGATTAATAAGGAACGAGAGGTGTCTTTCAATAAAAAAGACCGCTCCCGCGGTCCCATCCTTTTTGTTTGAATATTGCTATCCAAACCTCTTAATGGCGACTCTACTTCGGTAAGCTTTAAACTTACTTCGCGGTGACATCGTCTGTTGTATTTTACGGTTCAACTTCCGTAAGGCATTTTGGCCTTCAGCGCTCTTCTGAGTTTATCGAAGAATCGTGGATCGTGACTCCACTTATTATCCCGCATAGCTTTAGCGATGTTGGACAAACGCTTTTGTTTTGTATTTAATTAATATTCACTATACAAAAGAAATCAATTTTTGTCAAGTCTTACTATGGGATTTTTACTCCTTGCAAGTTTTTTTCCCTTCGTATATAGTAACTATATGACAGATCAATCAATGCAAGTTCTCACAACTGATATCGAAAAAGAACTGCTCAATATCATTATAGAGAACCTTGATCAAGCAAAAATTACTATTGAAGAAGCGCAAAGTGTCGCTAAAGAATTTTTAACTCTCCTACCGCTGCAAGACCAAAAAGATCTCTTAGAAAAACTATATAAATTAGGGCAAGACCACAACGAAACAAAAATCATGTATCTCAAATACGCCAAACCAATTGAAGAAGATGATAGACAAAAGAAACTTGCGTTGATGAGTGAGCACATCAAAAATGGACAGATAGAACACGCTATAGCTGTGGCAAAAGGTGAAGTAAACGCTCCTCAAGTCTCTAAACAATAATTTGACTCTATCTTTCTACGATTGACATATCAAAATATTTATGTCACTATTAATTTATTATGGATCAAAACGATACGACGCAAACAACAGATCAGCAGCAGACAGATACACGACAAGCAGATGCAACACAATCCGATCAGACACAGACTCTAGCTGAACCGGTTCCTCAGAATCTTGCAACGACGCCGGCTACTGATCCTGCACAAACACAACCTGCAAACCAGACTGCTCCAGCAGTTGCTTCCAAAAACGATTATATTGAAAATGTCGGCGGCGATATGATTGGGCTCCTGGATGAAATAAACGGAGATGATAAGCTTATTCAGGAAGTAGCAACTGAGATGAATCTTGATAAGGAAAAAGTAAAAACAATTCTCGCAGGAATTCTCAGTAAAATTGATCAGGGACAATTAACTGCTGAGGACTTTGCTCTCATCATGGCATCCACTGTCGCAGATGAGCTCACTGAAGAACCGGCAGAAGAAGCAAAATAATACTTTTTCAGTCTTACCTCTCTTACCTATTTGTTGACTTTGCCACCTATTTTATGGAATCATTAGAGAGTGATCAATATTATTTGATCGCATGATAAAAAGAACGTTAGTACTCAAAGAATCTTATGGCACAAGAAAATGGAACACCATCTCCAACAACTGTAGAAGGTCAAACTGATAGAAGTGGTGCAAAGCCAACTGGAAAAGTAGAACGAGGGAAAGTAATTGCAAAACAAGCCGCTGAAAAAATTAAAGGATGGTGGAAAAGTTCCCCGGATCATGATGCAGGAACTGTAATAAAACAATTAAGCACGGATGGTGAAATTACAAAAGGTTCTCATAAGCAAGATTCAGAAAAGACGAGAGATGCAAAAAGGAGGGTAGGAAATCGATTAAATAAAGGCGCCAAAGAATATTATGCAAAGCACAAAGATGCCGTTGATACGGAACAAGCGAGAATTACCGGAGGTAAAGACGCCGAAATGTCAACGGTTGATAAATTAAATGCCCGTGCATTGGCAATACAAAATGTAAAAATTGCTGCAGGAGAAACACTAAAAAGTGATGTAGACGCGATTCGCAAAGACCCAACGTATGGTGAAGTGGTAAACCAACGAATAAATGCCCGGATGGATCAGGTAGGCCGCTCCCTGAAGCCGAGAGAGCTTGCACAGATACGGCGTGAGGTATTGAAAGAAAAATACAGAGACGCACATCCTACTCCGGCAGACCAAGCCAAAAAACAAGCTGAAATAGATAGTGCTCATACGGAAGCAATTGCAGAAAATGCCAGGAGAGATCAGGCTGAGCAGCAACGTCAGAAAGCTGAAGCAGACGCGAGAGATGCTAAATTGCAAGTAACGGGAGTTAAAGATATCTTTGACAAAAAGATAGATGCAGCAGTAGACAGTGGTACCAAATTAACGCCGGACGCTATTAGGACAGCACAAGATGAGGCAATAACTGAATATGACGTACAGCAGCAAGCATTAGCAGAACAACAGCGAGCTCAACGAGAGGACGCGATAAAAAATGCCGCAACATCGGATGAATACAAACAAATTCTCAGACAGATGCTGGCTGACCCTCGTAATGCCAACCTGGACCAAGAGGGCCTTGATAAGCTTCAAGAGACAGCCTTAAACAGAGCCGTAATCCGTATTCAAGCCAATGAACAACCTGCTCAACAACCAGCAACCGGTCAAGCAGAAACAGCAAATCCGACAACAGGAGGTCCTGATACGGGTCCTATAAATGCGAGTGAAACGTTCGCAACTGATATTGATCTTACCACAACTGAAATATTATTGAAAGCTGGTATGGATCCAACCAGTAAAGAAGGGCAGGATCTGCTTGCACTCGCAGATGCAAGTCCAGAAGACGCGAAATCCTTTGCCGAACGAGTTGGAGGAGCTATGGCATTGGCACAGGAACTAAGTGCGATTATGGTTAAACAAGGCGTCAGTGCTGAAGACGCCGCCAAACGGGCAAACGATATGGTATTTGGAGATATGGCAAGACAACTGCAAAAGGATCTTGATGCGGCAGGATCAGCGGGTGGAGAGCCAAAATTAATCTGGCGGATGCTGCAAGGGTTATTAATAGCAATGGGTTATATGGCAAAGGCAGTGGTCGAAGGAGAAGGACAAGTTGTAGCTGATTCATTGACACCGTAAGCGTTCTCTTCGAAATTCCTCAACAATATGATATCATAAGGGCATGATAAAACCACAGACACTCAAGGGTTTCCGGGATTTTCTTCCGCAGGAAGCAAGAAAACGGCAGTATGTGATTGACAAACTCAAGACCGCATTTGAGTCATTTGGGTTTGAGCCGTTGGAAACGCCTGTTCTGGAATATGAAGAAATTTTGACAGGTAAATACGGTGATGAGGGCGACAAATTGATGTACCGTTTTGAAGATAATGGTCAGCGCCGTGTCGCTATGCGGTATGATCAGACCGTTCCCCTCGCCCGCGTCGTCGCTCAGTATTCTGATAAACTTCCTTTAATTTTTAAAAGATATCAAATACAGAATGTTTGGAGAGCTGATAATACACAAAGAGGAAGATTTAGAGAGTTTTTACAATGTGATATTGATACTGTAGGAGCTAATCCTCCAACTGTAGACGCTGAAATAGTTGCAGTAGTATTGGAGGCGATGAAAGCTTTAGGATTTTCAGGTTATTCAATGAGAATTAATGATAGAAAAGTTTTTGAAGAAAACCAATTATCAAAAAAGGCTATTCAAGCACTGGATAAAGTTGACAAAGAAGGACCTTCTCCATTTATTATGCAACTCCTAGCTGAAGGAAAAAATG
>Ga0307372_10002972_pt1 | contig 27555 bp, 25 predicted proteins | sample OX1MG_FD_202533 | JGI IMG/M metagenome (GOLD analysis project Ga0307372, IMG submission 202533) | Soil microbial communities from Risofladan, Vaasa, Finland - OX-1 | ecosystem: Environmental > Terrestrial > Soil > Coastal area > Acid sulfate soil | place: Finland: Risofladan, Vaasa | collected... | reverse complement strand
GGCCGATCGCGTTCCTCTACAATTGGGGGTCCCGGCGGCTCCTCGGCGCCGTTGCACATCGGCGCGTTCGGCCCGATGCGCGTCTTTACGGACAGTCACAGTCACACGCCGCCGGCACCGTATCGGCTGGTCGACAACCGCTACAGCCTGCTGGACGTGAGCGATCTGGTGTTCATCGACGCCATGGGCACCGGCTTCAGCCGCATTCTCGACAAACAAGCGGGCGGCGTCGGCACGCCGAAGATGTTCTACGGCGTCGATCCCGACGGCCAGGCGTTCGCCCAATTCATCACCAAATTCCTCTCGAAGTACGGCCGCTGGAACTCACCGAAGTATCTGCTCGGTGAAAGCTACGGCACGACGCGCTCGGCGGTGCTCGCCAACATCCTCGAGCAACAGGACAACATCGATCTGAACGGCGTGATCCTGTTGTCGACGATCCTCAATTTCGACACCGGCGTCGACCAGCCGAATCTCAACCCCGGCGTCAATCTGCCTTATGCCCTCGCACTGCCGAGCTATGCCGCGGTCGCCTGGTATCACAAGGCGATCCCGCATCGCGCGCCGACGCTGCATCCCTGGCTCGAAGGGGTTCAGGCCTGGGCGATGGGGCCGTACCTGCAGGCGCTGAACCGCGGCGGCGCGCTGCCGCGTGCCGCCGAGGAGAAGATCGCCGCCCAGATGGCGCTGTATACCGGACTTTCGCCGAGCTACCTGCTGCAGGCCGACCTGCGGGTGACCGGGCTCGAGTTCGAGCAGACGCTGCTTCTGCCGCACGGCGAGAGCACCGGCCGGCTCGATGCGCGTTTCTCCGGACCGACGATGGATCCGCTCGCGCAGTACGTCGGCTACGATGCGGAGATCGCCGCCATCGGCTCAGCGTATACCTCGGCGCTGAACGACTACCTGCGCGGGACCTTGCATTTCGGCGGCGACCACCCGTACAAATTCCTGTCGATGAGCGTCAATGGCGCCTGGGACTTGCGGCATGCACCGCCCGGCCAGAGCACCCCGAACTACGGCACCACCAACGTGATGCCCGACCTTGCGGCCGCGATGACCACGAATCCGGACCTGAAGGTCATGGTGAACGCCGGTTACTTCGATCTTGCCACGCCTTACTACGCGGCCCTATATCAGATGCGCCAATTGCCGATGCAGGCGAAGTTGCAGAAGAACATCCAGATGTTCTTCTACCACACGGGACACATGATCTACGTTCGGCAGAGCGCGCTCGCGCACCTGCACGCCAACATCGCGACGTTCATCCGCGCGACCGACCAGGGAACGACGGCGCAGCGACGGCGGTAGCGCGCCCGCTCAGGGCGCCCCGGCGGCGCACCGCGACGCAGTCGCTGCGTACTGCAGCGCGTGCAGCGCGGCGAGGCACGGCGCGTCGGCCGGCGCATCGAGGGCTGCAAGCCCGCGCTCGACGGATCCGGCGCGCCGCCGCAAGGTCGCGGCGACGCGACGGGGCGTGCCGAGATCGCTCCAACCGCAAGGGGGCACGGCTCGCACCCGCAGCGAGGATTCCGCGCCGTCGAGCAGGTGACGCGAGAAATCCAGGGATTGCAGGGTCGCGTACCACGCCGCGAGCGCCGGGCTGCCCTGCGGCGGGTAAGCGTCGCGCTGCAACACATCGCGCAGATGGGCGACGATCTGCGGCACTTTGCGCTCGAACAGCCGCAGCAGGCCGGCCACCGTCGCGGTCAGGATGAAGGAATTCCACAACGCCCCGTGGCGCACCAATGCTTCGGCCAAGGGGGCGGCAGGCTTCTCGATGAAGCGCGACACGCCGCGCAACCCGCAATCGCAGTCGCCGCCGCTGTCGTCGGGAACGATATAGCCGAGCTCGACGTCCGCTTCGTCCGGACGGATCCCGAGCAGCACGATCCGGCCGTCCGCGCGCCGTACCTGGCCCACGGCGGCGCGCAGCGCATCGGCGAGAATCCGCTCGTCGCGCACGTGGTGATCGGACGGCAACAGCACGACCGCGGCGTCCGGGTCGCGTGCCGCGAGGTGCAACAGCGGCAGCAGGATACCGTTGGCCGTACCTCGATTCGCCGGTTGCACGAACACACTCTTCGCCGGCAGATCCGCCAGTTCCGAGCACCACCAGCGCGCATGTTGCGCGGCGACGACCGTACACACGCGCTCGCGCGGCGACACCGCCGCGGCCCGCCGCAAAGCATCGCGCAGCAACGTCGAACCGCCGAAGAGCGAACAATATTGCTTCGGCGTCGAGATGCCCGCGGCATCCGTGGTGAGACTTTGCAGACGTTTGCCGTCGCCCGCCGCGAGAACGATCGACCACGGATCGGCGCAGTGTGTCATGAGCAATTCCCTCCGGGCGAGCAAGCCGTCGGGCGGCGGACGGATGCGCGAGGAGTGCAATCACCCGCTGCGGCACGAACGACGAGGAACGTATGGTCCTTCGATGGGCGGATGCCGGCCGAAGTTCCTGAAAGTTCGATGACGTTTTTGTGGCAGGCGCGATGACACGCGGCGACGGCGCATGGGATCGCGCACCACGGACCCGGCAGGCGGCGCTAGCGACCGGAGTCGACGATCAGATAATGCCGGTCGGCGGTCCGCGGATCGTAATAGACGGCGGTCAGTTGGCCGCTGCCGGGATCGACGAAGCGTTCACCGGTGTCCTGCCACGCAGGATCCGGCCGGCCCTCGAGCAATGGCTTGTAGCGCCAGCGCTCGATCGCGAGGCCGACCACCAACAGCAGCCCGCCCACCAGCAACTGGGGCAGCAGGAACCGGGGGATGCCGGTCAAGGCGACGAATGCCGCACCGGCGAGCAACAGGCCGCCGAGTACATATAATGAAAGCGGTAGCAGGCGGCGAGTCACGCCGGCGGATCGAGCACGACGGCGGTGCCGTAGGCGACGATCTCGCTCATGGTCTGGCCGATCTCGGCCGAATCGAAGCGCATCATCACCACGGCATTCGCGCCCATCGCCCTCGCGTTGCTCACGAGACGGTCGAGCGCATGCCGGCGCGCCTCCTCGAGCATCTGGGTGTATTCGTGGATCTCGCCACCGACCAAGGAGCGCAGCCCCGCCATCACGTTGCCGCCGATGCCGCGGCTTCGCACGACGACGCCGAAAACCTGGCCTTTGACCTGCACCACTTGATGACCGGGAACGTTTTCCGTCGTGACTACGAGCATGGGGATTCCTCGAAGTTCTGGTTGCGCGCGGCGCCGGCCGACGCGGCCGGCGAAGGCCGTTGGATTGTCGGCGCGTGCGCGCACTCGGTCAAGATGGCCGCCCAAGGCGGCCGGTCGAGGTGGTCGCGGCTGTCGTCTGCCGGCGACAGGGAACCGGAGCCATCGGCCGCTGGTCCACTGTAGTCAACGTCAATGCGCAACAAGGATCCTGTGATGAACAAAGCCCACCTCGCGCTCGCCATCCCCCTGCTCGTCGTCTCGAGCGTCGCGGCGGCGTATGAACCGGCGATCGGCGCCGGCGACCTCTCGCCGTACGTCGGCGCGAGCCTGGGCCTGGTACGCTACAACGAGAGCGGCCTCGGTACCATCAGTCCGAGCCTGTTCATCGCGCGAATCGGCCTGCCGATCACGCCGTACTTCGCCGTGGAGGGCCGGTTGGGAACCGGCGTCGCGAGCGACAACAACGCCGGCGCCGCCGTCAGCGTCGACAAGATCGGCGGCGCCTACCTCAAGGGCTCGCTGCCGATCCTGCCGACGTTCGCGCTTTACGGCGTCGCCGGGATCGGCACCTTGGGCGTGAATCGCAATTTCGGCGATGGCCGTGCGACCAACACCGGCCTGTCGTATGGCGTCGGCGGCGACGTGGCGCTGCCCGAATCCCTGGGACTCAACTTCGAGTGGACGCATTTCCCAGGAGGCACTGACGCCGGCTACTCGTACAACTCGGACGTGCTGACCGCGGGCGTGACTTGGCGATTCTAGGCGGGCATCGGCGCACAGGCGGCGCGGCTCTCTTCGGCGCAGCCGGGCCGCCGGGCGCCGCCGTTCATTCGACCGTCAGGCTCTTGGCGAGATTGCGCGGCTGATCGACGTCCGTGCCCTTCAGGATGGCCACGTGATACGCGAGCAGTTGCAACGGTATCGTGAACGCGATCGGCGCCTGGATCGGCGTCGCACGGACCGGCATCTCGATCACCGTGATGCCGTCCTCACTGTGCATCCCGGTGGTGGGGTCCGCGAACACGTACAGCTTGCCGCCGCGCGCCCGCACCTCCTGCAGGTTCGACTTGAGCTTCTCGAGCAACTCGTTGTTCGGTGCGATGGCGACGACCGGCATGTCCTCGTCCACCAGCGCGAGCGGCCCGTGTTTCAGCTCCGCGGCGGCGTACGCTTCGGCGTGGATATAGGAGATTTCCTTGAGCTTCAGCGCACCTTCCATCGCAACCGCGTGCAGCGCACCGCGGCCGACGAAGAGGGCGTGGTGTTTGTCGGCGAACCTCTCCGCGAGGCGCCGCACTTCGCCGTCGAGTTCGAGAGTCCGTTCGACGAGGGTCGGCAGGTGGCAGAGTTGCGCGACGAACGCGCCTTCGTCGAACTGCGCGGCGCGCCGCTGCGTGGCCAGGGCCGCAACCAGCATGCCGAGCGCGGCGAGTTGGGTCGTGAACGCCTTGGTCGACGCGACGCCGATCTCCGGACCCGCGCGCGTGAGCAGCACCAGCTGCGACTCGCGGACCATCGAGCTCTCGGCGACGTTGCAGATCGTCAGGGTCGAGAGGTACCCGGCGGACCGCGCGGCGCGCAGCGCGGCGAGCGTATCGGCGGTCTCGCCCGACTGGGAGATGGCGACGAACAGTGTATCCGGGATCACGACCGGGTCGCGATAGCGGTACTCGCTCGCGTACTCGATCCGCGCGGGGATCCGGCAGAACTGTTCGATCAGGTAGCAGGCGGCCAGGCCCGCGTGGTAGCTCGTGCCGCAGGCGGCGAAGTGCACGGCGCGCGTCCGGGCGAATGCTTGCTGCGCACCGGGACCGAACGCGGCTTCGAGGAGTCGGCCGCCGGCGACGCGGCCCTCGAGCGTCTGCGAGATCGCGCGCGGCTGCTCGTGAATCTCCTTCTGCATGTAATGGCGGTACCGTCCGCGCTCGACGGCGTCGGCCGAGAGCTCGCTTTCGCGGATCTCGCGCAGCACGCGCTTGCCGTCGGCGCCGGTCACGTCGACCGACCGGCGGCGTATCTCGGCGATATCGCCCTCCTCGAGGAACATGAAACGGCGCGTGACCGGCAGCAACGCGGCCACGTCGGAGGCGACGAAGTTCTCGTCGATGCCGAGGCCGATCACGACCGGGCATCCCTGCCGGGCGACGACCACGCGGTCCGGATCCGACTCGGCGATCACGGCGAGCGCGTAAGCTCCCGCCAATTCGGCGACGGTCTTGCGCACCGCTCCGTACAAGTCCCCGGAGTCGCCGAGGTGGTGGTGAATCCGGTGCGCGATCACCTCGGTATCGGTGTCGGAGTCGAACGTGTAGCCGAGTTCCCGCAGCGTCGCGCGCAAACTTTCGTGGTTCTCGATGATCCCGTTGTGGACGATCGCCACACCGCCGCGCGAGACGTGTGGATGCGCGTTGCGTGTCGACGGCACGCCGTGGGTCGCCCAACGGGTGTGAGCGATGCCGACGAAGCCCGCAACCGGCGCCGCGTCGAGCGCCTCCTGCAGAGCCTTGACCTTGCCGACCGTGCGCACGCGCGCCAGCTGGTTGGTCTGGGTCAACACCGCGAGTCCGGCGGAATCATAGCCGCGGTACTCGAGACGGCGCAGGCCCTCGAGCAGGATCGGCACGACATTGCGCTCTGCGACGACTCCGACGATTCCGCACATGGACTGATGACACCCTGGATCGAGCGAGTTGAATCGCCCGCTCATTGTGCCCGAAGATCCCGGGGAATTCCCCTGTCACGGCTCCGCGAATGTGCAGCGGCGCCCATTTGCGCGCAGCGGACGGCGCCCTCGCCCGCGAATCGGCGCTCGCCGGGCTATGTCTTCGGCTTCGCCGCGGGGGATTTGGCGAACGCGTCGGCTATCTTTGCCGATTTGGCGTCGGCGGGATATTTGCCGGGGCGTTTCCAGCCGTCCACCGTCGTCTGCGTCGCGCGCGTCAGGGTGAGCCGGTCCGCCGGCGTGCTGGCGCTGATCGTCGAGCCCGCGCCGATGGTCGCGCCGGAACCGATCGCGACCGGTGCGACCAGCATGCTGCCCGAGCCGATGAACGCGCCGTCGCCGATTTCGGTCGGCCATTTGTTGGCGCCGTCGTAATTGCAGGTAATCGTGCCGGCGCCGACGTTGACCTGCGCGCCGATGCGTGCGTCGCCGAGGTAGCTGAGGTGATTTGCCTTGCTCGCTTCGCCGAGTTCGCTGTTCTTCACCTCGACGAAGTTGCCGACGTGCACGCGCGGATGCAGCTTCGTGCCGGGCCGCAGGCGGGCGTACGGCCCGATGCGGCAGTCTTCGCCGAGTTCGGCCTCCTCGATGACGCAATTCGCGTGGATTTGCGTGTCGGTGCCGATCGTCGCGTCGCGCACCACGCAGTTCGGCCCGATCCTCACCCGGTCGCCGAGCACGACACTGCCGAGGAACACGACGTTCACGTCGATGAACACGTCGCGCCCGACGACGACGACGCCGCGCACGTCCAACCTTGCGGGGTCGGCAAGCGTCGCGCCGGCGAGCAGCAGTTCGCGCGCGCGCGCGCTCCGATACTCCGTCTCGACCGCGGCCAGCTGGCACTTGTCGTTGACGCCCTGCGCCTCGGCCGCATCGGCGGCGTACACCGCTTCGACCGCGGTGTCGTGAGCGACGGCGAGGCCGACGACGTCGGTGAGGTAGAGCTCGCCTTGGGCGTTGTCGGCGCGCACCTCGGCGAGCCACGCGCGTAGTCGCTGCGCGGGCGCTGCGAGCAGGCCGGTGTGGATCTCGGTGATCCGCCGCTGCTCGGGACTCGCGTCGCGTTCCTCGACGATGCCGGTCACGCGGCCACCCTGATCCCGCCGGATCCGGCCATAGCCGGTGGGATCCTCGAGCCGCGCCGTGAGGAGCGCGAGCCGGCCGCCCCGCGCGATCTCGACGAGGCGCGAGAGCGTCGCCGCCCGCACCAACGGCACGTCCCCGTAGAGGATGAGCACGATGTGGTCGTCGGGGATCGCGGGCAGCGCCTGTTGCACCGCGTGACCCGTGCCACGTTGCTCGGCCTGGTGCACCCACCGCAGGTCGGCCGCCGGCAGCGCGGCCCGTACCGTCTCGCCCCGATGGCCGTACACGATGTGGATGGTCGCCGGGTCGAGGTCGCGGGCAGCCTCGAGCACGTGCGCGATCAACGGTCGGCCGGCGAGCGGCTGCAGTACCTTCGGCAAATCCGAGTGCATCCGCCGGCCTTGCCCCGCCGCCAAAATGATCACGGAAGTCGCCATCGGTTCGGGCCGGCCGGGGAGGCGCTGCCTCAACGGCTCTTGCGCAGGCGCTCGATCATGCGCAGCTGCGCGACCGCGCGGGCGAGCTCCGCCTGCGCCTCGGCGAGCTCGATCTGATCGGTCTTGCCGGCGGCGGCATCGAGGGCGCGCTGCCGGGCCTGCAGCGCCGCCGCTTCGTCGAGGTCGTGCGCCCGGATCGCCGTGTCCGCGAGCACCGTGACGACATGCGGTTGGATCTCCAGGGTGCCGCCACCGACGAAGAACGTCTGCTCCTCGCCGGCTGCGGTCTGGACGCGAATCTCGCCCGGCTTGAGTTTGGTGAGCAACGGTGCGTGGCGGGGGGCGATGCCGATGTCGCCCTCGGCGGCCGGCGCGAACACCATGCTCGCTTCGCCCGCGAAGATCTGCCCCTCGGCGCTGACGATATCGAGATGAATGGTATTCGCCATGCTGTCCCCGCCGACGCCTACAGCGTCTTCGCCTTTTCGACGGCCTCTTCGATGGTACCGACCATGTAGAACGCCTGCTCGGACAAATGATCGTACTCGCCGTCGATGATCGCCTTGAAGCCGCGAATCGTATCGGCGAGCGGGACGATCTTGCCGTCCTGGCCGGTGAAGACCTTGGCGACGTTGAACGGCTGCGAGAGAAAGCGCTGGATTTTTCGCGCCCGATAGACCGACAGCTTATCCTCCTCGGACAATTCGTCCATGCCGAGAATCGCGATGATGTCCTGCAGCTCCTTGTAGCGCTGCAGGATCGCCTGCACGCCGCGCGCCGTATTGTAGTGCTCTTCGCCGACCACCAGCGGATCGAGCTGCCGGCTGGTCGAATCCAGCGGGTCGACCGCCGGATAGATCCCGAGCGAGGCGATTTGCCGCGACAGTACCACCGTGGCATCCAGGTGGGCGAAGGTCGTCGCCGGCGACGGATCCGTCAAATCGTCGGCCGGGACGTAAACCGCCTGAATGGAGGTGATCGACCCGCTCTTGGTCGAGGTGATCCGTTCCTGCAGCACGCCCATTTCCTCGGCGAGGGTCGGCTGATAGCCGACGGCGGAGGGCATGCGGCCGAGCAGCGCGGAGACTTCCGTACCCGCCAAGGTGTAGCGGTAGATGTTGTCGACGAAGAACAGCACGTCGCGGCCCTTGCCGCTCGCCTGGCGCTCGTCGCGAAAATATTCGGCCATGGTGAGGCCGGTCAGCGCGACCCGCAGACGATTGCCCGGCGGCTCGTTCATCTGGCCGTAGACCATGGCGACCTTGGAATTGGCGAGATTGTCCTGGTCGATGACGCCGGATTCGATCATTTCGTGATAGAAGTCGTTGCCCTCGCGGGTGCGCTCGCCGACGCCTGCGAACACCGACAGGCCGCTGTACTGCTTGGCGATGTTGTTGATCAACTCGAGCATGTTCACCGTCTTGCCGACACCGGCGCCGCCGAACAGCCCGACCTTGCCGCCCTTGGCGAAAGGCACGAGCAGATCGATGACCTTGATGCCGGTGACCAGCAGATCCTGACCGCCCGCCTGTTCGTCATAGGCCGGCGCAGGACGGTGAATCGGCAGGTGCTCGGCGGCCTCGACCGGCCCGCGCTCATCCTGCGGCTTGCCGAGCACGTCCATGATGCGCCCCAGCGTCGCCGCGCCCACCGGCACCGAGATGCCCGCGCCGGTCGCGGCGACGGTGAGGCCGCGACGCAGCCCCTCCGACGGTCCCATCGCGATCGTGCGCACGATGCCGTCGCCGAGTTGCTGCTGGACTTCGAGCGTCAATTCCACGTCGTCGAGCTTCAGAGCCTCGTAGATTTTCGGCACATGATCGCGCGGAAATTCCACGTCGATGACGGCGCCGATGATTTGCACGATTTTGCCGCTGGACATTCTCGATGATCCTCTGTGCCTTAGACCGCGGCCGCGCCGCCGACGATTTCCGAAAGTTCTTTGGTGATGGCCGCCTGGCGCGCCTTGTTGTAGATCAGTTGCAGTTCGTCGATGAGATTGCCGGCGTTGTCCGATGCGCTCTTCATGGCGACCATGCGCGCCGCCATCTCGCAGGCGACATTTTCCACCGCTCCTTGAAAAACCTGCGATTCGATGTAGCGCATCAGCAGCGCGTCCAGGACTTCGATTGCGTCGGGCTCGTAGATGTAATCCCAGCGCCGCTGGAGCTGGTCCTCGTCGACCGTGCGGATGGGCAGGAGCTGCGAAACCGTGCTCTTCTGCGTCATCGTGTTGACGAATACGTTATGCACGAGCAGCAGCTCGTCGAGCTTCGTCGCGGCGTAAAAGTCGAGCATCACCTTGACCGCGCCGATCAGGTCGGTGATGCGCGGCCGGTCGCCCAAATGGGTCGTGGAGGCGGCGATCTGCACGCCGGACAGACGGCGAAAGAATTGCAGCGCCTTGGAGCCGACCACGCACAGCTGCACCGTCGCGCCGCGCGCCTGGGCCGAGCGGATCGCGCCGATGGTCGCCTTGAACAAATTCAAATTGAGCGAACCGCACAGGCCGCGGTCGGTGCTGATGACGATGATGCCGACCGACTTGACCGGACGTTCGAGCGTGAACGCGTGCTTGTAATCGAGGTTGACCTGGCGCAAATGACCGACGATCTGCCGGATCTTCTGCGCATAGGGTCGCGTCGCCCGCATGCGATCCTGCGCCTTGCGCATCTTGCTCGCCGCCACCATTTCCATAGCCTTGGTGATCTTCTGAGTATTCTTGATACTCGCGATCTTGCCGCGGATTTCTTTTGCACCTGCCATCGCTCTCGCCTAGAGGCTCGTGAAGAATTCGTCGCAGCACTTCTTCAGCGCGGCTTCGACGTCCTTCGACAGATCCGGTTTGGCGTTGATGCCGGCGAGCAGCTCGGCGTACGAGCTGCGGGCGAAGACCTGCAAATCCGCCTCCGTGCTCACGACCTTGCGCCGATCGATCTTGTCAAAGTAGCCGTTGTTCGCCGCGTACAGCGACAAGGCCATTTCCGCGACCGACATCGGCGCGTATTGCTTCTGCTTCATCAGCTCGGTGACGCGCTGCCCGCGCTCGAGTTGCCTGCGGGTCGCCTCGTCGAGATCCGATGCGAACTGCGAGAACGCGGCGAGTTCGCGGTATTGGGCGAGCGCCAGTCGCACGCCGCCGCCGAGCTTCTTGATGATGTTGGTCTGTGCGGCGCCGCCGACGCGGGACACGGAGATGCCGGCGTTGATCGCCGGGCGCATGCCGGCGTTGAACAGATCGGTCTCGAGGAAGATCTGGCCGTCGGTGATCGAAATGACGTTCGTCGGCACGAACGCAGTGACGTCGCCCGCCTGGGTTTCGATGATGGGCAGCCCGGTGAGCGAACCGGTCCTGCCCTTGACCCGGCCGTTCGTGGCCCTTTCGACGTACTCCTCGTTCACGCGCGCGGAGCGCTCGAGCAAGCGGGAGTGCAGATAAAACACGTCGCCGGGATAGGCCTCGCGACCCGGCGGCCGACGCAGCAGCAGCGAGATTTGCCGGTACGCGACCGCCTGTTTGGACAGGTCGTCGTAGACGATCAGCGCATCCTCGCCGTTGTCCATGAAATATTCGCCCATCGCGCAACCACCGTAGGGCGCAAGGTACTGCATGGCCGCCGGCATCGAGGCGGAGGCGGCGACGACGATCGTGTGCGCCATGGCGCCGTGTTCTTCGAGCTTGCGCACGACGTTGGCGATCGAACTTTGTTTTTGGCCGATGGCGACGTAGACGCATTTAACGCCCGCGCCCTTTTGATTGATGATGGTGTCGATGGCGACGGCGGTTTTGCCGGTCTGCCGGTCGCCGATGATCAGTTCGCGTTGACCGCGGCCGATCGGCACCATGGAGTCGATCGCCTTCAGGCCGGTCTGCACCGGTTGCGAGACGCTCTTGCGGAAAATGACTCCGGGCGCGACGCGCTCGAGCGGCGCCCGCTGGGCGGTGGCGATCGGTCCGTTGCCGTCGAGCGGCGTGCCCAGGGCGTCGACGACGCGGCCGAGCAGTTCGGGACCGACCGGCACCTCGAGGATGCGGCCCGTGGTCTTGACGGTGGAGCCCTCGCAGATTTGCTTGTAGTCGCCGAGAACGACCGAACCGACGGAGTCCTGTTCGAGATTCAACGCCAGGCCGAATGTGTTGCCGTCGAACTCGAGCATTTCGCCGTAACGCGCTGCCTCGAGTCCATGGATGCGCACGATGCCGTCGGCCACGCTGACGACCGTGCCGACGTTGCTAACCTCCGTCGCCACGTCGAATTTCTCGATCCGAGCCTTTATCAGGTCGCTGATTTCCGATGCCTTGATGGACATTTCAACCCTCTTGCTGCGAGCGGCGGTGGCTCGCGACTAATTCGTCAGTTCCGTTGTCAGTCTCTGCAGTCGGCCCCGCAACGAGCCGTCGAGGACCAGATCCCCGGCGCGCACGATCGCACCGCCGAGCAGCGCCGGTGAGACCGAATGGTGCACGTGCACGGCTCGGCGCAGGCGCGCGCCCAACGCGGCCGCAAGCCGCTCGCGCTGCGCATCGCTCAATGCGGCGGCGGCGAGCACCTCGACTTCGATGGTGTTTTCCGCGCTCGCGCGCAGATCCGAGTAATGGTGCGCGATCTCGCCGAGCAGCAGCAGACGCTTGTTCTGCGCGAGCAGGCGCAGGAAATTGTGCAAGCCGCCTTCGATTGCGGTGCCGGCGACGTCGGTGATCAGCGCCACGAGATTCGCGCCGGCCCAGCGCGGACTGTTGATCAGCGCCGCCACCCGCGGGTCGGCGACGATCGCCGCAGCCCGTGCGAGTCCGGTCGACCATTGCCCTATGGCACCGTGTTCGCGCGCGTACTCGAACGCGGCTCTCGCATAGGGCCGCGCGATGGTCGCGCGCTCAGCCACGTACGACCTCGGAGGCGAGTTCTTCGAGCAGCTGCGCGTGCGCCCGCGGGTCGATCTCGCGCTCAAGCAGGCGCGACGCCCCCTCGACCACCAGCCGGCCGACGTCGCGCCGCAGGTCCTCGCGCGCGCGCGTCACGTCACGCGCCACTTCGTCGCGAGCATGCAGCAGGAGGCGGTTGGCCTCCTTCGATGCCGTTTCCTTGGCTTCTTCGACGATCTCGCTGGATCGCTTGCCGGCCTGTTCTACGATCTGTGCGGCGCGTTCGCGCGCTTCGCGCACGATGTCCTTCGCGCGCGCCTGTGCCTCGTCCAGGTCCTTTTGACTGCGGTTTGCGGCGGCCAGGCCGGCGGCGATGTTCTTCTGCCGGACTTCGATGGCCGTCATGATGCCCGGCCAAAACAGCTTCATCACGAGCCACGCGACGACGAAGAACACGAGTCCTTGGATGATCAGGGTTACTGACAGGTTCATTGCTTGCTCCCTTATCCGGCGCCGGTTCTCGGGCGATTGCGTCCCGGCCTACTTCGCGCCCAGGGCGCTCAGGAACGGGTTGGAGTAGAGCAGCAGGAAGCCGACTGCCACGCCGATAATCGGCACGGCATCGAGCAAGCCGGCGACGATGAACAGCTTGATCTGCAGCATGTTCGTCAGCTCCGGCTGGCGCGCGGCGCTTTCAAGAAACTTGCCGCCGAGCAGGCCGAAGCCGATCGCGGCGCCCAGGCCGCCTAGGCCGATGACGAGGCCCGCTGCAATCACGGTCGCGCTCATGAGCTGAGCGATTTGGGTCACATTTTGCATATTGTCTCCGTCGGTCTTTATTTGAAGGCTTGAGGGGCGGGCGAGTCTAGTGGCGCTCGGCTGCGATGCCCACGTAGACGATGGTCAGTACCATGAAGATGAACGCCTGCAGGGTGATGATCAGGTAGTGAAAGGCCGTCCAAAGGAATCCCGCGATGAATTGGCCGACGCCGAGGACGTAGGTCGAAAGGTGGCTCATTGCGGCGCCGAGTGTGAAGCAGGCGATAAGCAAAAATATGAGCTCCCCGGCGTACATGTTGCCGAACAATCGCATCGACAACGAGAGCGGTCGTACGGCCTCTTCGATCACGCGGAAGATAAAATTGACCGGCGCCAGCAGCACCTGGGCAATCTTGCCGTGCGCGTGAAACGGCGCCGTGAACCACTCGCGGACGAAAAGACCCGGGCCTTTATGCGTGATGCCGACGTATTGCACCAACAGGAACACGCCGATCGCCATGCCGGCGGTCGTGTTCAGGTCAGAGGTCGCGACGACGCGCAAGTGCTCGATGCCGAACGCCCTGGCGCCGGCCGGCAGCAGGTCGACCGGCAGGATGTCCATGAAATTCTCTAAAAGCACCACTAGAAAAATCGTAATTGCGAGCGGCGCGATGAACAGATTGTCGCCGTGAAACGTGTCCTTGACCATGTCATCGACGAATTCGACCAGCATTTCGACGGCGGCTTGAAACTTGCCGGGCACGCCGCTGGTGGCGCGGCGTGCGGCCCACCAGAGCGCGAAGATCGTCAGCAGGGAGATGAGCAGATTGGCGATCACGCTGTCGACATTGACCGCCCAAAAGCCGCCCGGCCCGAAGCTCAACGTCAGGTGTGTGAGGTGATGACGTATATACTCCGTCATCCCGCCGGTCGCGTTGTCGTCAACCATCACTCATTGCTCAGACGCATCCCCAAACGCAATCGTCGCGGCGCGTCACCGCCGCGGACGCAGTGCAAGCCAATTCGCCGCGAGCGCCACGACCATGCCGGCAAGCAACGGCGCAGCCGCGAGCTTGAGCCAGGCGAACGAGGCGTACAAAGCAAAACCGTACCATACCCACTTCAGCGCGATCGCGGTGTACATCGCGGTAGCCAGCGCCTGCGCGCCGGCGACGCCCGGCCGGAACATGCGCCAGCCGAAGAGCGCGCTGCCGAAGGCCACGATCGAACCACCGGCCAACGCGGCCACGGCCGCCCGAGGCCCTTCTAAGAAGCGCAATGACAGGGCGAGCGCCAGCGTGCCGGCCGCCTGAATCAGCACGATCCGGACGACTAGCCGCTTGCTTCTCGCCTGGACGTCGCTATCCACTTTTGGAAACAGGGCCGACTGCGTAAGGTGGCGCCAAATTGCACGCTTGGGGTACCTCCGCCGCTGCCGCCGGAGCATGCCGCGGCGGCGCATTATAGGGATGCCGTTCCCGCGTAGCAAGGCGGCGGTCCGAGCGGCGCTGGCTACACCGTTCGCTACTGGATGTGCGCGAGAATGCCGTCGAGTTCGTCGAGACTGCCGTAGTTGACGATCAACCGGCCCTTGCCCGAGGCGTTGTGCTGAAACAACACCTTGGCGCCGAGCTTGTCGGCGAGATCGATCTCGAGGCGCCGGATGTCGGGATCGGTCGCGAGTGCCGGCGTGCGCTCGCCGGCGGGCGGCGCGTTCAGCCGGCGCACGAGCGCTTCTGTCTCGCGCACCGATAGGGATTTTTTGGCGACCAGTCCGGCGACCTCGACCTGTTGGCGGCGCGAACCAAGTGCGAGCAACGCACGGGCGTGGCCCATCTCGATACTCCGCTGTTCGACGAGGGCCATGACCTCCTCGGGCAGATCGAGCAGCCGCAACAGGTTGCTGACGGCCGCCCGCGACCGTCCGACCGCCTCGGCGACCTGCTGATGGGTCAGGGCGAACTCCTCGATCAGGCGCGACAGCGCCCGCGCTTCCTCGAGCGGATTCAGGTCCTCGCGCTGGATGTTCTCGATCAACGACATCGCCACCGCCGCCTCGTCCGGCACGTCGCGCACGATCGCCGGGATATCCTCGAGGCCGGCGAGTTGCGCCGCCCGCCAGCGCCGCTCGCCGGCGATGATCTCGTAGCGTTGCGTCTCGGCCGCGTGCGTCTGTGGGAGCGGGCGCACGACGATCGGCTGCACGACGCCCTGGGCCTTGATCGAGTCGGCGAGCTCGCCGAGTGTGTCGCTGCGCATGTCGCCGCGCGGTTGATACTTGCCACGCTGCAGCAGGTCGAGCGGCAGCCTCGTCAAGCGCTCGCCGGGCGGCGCGACCGGGGCGAACGGATCGGGCGGCGTGCGCTTCGCGAGCAAGGGACTGAGTGCCGCGAGGCCGCGGCCCAGGGACGGCTTTTTGCCGGACATCTTGTGAGGACCCTCAGGCCTGCAGCGGCCGAACCAGCACGATTATACGGGGCCGGGCTTGCCTTCGTCGCGCCGGATCATTTCGCCGGCGAGCGCAAGGTAGGCGAGCGCACCGCGCGATTCTTTGTCGTGCAGTAGTGCCGGTTTGCCGAAGCTCGGCGCCTCGGCGAGGCGCACGTTGCGCGGAATCATCGTCCGGAACACCTTGTCGCCGAAGTGTTCGATCAACTGCGCCGACACTTCGCTCGCCAGGTTGTTGCGCGGGTCGTACATGGTACGCAGCAGGCCCTCGATCTGCAGCTCGGGATTGATGCTGCCGCGTACCTGTTCGATGGTCTGCACCAGCGAGCTCAACCCCTCGAGTGCGTAATACTCGCATTGCATCGGCACCATGACCGAATCGGCCGCGACCAAGGCATTGAGGGTCAGCATGTTCAAGGACGGCGGGCAGTCGATCAGTACCGCCTCGAAGTCCTCGCGCACCGCTTTCAAGGCATTGCGCAGCTTGAACTCCCGGCCCGCGATCATGGTCAGCAGGCGCACCTCGGCCGCCGTCAGATCCTGATTCGCCGGCATCAGCATGAATCCGGCGTGTTCGACCGGCAGCAGCGCCTCGACCGCCGTGCAATCGCCGAGCAGCACGTCGCAGCTGGTGCGCGACAAGCTGTGCTTGTCGACGCCGCAGCCCATCGTCGCATTGCCCTGCGGATCCAGGTCGATCAGCAAGACGCGGCGCTTGGTCGCGGCGAGCGAGGCGGCGAGATTGACGGCGGTCGTGGTCTTGCCGACGCCGCCTTTCTGATTCGCGATCGCGATGACTCGCCTCATTTTGCGCTCGATCTCGGCAGGGCCCGACAGATTTCCACAAGATGCCTCTCCTCGTCCAGCCCCGGCACGTGCAAGGTGTGCACGGCAAGTACGCGAAAGCCGTCGGGCAGCGCGCCGATCTCGCGCTGCGGACGGCGCCCCTTCATCGCGAGCAGACGCCCGTTCGCCGCGCACAGGTGGCCGGCGTAGGCGACCAGATCGGCGAGCGCGGCGAGCGCGCGCGCGACGACCACGTCGAAGCCGCGCGCGCAGCGGTGGTGCTCGGCGCGCTGATGGATGACCTCGACGTTGTCGAGACCCAGCCGCAGGGCGGTGCGGGCGACGTAACGGGCCTTCTTGCCGGTCGCCTCGATCAGCGTGAAGCGCCGCTCGGGGGAGGCGATCGCGAGGGGCAGGCCCGGGAAGCCGGCGCCGGTGCCGACATCCACGATCCGCTCGCCGCGCAGGAAGGGCAGAACGCTCAGGCTGTCGAGCAGGTGCTTGCGCAGCATCCCCGGCCGATCGCGAATCGCGGTCAGATTGAACTGGGAATTCGCCACCGCCAGCTCGTCGAGCAGGCGCAGCAGCGCGTCGGTCTGCGCGCCGCTCAAGCTCACGCCGAGTTCGCGCGCGCCGTCGGCGAGCGCCATGCGCTCCTCGTCCGGCGTCGGCGGCTCACGCATTGTGGACGATCAGCGCGGTGAATTCGTGGACCGGCATCGCCACGAATGCCGGCCGATCGGTCACGCGCCGCAGGATCGTCGCAGTCCGGCGCGCGCCGAAATGCGCGTCGAGACTCGCTGCGAATCGCTCCAACGCGGCGCGCGGATCGGGCGGCGGCGCCGCAGCGCCGGCGGCGAACGGCGCGCTGCGCCGCGCGGGCGTCGCGAGCGCAGGTCCACCGTCGGCCGCGATCGCGAGCAGCGCGAGGCGCAGGCCCCGGCTGGTCGAATCGGCGGCGGCCCAGCCGGCACGGGCGGCGATGGGGGGGGCGCGCGGATGCGCCGGCAGCGGGCCGCCGTCGAGCCAGGCGAGGGTCGCGGCGGTCGCGACCTGCGCGATGCTGCCGCCGAGCAAATTCGCCGCGACCGCCGCGGAGGCGACCCGAACCGCGAGCTTCGCCGCGGCCGCGGCGCCCGGATAATCGGCCTCGCGCTCGAGCGCCGACTGGATGCAGCGCGCCCGATCGATCGCGCAGAGCAACTCGGCGACGCGCGGCGGCGCCTCGGCCCGATCGTGGGCGCGGCGCGAGCGGTAATCGAGCACCGCGAACAGCGCGCCGAAATTCTCGCCGGCCGGATCGGCCGGGCCGGTCCAGCAGGCCGCGGCGCCGATGCAGAACGCAGCCGCAACCGGGTCGAGTTCATGACTGGTTCCGGGGATGCGGGCGCCACGGGCCATCGTCGCGCCGGGCACGATCGGCCCGAGCAGGCGGGCGCAGTCGGCATCGGCGAGCGCGGCGAGTGCGCGTGCGAGCGCATCGAGCAGCGCGCCGTACGCGCCATCATCCGCGGCCGGGGCGCCGCCGGGCGCCCGCGCCGCGAACTCGGCGACGTCCTGGTTCGCTAGTGCAGCGTGCGCGACAGCCATGCGTCGAGTCCCGCCGCGTTCAACGCCGCGTCGAAGTCGAGCAGTGCGTGGCGGCGCGCCGGGTCCGCCGGGAAACCGTGCGCATCGAGGCGGCGCGACCAATGTTCGAATATTCGCGCGCCGATCGCCTCGCGGTGCGACGCGCCGGCGCGCGCGATCGCGGCCATCGCCTCGACGTCGGCCTTCAGGTCGGCGCCGAGCCGCTGGATATCGCCGACCCGGCTGTAGTGCGTGAGATAGACCGCGCTCGGCCGCAGGTCGAGCAGGCGGTCGATCGAGGCGAGCAGCTGCTGCGGGTCGAACTGAGTCGGCGTCGTCGTCGCGATGATGAAGGCGCCGGCGGCCGTGTCGAACTCCCGGTAGCTGACGCCGAACGTGTCGCCGCTGAACACCTCGCGCGTGTCCGGGTCGACGGCGGCGAGGTGATGCAGGGCGTGCCCGGGCGTGTGCAACAGATCGAAACGGCGCCGGCCGATCGCGATCCGCCGGCCGTCCTCGGCGGCCTCGATCCGCTCGGCGGGCACCGCCACCACGCCGCCGTAGACGCGATCGTAGTATTGCGCACCGTAGACTGCGCGGGTCGCGGCGACGAGACGCGAGGGATCGATGAGGTGGCCCATGCCGCGTGGATGCACGATGACCTTGGCGCGCGGCAGCGCCGCTGCGAGCCGGCCGACGCCGCCCGCGTGATCGAGATGGACGTGCGTGACGAGGATATACTCGACCGCCGCCGGATCCAGATCGAGGTCGGCGAGCGCCGCGGTGAGGCGCGGCACCGCCGCCGGCGTACCGGTGTCGACGAAGGCGGCATGGCCCTGATCGACGATCAGGTGGCTTGCATCCATCAGCGGCCGTTCAAGGTACGTGTCGATCGCGTACAGGCCGTCGCCGACCTGGGTGACATCGGTGTTCATGCGCTCCCGGGGTCGGTGGTCGCTGTCGCTGGTTGAACTCGCGGCGGGAATCGTTGTCCCTCGGACGTGCATTATCCTCGCCGCATGCGAACTTAGGAACGATGCGAACGCAAATAGTCTGGTCATTGCCCGCTGCAATCCTCTGCTTTGGGCTGGCCGCCGGCGCGCCCGCCGCACCGGCGGCGCAGTTCCGATCGCCCATGAGCGTTGCGGGCGTGCCGCCCGCCGCTGCGAGGTTCGCCGCACGGATCGCCGCCCGGCTCGCCGCCCGCGGCGCGACCCCGCTCGGCTGGTCACCGCAGGGACAGTTGCTGATCGCGACACGGTTCGGCGAAACGACGCAACTGCATCTGCTCGCCGCCGCCGGCGGTGCGCGGCGGCAGCTGACCTTCTTGCGCAATCCGGTGCGCGGCGGCGCGTTCTCGCCGGATCCCTGGCACGATAACTTCGTATTCGCGAAGGACCGCGGCGGTCGCGACGACTACCGGCTGTACCTGCAGAGCCTCGGCAACCCGCGGGCGCAAGCGCTGACGGACGCGAAGGCCGATGCCCGTGTTGCGGTCTGGTCGAATGGCGGCAAGCGGCTCGCGTTCGCCGGCACCGCCGCCGACGGGCGCGGCGAGGACATCACGGTGATGGCGCCGGCGGACCCCGGCGCCGCCCGCGTGGTCGTCGCGGGCAATGGCGCCTACCCGGCGCCGCTCGACTGGTCGCCGGACGACCGCCGGCTGCTCGTGCGCGTCACGCTCGCCGACGGCGGCGTGGAACTGTATTCGATCGACCTTACGAGCGGCGCACGGCGGCAGATCGTACCGAAGGGCGGCAGGGACGCGATCCCGGAGGCGAGATTCTCCCGCGACGGCCGTGGCGTCTACCTGATCACGGCGCGCGACGCCGAATATCGCGAGTTGCGTTACGCCGATCTGGCGACCGGCCGGGAATCGACCGTGTCCACGGGCGCCGCGGGGGATGTCGAGGAATTCGCGCTGTCGCGGGACGGACACTACCTCGCGTACACGCAGGACGAGGGCGGCGCAGACCGGCTGCGTATCACCGATCTGCTCGCCCACCGCGCACTGGCGTTGCCGCCGCTACCGTCTCCCGGCCTCGTCGACTCGCTGCACTTCGATCTGCCCGGCAAGCGTCTCGCCTTCGCGTTCGACGCACCGAACCATCCGCGCGATGCGTTCGTGCTCGATCTCGTGGCGCGGCGCCTCGAGGCCTGGACGCACAGCGAACCCGGCGCGATCCTCCCGGCGCAAATCGCCGCGCCGCGCTTGACGCACTTCCAGACCTTCGATCGCGTCGGCGGCCGGCCGCGGCAGCTGCCGGTGTACCTGTATGACCCGCCTGGTCCAGGTCGACACCCGGTGCTGATCCTGTTGCACTCCGGCGCGAACGGGGCATTTTGCCCCGGATTCGACCCGTGGATCCGGTTCGTCGTCGACGACCTCGGTTACGCGGTGGTCGCGCCGAACCTGCGCGGCTCGAGCGGCGGGGGCAAGAGCTCCGAAGCGCTCGGCGAGGGCCGGCTGCGCGGGGACGTCCTCAAGGACATCGGCGCGCTCTTGGTCTGGATCGAGGGCCGCTCCGACCTGAACGCCAAACGGGTGGTCGTCGCCGGCCGCTCATATGGCGGATACCTGGCGCTGATGGCGGCGGTGGATTACTCGGCGCGGCTGAGCGGCGCCGTCGACCTCGGCGGTATGACCGATCTGCCGACTTATCTCGACGAGCTGCGACCCGCGCGGCAGGCTGTCGCGCGCGGCAAGTTCGGCGATGAGCACGATGCCGGCACGCGCGAGTTTCTGCGCGATCTTTCGCCGCTGGCGCTCGCCGACCGGATCACGGTGCCGGTGTTGATCGTGCATGGCCGCAACGACCCGCGCGTGGCGGTCGATCAGGCGCAGGAGATGGCGGCTCTGCTGCGCAGCCATCATGACCGGGTGTGGCTGATGATCGCGAACCGGGAAGGCCACCGCTTCGTCAGGCAGACGGATCGCGACGCGATGTACACCGCGTTCGCGCAGTTCCTGATCAGCGCGCGCTGAGCCGGCCCGGTCGCGCCAGCGCCCCCCGCCGCGAGACGCCGCGGCGGCGGCCGGGCTTACTTGCCGTCGGGCGTCGCCGTCGCGAGCGCCGAGCGCTGACTCGCGAACCAGTGCGCGACGATCCGCACGTCCGCCTCGCTCTGCAGCGACGCCGCCATGCCCATCATGATCGGGTTCTCGCGATCGTAAATTTGCAAGCGGGCCGCCGGATGCGGGCGCCTTCCGGCGCGGTACTCGTTCAGCGCCTGGATCAGGTAATCCTCGTGCTGGCCGGCGAGGATCGGCGGCTTCGGTACGAGCGGCGCGGTGATCCCGGTACCGTTCGCGCCGTGGCACGCCGCGCAGGTCGCGGCCTGAGGCGGCATCGTGCCGACGAGCTTCGTCGTCGGCGCGATCGGGGTCGGGCCCTGCAGGTACGCGGCGATGTCCTGCATGTCCTGTGCGGACAGCGAACTCGCCTGGGCATGCATCGTCGGGTGCGTGCGGCTGCCCGACTTGTATTCCTGGAGCGCGGCGACGATGTAGGCGGCGTGCTGGTGGCGCAGCTTTGGCACGCGGTAGGCCGGGTACGCGTTGCGGTAGTTGGGGATGCCATGGCACCCGTAACAGGTGTAGAACTTCTTCTTGCCGAGCGCTGCATCGCCGGTGGCGTGCACGGCAAGCGAGAAACTCAAGCCCATCATGACCGAGGCGAGGAGCCAAGGCCGGCCAAACGATCCACGTTGCATCTGTTTCTCCGAACCGCCGGGTCAATATCGGTCGCTGATGTTAAAGATTGGCCGCCCAAAAAGCCACCCGTCGGGCCGACGCGCACGCACCAACGTGCACCGCACCGGCTTCAGCGCGCGGCGGTGCCCACGACGGCGAGATCCTTGTCGTAGACCACGTCCATGGCGTTGTCCCGCCAGCCGCGCACCGAAGCCGCGACCAGATGCTTGGCGACGTAATAGAACAGCGGCACGACCGGCTGGTCGTGCAACATGATCGCCTCGGCGCGCTCGAGCCTGCGCGCGCGGCGCGCGGGATCGGTCTGCGCTTGCGCGCGCCGCAAAGAGCGGTCGTAGGCGGCGCTTGCATAGCGCGGCAGATTGATGCCGAACCCGCCGCGCAGCACCTGCAGGAAGCTGAACGGGTCCTCGTAGTCGGCGACCCAGCTCGCGCGAAACACCTGCGTCACCCGCGCGCGGTCGATGTCCTGCACCAGCACCTTGTAGTCCTCGGCGTGCAGCGTCGTGTCCACGTGCAGGGCTCTGCGCCACATCGATGCGACCGCCACCGCGATCCGCTCGTGCAGCTCGCCGGTGTTGTAGCGTAACTCGATGTGCAGCGGCCGCGCGTCGCCGCCGGCCGCGGCGATGAGTGCGCGCGCCCGGCTGATGCGTCGGCGCATCGTCCAGTGCGCATAGGCGGGCAACGGCGGCGTGTACCCCGGGATTCCCGGCGGCACGAAGCTGTACGCCGGCCGCTCGCCGCCGCCGGTGACCGAGTCGACCAGCCGCTCGCGATCGATCACCATCGACAGCGCGCGCCGCAATTTGCGCGATCGCGCGAATGGGGGCCTCGTCAGGTTGAATCCCAAGTAATAGACCGCCAGTTCCGGCGAGACGCGCAGACGCCCCGGCAGGTGCTTCTCTACCCAAGTGTAGTCGTCGGGCGGAATCGAGGCGGTGATGTCGAGATCGCCGGCGCGAAACGCGCGCAGCTGCGCCGCCGGATCCGCAGTCGTGTAGTAATCGACGCGATCGATGCGCGTCGCCGCATCGTTCCAATACATCCGGTTGCGCACCGCGACCAGATGCGAGCCGAACTCCCAGCGGCGCAGGACGAAGGCGCCATTCGACACCAGGATCCCGGGCTTGACGAAGCGCGGGCCGTGCGCGGCGAGAGATGCGGGGTCGATCGGAAACGTCGCCGGATGCGCGACCAGCGACAGGAAATACGGGGTCGGGTGCCGCAGTTGCACGACCAGACGATGGGCCGCGGGCGCCCGCACGCCGAGCGTTTTCGGCGGCGCCCTGCCGGCGGCGATCGCGGTCGCGTTGATGAGCGGCGCGAGCAGACCCGAGTACTGAGCGGCGGTCGCCGGATCGACCAGCCGGCGCCAGGCGGCGACGAAGTCGGCAGCGACGACCGGCGCACCGTTCGACCAGCGCGCCGCGCGGCGCAGATGAAAGGTGTACGTTCGCCCGTCCGGCGAGATCGTGACGCGATCGGCGGCGGCGAGCACCGGGCGGCCGTCGGGTCCGATGCTGGTCAGACCCTCGAACAGGTCGCGCAGCACGGTGAGCGCCGCTTCCGAACGCGCACTCGCCGGGTCGAGGCTCTCCGGTTCGCCGCCGATTGCCCGCCGCAGCACGCGCGGCGCCCGGCCGCCGGTCGGCCCTGCCGGCGGGCGCGCAATGACGTGATAGAGCGTCGCCGCGATCAGCGCGGCGAGGCCGAGCCCGGCCCAGGCGCGCGCCGTCAGCACCGCACGCTGTTGCTGCGACGATCAGGCGGCGTGGTCACGCTTTTTCAGGTGCACGAGCAGCAAGGCGATCGCCGCGGGCGTGAGCCCGGGGATGCGCGCCGCCTGGCCGATCGTTTCCGGACGCACCTCGGCGAGGCGCTGGCGCGCCTCGTTCGAGAGGCCGCGAACCGCGGCATAAGCGAAATCCGCCGGCAAGCGCAGCCGTTCCTGGTGCCGCCGACGCTCGATCTCCTCGCTCTGGCGCTGCAGGTAACCGGAATACTTCGCCTGCACTTCGACCTGTGTGCGCACTTGCTCGGCGAGCGCGGGTTCCGCGCGCCAGTCGTGCGCTGCGTCCGCGCCGGCCGCATCCACGGCGGACCCGAGCGTCTCGAGGTCCGCGTACACGATCTGCGGCCGCCGCAGCAGCTCGATCGCACGGGTCGCGCGCGCGAGCGGCGCGCCGAGCACCGCGCGCAGCGGCGCGTCGACGTCGCCCGGCCGCACGAGCGCACGGTCGAGCCGCGCGAGCTCGGCGTCGACCGCCGCCCGTTTGCGTTCGAAGAACGCCCAACGGCGGTCGTCGACCAAGCCGAGGGCGCGGCCCTGCGGGGTCAGCCGCAGGTCCGCATTGTCTTCGCGCAAGGACAGCCGATACTCGGCGCGGCTGGTGAACATCCGGTACGGCTCCGGCGCGCCGCAGGTGACGAGGTCGTCAATCAACACGCCGATGTAGGCCTCACTGCGCTGCGGCCACCAGGGTTCGCGGCCCTGCGCGCGCAAACCGGCGTTCGCGCCGGCGATCAGGCCCTGCGCCGCGGCTTCCTCATAGCCGGTCGTACCGTTGATCTGACCGGCGAAATACAGGTCGGCGATCCGCTTGCTCTCCAGGCTGTACTTGAGATCGCGCGGATCGAAGAAGTCGTACTCGATCGCGTAGCCGGGGCGCGTGATGTGCGCGGCCTCGAATCCCTCGATCGTGCGCACGAAAGCCAGCTGGACGTCGAACGGCAGGCTGGTGGAGATCCCATTCGGATAGATTTCGAGGGCGTCGAGACCTTCCGGTTCGACGAAAATCTGATGCGAGGACTTGTCGGCATAGCGCGCGACCTTGTCCTCGACCGACGGACAGTAGCGCGGCCCCTGTCCCTCGATCAGGCCGGTGAACATCGGCGAGCGGTCGCTCGCGGCGCGGATGATCGCGTGCGTGCGCTCGTTGGTCGCCGTGATGTGGCACGGCACCTGCGGTGGATGGCGCGAGCGCTCGCCGAGATAGGAAAACACCGGGCACGGCTCGTCGCCGTGCTGCTGCGCGAGCGCACTGAAATCGATCGACCGTCGATCGATGCGCGGCGGGGTGCCGGTCTTCAGGCGCCCGACCCGCAAGGCGAGCTCGCGCAGACGCGCCGCCAGCCGATTCGACGGCGGGTCGCCGGCGCGCCCGCCGGCGTGGCTCTGCAGGCCGACATGGATCTTGCCGCCGAGGAATGTGCCGACGGTGAGTACGATCGATTTGGCGCGAAACTCGATCCCGCCCTGCGTGACGCAGCCGACTGCGCGCTCGCCTTGCAGCACGAGATCGGCCACTTCCTGCTGAAACAGCAGGAGGTTCGGCTGCGTCTCGAGCAGGCGCCGGATCGCGCGCTTGTACAGCATCCGGTCGGCCTGCGCGCGCGTCGCGCGCACCGCCGGCCCCTTGCTCGCATTCAGGATGCGGAACTGGATGCCGGCCTCGTCGGTGGCGCGCGCCATCGCTCCGCCGAGCGCATCGATCTCCTTGACGAGGTGTCCCTTGCCGATGCCGCCGATCGCCGGGTTGCAGCTCATCTGCCCCAGGGTCTCGATGTTGTGCGTGAGCAGCAGCGTGCGCGCGCCGAGGCGCGCGGCGGCGAGCGCGGCCTCCGTGCCGGCGTGGCCGCCGCCGATCACGATCACGTCGAATTGCGGACTGTGGCGCATGACGGGCGCTACTCTAAGGCGCACCCGCCCCGAGCGCCAGCCGCACGTGCGGCGGCTACGCGGCGACGACCGGGAACCCGGCGAACCGACCGCGCCAGAGTGCCGGTCCCTCCTCGTGCACCGATGCGCCGTCGCTCGTCACGGCGACCGTGACCGGCATGTCGCGCACCTCGAACTCGTAGACTGCCTCCATGCCGAGTTCGGGAAAGGCGACGACGCGGCTCGAACGGATCGCGTTCGCCACCAGGTAGGCGGCGCCGCCGACGGCGATCAGGTAGGCGGAGCGATGCCGGCGGATCGCCTCGATCGCTTCGGCACCGCGCTCGGCCTTGCCGACCATCGCGAGCAGCCCAGCCTTGCCGAGCATCGTCTCGGTGAAGCGGTCCATCCGGTTCGCGGTGGTCGGTCCTGCGGGGCCGACGACTTCCGCGCCAACCGGATCGACGGGCCCGACGTAGTAGATCAGCCGGCCGCGAAAATCGAGGCCCGGCGGCAAGGATTCGCCGTTGTCGAGCAGTGCGCAGATGCGCTTGTGCGCGGCGTCGCGTCCGGTCAAGAGCTTGCCGGACAACAACAAGCGGTCCCCGGCCTTCCAGGCCGCGATCGTCTCGCGGGTCAAACCGTCGAGCGCCACGCGTTGCGCGCTCGCATCGGCCGTCCAAGCCACATCCGGCCACAGATCGAGGTTCGGCGGCTCGAGCCGCGCCGGCCCCGTGCCATCGAGCGTGAAATGCAGGTGCCTGGTCGCCGCACAGTTCGGGATCACCGCAACCGGCAGGGAGGCGGCATGGGTCGGATAATCGAGCACCTTCACGTCGAGCACGGTGGACAGACCGCCGAGGCCCTGAGCGCCGATCCCGAGCGCATTGACCCGCCGATGGATCTCGAGGCGCAGTTCCTCGAGTTTCGAGCGCGGCCCGCGCGCGGCGAGATCGGCGATGTCGATCGGCTCCATCAGCGCCCGCTTGGCGAGCAACAGCGCCTTCTCGGCGGTGCCGCCGATGCCGATTCCGAGCATGCCTGGCGGGCACCAGCCGGCGCCCATCTCCGGCACGCGCTCGAGCACCCAGTCGGCGACGCTGTCGGACGGATTCAGCATCTCGAACATCGCCTTGTTCTCCGAACCGCCGCCCTTCGCGGCGACCGTGATGTCGACGTGCTCGCCCGCGACCAACTCGCAATGGATCACCGCGGGCGTGTTGTCGCGGGTGTTCGTGCGCGCGAACGCCGGATCGGCGACGATCGACGCGCGCAGCTTGTTGTCGCGATTCAGGTAGGCGCGCCGCACGCCTTCGTTGATCATGGCTTCGAGGTCGCGCGAGGCCTGCCAGGACACGCCCATGCCGACGCGGACGAACACACAGACGATTCCGGTGTCCTGGCAGATCGGCCGGTGGCCGAGCGCGCAGAGCCGCGAATTGCTCAGAATCTGCGCGATCGCGTCGCGGGCGGCCGGACTGCGCTCGAGCGCGTAGGCGCGACCCATCGCCTGAATGAAGTCCGGCGAATGATAGTAGGAGATGTACTGCAACGCGTCGGCCACGCTGTCGATCACGTCGTCTTCACGAATCACGCTCATGACGCCTCGCGCACAATGACGAACTGGCCCGCAAATCTACCAAGTCGCGACCGGCCGTGGACGGCTAATCGCTACACTAGGCGGCAAAACCTTCGGAGTGAGGCATGCGCATCGCCCTCGCGGCCGCCCTGCTGGCCGCCTCGATCTGCTCGTCGCCGGCGGCACCGGCGGCGCACGGCCTGCGCGCATGCCGGCTGCGCAATCCGCTGGGTCTCGGTTCGCTGCCGGCGCGTTGCGCGACGTTCGCCGTGCCGCAGGACCGCGCAGTGCGCGGCGGCGCGCGAATCCGGCTGCATTTCGCGGTCGTACCGGCGCTCGACCGGCGTCGGCCCGCGGCGCCGCTGTTCATCCTCGCGGGCGGTCCCGGCCAGAGCGCGATCGGCCTGTACGCCGGCCTCGCGCCGGCGTTCGCCGCCATCCATCGGACGCACGACATCGTGCTGCTCGACCAGCGCGGCACCGGCGCTTCCGCGCCGCTGAACTGCGACTACCCCGACGACTTTCGCAGCGGCGCCGGCGCGCTCGCGCAGCTGCGCCGCGCGACGCGCGCCTGTCTTGCGAAATACGGCGACCGGGTCCGCTTCTACACGACGAGCGTTGCCGTGCGCGACTTGGACGAATTGCGGCGCCGTCTCGGGTACCCGCAGATCGATCTGTACGGCGCTTCTTACGGCACGCGGGTCGCCATGCAGTACCTGCGGCGCCACCCGGCGGCGGTGCACGCGGC
>Ga0307372_10002971_pt1 | contig 27562 bp, 24 predicted proteins | sample OX1MG_FD_202533 | JGI IMG/M metagenome (GOLD analysis project Ga0307372, IMG submission 202533) | Soil microbial communities from Risofladan, Vaasa, Finland - OX-1 | ecosystem: Environmental > Terrestrial > Soil > Coastal area > Acid sulfate soil | place: Finland: Risofladan, Vaasa | collected... | reverse complement strand
ACCCGTCTCGTCGTCGGGGGCGTGTTCGCGGAACGGACCGGTGGGGGCGGGAGGCGGGCCGTCGGCAACCATCACGGGGTGGGCACCCCGGCTTCAGCCTATCGGCGCCGAGTTAAGGGGGCCTTAGGCCGGGGTGGTCGCCGCGCCGGGTACCTTCCCGGCGAAATCACCCTGATGGGCGATGCCGGGCCGCCCCATCCGGCCTACGCTCGACTCGCGGGGCCAGGCGACGTCCCGGAGGGGCGGAGCCGGCGGTGCGGGTCGCCCCGGCCCGCGCCGTCGGGTCCCGTGCGGATCGCCTCGGGGGGGGGGGTCCTCTCGGCAGCTCCGGAGCATCGTCGTGGCTCCGCCCCGAACGGGCTGATCCCGACCGCTTCAGGGATCGAGCTGGGCATCGCCTGGGACGCCTGTGCCCGGGCGGATCCCCGGCTCATCCGCCCACTCCGCTGAGGTCCGCGCGCGGAGCGCGAGGGGCGGCCATGTCCTCCCCCGGATTCACCCAGCGCCCCCCGCGGTGCACCTGGATCAGCTCGTCGGCACTGTCCGGCCCCCAACTCCCCTGCGGATAGGGCTCGGGGTGGCCCTCCGCCTCCCAGGCGTGGACCAGGGGGTCGACCAGCTCCCAGGAGCGGTCGATCTCGTCCCCGCCGGGGAAGACGGTGTGGCCCCCTGCGAGCACCTCGCTCAGCACATGCTCATAGGCGTCGGGGAGGGCGGCGCGCGAGAGCAGCGAGTACTCCAGATGCATGCCTGCCGGCACCATCTCGAAGCGGCGCCCCGGAAGCTTGGCCCCGATCCGCAGCGTGATCCCCTCCTCGGGCTGGATCCGGATCGTCAGCACCGTCGGGATCGGGCGCTGGCGACGCCCGTCCAGGCGCAGATGGGGAGCCTCACGGAATCGGATCACGACCTCGGTCACCCTCCGCCGCAGCGTCTTGCCGGTGCGCACGAAGATTGGAACGCCGTCCCACCGCCAGTTCTCGATCGCCAGCGCCGCGGCGGCGAAGGTCTCGCGCCGCGAGCTCGACGGGACGCCATCCTCGTCCAGGTAGCCGTCGTACTGGCCGCGGACCGCGAGCGCGGGGTCGAGCGGGCGCACCGCCCGCAGCACCTCCAGCTTGGCCTTGCGGATGTCGGCGGGGTCGAACGTCGTCGGCGGCTCCATCGCCACCAGCGACAGCAGCTGAAGCACGTGGTTCTGGAGCATGTCGCGGACCGCTCCCATGGCATCGAAGTAGCCCGCGCGGCTCCCGATTCCCTCGGCCTCGGCGGCGGTGATCTGCACGCTCTCCACCAGGGTGCGGTTCCAGATCGCCTCGAAGATGCTGTTGCTGAAGCGAAACGCGAGGACGTTCTGGACGGTGTCCTTGGCGAGGTAGTGGTCGATCCGGAAGATCTGGGGCTCCTGGAAGCACTCGCGCAGCCGCCGGTTGAGCTCGCGCGCGCTCTCGAGGTCGCGGCCCAATGGCTTCTCGACCACGATCCGACGCCGGAGGTTGCCCCGGTCGGTGAGGCCGGCGCTGGCCAGCGCCTCGAGGATGGGAGCGAAGGTGGCGGGCGGCGTGGCGAGGTAGTAGATCACGGTGGAGCTGTCCTGCACCAGCTCGCGGATCGCCTGGTACGACTCGGGCACACGGGTATCGGCCACCGCCCACTCCGCGTTTTCCGCCAGCCCCGCGGTCCGGCTCGAGCTCCGCAGCTGGTCGCGAAACGCCTCGCGTGACAGTTCGGTGCGCCCGCAGCCGATCACCCGAACCGTGTCGTGGGCCTCCCCTCGCTGGAGCAGCGCCTGCAGGGCGGGCAGCACCTTGCGGTGGCTGAGGTCGCCGGTGGCGCCGAAGAGCACGAGATCGGTCGACATCCGTCCATCATGCCGCACCCCTGTGCCCTTCCGCCCCGCCCCGAGCGGCCGGCCCCGGTCGACCCTGCGGTGCTGGGGGGCGGGTCCGCGTCGGGGTCGGCGGCCCGCTGGAGGCGCGACGAGCGGAGCCGTGACCGTCCCGGCGTCCCCCTGGGTCCGCCCGGGGCGAGGCTTGCCACCGCCTGGGGCCTGTCCGCCGCCAGCCGAGGGCGAGATCGAACCAGGCCTGCAACGCTCGACCGACCCTGGCGCGGTCCCGCGCGCCAGGGTCCGGCGCCGAGGGCGGCGCTGGCGGGATCGCCCGCGACATCGCTGGATCCCCGGGGGCGTCGCTCACGGGGACGCCCTCGGCCGCTGACGCTCCGGTGCCCGCGACCGGCCGGGCCTCGACCAGTGAAGGATGCCGCTGTCGCCGGCGCCCCGCATGCCCCTGCCATCGGATTCCGACCCAGGCCGGCCGGGCAGGGTCCCGAGAGTCCCGCCCCGGAGTCGGGCGGTGCTCAGCCAGGGGTCCCCATCCAGGCCGACCCGGCCGCTCCCAGCACGCCCGCCGGGTGTCAGCCCGCCGCCCCGAGCGCGGCCGCTGCCCGCACCCGAGCCTTGCCATGGCCGGGTGCCGCGAGCGCCCCACGCGGGGGCGGACGGCGGATCGGGCGAGGGCCCGGCGCCGCCCTCGCCCGTCCCGGGCCTATCCGCGGCTCAGCGACCACACCTCGGGATAGATGTGATTGGTTGAATCCTGGGCGGTGACGCCACGGAGATGCTTGCTGATCACCGAGATCTGATACACGCTGTTGGGCATGTACAGCAGCGGCAGCTGCGTGGCCGCGAAGTTCTCATACCGGTAGAGCGCGCCCACTCCCGGCTGGACGTGGCTGGCTTCGATATTGGCGTCGTTGACGCGATTGTCGTAATTCCCGACATTGTCGGGGGCGCCGCTGTGCAGGATGATCTCTCCGGTCGGGTAGTACACCGGTACGTAGGTGGTGGTCGGGGCGCCGAGGTAGGTCAGCTCCCAGCCGCACCCCTTGCCGGTCTTGGCATCGCATCCCGCCTCGGTGGCCGCCACCGTGCTGAAGGGAGCCTGGGACAGAGCCAGCTGAATCCCGGCTTCCGCCAGGCTCGACTTCCACGCCTGCATGATCTGCGAGTAGGCGGGTGTCCCACTCGCGTAGAGCATGGTGAAGCTGAGCGACGCCCCGCGGGCGATCCCGGCCCCACAATCCCCCGAACCCGTCCCGGGCCGCTCGCAGGTCGCGGCCGTGCCCGAGCCGTGCAGCTTCCAGCCCCGGCCGGTCACCAGCTTGCGTGCGGCCGCCACGCTGTAGGGATAGATTGGGTGGGCGGCCAGCGGACTCACGAATTGACTCGGCGGGGCAACCGGAACCGGTCCATAGTCGGGGCTGCCGTATCCCTTGAAGACCTGCTTGATGTATTGCGTCTCATTGATGAGGTGCTGCATCGCCTGTCGGATGTAGAGCTGGTCGAAGATCCGTCCCACCCGGGGATTGGCAAAGTTAAACGGGACATACGAGATGCCCCAATACAGCCACGGCTGCACCCGGTAGCCGCTGTGGATGAGTCGCTGCCTCAGGGCCACGTCCTGGAAGGGGAGGTAGCCATAGTCGACGCGGCCGGCGAGCAGTGCATCGAACTCTGCGGTGGCGCTGGTGAACGTCAGCAACTCGTACTTCGCCACCTTCGGCCGCTGCGGCCCCGAATACTGGGTGTTGGGGACGAAGGCGGCGAATCCCGTGCCCGGATTGAACCCCACCTTGGGCTGGAGACGCCAGGGGCCGTCGACCACCTGCCAGAGGGGGTTGGTGTCCCAGGTCGCTAGCGTCTTGGACTGGTTGTTGAGGTAGTTGTAGACAGCGTGAGCGCCGGCCGAGGTGAGATCGTAGTTGCCGATAGCGCCGGCGGCGGATTTTTGGTCCCAGGCATGTTGCGGAATCGGCGTGACCTGCGCCAGCCCGTTGTAGAGCAGGTAGTTCTGATTGAAGGTCTGGTTGAAGGTGATCGAGAACTGCGACGGGCTGCCAAAGTTCATCGCCACGATGTGGGAGCTCCAATCTCCGGGCGCCCAGATTCCCCACGCGCTCTTCTCCGCCAGCAGCAGGTTCATCCAGAACTCCACATCTCGCGACGTCACCGGTCGGCCGTCCGACCAGCGGTAGTGACGAAGCCTGACCGTCACCGTCTTGCCGTGGTTGGAGAGCAGCGGCGGATACGCCAGGCTGAGACGATAGTTGATCGTCGGGGCGGCGCTCCCCTCGTGGCCGAACCAGTACAGCGGCCGCCACAGCAGGGGCTGAAAATAGGTGATGTCCGAGTTCTGAGCGTCCTGGATCGGGTACATCGGGAAGATGTAGGTCGGCGGCGCGCCGATCTGGTTCGCGAAGGTGACCACACTGCCGCCGCTGCCCGGACCTGGCGTCAGGCTGGCTCGGCCCGGCGTCCGGGCCACCGTTCCGCAGGCCGCGATCAAACTGGCGCCGGCCAGGGCGGCCGCGGCCCCCAGCAGCCGGCGCCGCCAGCTCGACTCAATCACAGCGCGCCTCCTCTCCGATGGGGTCACCGATATGGGCGACCGTCTGTCTGGAAGTTCTAGGGCCACGTCTCGATCTCCCTTCTAAAGTGGGGCGCATGGCGGCAGACCGTCCGACCGCCTCAAAATCGCGCAGGGCCTGTCGGATTGGGGCCGAGCGACCCGGGTCGGGGACGGCGCGGCCGACCTCCCCCTCGGCGCCCGCGAGAAGCGCCGGGGGTGGGGCCGGTTAGGGAGGGCCACCGACGGCGTGGCCAGCCCTGCCAGCGCGCCCGCGGTCAGGAGCTTGGGGAAGACGAGCGCGGCCGCGATCCTCGGGTGGAGCGTCAGCAGCCGCTCCATCGCTCGGCGGCCGTCCTCGCGGCTGACCTCCGCCTCCCCCACCATGGCGGGCCGCTCCGCTCGGTCGAGGGCGCGAGCGCAACTGCAGCGCGGCTCGACCGCGGTGGCCATCGCAGGCGGCGCGGCGATGGGCCCGATGGCGCGGTGGTCGACCCCAATCATCACGGTGTCCACGAGGTCGGCGGGGTTGCCGCGGTGCGCCCCCGCGGCGACGGTGGCGACGACGGGCATGACTGCCCGGACCGGGTTCCGGAGCGCGCGAGCCGGATCCTGCGTCGGCGACAGGAAGATCTCGGCGACCTGTTCCGGGGCCCGGATCCGCCGGGATGTCATCGGCGTCTCCGGCTGGGCATCGGTGCCGCCCAGGTGCACCCGACCGCCGGTCGCGACCGCGGCCTGGTCGATGCCGGGGACCAACTCGGCGACGCGCGGGGTCTTGATATCCGAGGTGAGGATGCCGATTGTGCCCGGCTGCTGCCGTCGCCGGTCGCCACCCACCCGATGGGGCTCAGGGCGGAGATCAGCGCCCGCGGGCCGGACGCGATCGGCGAGGCCCGTGTCCACGGTCGCGAGGTGAGTGAGGACGCGCGAGGCGGTCACGGGACTCCCCCCCGCCATCGCCGAGACAGGCGCGCGTCGGATCGGCACCCGGCTCCTCCAAGAAATCGATTACTGACTCGGCGGAGCCAAGCCCAAGAAAGCGATTTCTCGGAGTATACGCGGCGCCGTGGCGGCGGGCAAGCCCGTCGCTCCTCACCCCGCCTCCAGCCCAGGATCTCTGGTCCGAGGGCTGCACGCGTGCCGACGCACGGCCCTCACCTCCTGCGCGAGTGGCCGCGGTCGGCCTGCCTCCGCGTGCCGGGCGGTCGCGTCCCTCCCGATGTGGGGGTCTGGTCGCACCGAGGTGGCCGATTGTCACGCGGCTGATCCCCTGCCCTCGCGCTGCCTCCCGCTGCTGCCCCGGCCGCCAGCAGCGGAAGATGGGGCGACCCTCCCGGGCTGCGGTCTCCCTCGGCAGCGGCTCGGGGTGGCGCAGCCCGATGCCTCGCGGGAGGAGGAGGTCCAGCTCGTGCCGCACCCGTCGGCCCGACCGGCTCATCGTCCGTCCCGGTGCGCTCCCGCGGTGCTGGCCAGCCGACCGTCGCACCCTCAGGATCGCGTCCGGCTCGGCGGCGGCCCGGAGCGGCTCGCCAAGACCCTCCCGCCTGTGGGGGAGCACCGCCTGTGGGGGACTGGCCTCCTCGAGCGCACCGCAGGGCCGGGGCGGCGCGGATCCGTGCCTCACCCGGGTCAGCCCCGCACCGCGCCCCGGGGATGACGGTCGCGGGCGCCCTCCCCGACGCGGTTCGAGATGCGCTGGTGCGCTTCCTCGATGCCCTCTACGCGGCCGGGCAGGACCTCAACCTCACGCGGATCCCGCGCTCGCAGGCGTGGGAGCGCCATGTGCTGGAGTCGTTGGCTCTGCTCGACGCAAGGAGCTGGGTGCCGGGAGAGCACGTTGTCGATCTGGGCTCGGGCGGCGGGGTGCCAGGAATCCCCCTGGCGCTGGCGCGCCCCGACCTCCGCTGCGTGCTGGTGGAGAAGAGCGTGCGCAAGGCGGCCATCCTCGGCCGGCTCGTGGCTGAGCTGGGACTGGCGCGGACCACCGTGATTGCGGCCTCCGCCGAGATCGCGACCAGGACGCCCGGGTGGCATCCGGCGGACGTGGTGGTGTCCCGGGCCGCCGCGGCCCCGCCCGAGCTGGTGCGGCTGGCGCTGCCCCTGCTCCGACCCGGCGGGGAGCTGCTCGCACACGTCGGCGGATCGGCGAGCGTGGACCGTGCCCTCGCCGCGGCGGCGGCGGGGGCCGGCGGGAGCCGGCCCGTGATCATGGTGGTGCCGCCGGTGCGGCTGCTGCGGGTGCGCTGCCGGTCGCGGGCGCGATCGGCGCCGCCCGGCGGCTCCCCGCTCACGGGCCGGCCCGGACCAGCTCGCGCAGGTCGGTCGTCGGGTCCCCCAAGCGGGCGGGGTCCACCACCTGGCGACCCCGGATGAGCTCTCGCCCGAAGCGAATGCTGCGGCCGTCATCCACCGCCAGGACGGCGTCGACCCGCCCAGCTTTGAGGTAGAACACGGCATAGGGGCCGGCGGCGGGCTCGCCGCGCCAGACCGCCTGCTCGAAGCCGGCAGCGTGGCCCACGTACTCCAGCCGCACGTCGTACTGGTCCGACCAGAACCAGGGGAGCTCGGAGTAGGGCTGGGGGCGGCCCACCACCGTGGACCCGAGGGCCTGACCCTGCCGGCGCGCCACCTGCCAGTGCTCCGCCCGCAACGGGCGCTGGAACAGCGGGTGGCGGTGGCTGGCGATGTCGCCGACGCAGTGGATGCCCGGAGCCGCCTGCAGGGTCTCGTCGACCAGCACCCCGCCCGATCCCAGCGGCAGTCGCAGACCCCGGGCGAGGTCGAGCGCCGGCTCGATGCCAACCGCCAGCAGGACGCAGTCCACCTCCTCCCGGGTACCGTCAGTCAGCTCCACCGCCTCGACCCGGTCGTGGCGCATCAGCCAACGCCCCACCGAGGAGCGCGTCCGCAGATCGACGCCGTGCCGACGGTGAAGCTCGGCCATGGCTCCGCCCACCTTCTCGCCCAGTGCCCTTTCGAGCGGGACGGCGGCCGCCTCGATGAGCAGGACCTCCTTCGCCTGCATCCGCGCCGAGGCGGCCACCTCCGCTCCCACGAACCCGGCGCCGATCACGAGCAGCCGGTGGCTCTCCGTCAGCGCCTGCCGCAGGTGGATGCTGTCGTCCAGCGTCCGCAGGGTGAGGACGTTGGCCGCCCGCGGCGCGCCCTCCAGCCATCGGGGAGCGCCTCCGGTGGCCAGCACCAGCTGGTCGAAGGCGAACCGACGGCCGTCGTCGAGTGTGAGCGACCGAGCACGGGGGTCGGCGTCGACCACGCGGCGCCCGCCGATCCACTCCACGTCCAGCACCGAATAGCCGTCCGGCGGGTGCAGGAAGACCCGATCAAGCGGAACCTCGTCGCGCAAGAACCCCTTGGAGAGGAAGGGCCGCTCGTAGGCGGGGTGGGGATCGTCTCCCACCAGCAGCACCGGTCCGTCGAAGCCGGCGGCGCGCGCCGCCACGACCGCGGCATCACCGCCGGCGCCGGCGCCGACCACCACCAGCCGCTGGCGCGCCGACGGCATCCTCCCCGTCCTCACCAGGTGGGCTGGCGCCGGCCGGGCAGCCTCAGTCGGCCATTCCCGACTCAACCCAGCGACGCAGCAGGCCGACCTGCTCGCTGGACCAGGCGCCGTCGCAGGGCATCGAGCCCTTCTCGACGCTCTCCAGGATCGCGGGTGCGCTCTCCCGGACGTCGACCGGGTCCCACAGGTCGAAGGACGACTCCATAGCGGTCCGATCCGACTCCCGAAAGAGCGGCTTGATGTCGCGCGCGAAGCTCGGCTGGTCGGTCATCCCGCTTCTCCCCTGGCGTCCGATCCGATCTCCGTGACCGGCTTAGTGTGCACCCTACACCCGGGGGTGCCCCTCCGCGGGGGATCGGGGGCTCCACCGCCGGGGGGACCGCCTGCCGGCGCGGTGCCGGGCGACATCCGCGGGTGGGTGCGCCCGCTCACGGCCGGCTCGCCGCCGCCAGCAGCTGGGCCGGGTGCGCGACCCTCACCGGGGATCCTTGAGCCGCCAGGTGAGCCGAGATCTGCATGGCGCATCCGGGGTTGGCGACCGCGACGACCTCAGCTCGGCTGGCGACGATGGAGGCGGCGCGGGCGGCCCCCAGGGCGGCCGCCGCCCGCGGCTGGAGAAGATTGTGCAGACCCGCGGCCCCGCAGCAGCGACCCGGCTCGGCCAGCGGCACCAGCTCGACACCGGGAATCGCGGCCAGGAGCAGCCGAGGAGCCTGGTGGACACCCTGGGCGTGAAGCAGGTGGCAGGCGTCGTGGACCGCGATCCGGCGGTCGATGGCACGGCGCGCGACCGGCCCGCCGTGCTCGTGGAGGAACTCCGACACATCGCGGACGCGGTCGGCCAGCTCGACGGCCCCGATGAGCTCCCCGTAGCTGCGCAGATGGGCGCCACAGCCGGCCGCGTTGGCGACCACGTGGTCGACTCCGGACAGCTCCCGGCGGTTGCGTCGCGCCAGTCGGCGGGCAGCACCCAGGTGCCCGTAGTGGGCCTGCAGCGCGCCACAGCAGACCTGGCCAGCGGGCACGGTCACCCGCCAGCCCGTCCGCGCGAGCACCGTCACCGTGGCCCGGTTCACGTCGCGGTACCAAAGGTCTTGGATGCAGCCGCGGAGCACGGCGACGGTGCCGCGGGGGGGCACCGCCGGGTCGGTGACGGGAGCCAGCGCCCGGCGCCGGAGCCGGCCTTTGGGGACCAGCTCGCGCAGCGGGCGCGGCAGCCAGGGACGAGTCAGCGACGCCAGGGTCGCGGCTGCGGTCAGCATCGCTCGGTGCCCGAGCACCCCCTCAAGGGCGATCGTGCGGGTGAGTCGGGCCGGCGCGGACCGGTGCGGCTCGGCCTGGGCGCGGGCCCGCTCCAGCATCCGCCCAAAGGGCACCTGGGACGGGCACGCCGTCTCGCAGGCGCGGCAGCCGAGGCAGCCGTCCATCGCCTGCTCGAAGACCCGGTCCAACGGCCGCCCCGCCGCCACCTGTCGCATCGCGGCGATCCGGCCGCGGGGCGACGCCACCTCCAGACCCGTCAGCCGGTAGGTGGGGCACTGCGGCAGACACAGCCCGCAGGCGACACACTGGCTGAGGTCGCGATCGGCGGGCGCGTCGCCGCGACCCCACCCGGGAGCGGTCGATCGCGGGCCTCCCACAAAACGCGCCCCCCAGGGAAGCTCCGCGCCCGCTGCCGGCGCCGAGGCGGTCACATCCCGGCCCAAAATCGCCCCGGTGCCAGGATGCCGGCGGGGTCGAAAGCGGCCTTGATCCGGCGATGGATCGCGGGCGCCGGTGGCCGGCCCCCGAGGCCCCCGGGGCCGTGCGTGACTGGCAGCACCCCGCCCAGTGCCTCGACCTGCTGGCGGACTCGTCGCAGCGCCTGGAGATCGTCGAATCCGATCCAGCCGGCTCCGATTCCGATCAGGCCGCCGGCGTCCGGTCCGGCGGCGGCGAGCACCCGGCCAAGCTGGGAGGGGGCCACCGATACCTCAGCCACGATCGGGTGCCGGGTCCACGGGGTCAGCGCGGGGAACGCGAGCTGGTCGCTCACGGCGGCATCGGGAGCGCTCGCCCGGGCCCGCGCGGTCTGTGCGCGCACATCGTCGGGCCAGCCCTCGAGGCGCAGCTCCGCCATGTTGTCGTGGACCAGGATCGCCGTCGCCAGCGGCACCGACCTCAGCCAGCCCTCGGCGACCAAGAGTCCTCCCGCTGCGGTCACCGTCCGGCGTGCCCGCGGCGCCGGACGCAGCTTGACGGCGGCCTGGACGATCACGGCCAGGGTGCCGAGCGACCCCACCAAAAGGCGCGGAAGCCCGTAGCCGCTGACGTTCTTCACGGTCCGGCCACCGGTGTGGAGGGCGCGGCCGTCGCCGGTGATGCAGTCGACCTCGAGGACGCTGTCGCGGACCGGCCCCACCCCCAACTGGCGCGGCACCGCGGCCCCGGTGGCGATGACGCCCCCCACGGTCGCCTCGTCGGGGGCGTCCACCGGCCACTCCTGCCCGTGGGGGGCAAGGAGAAGGCGCAGGTCTCTAATCGTGCAGCCGGCCTCGACCACCGCGATCATCTCGGCGGGCTCATAGGCGACCACCCGATTCAGCGCTCGGGTCGACAGCAGCCGGTCGATCGGCGCGGGATCGGCGCGGTCGAGCTGGGTGGCGCCTCCCACCACCAGCACCCGCTCCCCCGCCGCGGAGGCGGCGCGCAGGCACACCGCCACGGCATTCGGATCGGCCGGCGTCGTCAGCGGCAGTCCGGTGAGGTCCATCAGATGGTCACACCCAGGTGCCCTCCGGCAGCATGCTCACGGTGGCCGCGAGATCGCCGCCGCCCTGGGCCATGGCGAAGTCCCCGCAGCGTGCCCCCGAGGGCAGGACCTTGTGGGGGTTCATCCGTCGATCGGGATCGAATGCCTGGCGCACGCAGGCCTGCTGGCCGAGGTCGGCAGCAGAGAAGAGCAGAGGCAGGAAATCGCGCTTCTCCAGGCCGATCCCGTGTTCGCCGGAGACGACACCCCCGGCCGCGACGCAGCGTTCCAGGATCTCGCGCGAGGCTGCCAGCACCCGCTCTAGGACGCCCTCCTCCGCGCGGTCGAAGACGAACAGCGGGTGGAGGTTGCCGTCGCCGGCGTGGAACATGTTGACGGCCAGGAGTCGATGGCGGGCGGCGATCTCGTAGACCGCGGCGAGCAGCTCCGGCAGGCGGGTGCGGGGCACGACACAATCGTGCAGGTAGTAATGCGGCGCGTAGCGGGCCATCGCCCCCAGGGCATGCTTGCGCCCCTTCCAGAGCCGGGCTCGCTCCTCCTCGTCACCGGCGACCCGCATCGAGACCGCCCCGTGTGCGTCGGCGATCGTCCTCAGCTCGCGGAGCTCGGCCTCCACCCCGTCCGCGAGACCCTCCAGCTCCACCAGCAGCACCGCTCCGGCGTCCTCAGGGTAGCCGGCATGGACGTACTGCTCGACCGCGCGCACGCTGGCCCGGTCGAGACACTCCATCGCCGCTGCCACCAGCCCCTGGGCGATGCAGGCGGCGACGCAGCGGGCGGCCGCCAGCGGGTCGGGGAATGCGAGCAGGCAGGTGCGCACCACCGGAGCCAGCGGGGTGAGGCGCACGCAGATCGCGGTCACGATCCCGAGCGTGCCCTCGGAGCCGACCACCACGCCCCGGAGGTCATACCCGGCCGCGAGCGGGCCGAGCCCCCCGAGCCGCACGGTGGCGCCGTCGGAGCAGACGAGGTCGAGCGCCAGGACATGCCCGCTGGTGACTCCGTGCCGCAGGCAGTGCGGCCCCCCCGCATTGGTGGCGACGTTGCCCCCGATGGTGCTCGCCTGCTGCGAGGAGGGGTCGGGGGCGAAGGTGAGGCCGAGCGGGCGGACGGCATCGGCCAGATCCTGATTGAGCACGCCGGGCTCCACCCAGGCGCAACGATCCTCCGGTCGAATCGCAAGGATCCGCGTCATCCGCGTGGTCACGACGACGAGGGCGTCGCCCAGCGGGGTGGCGCCCCCGGCCAGCCCGGTGCCCGAACCTCGGGGGACGACCGACAACCCCTGGCGGGCGGCGATGGTGACGCAGGCTCGGACCTCCTCCGCCGTCGCCGGCAGGGCCACCAGGGCGCAGCTGCCCTCGATGATGGACGCGTCGCGCGCGTACAGTCCCCGGGTGAGAGGGTCGGCCGCCACCGCCGCCGCACCCAGGCTCGCCTGCAGCTGGCGCAGGGCGGCGGCGACGCTCACGCCCCGGCCACCGGGACGGGCGCCACCCCTTCGCCCCCGCGCCAGACGCACCACGGCCGCAGTCCCATGGCCCAGGCGAACGCACCCTCGTGGTCGGCCTCCCAGGCGACGGCGTCTGCCAGCGCGCCCACCTCGATCCGCCCGCGATCTCCCTGGTGGAGCGCCGCGGCGCCGCCCCGGGTCGCCGCGATCAGGGCCTCGTCGACGGAGAGGCCGAGCCCGGCCACCGCGAGTGCGATCACCAGGCTCATGCTGGTGGTCCCTGACATCCCCGGGTTGTGGTCGGTGGCCAGCGCCACCGTCACCCCGGCGTCGAGCAGCAGCCGAGCCGGTGGGGCGCATCCCATCGCCAGCGCCGTCACCGGGCAGAGGGTCGCCACCACCCCAGCGCGGGCCAACGCGCCGGCATCGGCAGCCTCAGCGCGGAGGAGGTGGTCCGCGGACACGCAGCCGAGATCGGCGGCCAGCTGGGCTGCGCCGGTGCGCTCCAGCTCGTCGGCGTGGATGCGCAGGCGCAGCCCGGCGGCGCGCCCGGCCAGGAGCACTTGGCGTGACTCGGCGACCGAGAAGGCGCCCTGGTCGCAGAACACGTCGCAGAACTCGGCCCCCGCCCGGGCGGCGGGCACCGACCATCGACACACGGCGTCGACGTAGCTTTGGCGGTCCCCGTCCCACCCCGGGGGCAGGTCGTGGGCACCGAGGAAGGTCACCGCGAGGCGGGGTAGGCGTGGGCGGTCCCGCAGGCTGACCAAGGTGGCCACGTCCTGGAGCTCGCCCGACTCCTCCAGCTGGTAGCCGGTCTTCGCCTCCAGCGTCGTAGTCCCCTGGTGCAGCCAGCTCTCCAGCCGCAGCTGGAGCTGACCCTCCAGCTCGGCCCGACCGGCGGCTCGGGTCGCTCGCACGGTGCTGGCGATCCCACCTCCCTCACGAGCTGCCTCGCGGTAGCTGGCGCCGGCGGAGCGGCGCGCGATCTCGTCGTGGCGGGTGCCCGCGTACAGGGGATGGGAGTGAGCGTCGATCAACCCGGCCGTGACCAGGCGGCCGCCGCAGTCGACCTCGTCGGGCCCGTCGGGGCCGGCCGCTTCCAGCAGCCGGGCCGGTGGGCGCAACTCCGCTGCCCGAGCTCCCGGTCTGGTGCCACCGAACCATGCGATTCGGCCGTCCTGGAACACGACCACGGCATCGGTCAGCACCCCCCGATCCGTGCCCGTGACGAGGCGGCCGATGTTCTGGAGGAGCTTCACCTGGATCCCGAGGGGGGGAAGGGACGGCACCCACCATACGCGGGTCAGGGGGCACGCTTGCCGCCGCCCTGAGACCGCTGCGATGGGGGAGTCGGCGCCCTTCACGGTGGGACGGCTCCGCTACGAGGTTGTGGCACCCGGCGGGGAGGCGGTGGCCCTGACGGTGGGGGCGGGCCAGCTCCTCGAGGTCGCCGACCGCGAGGGGCAGCAGGTGGCCGACCTGATCGCGTTCGCCGCCCGGGACCGCACCGAGGGGCTCTCCACCGGCCATACCCGCTCCGCCCTGCTCCGGCTCGTGGTGGGTGACCGACTCCAGTCCAACTGGCGCCGGCCGATGTTCGAGATCGTGCTCGACGACGTGGGGGTGCACGACGTCATCACCGCCATGTGCGACGCGCGTCGCCATGCGCTCGACTATGGTGTGCTCGACCATCCCAGCTGCCGCAGCAACCTGACCCAGGCCCTGCGTCCCTGGGGGATCGCGGAGTGGCAGATCCCAGCCCCGGTCAACCTCTTCCAGAACGCCCCGATCAGCGGGGATCGGAGCTTCGGCAATCAGGTTCCCACCAGCCGAGCGGGCGACCGGATCGTCCTGCTCTGCCACCTGGATGCCGTGGTCGGCGTCTCCCCGGGTGCGCGGCGAGCGGCTGCTGGAGGCGCTGCGCGGGCGCCGCTACTGGGGGAGGCTGAGGCGCGGGCCGTTGACCAGGCGCGCACCCTGTTCGCCAGTTCGACCTGGCCGACAAGGAGGACGAGTACGCGGGCACCCTCAGCGGCGGGCAGAAGCGTCTCCTCGAGATCATGCGCGGCCTGATGGCCGAACCCAAGCTCCTCCTCCTCGACGAGCCGATGGCCGGGGTCAACCCGACCCTGGCCCGGCGCATCGAAGGCTACCTCCGGCAGCTGCGGGACCGCGGCCTCACCATGCTGATGGTCGAGCATGAGCTGGGCGTGGGCGAACGTCTCTGCGACCCGGTGGTGGTGATGACGCTGGGGCGGGTTCTGCGCCAGGGGTCGATGGCGGACATCCGGCGCGATCCCGAGGTCCTCAATGCCTACCTCATCGGCTGACATCCCCCGGCGCCCCGCCCCGCTGCTGGTGCTGGACCGGCTCACCGCCGGCTACGGCGGCGATCCCATCGTCAGCGACGTGTGCCTCACCGTCGGCGAGGGGGAGGTGGTGGCGGTGATCGGTGCCAACGGAGCGGGCAAGAGCACGTTGCGCAAGGCCGTCACCGGGCGGCTCGCGCCGATGCGGGGGCGGGTCACCCTCGCAGGACGGGACACCAGCGGCCGATCGGGCCACCACCTCGCCCGGTTGGGGATCGGCTACGTTCCCAGACCCGCGACGTCTTCGACACCCTGAGCGTCCGCGAGAACTTGGAGATGGGGGGATTCCTCCTTCCCAGGGCGGATCGCCGCCGCCGGGTGGAGGCCATGCTCGCCCTCTTCCCCCAGCTGCAGGCGATGCCGGACCGCCCCGCTCTGCGGCTCAGCGGCGGCGAGCGCAACGCAAGATGGTGGCGCTGGCCCGGGTCCTGCAGCCACGGGTCCTGATCCTGGGCGAGCCCACCGCCAACCTCTCGCCCGATCTCTCTCGGTCGGTGCCGCGGGACCAGGTCCGCCGGCTGGCGGACCTGGCCATCGCCATCCTGCTGGTCGAGCAGAAAGCGTTCGAGGCCCTCGAGATCGCTGACTGGGCCCACGTCCTGGTGGCGGGGCGGTCGGAAACCGAGGGCCCCGGTCCCCAGCTGGCCACCCGCCCCGACATCCGCGAGGTGTTCCTCGGGCGCGAGGCGAGCTGATGACCCCGGGTGCGGTGGCCGGGTCGGAGCGACCGGCTCCGTCTCCCAGCAAAAGCGATCGCGCCACCAGCCAGCTGCGTGAGCTGATCGTCTCCAGCCAGCTCCTCCGCGGGACGTCACTCCGCCAGCGGGAGCTGGCGGGGCACTTCGGGATCAGCACCACCTCGGTGCGGGGGGCGCTCCGCCGGCTGGAGGCGGAGGGGCTGGTCGCCTCGGATGCCAATCGCGGCTCCGCGGTGGCGGCTCTCGATGTGCTCAGCCTGGAGGAGAATTTGCGCATCCTTGCGGTGCTGGAGGCGCTGGCGGGGCGGCTGGCGGCGGAGCGGATCACCGCCGCTGACCCGGACGAGATCGAAGCCCCCCACCGGGAGGTGCGCGCGGCCGCTGGCGACGAGGCGAGAGGCACCACCGGCAACCGGGCTTTTCACTTCCGCATCTGTGCCTGCGCTGGCTCCCCCACCCTGCTGTCGATCATGCGCCTCCTGTGGGCATCGTTCCCCGGAGGGCCTCAGTACGGCCGGCCCCACGCTGAGTCGGTGGCGCAGCACGCCCGTCTGATCCGGGCGCTTCGCCGGGGGGATGCTGCGGCGGTCACCTAGGTCATCGAGGCCCATGCCCGCGGCAGCGCCGGCTACGTGCGGAGTCAGCTCTGGCGGGCCGAGGAGGTCGGGGTCTCCTCCCGGCGCCACCCACCGCGCGGTCGCGCCTGACCCCACCCGCTCCCGCCCGCGGATCGGCCCGGCCACCCTGAGGTTGACAGCGCGGGGGCGGTTCCGCCTACGCTCCGGTTCCGGGAGCCAGGGGGGGAAGATCGTGGCGGAGGGGGGCGCGCGAGCGGACGAGCTTGTGGCATGTCTGGCGCCCCTCACGGGGCCGGAGATCGAGGCCGCGGTGGCGGCGGCGCGAGCGGCCGGTCTGCTGCCGCCGACGTCCAGGGTGATCTCCGTATCGCTGGCTGAGCCATCCCGGGCGGCGCTCCGGGTGGCCGCGGATCGCCCGGCCCCGCCCCGGTGGGCGGAGGTGCTGGCAGTCGACCCGGTCCGCCACCTGCCGCTCGAGGTGGTGGTGGACGTGGCCGGAGCGCAGGTGGTGCGGCACCGTGAGATCCCCCAGGCCCACGCTCCGGTGACGCTGTCCGAGTATCGAGACTGCCAGAGACTGGTCCGAGCGGACCCCGGGTTCCGAGCCGGACTCCTGCGTCGCGGGGTCGCGGACCCCGCCCAGGTGCTGGTCGAGCCATGGGGGATCGGCGACTTTGAGCAGAGTGCCGAGGACCCCAGGCGCCTGGTCTGGACGCTGAGCTTCTGGCGCGCCGAGCCCTTGGACAACCCCTACGCCAAGCCGCTGACAGGTCTGTACTGCCTGGTCGACCTGGACGCCATGGCGGTGCTGCGCGTCGACGACCTGGGGGCGCGGGCCCTGCCGCCAGGGCGGGGCACGTACGCCGCCGACCAGCTGGGAGCGCTGCGCACCGACCTGCGTCCCCTCGAGATCCGCCAGCCCGAGGGCGTCAGCTTCGGGCTCGACGGCTGGGCGATCACCTGGCAGCGCTGGAGCTTCGCGGTCGGATTCAACGCCCGCGAGGGGATGGTGCTGCACCAGGTCAACTACCGCGATCAGGGCCGGGTCCGCCCCATCCTCCAACGTGCCGCGGTCAGTGAGATCGTCATCCCCTACGCTGACCCTGGTCGCTACGAGGGCTGGCGCAACGCGTTCGACATCGGCGAGTACGGCATCGGCATCATGACCAACTCGCTGCGGCTGGGGTGCGACTGCCTGGGCGAGATCCGCTACCTCGACGCCACCCTGGCGGACAGCGACGGACGTCCGTACCGCATCCCCAACGCGATCTGTCTGCACGAGGAGGACCAGGGCCTGCTCTGGAAGCACGTCGACGGCGAGCTCGGCACCACCGAAGTCCGGCGCCGGCGCCGCCTGGTGGTGTCCTTCGTGATCACCGCGGGCAACTACGAGTACGCGTTCTACTGGAGCTTCCACCAGGACGGCACGATCGAATGCGAGGTGCGGCTGACCGGAGTCGTGCTCACCTCGGCCTGGAGCGGAGCCGACGACCCGCCGCATGGCACCGTGGTGGCGCCCGGGACCCTGGCGGCCCACCACCAGCACTTCTTCTGCTTCCGACTCGACCCCACCGTGGACGGACCACGCAATCGCGTCGAGGAGGTCGAGACCGTCGCCGTACCGCCGGGTCCCACCAACCCGTATGGCAACGCCTTCGCCCCGCGCCGCCGCCTGCTCGCCACCGAGCTGGCGGCGCGCCGCCTCTGCGACCCGCTCCACGGGCGCCACTGGGTGGTGTCCAACCCCCACCGTCGCAATGCGCTCGGTCGGCCGGTGGGCTATCGCCTGGTCCCCCAGGACAATGTGGTTGCCTTCGCCGACCCCCAGTCCTCGGTCCGCCGCCGGGCCGGCTTCCTCGATCATCACCTGTGGGTGACCGCCTACGACCCCGATCAGCGGCACCCCGCCGGCGAGTTTCCCGCCCAGAGCATCGGCGGGGACGGGCTGCCGCGGTGGGCGCGGGCCGACCGGGACCTCGACGACGCCGAGCTGGTGATGTGGTACGTGGTCGGCAGCCATCACATCCCGCGTCCCGAGGACTGGCCGGTGATGCCGGCCACGCGCGCCGGATTCCGCCTCGAGCCGGTGGGATTCTTCGACGCCAACCCCGCCCTCGACGTGGCTCCCTCCCCCGATTGCGAGTCCAGACGATGAGGGGGCGATCCATCCCCGGGGCTTGACCCTGCGGACGGCGGAGCGCTACGATCCGGGCCCGCGAGGCGGCGAGGCGGCGGCGCCATCCCGCCGCGATCCGCCCCGCCGGGACGGGGGGAGACGCTGATGCGGCGAACTCAGATCCGCCACCTGCGCTGGGCTCCGCTGCTTGCGGTCACCCTGATGGGGCTGGCCGCCCTCGCCCCCCAGGCCTGGTCGCGCTCGCTCCCGAGGGCTGCCCGCGGCAGCACCGTGCGGCTGGCGCTGCCGGTGGGCGCTACCCCGGTGTACATCTTCCCGCTCACGCCTCCCGCCGACTTTAATGGGGCCGACGAGTTCTACTTGCAGTACCAGATGTGGGAGCCGCTCTACTGGTTCGGCAACGCGGGCAAGCCGCTGGTCAACTATCGGCTGAGCCTGGCGTACCCGCCCGAGTACTCCAACGCCGGGCGCACCATCACGATCCGTCTCAAGCACTGGCGGTGGTCGGACGGACGCCCGGTGACCACCCGGGACGTCCGCTTCTGGCTCGATCTGGTGCTGCGGGAGAAGGCGAACTGGGGCGCCTACGCTCCCGGTGACTTCCTCGACCACATCGTGAGCGTGCACTACCCAAGTGCGACCGTCTTCAGCATCACCTTGACCAGGGCCTACAGCCACGGCTGGCTGCTCTACAACGAGTTGAGCCAGCTGATCCCGATCCCCCAGCACGCCTGGGACCGCACCTCCGCCTCGGGCCCGATCGGCAATTCCGACGAAACGCCCGCCGGGGCTGCCGCCGTCTACACCTTCCTCAACTCCCAGTCCAAGGACCTCGCCGGCTGGGACACCAACCCGCTCTGGCAGGTCGTCGACGGCCCCTACCGGCTCCAGCGGGGAAGCGGTTTCGCCCCGGCAACCGGGTACACCGTGCTGGTCGCCAACCGCAGCTACTCCGGTCCCGCCCGCTTCGCGGTCACCCGGGTCGATGAGGTGCCTTTCACCAGCGATCAGGCTGAGTTCGATGCCCTGCGGGCGGGCGAGCTCGACTACGGCTACCTGCCGGTCGCCGACCTTCCCCAGCGCGGCTACCTGGCGGGCCACGGATTCCGCTTCGATCCCTGGGTCCAGTACGGGATGAGCTTCATTGGGCTCAACTTCACCAATACCAAGGTGGCGCCGATCTTCGACCAGCTCTATGTCCGCCAGGCCTTGCAGCGGCTGATCGACCAGCCCGCTTGGATCCGGGCGATCCTCAAGGGGTACGGGTGGCCCACCTACGGGCCGATCCCGGTCAGGCCCGCCAACCCGTTCTCGGACTCGAAGGCGCTGCACAACCCCTATCCCTACAGCGTGGCGGCGGCGCGCGCCCTGTTGAGTTCGCACGGGTGGACGATCCATCGCAATGGCACCGACACCTGCCAGCATCCCGGCACCGGAGCGCACCAGTGCGGGGCCGGGATCGCCGGCAATGAGCCCCTGCAGTTCTCGCTCCAGTACGTGTCGGGGGAGCCCGAGCAGGCCCAGATGATGGAGTCGCTCCGGTCCAGCGCCGCGGAGGCGGGGATTGACCTGGTCGCGACCCAGGCCTCCATCAACACGGTCTTCGGCGACTACCTGCCCTGCGACCACGCCACCGGCAGCGGCTGTCAGTGGGACATGATCAACTTCAACACTGGGATGAGCACGCTCTTCTATCCCGACTACTACCCGACCGGCGACGAGAACTTCGCCACCGGAGCCGGCTTCAACGGCGGCGGCTACAGCAACCTCACCGCCGACCGCCTGATCGCCGCCACCGAGGACGTCAGCGGCGCCGGTCCCCTCGATGCCTACCAGAACTACCTGGAGCAGCAGCTCCCGGTGCTCTGGCTGCCGGGAGCGGCGGTGCAGTTCTCCGAGATCAGCATCCGTCTCCACGGCGTCACCCCGCAGGACGCCTTCGGCAACATCTACCCCCAGTTCTGGTCGCTGAGCGGCTAGCCGTCGCCCCCCCGGGGGGTCAGCCGGGGCGGACCACCTGACGGGGGCCGAGCTCGGCGGTGGTCTGGCCGGCCCGCCAGACCACGTAGGCGCTCTCGTCACCGGTGGTCACCGCCGCGGGCTCGCCGCGGGCGTCGATCGCGACGATGTTCATGTCGGAGAGCAGCGGCGTACCCAGGCTGGCCAGGTCTTCCAGCGCTGTCCGGCACGCTTCCGCGACGTCCACGCCGGCGCGCATCGCCGCCACCACCATCGCCGCCGTGCTGGCCCGGATCGCGAGCTCGCCATAGCCGGTGCAGGCGGCCGCGCCGTAGCGATCGTCGGCGTAGTTGCCGGCCCCGATAATGGGCGAGTCCCCCAGCCGGCCGGGGTGCTTCCAGGCCCAGCCGCTGGTGCTGACCGCGGAGGCGATGTGCCCATCACGGTCGCGGGCGATCACGTTGACCGTTCCCCCAACGTGCTCGGGGTCGGTCGAGAGGGAGCGGACCAGGGCGGCGAGCAGCTCGCCCTCATCCCGGGAGGGGGTCCGGCCGTCAAGGCCTTCGGCCCAGGCGCGGCGGGCGGGCTCGGTGAGAAGGTCCTCGGGCACCATGCCGATCGAGCGGGCGAACCGGCCCGCGCCCTCGCCCACCAGCAGCACGTGGGGCAGCCGCTCCAGCACCTGGCGGGCGACCGTGATCGGGTGACGGAAACCGACTAGGGCACCGACCGCGCCGACCGCGCGACGGGCGCCGTCCATGATCGAGGCGTCGAGCTCGACCACCCCGTCGTAGTTGGGGTATCCGCCGTACCCCACGGTGTGGTCATCGGGGTCGTCCTCGACCGCGCGGACCGCGGCTTCGACCGCGTCCAGCGCGCGGCCGCCGGTCTCGAGCACGGCCCGAGCCGCGTCCATCCCGATCGCGGCGTTGGCGCTCCCGACCACGATCACTGGTCACCCTCCGCTGGCCCACGGGCGCGGGCCGTTACCGCACCCCTCCCCGATGGTAGCGGCGCGGATCCCCGGTTGACGTCGACGCGATCACCATGTCACGCTGGGCCGCGAGCGGGCGCGAGGAGGCGAGATGGCGGCGAAGGTCGAGATCATCGGCGATCGGCTGCACGTGTCGATCGAGGGGATCGACCGCGTGCTCGCCCTGCGCGTCCACCTCGACCTTGCCCTGAGTCATGTGCGCGGAGTCCGGGCCGACCCCGAGGCCGCGCGAGGATTCTCGGCGGGCATCAAGGGGGCCGGGGCGCGGATCCCCGGGGTGGTGACCGCCGGCTCGTTCTACTCTCCCGGGCAGGGGGGCTGGACCTTCTACGACGTGCACGACCCCGCCCGGGCGATCGTGGTGGAGCTCACCCACGAGCACTACCGGGCCCTGGTCCTGGAGGTCGACGACCCGCCCGGCACGGTGGCCACCCTCATCGCCGCCATGGGTGCGACCGACGGCGGCGGATCCGGTCCGGGCTGACCGGCCCCGGCGGAGGTCGGACACGCAGACGCTGATCGTCACGCTGCGGGTGCGCCCGGGCACGCGCGATGCCTTCCTCGCTGCCATCCATGCCCACGCGATGGCATCGCGGTGGCACGAGCCGGGCTGCCTGCGATTCGATGTCGTGGCCTGCGCCGATGACCCCGACCGGTTCGTCCTCTACGAGTGCTACCGCGATGGCGCCGCCCTCGCGGCTCACCGGCAGTCACCCCATTACCGCCGCTGGCGCCAGGCCGCCGAGGGTGTGCTGGATCCCGCCGGCGGCCAGCTGATCCAGGCGGGCACCGTGCTCGACCCGCCCACCGATCCCACCGATCCCATCGCCCCGGCCCCGCCTGTCGATCCCGGCACGCCGCTGATCATCCGCCGCGCCGCGCTCCACGCCCTAGACCGCGGCGGCGGGGTCCACACCCTGCCCTACCTGGGTCGGTGGAACTCCCTGGCCGCCACCCTCACGACCGGCGAGACCGTCTTCGTGCCCGGCAGCGGGCTGCCGCTCCACCACCACAACGTTCCCGAACAGGTCCTGATCCTGGAGGGTGACGCGGCGGCCGAGCTGGAGGGGCGGTGGACCGCCCTCGGAGTCGGCGATGCGGTCTGGACGCCGGCCGGGGTGGCGCACCGGTTCGTCAACCGCAGCCCGCGCACGCTGAGGATCCACTGGGTCTATGCCGGGGCCCGGGTCACCCGCACCCTCATCGCCGCGGGCCTGACGGTCGACCACCTCTCCCACCGGGACCGGCTCGGGGGACCGGCCGGTGCGCCGCCCGGGGCCGGCGACGACGCCGACCCGATCAAATCCCCTTGACGCCCGGGGTGGTGCCCGCCCGGAAGCGGTTGGGCTCCAGACTCCGGCGCAGGCACTCGCCGAAGGCTCGGGTGATCGCCTCCCAGACGTGGTGGGGGTCGCGTCCGCTGTGCAGATGCACGTGGAGGCTGGCACCGGCCCCCTCGGCGAAGCCGCCGTAGAAGTTCTCCATGTCGCTGGCGGCCATGTCCTCGACCCGCTCCGGCAGACGCTCGGAGAGCCCCGTCAGCGCGAACCGGGTCATGTCCTCGAAGCTGATCGCGACCTCCGCCCGGGCCTCGTCAATGACGCCGACCGAGCTGCCGCCACCCTCGGCCCCCTCACCCAGGTGCTCGCGCAGCAGGCCACGGAAGGCCACCCCCAAGGTGGTCCCGACATCCTCGGCGAGGACGTGGTCGAGCGGGTAGCCCTCGAGCACGGCCGAGACCTGGAGGTTGAAGCCCGCGCGCCAGGCGACCGTCTCCAGCATGTGATTGAGGAACACCCGCGGCGTCTGGATGCCTTGGCGCAAGCTGGGGTCGCGCTCGCCCCGCCGGATCCCCACCACCACGTGGGACTCCTGGGTCCGGCGGGCGACGACCGCGGTGTCGGCGTCGCGCCGGATCCACTCCACCCCGAGGCCGCCCGGGGAGCGCTCCGCCGAGCCCGGTCGGGCCGCCACCGAGCGGGCGTGCGCGGGGAATCCCTCCGACTCCGCCAGGCGGACCACATCCGGGCCGACCGCCGCCAGCCCCGCGGGCGTCAGCTCCACCACCGAGGCGGTGCGCAGGAAGTCGCGCACTCCAAGAGCCGACATGCTGCGGGCGAAGCCCGCGGTGGGCAGGACCGCGTTGGGACCGGCGAGGTAGTTGCAGGCCGACACCGGGGTGCTGGGGCCGATGATGATCTCGCCGGCGTACAGGACGCCCGGGAGCACGTCGTAGGGGCGGGCCAGATCCAGCACCAGGTGCTCGGTGGCGAGCTGATTGATAACCTGGAGCGCCTCCGCCTCGGAGGTAACCAGCAGGGCGCCCCCGCGCTCCTCCAGCACCGTGCGAACCCAGCCGCGCCGCGGCTCCGGCAGCTGCGCGGCCACCCGCTCCGCGGCGGCTCCCACGCGCTCGGCCACGGAGGAGTCCCGCGTCACCAGGAAGCTCACAGAATCGGGGCCGTGTTCAGCTTCGTTGCAGAGGTCGAGGGCGACCACCTCCGGGTCCACCGAGTCGTCGGCATACACGATCGCCTCGCTCGGGCCGGACTGCAGGCCGATGTCGACCACCCCCGCGAGCAGCTGCTTGGTGCAGGCGACGTAGGCGCTGCCGGGGCCGAGCAGCTTGGCGACCGGCTCCACGCTCTCGGTGCCGAGCGCCAGGGCCGCGATCGCGGGGGCTCCCCCCATCCGGTAGACGGTGTCGATCCCGAGGCGATGGGCCAGGTAGAGGGTGGCAGGATCGAGCCGCCCGGAGGCGTCGGGGGGGCTGGCCACCGCGATCCGCTTCACCCCGGCGACCCGCGCCGGGACCCCGAGCATGACCAGAACCGAGCCGAAGGACCCTTTGCCGCGGGGGATGTAGCAGCCGACGGACTCGATCGGCACGGTCTGCTCCCCGGCGCGCATCCCGTCCGGGAAGGCCTCCAACCAGAGCCGCGGCGGCAGCTGCCGGCGGTGGAAGCGCTCGACTCTCTCGATCGCGTGGTCGAAGGACAGGCGCAGCTCGGGTGCCAAGTGGGCGGCGGCTCCGGCCAGCTCCTCCGCCCCCACCCGCAGGCCGAGGGTGGTGAGGTCGGCCCCGTCGAACTCGCGCTCGAACCCGAGCACCGCCACGTCGCCCTGCTCCGCGACGGCGTCGACGACGCGACGGCAGGTGGCCCGGATCTCGTCGGGGATCTCGGCGCTCCGCCGGGCCAGACGGCGGCGGTCGGAGGGCGACAGGTCGGACCAGCGCGTGATCTTCAGGGGTGTGGCTCCGTGGGGCGCCCGACAGACCTCGACGACGCACGGCCATGGTAGGGAGGTGGCGCCGGCTCCCGTGGGTAGCGCCTCGCGGAGCACTCCCGCCCGGGCTCGCCGCACCCCGGCTGTCCGCTCGGCCAACCCGGCGGCGGGGGGGCCTATGGGGGTCGAACCGAGCCACCCCGGACGCGATCCCGAGGGGCGCGCGAGCGACGCCACGTCGGGGTCGGGCCTCCCGCGGCTGAGACCGCCTCCACCGGCGCGCGAGCGGTCTCGCGACCGCATCCCCCGGGGCCGGCTCCCCCCCTATGCCAGGGTGTCGCCCAGCGCGGCCTCGGCCGCCGCCACCGCCGACCCGTCGTGGACCAGAGCCTCCACCGCCCGCAGCTGCGGGGCGACGAAGCGATCCGGGCCCACCCCGCCGCCGGCGCGACGCACCCGCTCGGCCACCTGCCCGGTGGCCTGGGCCGGCCGCAGCGGCTGGCGCAGCTCCAGCCCGCGCGCCGAGGCGAGCAGCTCGACCGCGAGGATTCGCTCCAGATTGGTCACCACCCGACGCAGCTTGCGGGCGGCCGCCCAGCCCATCGAGACATGGTCCTCCTGCATGCCCGAGGTGGGCACCGAGTCCACGCTCGCCGGCTGGGCCAGGCGGCGGTTCTCCGCCACCAGCGCGGCTGCGGTGTACTGGGCCAGCATCAAGCCGGAATTGACTCCGGCGTCGGGGGCCAGGAAGGGCGGCAGGCCGTGGGAGCGGGCGGGGTCGAGCAGGCGGTCGATTCGTCGCTCCGCGATCGCCCCCGCCTCGGCCAGCGCGATCGCAAGGAAGTCGCAGGCGAACGCCAGCGGCTCGCCGTGGAAGTTGCCCGTGGACTCCACTCGTCCGTCGGGCAGAACCACGGGGTTGTCCACCGCCGCCGCCAGCTCGCGCTCGGCCACCTGCTGAGCGAAGGCGAGGGTGTCGCGGGCCGCTCCCAGCACCTGCGGCGTGCAGCGGAGCGAGTACGAGTCCTGGACGGCGTGGTCGCTGGCGCGATGGGCCGCGACGATCGGCGAGCCGCGGAGGAGGCGGCGCAGATTGGACGCGCTGTCCGCCTGGCCGGGATGGGGGCGGATCCGCTGGAGGTCGTCGGCGAAGGGGCGGTCGGTGCCCAGCAGCGCCTCCACGCTGCAGGCGGCGCTGACGTCGGCGGTGCGCAGCAGCCGCTCGGCATCGAGGGTCGCCAGCACCAGCATCCCCAGCATCCCGTCGGTGCCGTTGATCAGGGCGAGCCCCTCTTTGACCGCCAGCCTCAGGGGCGCGATCCCGGCGGCCTCGAGCGCGGCGGCGGCGGGAGCGGGAGCGCCGGCCGGATCCAGCACCTCGCCCTCGCCCATCAGCGCCAGGGCGATGTGGGCGAGCGGCGCGAGGTCGCCACTCGCTCCCAGCGAGCCGTGCTCGGGCACGAACGGAGTCACGCCCTGGTTGAGCGCCTGGCAGAGCGTCTCCACCAGCTCGGGCCGCACCCCCGACAGTCCCATCGCCAGCGTCCGCGCCCGCAGGAGCATGGTCGCGCGCACCACCTCGCGGGCGACCGGCCGTCCCAGCCCGGCGGCGTGGGAGCGGATCAGCGCGTGCTGGAGGTCGACCTGGCGCGCGCCCTCGACCCGGGTCGAGGCGAGCGCGCCGAATCCGGTGGAGATCCCGTAGACGGGCTCCGATGACCGTCCGGCGGCCTCCACCGCCCGGCGTCCGCGCAAGAGCAGCCTGTGGGCCGCCGGCGCGAGCTCGACCCGGGCATCCAGGCGGGCCACGCGCTGGACCTCGTCCGGGGTCAGCGGGCCGCCGGCGAGGATCACCGAGCGCAGCTCAGACATGGGACTCTCCATCATGCGGGCATCCCGGTGCGGGCATCCCGCCGGTCACGCCGGTCGGGGGGTGTTGGATGGAGCCTGGCCGCCCAGCCGCGCCGTGATGCGGCCGGCGGCGGCCGCCACCACCGGACCGGCGGTGGCCCACGCGGGTTCGTCGGCGAGCAGGAAGCTGACCCCGATCGCGGCACAGCACACCCCGGCGGCGTCGAACACCGGGGCCGCCACCGAGCCCACCCCGACCGCGGTCGCACCCCGGTCGGAGGCGGTCCCCACGGTGCGGACGCGCTCCAGCTCCTGGTCCAGCTGGCGGCGGCGACGGCCGTGCAGCCCCAGCCGCTCGACCGCGTCGGGCAGGTGAGCGAGCTGGACGCGGCCCATGGCGGTGCCACCGGCGGCGAGCCGCGCCCCCAGCGAGGAGGCGAGGTGCGGCCCCGTCCGGCGAGGGTCCTCCTTGGCCACGGTGACGGTGTCGACACCGTTGAGGACGGTGACGTGGGCGGTGACCCCGAGCGCGTCCCGCAGCCCCGCCAGCTCCGAGCGGGCAGCCTGAACGACATCGGTTCGCGCGAGATAGGCGACACCGACCTCGAAGGCGCGCAGCCCGACGACGTAGCCGCCGCGGGCGTCCCCCTCGACGAAACCAGCGGCCGCCAGCGCCCGGAGCAGGCTGTGGGCGCTGCTCTTCGGCAGCGACAGCTCGCGCGCGAGCTGTCCCAGGCGCAGCGGATCTTGGTGCCCGGCGATCGTCGCCAGCATCTCCAGCGCCCGCCGAACCGAGTGGTTGCCCTCACCTGGGGGCGCGAACTCCCCCTCCACCGACTCCCCGCCCGAGTCGTGCGCCTCGGCCGGCACCGCCGGCCGGGACGCCGTCGGGTCGGGCGGGGGGCGGTTCGTCAGGCGCCCCGGCGCAGCCACTCGTCCAGGTGCGGCGCCTCGGCCCCGATGGTGGTGTCGTCGCCGTGGCCGGTCCGCACCGAGGTGACGGGAGGGAGGGTGAGGAGTCGGGTGGTGATCGAGTGGATGATCGTCGGGAAGTCGGAGTGAGAGCGCCCGGTGGCGCCCGGCCCGCCCTGGAACAGCGTGTCGCCGCTGAACACCACAGCTCCCTGCGGCCAGTGCAGGCAGACGGATCCCGGGGTGTGACCCGGGGTGTGGAGCACGGTGAGCCGGGTGCCGCCGACCTCCAGGGCGTCGCCGTCGGCCAGCCAGCGGTCGGGCGGAGCGTCGGGATGAACCTCATCCCAGAGCATCCGATCGGCCGGGTGGAGCGCCACCGGCGCGCCCACCCGGTGTGACAGCAGCCGCGCCGCGTTGACGTGGTCGTTGTGGCCGTGGGTGCAGACGATGGCGACCACGCGCCGGCCCCCCACCGCCTCCAGGATCGGCTCGATGCGGTGGGGGGCGTCGATCACCAGTACCGAGTGCGCGTCCCCGATCACCCAGACATTGTTCTCGACGGCAATGACGTCGCCATCGAGCGTGAATGTGCCGCTGGTGCGGGCCCGCACCACGGTCGTGTTCACGCGCGGCTCACAGGACCACCACCGACCGGAGCACCTCGCCGCGCTCCATCTTGGCGAAGGCGGT
>Ga0307372_10002968_pt1 | contig 27572 bp, 24 predicted proteins | sample OX1MG_FD_202533 | JGI IMG/M metagenome (GOLD analysis project Ga0307372, IMG submission 202533) | Soil microbial communities from Risofladan, Vaasa, Finland - OX-1 | ecosystem: Environmental > Terrestrial > Soil > Coastal area > Acid sulfate soil | place: Finland: Risofladan, Vaasa | collected... | reverse complement strand
CGTCCCACCCCCGGCCCCCCGGTCTGCTTCAATTCAACCGCCATGACGCCCCGAGCCCCCCGGATTTCTGTCGCCTCGCCCACGGGCCAGCAGTGGCGTATCGGGCACGGAGAGCAGGAGGTGGTGATCTGCGAAGTGGGGGCCACCCTGCGGAGCTACACGCTGCGGACCAACCCGGTGATCGACGGATTCGGACCCGACCAGTGGTCCCAATCCGGGCGCGGACAGGTGCTGGCCCCCTGGCCCAACCGCCTGGCCGACGGCCGCTACGAGTTCAACGGGGTCAGGGCCCAGGCGGCGCTCAACGAGCCCGAGCGGCGCAACGCCATTCACGGCCTGGTGCGCTGGCTCCCCTGGACGTTGCAGACGAGGCACCAGAACCAGCTCTCCCTGCGCCTGCAGCTCCACCCTTCTCCGGGCTACCCGTTCTCCCTCCTGCTGGAGCTGGCCTACCACGTCGGCCGCGACGGCCTCAGCGTCACCACCACGGCCCGCTCCTTGGAGGATGGGCCGGTGCCCCTCGGCCTCGGGTTCCACCCTTACCTGACCGCCGGGACCGAGACGGTCGACGGCGCCATACTCCACCTCCCGGCGCACGACACCCTCGACCTCGACGACCGGGGCCTGCCGACCGGGGCGCTCTCTCCGGTGGCCGGCACCGAGCGGGACTTCACCACCGCCCGCTTCATCGGTCCCGGCGTGCTCGATACGGCGTTCACCACCCTCGACCGGGACGCCGACGGCCGGGCCTGGGCCAGCCTCGATGCCCCCGGTGGTGACGCCGGAGCCTCCGTGTGGACCGATCCCGGCTTCCCCTACCTCATGATCTACAGCGGCGACACCCTGGGCGAGTTGTCCCGCCGCCGCCGCGCCGTGGCCATTGAGCCGATGACGTGCCCGCCCAATGCCCTGCGCACCGGCAAGGACCTGATCACCCTGCTGCCGGGGCAGGAGTGGTCAGCCAGGTGGGGCATCGTCCCCCGCCAGGCGAGCGGTGGATGAGTGCCCCGCCGATGAGCTCCGGCGATGGGTGAGGGCGCCCTGAGTGGGCATGTGGCATTGGTGACTGGTTCGTCGAGCGGGATCGGGGCCGCCACCGCCCGGGCCTTCGCCTCCGCCGGGGCCGGGGTGGTCGTCAACTCGGCGCAGTCCGTGGCCGAGGGCGAGTCCGTGGCGGCGTCCCTCCCCGACGCCTGCTACGTGCAGGGGGACATCACCGACCCCCGAACCGCCCAGCGCCTGGTGGATGCCGCCCTGGAGCGGTGGGGCCGCCTCGACACCCTGGTGAACAATGCGGGGACCACCGCCGTGATCCCACACCACGACCTGTTGGCGGCATCCGTCGGCGTGTGGCGGCGCATCTTCGAGGTCAACGTCTTCGGCACGTGGGCCATGACCGTGGCCGCCATGCCCGCGCTCCGACAGGCATCCGGGTCGGTGGTCAACGTGGCCTCGGTAGCCGGCGTGCGGCCGACTGGCTCATCCATTCCCTACGCGGCCAGCAAGGCGGCGCTGGGGCACATGACGGTCCTCCTGGCCAAGGTGGTGGGACCCGAGGTGCGGGTCAACGCCGTGGCACCCGGCCTCATCGACACGCCATGGACGGCGGATTGGGACGTCGTGCGCGGTTTCGTTGAGCAGGTCGCACCGCTCAAGCGCTCCGGCCGGGCCGCTGAGGTGGCTGAGGTGATCCTCGCCCTGGCCCGCTCTTCCTACGTGACCGGTCAGGTGGTCGGCGTCGACGGCGGGCTCTCCATCGCGACTTGAGAGGCTGCCACCTGAGGCGTGACCGTGGCAGAGTGCACGGGTGCGCTTTTTGGTCCTGGGAGCCGGCGCCATCGGTGGGGCGGTCGGGGCCCGGCTCTTCCAGCGAGGTGCCGACGTCACGCTGGTGGCCCGGGGCGGTCACGCTGAGGCCCTGCGGTCCGGTTTCCTGCTTGAGGCGCCGGAGGAGTCCGTGACCCTGCCCATCCCGGTGGTCAACGACCCGGCCCAGCTGACCTGGAGCGACGACACCGTCGTCCTGCTCGCCGTCAAGGGCCAGGATACGGACCACGCGCTGGCCCAGCTCAGCGTGGCCCCGTCGCATGTTCCGGTCGTGTGCATGCAGAACGGTGTGGAGAGCGAACGGCGGGTGCTCCGCCACTTCCCCCACACCTACGCCATGTGCGTCATGTGTCCGGCCACCCACCTGCGGCCGGGCGTGATTCAGGTGCACTCGGCCCCGGTGACCGGGCTGCTGGACCTCGGATGCTTTCCCAGCGGTATTGACGACACGGTCCGGGCCATCGCCGACGCCCTCGACGCCACGACGTTCCAGTCAGTGGCCCGGCCCGACATCATGCGCTGGAAGTACCGCAAGCTGCTCATGAACCTGGCCAACGCCGTCGAAGCACTGTGCGGTCCCGACGGTCGGTTCAGTGCACTGGCCAAGGAGGCGCAGCGTGAGGGCAAGAAAGCGTTGGCGGCCGCCGGCATCGACGTGGCCAGCGCCGAGGAGGACCGGGAGCGCCGGGGCGATCACATCGTGGTGCGCAGCACCTCGTCGGGGGAGTGGGGTGGGGGTTCGAGCTGGCAGAGCCTGGCCCGGGGGACGGGCTCCATTGAGGCCGAGTTCCTCAACGGGGAGATTGTGCTCCTCGGTGCCCTCCACGGGGTGGCCACCCCGGTCAACGCCCTCCTTCAGCACCTGGCCACCCAGGCCGCCGTCCAGGGTGTCCCTCCGGGTGCCTGGGGCGTTGACGAGCTGACGCAATTGGCCGGGGTCCCGGGTGACGGGTGAGCGGGCCGCGGCCTTCGCCGACGAGTTGGCCGCCGTCAACGGCGAGGCCGTCGACTTCGTGCGCTCGTGCTCTGAGGAGCAGTGGCGGACCATGGTGCCGGGCGAGGATTGGACCGTCGGGGTGGTGCTCCATCACATTGCCGAGGGCCATGCCAATGGACTGCGGTGGCTGCGGGCGATGTCCCGGGGCGATGCCGTCACCGAGAGCGCGGAGGACATTGACAGGTGGAACGACGCGCACGCCCGCCGCAGCGCCGGGATGGGCCGGGCTGAGACGTTGGCTCTTCTGCTGGAGAACGGTGCCCGTACGGAGGCCGCACTCCGGCGTCTCACCGACGAGGAGCTCGACCGGACGGCACCGTTCGGGCCGGCCGGTGGGGGTTCCCTGCCGGCCGGGGCCATGGCGGAAGTGGTAGCCCGCCATGCCCGTGAGCACCTGGCTCACGCGCGCAGGGCCGCCGCTTCAACGTAGTCGCGGCCCACACAGGCGCCCCACGCGCCGTTGCGATCGACGGTGATGCGGAAGACAGTGCCGGGCGGCGGTCCGTCCGCAAGGACGGTCATGTTCAGTCGGCGTGCAGCGCCGAGCGCACTTCTTCGGACGGATCGAAATCGGGGGCACCCGGGGTGTCGATTCTCACATGGTGCACAACACCGGTGAACGGTGCCGGTGGGGAGTAGCGCGGCGACACGGGGAACCCGCTGTCATAGCCGAGCCGCAGCCCAGCCCCGCCATGCTGCAGTGCGAGGGGCAGCATCCCCTCCACCGGGATCTCGTCGACGGCGTCGCCGTCAAGCAGGAGGACCATCCGCCCCGGGCCGCCGTCATCGCCGAAGGCGTAGGAGACCTCCACCTCATGAGCGCCTCGGGACAGCACGGTGGACCCGTCGAGTTGGAGGGCATCACCGGCACGGGAGAAGGTGAAATTCACGCGGCCGTCGAGCACGTAAAGGGCGTAGCCCCCGAACCAGTCACCCATGGCGCAGATCACGCCATGGGTGTCGTCACCCACCGCGTCGATCGCGGCCGTCATGCGGAAGCCGCCCCATAAGAGAGGGACCGATTCATCGTGGACAGGCCCGCCTCCGGGGTGGTACGTGCGCGACTGACCCGAGGGCCACGTCGGCGGGATGAGAGCGGAGAAGCGGTCCATCAGGCCATCGGAGATCGGCAGCACCTGGTTGCGTCCTGCCTCGGCCGACCACAACTCGGTCAGTTGTCGCAGACGTGCCGGTTCATCCTCGGCGCGGTCGACGGCTTCGGAGAAGTCCTCCGCCAAGTTGAAGAGCTCCCAGCGGTCATCGTCGAAACTGCGGCTCCCGGTGGCCAGCTCCTCTTCGTCCAGCACACCCGTGCTGATGTGGTCGGTGGTCGCCTTCCACCCGTCGTGGTAGATCGATCGCGAGCCCATCATTTCGAAGTATTGCGTCCGGTGACATTCCCCGGCCTCCGGGTCCAAGAAGGTCGCAAGCAGGCTGGTGCCGTCGACCAACTGCTGGGGCACGCCGTCGACCTGGTCCGGGATGTCGAGACCCACCGCCTCCATCACCGTTGGCATCAGGTCGATGGCGTGGGCGAACTGAGACCTCACCGTGCCCGGGCTGGCTATGCGAGCCGGCCAGTGGACGATGAGCGGGGTGCGTGTCCCGCCGAGCCAGGTGTAGCGCTTCCACAGTTTGTGGGGAGTGTTCCCGGCCCAGGCCCACGCCCATGAATAATGGTTGTAGGTGGTGAACCCACCCCAGTCATCGATCTTGGCCAGGTTGTCCTCTACGGACTCCCGCATGTGTGCCGTGAAGCGGTGCTCGTTGACGCTGCCGTCCTTGCCCCCTTCCGCGCTGGCGCCGTTGTCCGAGAAGACCATGATGAGGGTGTTCTCCAGCAGGCCCATGTTCCGGAGCGACGACAGGAAGCGGCCGATCTGCGCGTCGGTGTGGGTCAGGAAGCCGGCAAATACTTCCTGCTGGCGGGCGTGCATGCGGCGCTCGTCGGGGCTCAGTTCCGCCCATCCTTGAACCCAAGCAGGTCGCTCGGTGAGGATGGTTCCCTCGGGCACGATCCCTGCCTCCAGCTGGCGCGCGAAGACCCCCTGGCGCCAGGTGTCCCATCCCTGGTCGAACGCACCCCTGTACGGCTCCACCCATGCGGGGGCGACATGGTGGGGTGAGTGCATGGCACCCAGCGCGAAGTACAGGAAGAAGGGTTTCCCCGGCGCGCACTGCTGTTGGTCCTGCACCATGGCGATGGCCTGATCAGCCAGGTCCTCGCTCAGGTGGTAGCCGTCCTCGGGACGGCGCGGCGCCTCTCTGTAGTGGTTGTCGCACACCAGGTTGGGCGCCCAGTGGTTGGTGTCGCCCTGCAGGAATCCGTAGTGACGCTCGAATCCCACGCCGAGGGGCCAGGTGCTGAAGGGTCCGGCCGCAGAGCGCTCCCAGCGTGGCGTCAGGTGCCATTTGCCGACCGCCAGCGTCGAGTACCCGGCGTCACGCAGGAGCCTGGGCAGCGCAGCAGCAGACTTGGGCAGGCGGGCGGTGTAGCCCGGGTACGCCATGGGTATGTCGGCCAGGAAACCCATGCCGACCGCGTGGTGGTTGCGGCCGGTGAAGAAGGCGGCCCGGGTGGGCGAGCACAACGAGGTGACATGGAACCGGTTGAAGGGGGCACCGTTGGCGGCCAGTGAATCCAGGTGGGGTGTCGCAATGTCAGATCCGAACGAGCCCAGGTGGCCGAACCCCGTGTCGTCGAGGACAATGGCCACGACATGGGGGGCTCCCTGGGGAGGCTTGGGGTCATGAGGGAATCGGGGCGTGGACTCGGCTGCGGTGAAGCCGATCTGTGGGGGCGGCTCGGGAGAGTTCACCGGGGCGGCCGGAGCGTGGTGCGAGTGTCCATGCACCGAGGGTAGACGCCAACTGCTCGTTCCGGCGCCCAGGAGTACTATTCCTCGCCATGCAGGTCCCCCTGCCCGGACCGCCGCACCATGTCCCGATTGGACTGGCGCCCTTCATCGGGTATGTCGCCACGCGTGAAGCTGAGCCCCTGCGGGATCTCCCCCCGGTCGATCCCTCGTGGTGGGAGGAAGACGAGTACGGGGAAGAGTGGCATACCGGACACCCGCGCGCCGTCAAGGTGACGGCGGTGGTCGTGTCGGCATCACTCATCCTGGCCGGGCTGGGATCCATTCTTGAGGTGGTCCTCACGGCCCGTTGAGAATTCTGCCGTGCGCCTCCGTCTCCCCCCCAAGAGCCACACCGCTCCGCCGATCACCGCCAGAGCACCCGAAGCGATGCCAATGAGGGCACCCGGGGAGAGTCCCCGACTCCCTTCCGTTCCCCGGGGCTGTGCCTCTGCGCTTCTCCGGGCAGTCGTGGTCGACGGGGCGGCACCGGTGGACGGGGTGCCCGCCGCCGAAGTGGTCCCCATCGCAGCGAAGGCCACCACCCGGTCGGCGGAAGGGGCGAGGAGCAGCCCGTCGGCCACGCTCGGCGTCGGGAAGTGGTTGGCCGGGACTCCTATTGGGGCCCGCTGCTGCACGCGGCCGGTGCGGGCATTGAGGCCGTAGAGCACGCCGTTCTGGCCGATCGTCCAGATCATCCCTCCGCAGGCGATCGGTGGTCCGCCTCCGACCCCGGCACTCCAAAGGAGGTGGAGCGCGGCCGGAGTGGTGCTGACCCCGACGGCGATGGTGCCGCTCAAGCACGGCAGGTAGACGGTCGCACCCACCACGGCGGTACCGCCGTCGATATCCTGGCTGCACCCCCAGACCAGGCTGGCCGCCTCCCTGCCGATGCCGCCCAGATCGGAGCCGTTGAGAAGATAGACAACCCGGGACTTGCCGGCCACGACCACCTTGCCGCCGGAGAGCAGCGCCGGTGCCGTGGACAGGTCGAGGTCGTGGGCATTGTTCTCGGGCCAGGAGGTGGGTGCGAAGTACGCCAGGAGCTTGAGGGACGGCGAAAGCTCGAGCACCGAGTCGCTGTGGTCGTACCCCTGGCCGGCCGAGGAGGCCGAACCGTTCCCGACACTGACCCAGACATGTCCACCGGCGTCGACCGTCGGTGCCGCTCCACCCATCCATACCGCCCCCTGACTCTGACCACTCGCGGCGTCGATGGTGAAGATCGTCGGTGTCCCTCCCTGCTCACTGACGGCGACGACTCTCCCGCGATACGAGGCACAATCCCCATAGTTCCCTGCCAAGCCGAAGACGACCTGGCCTGACTCGAGCGTCAGACCGGACCGCTGCAGGATTGCCGCCGGGTCGGCACCGGGCGGATCCACGACCTGTGTCAGTTCGGTCCGCCCGGAAGCGGCATTGAGCCCGACCAGCACGTGGGCCGGGCTGCCACGGCGGAGAATGTCGGCCACCACGAAGATCTCTGACCGTGATTGGTCGATGACCGGCGTACCGGTGATCCCGACCGTTGGGGCGATGTTGCCACACGGAAGCGAGCCGGCCGGGACCGGTGCTCCAAGGTGCGAAGACCAGACGACGGCACCGGTGATCGACGAGAGGGCGTACACCGTGTCGTTCTCGGTGGCCACGTAGACCAGTCCCGACGAGATGAGGGGCTCCCCGTAGATCTCACCATCTAGTCGACCGGAGGTCCAGGCTCGAGCCGAGGTGTCGACCGATGACACCGACTCTGCCGCCCCGCTTCCGGCCAGACTGCCGTGATACACGGTCCACGCATTGACATCAGCGGTGACGGGTGACGGAGGCGACGCCTGGGCGGATCCGAGCCCGACGGAGCAGATGGTCAAAATGGACAGCCAGCCGATGCGGCATGCGAACCGGCGCCGGCTGCTCATCATCGGGATCTCAGAGGGGAACGGGGTGGCTGCTCCCCGCTCCTTCCCTCATAGCGTCGATCGTACCGGTGCCCGTGCCCCGATTTCCTCACGTTCGGGGGAGCGGGAGGAACCCGCCCCGTGTCCCAGAGATCCTGCAGGCTCAATCGATCATCGGAAGGAGGCCGGGATTCACGATCGGTCGATCGCGTACGATGCAGGTGCGCATTCGACGAGATGGACGAGGTCCTCTTCCCTCAGCAGGCCGGTCTGCGATCCGACATTCTGGACGACGCTCATGGCATTGACGGGTGCCCATGCCAGTGCCACTTCGAGAGGGTGTCCCTTTGCCAGTGCGCCCACCAGCGTGGAGGCAAATGCGTCACCAGCTCCCGTCCTCTCCATGGGTGGGGAGGGGTCAGGATAGGCGGGTACGGAGAATTGGCGGACACCGTCCGAAGCGAATGCGCCTGCTGGTCCATCCGTGACGACGACCGTCCTTGGCCCCAGCCGGTGCAGGCGATTGAGCAGATCCGGCACATCGCCGTGATCACCGCCATCGAGCTCTGCAGCCTCTTCGCGATTGCATATCAAGACCTGAGCCCGGCGGTAGAGCATGCCGAGGACCTCGGGACCTTGGGCGATTTGAAACGTCCCTGGCTGGAAGGCGAAATTGACGGCCGGTTCCGAGCTGAGCCACTCCGCCAATTGACCGTAATACTCGACTGCGTCGGAACCGACGGAACTGAGATATATCCATCGGGGCACCTCTTTGGGGCGAAGATGCGCCCAGTGGTAGTCGTAGATCTCGTGGCGGACCAGGATCGTCCGGTCCTCTCCGGCCCAGAGCACGAATTTTCGGTTGCTCGCCGTGCCGGGGTCGAACCTCATGAAGCGCGTGTCGATGCCCTCCCGGTGAAGAGCTGCCTGCATGTCACGGCCGATCTGATCGCTCCCGACGTGGGCGACAAGGGCTGTGGACAACCCGAGGCGGGCGAATCCGACTGCGGCGTTGGCTGCATTCCCGCCCGCCTCCACGGTCCGGGCACAGTCGAAGGGAACCTTCTCACCGAACGGGAATTGCAGCCAGCGGCCACGCTCGTCGTGGCGCACGTCGAAGCACCCCTTAATGAGCCGTATGAAGACATCGGTGGCGGCATCCCCCACGCTCATGACATCTATCGGCCGCACACAGCCATCACACTCCAGATCCCCGGGACCCGGTAGGGCATTAGGTCCCGTCACCGGGTGGGGAGAAGGCGAACCACAGGTTGACCGCCCGTCCGGTCGGCCTGGTGTGGAGGCGTCGGGGAAAATGGCAACCCGGGTGACACGGGCGAGGCAAGGTGCCTGGAGCCGGTGGTTCAGGCCGGGCCCCCTTGGTCAGGGGATGGCGGCCTCGCCATCGGGTACATCGGGGATGGCCTCGTAACCCGCGCTCCTGAGTATCCGGCGCAGGACGACCACCTGACCGACGTCGACGTCCTTGTGCCGGGGTGGCTCAAATGTCTCGGTCTCGGTTCCGAGGGTCACGAGGAAGTTGCCGTGATGGGTCTCTTGGACCGTGGCCACCGCATTGAGGAGAGAGAGAACGTCACGCCACTCAATGTTGTGGCTCACGGGATGCCTGAAAATATGGGCCAGCGTGTCGCGATGATGACTGTTGAGGTGTGCCTGCGCAGGTGTCTGTGTCACCGGGGCTCCTATCGTCTCCACTTCGGTCCAGCGTACCTAGGGGAGCCCTCAGCTGCAGGATCACATCATGATCCCGAATGAGAGGTTCCCTATCCGACACTGGCAAAGGTACCCAATTCGCCAGCCTGGGTGTCAGCAGGAGGGAGGGACCGGACCTTTGGCCCTAGTCCCTCTGCCGCCCCTGCCGTAAGACTGGGGGAGAAGGAACATCCGCGAGGTGAGGAGCCGGAGTCATGAATGAGGGGCAGATCAGGACACCCGAGGCATTCGCCACGACTTCTTTCGAAGGGGCAGCCGATGCCGTTGAGGAGCGGGAGCGGTTGAGTGCGGAATTCGTGGGGGAGTTGGAGCAGGACCCGTCACATAATCCGTTCATCTCGCTCGATGAGCTCGAATTAGAGGAGATCGGGGCCAAGTTCGGCGACCCCGAGGGAATGGTCATGCTCGATGGTGGGATGGACGATCCCGACGGATTGGATGTTCCGGCCAGGCGAACGCACTCTGGACACCCCGAAGAGGAGGGATGGGATCTGGCTGCACCTCTGGCAGCGAGGGATGGGGATGAGCCCGTTTAGCGTCAGGAATTGCCTTTATCGCGCCACCGGCCGAGCCGTCCTGAGGATTCAGTGAGTTCCTGGCGGGCGCGTGGATCCACCACATGATTGAGGAGCACCGTCGAAGCATCGGACTTGTCATGCCATGACCGCAGCGCTATGACGGCATAGCTGCCCGCAGCATGAAGTGCGCCCGAACGCTCAAGGGCAAGTACGCCGTCACTCACCACCTCAGACCAGACCCGGAGACCCCGGAGGTAGGTCATCCGCCATGCCGCTTCCGTCGGGATCTGTCCTATGCCGAATTGCAAGGTCGTCCCATGGCTGGCGAAGTGAGCGATCCGCTCGCCGATCTGGAGCTCCGTCTCATCGGGTATGGCCGCCGGCAGTGTTGCCAATAGCTCGTCGACTTCGATCGCGAAGTCGATACAATCGAGCGGAAGCTCACCGTCGCCGATCGTGTAGGGCATGTGGGAATTCAGTTGGGCGACCACAACCCCTTCGCGCGCCCAGCCTGTTCGATGGCGGCCGGTAGGACGTTGACCTCAATACCGAGGGAAACCCTTCCGTTGGACGGAACAGATGTGTGGATGAGCACCAGATCTACCGGGCATGCCGTCGCGAAGAGTCGAGGAACGAGGGACAGGCGCATCGGGATGTACTCCAGCATCGGATCATGGCGCATGACGGTGCCCACAAAAGGCGTTTCACTGATGAGACCCGGATGGTCGGACCAGTTGTGCTGGGAGTTGATGGCGAAGATCCGGCCCCGCTCGAGCGCGGCAGTCAGCGCACGCATCAGGACACCAGGTGTGGCCGAGTTGCCCGAGACGACAATCCGGGGTTCTGACCCGCCGAGAGAGGTGAGTCGCGCCACGATCTCTTCAAAGGTGAGAACCTGCATTCCCCGAGTCCCCCAGGGACGGGGCCACGCCGAATTCCCGCCCGGCCCGAGCGGCCGGTTGAGCATCTGCTCGCCTGAGGCACCCGCCAGTTCCCGCATCGGTGGGCGCACGGGGGACTCCATTCCCTGAAGGGTGAGCCGAGACGCTGACGACCGGAAATTCACCGAAACCGGAAGAATGGCCCGCTCCCGTGGGGCACCCACGCTTACAGTTGTCAGGCATGACGTGTCAGAGCCGAGTTCCATGACGGAACCCGCAGGCGATGCGGCCTGGGTCAATTCGCTCACAGAGGAACTCGGAGGCTCGGACTGGCGCAATGAGGCGCAGGCCTTCGCACGCCGCTGCCCGAGTGGTTACAGAGTTCACACGTCACCATCGGAGGCCGCTCGAGACCTTCAGCTCATGGGGAGCCTGGTCACTTCGTCTGGCCCAAGCGCCGGTGGTTCGTCCCGGGCCGATCCGACCGGAGGAGGAGCATCACGGCGATTTGAGAGCAGTGATCGATTCTTGGCCCTGAAGGCCATCGGCGACGTATCCGGAACGTTTCGGTTACGCCGCTACAGCCTCATGCGCGAGGAATTGAGCAGCTTCTTCCCACTCATGGAGAGTTTCGGATTGGCGGTGACCGAGGTGTTCCCGTACCGGTTTGCACCCGGTGCCCAGGGGGAACCCGAAGCACATCTTGAGGATTTCGTGCTCCGCCTCACCATCTCACGGGGCGGCCGTCCAGACTTCGATCCTATGGCCGATGGGCCCCGGTTGGTGGATGCCCTGGAGGCAATTGGCCACGGTGAATTTGACGTCGCCTCTCTCAATCGGCTCGTGACCTGCTCCGACCTCAATTGGCGCCAGGTGGTGGTCCTGCGCACCTACGGTCGCTTCCTTCACCAGATCGGGGGTTCACTGAGCGATGAGGACATGGAGGAAGCCCTGGTGGCCTATCCAACCATTTCCCAGAGTCTCGTCGAGTACTTCGAGGCACGCTTCGACCCGGAACCACCTGGCGGTGGGGTTCCCGCGGCCACGGCCAGGGAACGGGTCATCGACGGGCTCTCCGGCGTGCCCGGGTTGGAACAGGATGGAGCATTCCGCAGATACCTCGCCATGATGGACGCAACGGTGCGAACCAACTTCTTCCGGCGGGACAGTGACGGGAAGCCAAGCCCTAACCTGGCTCTCAAGGTTTCCCGGGAGCCGGAGCCTTCGGCGGCGCGCTTTTGGGTCGAGACGTTCGTCTTCGGCCCTCTGGTCGAAGGGATCCATCTCCGAGCGGGACCAGTGGCCCGTGGGGGTATCCGATGGAGCACTCGCGCACGGGATTTTCGGACCGAAATCTTCGATCTGGCACTGGCACAAGTGCGGAAGAACGCCCTCATTGTTCCTACGGGTGCCAAGGGGGGATTCGTCTGCCGCAACTGGGTGGGTGCCGCGCCCACGACTCTTGAGATTGAGGAGTCCTACCGCGGGTTCATCAACGCCCTCCTCGACATCACAGACAATGTGATTGGAGAGCGTGCTGTCGTCCCCGATGGGGTGGTCACCTTCGATGGCGAGGATCCCTACCTGGTTGTGGCGGCCGACAGCGGGACAGGTCGGTTCTCGGACACGGCCAATGCGATCAGCATCCAGCACGGCTTCTGGCTCAATGATGCGTTCGCGTCGGGCGGCTCTCACGGTTTCGACCACAAGGCTATGGGCATCACTTCGCGGGGAGCTTGGCGGTCCGTCCAGAACCATTTCCGTCAATTGGGCGTGGATGTGCAGAGCGAATCGGTGCGAGTCATCGGAATCGGGGACATGTCGGGTGACGTATTTGGCAACGGGATGCTCCTCAGCAAGAGCATCCTGCTGTTGGCTGCCTTCGATCATCGGCACATATTCCTAGATCCTCATCCCGATCCGATTGTGTCGTTTGCCGAGCGAGCACGCCTGAAGGCTCTCCCCGTGTCGAGTTGGAGCGATTACAACCGCACCCTCCTCTCGGCCGGGGGAGGTGTGTGGTCCCGCAGTACCAAGAAGATTCCGATCTCCGCGGAGGTCGGCCAGGCACTCGGCATCAGGGAAGGAGAGCTCAGTCCTCCCGAGCTGATCTCGGCACTCTTGGAGGCTCCGGTTGACCTGCTCTGGATGGCTGGCATCGGGACCTATGTGAAAGGGCCTGAGGAGATGGACGCGGCCGTCGGGGACCACGAGAATGATCTGGTCCGGATCACATCAGATCAGATTCGGGCCCGCGTCGTGGTTGAGGGTGCCAACCTCGGGATCACGCAGCGTGCCCGTATCTCCTACTCGCGGAGAGGTGGCCGTATCAACACCGACTTCATCGACAACGCCGCGGGGGTCGCAACCTCGGACCGGGAAGTCAACTTGAAGATCCTGCTGTCTCTCGCCATAGAGGATGGCAGCCTGCACCTTGACCAGCGTGACCAGGTGCTGGCCGAGTCACAAGGCGAAGTGGCCGACGAGGTTCTCCGGCAAATCGACCACAGTGTGGCGGCACTCAACCACGCCCTGGCGGCCAGTGCTGCGCAGTTTGACGCCTACGTGTCTCAGCTAGAGGCCCTGGACGAAGCCGATTGGCTGGACCGGAAGCGCGAGTCGCTTCCCGACGCCGAGGAGATGGCGCACCGGAGGACCAACGGTGCGGGATTGCTCCGTCCGGAACTCGCGGTCCTCCTGGCCAGCACGAAGTCGGCTTTGGCTGACAGAATCCTGGCTTCGCCCGCAGTGACCGGACCGGCCGCGATGGAGATTGCCCGCTCGTACTTCCCTGCACCCCTACGCGCGAAGTTCGGTCATCTCGTCCCCCTACACCGGGTCTTCAATGAGCTGGTTGCCACCATTCTCTCCAACGAACTCGTCGATCACCTCGGAATCGTGTGGACCCACGAGACGGCAGAAGAACTGGGTCGGGATGTTGAAGATGTCGCCGCCGCATTCTGGGCGGCGCGCGTGATCATCGGAGCGGGTGAACTGTGGGCGGAGATCGAGACGCTCTCACCCAGGATCTCGGCCGATACGGATGCCGAGCTGCACCGCACAGTGGCAGACGCTGTCGCTGCATTGGCGAGGTCCTACCTCAGGGAAACCGGACCAGTTGTGTCGCATGATCTCATAGCTCGGGATCGTCCACTGGCAGATGAGGTGCTCAGTAGCGCAAGCTCAATGACGTCGTGGTTGGACAAAAAGGCAGGAGATACCCTTTCCCGTCTCGGAGTTGACGCCGATGTAACCACTCGTTTCGTCGCCCACGCGTCTCTCGTTCACGTGGGCGAGGTGGGAATGGTCATGCGGAGCACCCGATGTTCCTTGAGCGACGCTTTGGGCACCCTCATTGAGGTGGAGCGAATCGCCGGCACTGATCGATTGGCCGAGACAATCACGGGCGTGGCAGTGGCTGATCGTTGGAGGGGCTGGCAGGTGCGCGCCCTGTGCGACGAAGTGGAAGATTGGCGCAGACAGACCGCGCAGGACATCTTGCGTGGAGATGGGCAAACGTCGCTTCCGGAGTCACTGGGACGTTGGAAATCCGCCTGCACCGAGGTGATTGATCGCGCCCGCGAGCTCATTGCCGAGTTCGACGTGCCCGCCAGCGACAAGCTGACGGTGGCGGCTCTGGTGCTGCGCACGCTGAGATCGATACCGTGACCTTCCGAGTCACCTCTGCCCGGAAGGCCTTGCCATCTGCTCCTCTCTCCGGTCCGATGTTTGCCACGGCACCGTAAGCCTTCTCGCTCGGATCAGCGTGCTACACGAAAATGGGGAGCTGCTGGTAGCCGCGCACCGTGCTGGTGTGCAGGGGCACGGCGCCCTTCTTGTCCACGGTCCAGCTCGGGTAGCGCTTGAAGGTTTCCTCGAGCGCGATCTTGGCCTCCATGCGTGCCAGGGCAGCACCGAGGCAGAAGTGGACGCCGTAGCCGAAGGCAACATGCAATCTGAATTGGCGCCGGATGTCGAAGCGGTCGGCATCGGGGTAGATGCGGCCGTCGCGCCCGGCCGAACCGGTCAGGAGCAGGACTTTGGAGTCTGCAGGGATCTGCTGATCGTGGAGCCGGACCTCCTCGGTGAGCCAGCGACCTTGGACGGGAGAAGGCGATTCGTAGCGCAGGAGTTCCTCAATCGCGTTTGGGATGAGGGACGGATCATCGGCGAGTGCCGCCTGCTGCCCGGGATGATCGGCCAGCAGGAGTCCGGCCCAACTCAGCAAGCGGGCCACCGTTTCGGTGCCGGCGCTGATGATCAAGAGGCCGAATTCCGCAGCCTCCAGAGGGGTCAGTCGCCGAGCACCATGCTCCTCGGCAATCTCCGCCTGCACGAGGTCGGTCAGCATGTCGTCTCGTGGCTGCTTCGTCCGTTCGGCGATCTGTTCACCGATGTAGGTGTAGAGCCAGCCCACGGCCTGCGCCGACACGTCGTTGACCATGCCGACCTCGGGCTCCAAATGGAATAGCCGGTCGATGTGGTGACGGACCTCCTCGCGATCGGCCGGGGGGACGCCGAGAAGGGCGGCGATCACAGTCGCCGGTACGCGTGCACCGAAATCCTGCACGTAGTCGAACGTTCCCTTCCCGCTTTGCGCATTTAGGAGGTCCGCGCACAGGACTCGAGTTTCGTCCTCCAGCTCACCCACGCGGCGCGGTGTGAACGCTTTCGACACCAGCCTCCGCAGGACCGTATGTTCTGGTGGATCGCGAAAGATCATGAGTCCGTCGTGCTGCGCTTCGCCCGACATCATCTCCAACACCGTGAAGTGCGCTGAGCTGAAACGCTTGGGCTCCCGGTGCGCCCGTTCAATGTCCTCAAACCGGCTCAAGGCCCAGAAGCCGTACCGCTCGTTGTAGTACACAGGGGCCTCATCGCGTAGGCGCCGCCACACGAAATGGGGATCTTCCTTGAGGGCCTCATCAAAGGGGTCCCAATGGAGGTCGTCGGGTTGGCCGGGGGGGTTCATCGCTCTCGCGCGGCTGCCGACGGCGGGGTCCGGCCCGGGTGTCCCAGCGGAGACAGCGGCCCCCCATTGGCCTGGGTACGGGGACGCCCAGGGTTTCCGACCACCTGCGGGGTGCGGGAACCCGTGGAGCTTGTGATTCGTGGGTTCGACATCGGACGCAGAGTACCAAGGGAGGGCCAGGTACCATCGGGCCCCGATGGCTGTTCCAGTTCGCGTCGGGAGGCCTGGGCGCAGCGACGCTGCCCTCTCTGTGGAATCCACTGGCCCAGTTGACCGAGGAAGGGAGTCGATGGCATGACTGACAAGGTTCGTCTTGAGATAAGCGGCCCGGTTGCGGTCATCACGAACAACAATCCTGATAAGCGCAATGCGTTTGATGACGACATGGACGCGCGCCTCTTTGAGATCCTCACCGAGCTCAAGGGTCGCCCGGACGTGCGCGCGGTCATCTGGCGGGGGGAGGGTAAAGCCTGGTCTTCAGGGCGCGACGTCTCCGTCATCGGCACCAATGTCACTCCGCTCAGCCACCACGAGCTGATGACCCGTGGCCATCGCGGCATCCTGCAGATCTTCGAGCTGGATGCGCCGATCATTGTGGCCTTCCACGGCTGGGCCATCGGGGGCTCCTTTCAACGGGCGTTGCTGTGCGACATACGAATTGCCGCCGAGGGTTCGCGCTTCATGCTCCCCGAGGTTGGCTACGGCGTCATTCCCGACACCGGCGGGATCGGGAGGCTCTTCGAAATCTGCGGCAGTGGGGTAGTCAGCGACCTCGTCCTTACGGGTCGCGTCATGAGCGCGGACGAGGCTTACGGCCACGGGATCATTTCCAGAATTGTTCCGGCTGAGGCACTCGATGAGACCGCCTGGGAGATGGCCCACAAGATCGCCGCCTCTCCGATGGTGACGGTGAAGATGGCCCGCCGCGTCCTCCGACATCTTGGTGAACCCGGCATTCGCTCATCCATGGATGACGAGCTGGTCTATCAGACGTTCATCAACAAGTCCTCGGACTTCGCCGAATTCAAGGCGGCCAGGGACGAAGGGCGCGAGCCCAACTACACGGGGAGTTGATCATGGCCAGGCAAGAGGGACTGCGCGAGCCTCCGCCGTTGGGAACGCCCGCTCTGCCCGACGGCACCTTTGCGGGCAGCTGTGTATTCGTCACCGGAGGGGGCACCGGCCTCGGCAGGGCGATCGCCACCGAATTTGCGCGGCTGGGTGCTGACCTGGTGATCGCCAGCCGCAAGGCAGTGCACCTCGACGCCGGGCGCAGAGCCGCCGAGGAGCTCGGGGCCAGGGTGCTGGCGGTCTCGTGCGACATCCGCGATGCGGATAACGTCAGCGCCGCCTTTGAGGAGTCCGTTTCGACCTTCGGCCTGCCCGATGTGCTGATCAACAACGCGGCGGCCAATTTCCCTGTTCCGGCCGAGGACATGTCACCCAATGCATGGCGGACGGTCGTCGATATCACCCTCAACGGCACATTCTTCTGCTCCCGTGAGTTCGCACGGCGTCATATCGAAGCTGGGAGCGCGGGCTCCATCGTCAATGTCGGAGCGTCGTACGCCTGGACCGGCGGTCCGGGCTTCTCTCACTCGGCCGCGGCCAAGGCCGGTGTGAAGAACATGGTCGAGACCCTGGCGGTGGAGTGGGGTCCCTATGGCATTCAGGTGAACGGGCTGGTGCCCGGTCTGTTCCCACACGAAGACATGACTGACGACATAAGAGGCAATTTGGATCGCACGAGCGAAAAGGATGCCTGCCAGCCAGCCCTGCGGGTGGGACGTCTTCAGGAGCTCGGTTGGGCAGCCACCTTCCTCGCCTCACCCTTCGCCCGATTCATTTCCGGACACACTCTCGTGGTGGACGGCGCCAACTGGCAACGCCGGACACTCACCAACGCCCCCGTGGTCACGGTGCGCGAGCAGATGGGACGCGGACCCTTTGATCCCAACCCGTCAAGGTAGGGTCCCGCCAGCCTGGGTGGAGCGATCAATTTCCTGGACTCTGACTCACGGCCAGGACTTGCCTATTCCAGGCCGAGAACCCGGACCGCATTGGTGCGGAGGAACTTCGGCCATACTTCGTCCTTGAACCCCACGTGTGGCATTTCGGTCATGATGCGCTCAAGGGAGAGTCCCATCGGAAAGTACCCCGCATACATGATTTTGTCGGCGCCACGGCTGTTGGCGTAGTCGACGATGTTGCTCGGGTAGTACTTGGGTGCGAATGCGCTCGTCGAGTAGTGCAACCCGGGCCACTTCAGCATCAACTTCACGGCGAGATCTGTCCATGGCTCGCATCCATGGCGCGTGACGAAGACAAGGTCCGGGAAATCGAACATCACCTCATCAATCAACTCGACATGCTGGCAAGCGCCTTTCAAGCGGGGGCCGGGTATACCGGCGCAGCAGAAGATGGGTATTCCCAGCTCAATGCATTTGGCATAGATCGGATACATCTTCTTGTCGTTGATGGCAACTTGGGGAAACGTCCCGGCGGGGAACACGCCTACCGCTCGAGTTCCATAGGTCTCGTACTCCTGCACCAGTCGATTGAGGCCGGCCATTCCCTTGTTCGGGTCGGCAGTGGATGAGGGTATGAAGCGGTCGGGGTACCGCTTCATGGCCTCAATGCCGGTGCCTGTCGGATCCCCGATGCCGATGAGGCCCTTTTCGATTCCCCACAGGTCCATCTCCCGTACCGTCACCGCGATGGGATCGGCCGAATCGGTGAGCGCCTTCTCGGGTACATCCTTGAACATGTACTCGGCCGGGAACTCGAACTCCTCCTTGGACTGGGTGTCATTGGTCTGACGGGTGATGAACCGGTAAACCTCCTTCATGTCCGGGTGGGGAAACCCCAGCATGGTGTCGATGACTCCTCCGTCATTGGGCATTCCCATCAGCGAGATGAACCTCCTGGGTTAGTTGGCGGACCCTGTCCTGCCGGCGGACAACCGCCTGCGCAGCGATGTCACGGGGGCACCGTTCAGTGTACGCGGGCGCGGTGGGTGAGAGCTTGGGCACAACCCCGCCTTGCTTGCAGCAAGGCTTCCGGAGGCCTCCACCGGCGGCGAGCTCCCGCGATCGGGAAGGCCGCTACTTGGACGGTTGAGCGGTGTCCGCGTTTGCGCCGTCGGTTGCCAGGGGAATCGGTGCCCCGGGCTTGGGGTAACCGAAGTAATAGCCCTGTGCGAAGTGGCATCCCATGGAGGACAAGGCGTCGGCTTGACCCTCGGTCTCCACCCCCTCGCCGATGACCGTCAGTCCCAGAGACTGGCAGAGTCCGATGAGCCCGCTCACGATTGCCGGGCCCCGTTCGTTGTCCTTCACATCGAGACCTGCCACAAAACGCCGGTCGATCTTTATCCCGGTGATCGGCAAGTCCTGGAGCCACGAGAGATTCGAGTGCCCGGCGCCGAAATCATCGAGGTTGAGCGACAATCCGATATCCCGGAGTCCGAGCAATGCCTTCTCGGCGGCGCCGGCGTCAATGAGCGCCTCTTCGAGTATCTCGAGGCCCAGCTGTGCGGGCTCTATCCCGTGAGTCACCAGGAGCTCCCTCACTCGCTCAGGGAATTCAGGCACGGCAAGCTGGTGGGGAGAGACATTCACCCACAATTTGAAGCCCGGCGGCAGGTCCCCCTCGCGTCCCCATGTGGCCAAGTCCGCCAAGGCCCGGTTGAGAACCCAATCTCCTATGGGCACAATGAGCCCGGTCTCCTCCGCCACCGGCAGGAATATCGCGGGAAGCTGGATCCCGTGGCCGAGGCGGTCCCAGCGCAGAAGCGCTTCCGCCCCGACGAGCTGGCCGGAGGGAATATCGACCACTGCTTGGTACACGAGTCCGAAATCGCTCTCGAATCCGTTGCGCAGACCTCGCTCAATTTCGTACCGGTCGACGACACGGCGGCGCATCCGAATTTCAAAGAGCTCCCATCCAGCTTGATGCTTCTGGCGAGCCAGGTACTTTGCCGTGTCGGCGTTCTGCAGGTGAATCTCAGGGCTTGTGCTCGACGAAGCCGGATCAGTCACCACAATCCCGACGCACGGCATCACGCGATGTTCAATTCCGTTCAATTGCACAGGGCGTGCCAGAACCTCAACCAACTGGTCCCCGAATTGGCGTGCATCGACGGCATCTGTGCGATCCCGGATGATCACGAATTCGTTGCCACCGAACCGTGAAACGGTGTCCTGTTCGCGGCGCAGCCCCACCAGGCGATGTCCGTATTGTCGGAGCAACTCATCTCCCACCTGGTGCCCAAAAAGGTCATTGAGCACTTCGAGGCCATCGAGGTCGATGAAGAAGAGCGCCAGGGACTCGCCTGATTGGGCAGATGCGGCCACTGACTCGGTGAGCCGCATTTCGAGAAAGGTCCTGTTCGGAAGTCCCGTGATGGAGTCGTAGGACGCCTGAAATGCGGTCATCCTTTGCAGGCGTTCGACGAGGCGCCGATTCTCGGCCACCAGACGGTAACGGATCAGCGCGTTGACGATCGCCTGAATGAACGTGTGCGGTGGGACCGGCTTCATGAGGTAGGCGTCCAGCTGCCCGACCGACGCGACGGCCGAGTCAAGTGACGCGTAACCCGTGAGCAGGAGCACCGGTGACTCGGGCGATCGCTCTTTCAGCTGACTGGCCAGATCGATCCCGCTCCCATCGGGCAGTCGATAGTCGACCACCGTGACTGCCGGCAGGTGGATGGCATGGAGGCGGAGGGCGTCGCGTATGCTCCCCGCACCCACCGTCCTGATCCCGGCGGAATTGAGCACCTCACCCAGGCTGTCGCGTAGCGACTCGTTGTCATCGACGATGAGGATGACTTCCTGGTCTTCGGGTTCGAACGTCGGTGGTGTCATAGATGCGCTCTTAGCTTGCAGCCGCTTGTCCGACCGCCTCTATCAGCTCCTTTGGAGGTACCGGCTTCTTCATGTACCGGAAGACCCTCTGGTCGAGATGCTTCCGAAGCTCGGTGTCGAAGTCATAGGCCGAGACCATGACGATCACCGGTGGTGGAGGTTCGGGCCGCAACGTCTCCACGACCGAGATCCCATCCCGCCTGGGCATACGCACGTCGAGCAGGACCACGTTGAAGTCATGCTGGCTGAGCTCGTCCAGTGCGGCTTGACCATCTGAGGCCTCGGTGACCGCGTACCCGGCACCTCTCAGGATGGCGGCTGTCGTATCTCGTATGCCTTCATTGTCGTCGGCCACCAGTACAAGGATCTTCACTTCTTCGCTCACGGTGCCGCCTCATCTGTCTTGGCGGGCAGGCGGATGGAGAAGCGCGCTCCACCCGAAGAGCCGTTCTCAATGGACACGGTGCCATTGTGGGCATCGGCGAATCGCTTCACGATGGCCAGTCCCAACCCCGTCCCCACGGCTTTGGTCGTGAAGAAAGGCTCTAGCAGACGATCTGCCTCCCCCGGGTCGATGCCCTCCCCGCTGTCCTGCACCGCAATCTCGACAAAGCCATCCACCCTGGCACTCTCAATGTGCACCGAGCCGCCTTCCGGCATGGCCTGGTAGGCGTTGAGGACGAGGTTGGTGATCATCTGGGTCAATTGCGCCCGGTCGGCGTGGAGGTCAACCCCGAGGTTGCCCAGGGTCACCGCTATTCCCTCCGGGGGCGGAGTTGATTCGAGGACTTCGGCCACCACTGTGGCCAGGTCGACCGGGATCAGGACGGCCTCACGCTCGCGCATGTAGGCGGTGAGGTCCTCGCACAGTGACGCCGCCCGGTTGGTTTCGCGCTCCAAGCGGTCCAGGTACCCGTTGAGTTCGGGGTCATCGTGGCCGCTGAGCTTGTTGCGGGCTAGGAAGAGCAGGTTGATGGCGGCTCCCAGCGGGTTGCGCAGCTCGTGCCCGATCACGGTCGCCATCTCCCCGACCGCAGAGAGGCGCTCCCGGCGTACCAATGCTGCCTGGGCGATTGTCAACTCCACGGTCCGCTCGTCGGCGATGCGCTCCGCGTAGGCCCGGCGCCGGGAGAGTATTTCCGACGTCAGCCCGATCATCAGGGCGATGAGCAATCCCGCGACGAGGATGATCCAAGGGGTAGCGGTCGATGCGCCACCAACCAGAGAGTGTTTGGCGCTGGCCTCAACGAGCCACTGCCGGTTGCCGACCTTGGTGAACGAGTGCACCACGACGCCCGGTAGGGGCTTCAAGCCGAAGGTCCCCCCGATCAGCTGTGCAGGGTCGGCCGTCCGCGAGGCGTAGAGGCTGAAGTTGAGCTGGGAGTACGGCCCGGGGCCACCGGCACTGGGTTTGCTCGGAGTGATCGGGATCAAGGAGAGAACGGCCGTACCCGGGACCGTACCGGCGGTGAGTCCGAGGAACTTCTTGTCCCCGATGGAGAGAACCTTTGTCGAGGACAGAGCCGGCCCGGCGCTTGCCACCGTCTGGGCCAGGTCGCCGGAAAGGGCCTGGCCGACCGTCAATGACGGCCCGGCCGCCAGGAGCACGGTGGTCTGCCCGGCGACCGTGCGGGTGAGGGCTGCCGAAGCGCCCGGATTAAGGACGATTGACTTGGACTCCGACTGGAACAGGGTGGGCGAGTCATTGGTGGCCGCCATGACCTGGTCCAGGGATGTCAGGGATGACCCGAGGCCGGTGAACACCTGGTTGAGCACCAGGGCGAGCTGGTCGTCGTCGCTCTGAAGCAGGGATCGCTCCTGGATCCCCAGATCGTGGCGGAGGAACCCGAAGCTCACAACGACCAAGGCGGCGACGATGAAGGTGGCCAGAGCCGAAAAGGGCCTCACGACTCGCCCATTTCCCCCATAGCGACTCCCTCACTACTCTCGTCCGATGAGTCCCCGAGCCATGCTAGTTCCGAATCGGCAGGACCGTGGCCGCACGGCGACCGCTACCCGAAGATGCAGGGCCAATCGCCCCACGGCCATTGACCCTGATCGGCACCTGAAGCGTTCCCCAGGGCCCCGACCACGGCGCGTGCCCGAGATTGGCTTCCACGGGGCAGTGCTTGACCATGTGCACGGATCCGGGTTCGCTCCATCGTGTGATTTGGGCACCGTTCGTCCTCAAACCCGAAGGGGTGGGGCGGATACTGGGCCTACACCACCGGCGATTGAGTGCGGTGCAGGCCGCGGTCCCCTGCTCGGCGTGGTCATTCGCAGGCCGGGATACGGCACGACGAAACCGGAAGGGTAGACCTGCGTGTCGCACTGGTTGAGCCAGCCCGTGCCGTTACAGTGTCTCTGTACTGGACGTGTGAGGGGACCGTCTGGACCGGAGGCAACGGGTGGGCACCTACAACCACACTGGGCAGGTCGTCAGTGATCTTGAGCGGTCGAAGCGCTTCTATCAGGAAGTGTTGGGCTTCAAGTTCTGGTACGAGATCACGCCGGATGACGAAGCCACCGCCAAGCTTTGCTGTCTCACGCCACCCCTTGGACTGACCGCCTCCTACCTGACGCTCAATGGATTCGTGCTTGAGCTGATGCATTATTCCGCTCCCGACGCGACGGCGTCATTCCGGCCGCGCGCAATGAACGATCCTGGTCTGACCCACCTTTCGATATCGGTCGACGATGTGCGAGTCACGGCCGAGCAAGTCGTCGAGTACGGCGGAAGTGTCATCGAGGCGAGCAAAGTCTCTGGCGCTATGTTCGTGAGGGATCCAGACGGCCAGTTGCTCGAGTTGCTCCCTGCGGCCTTCCGGCATGGTCTTCCGCTGAAGCCTTAGACCGGAGGGATCCCGGAATGTCACCGGGTTCGGCGGCGCACGTCGCCGGATTGGCCGAGTCCCCTCGGTCTTCCATTCTGGTGCGATGCCCTCAGCCACATCCTCTGTAGGCTGCTCCAGAATTGCGTTCTGCACATGGAGAATTCCATTCCAGCTGAGTGAACGAGGGAGAGTCGATATGGCTTGGGACTTCGAGACTGACCCTGATTTCCAGGCGCAGCTCGGCTGGGCGGACACCTTTGTGAGTGAGGAGGTCGAGCCCCTCGATCTGATCTGGAGCGGCTTGGAGTTCACCCCGCTCGACGAGGTGCGACGGCGGGCGATCGGGCCGCTGAAAGAGGAGGTCCGGCGACGGGGGATGTGGGCCACCCACCTCGGACCCGAGCTCGGTGGCCAGGGCCATGGTCAGGTGAAGCTTTCCCTACTGAACGAAATCCTCGGCAGGTCAATGTGGGCACCGGTTGTCTTCGGTTGCCAGGCCCCCGACACCGGGAACGCCGAGATCATCGCCCACTATGGAACGTCCGAGCAGAAGGAGCAGTACTTGCGCCCCCTGCTCAATGGAGAGATGTTCTCGTGCTACTCAATGACCGAGCCCCAAGGCGGTGCAGATCCGACCCTCTTCACCACAAGAGCCGTGAAGGACGGTGCCGAATGGGTCATCAACGGGTGGAAGTTCTTTTCATCCAACGCCAGTACCGCATCGTTCTTGATTGTCATGGCGGTTACGAACCCGGACGTCGGTGCGTATACGGGTATGTCGATGTTCTTGGTGCCGAGCGACACTCCCGGAATCAATATCGTTCGCAACATGGGTCTCGGTGAGGAAGCTCAGGACGCCGGATCTCATGCTCTCATTCATTACGAAGACGTCAGGGTTCCCGAGGACGCCCTCCTCGGGGGAGAAGGTCAGGCATTCGCCATCGCGCAGACCCGCCTTGGAGGAGGGCGAATCCATCATGCGATGCGGACCATCGGCATGGCCAAGAGCGCCCTGGACATGATGTGTGAGCGAGCATTGAGCCGGCACACGCAAGGGAGCCTGCTGGCTGACAAGCAGTTCGTGCAGGGCTACATCGCCGATTCGTATGCCCAGCTCATGCAGTTCCGGTTGTTCGTGCTCTACACAGCTTGGTTGATCGACAAGAGCAACGACTATCGCAAGGTACGAAAGGACATTGCGGCGGTGAAGGTGCTGATGCCCGGAGTGCTGCATGACATCGCCTGGCGCTCCATGCAGGTGCACGGCGCTCTCGGGGTCAGCAATGAGATGCCGTTTTCGCGGATGCTTCTCGCAGCTAGTGTGCTCGGGTTGGCCGATGGCCCTACCGAGGTCCACAAGGTGACGATCGCCCGACAGGTACTGCGCGACTACCAGCCGAGTGACGATCTGTGGCCGAGCCGGCACTTGCCAAGGCGACAAGCAGCGGCCCGTGCCAAGTACGCCGAATACCTCGAGCACCAGGTGGGGAACTTGTAATCGATCTGGGGAAGCTGGTTGCCTCAATGGACTGACCGGTTCTGCCGATTGCGCGGTCTCGCCGGGTGAGTTCCGCGTAGACCAGCGTGACCAGCTCGGCCGTCAACATGCCTACAAACCTCCGGCCGGGCGACGAGCCTCTTCGAATGAGGTGGCCGTCTCCCCGTCCCGGCCTGCCGCAAGCACCCGCGACGGGGGCGATTCTGAAAGGACCGTCTCGATGATGATGCGCGCCACCTCGGGAGGTTGCAAAATGGCATGACGAATGAAGCCTTCCGCGAACCATCGAGTGACCCACGGAGCGAATGCGTCGGGTTGGATGGCGTCTATTACCTCCGTGCCAGCGGTCGGACCCACCACAATTTCGGAGACCTTCAACGACGGGAACTCTGCGGCCAATCCCTGGCAGAACCGCCCCAGCGCCGATTTTGACGCGGCGTATGCCACGAGTCCCGGCATGGCGAGATCACTCGCATCCGAGGTGGCAAAGAGGGCTCGTCCCCGACTCGTGCCGGAAGTCAGATGACTGAGGGCGGCCTTCGCCACCATGGCGGCTCCGAAGACGTTGGTGGTGAAGATCTGGAGCCAATCTTCCATGTTCGCCTGCTGAAGTGGCGTAAGTCTTGTGATACCGGCGACGTACACCAGTGCATCAAGCCCACCCAGGATACCGGCGGCATCGGTGACCACAGCCCGACATTGATCGGGGTCCTGCACGTCACAGGCCAGAGCCGAGACCCCGGGCAAGGAAGCCATCCGTTCTCGCCGTCGTGCACAAGCGACGACGTTGGCGCCTTCGGCCGCCAGTTGGGTTGCCACTTCCCGCCCAATCCCACTTGAAGCGCCGACGACAAGTGCTCGAAGACCGAATGCCCTGTTTTCGTTGTCCATCATTCTCCCACGCTAGGTACTGCTGCATTGGGTCCGGACGATCCCCAGAGTTGTCAGTCTGGCGCGCCTTCGGACCTGAGGGATCCGAGCCGCATCCGCCCCGAGGGGTGAGGGGTCCAAGCCGGCCGGATCCGAAGCGAGGATCAGCGCATTCGAGGTTTCGTTCGCTCTCCCGAGGAGAATGCTCGCTGACCCTCAAAGAGCGAAGCCGGATCACTGCCGAGCCGGATCAACATCCGGCCGGCGTCGAGAGCCTGCATGCGGGAAAGCTCTCGGGCCATCCAGATTGCGCGCACGGTCCCCTGAATGGCGATGGGTGGTGCCTTGGCGATCTCACCGGCCGCCCAGGCAGCAGCCTCGTGCAGGGCATCGGCGGCCACTACTTCCGAGACGAGGCCAACCTGGTATGCCCGCTGGGCTGTCATGCGTTCACTCGTGCCGAGCAGGGCGATGCGCATGATCTCGCCAAAGGGCATCTTCTGCAGCATGTGGATCGACTCGAAACACGCGGTCATTCCGAATGTGACATGAGGATCGAAGAAGGTCGCGCCTTCCGAGGCAATGATGAAGTCAACTTCACCCAACATGTAGAAGGCACCCGCACAGGCAATGCCGTTCACCGCTGCGATCACGGGCTTCCACAGATCGTTGGTCTTGGGTCCGATGTTCTCGCCGGGGTCATCGAAGTGCCACGGAGTCTTTGAGGCTCCTCCGACACCAGTGGCGCTTGTCCCGGTCACGTCGTCGGCGCTCGTCCAATCACCCATCGTCTCTTGGCGATCTATCCCTGCGCAGAATGCCTTTTCCCCAGCGCCCGTCAACACGGCGCAATGGACCTCATCGTTTGTCCGCATGGTGCGCCAGACATCCTTCAGCTCGCGCTGCATCTGGAGGTTGAATGCATTGTGAACTTCCGGGCGGTTCAACGTCACCCAGGCGACGCCATCGCGCTCTTCGTAAATGATGGTCCCGTATTCAGCCACCTGAAGATCCTAACGACACCATGACTATCGGCACATTTGGCACCCATTGGAGTCCATGCAGGGCGAACAGAGAAGGAACTGGCGATCTAACCTGATCTCTGGCGCGCCCCTCGGGTTTCGAACCCGAAACCTGCGGATTCGGTGGCGGGGCATTCGATGACCCGGAGAATTGGCCAAGAGGCAGCATCAGATACCCTTTCGTCTGACCGCTCCCTACCACCGAACACCGCTCTTTTCGGTCCCCTCGCGCACGTAGCGCGCACGAATTCTTCAAGGGGAGCCTGCACCCTGACCCGCGTACTGGGGCGCCCCTTCAACCTCGATTCAAAGCGGACAGTGCGGGAATGACCTACTCACATACGAGAGTATGTGTCACTATCGTATGCATGCAAGTCGATCGCCTCTCAGTCACCATGGATCCCGAGCTGGGCAAGTCAGTTCGGGAAGCTGCCGCCCGGTCTGGATCGAGTGTCTCGGCCTGGCTGGCCGTTGCCGCGGCGGATCGCCTTCGCAACGAGTTACTCGGAGCAGCCCTTGATGAATGGGAGGACGCTTCTACGCCGTTCAGCGACAAGGAGCTGGATGCGGCGGCAAAGCTGCTCGGCGTGACTCGACAAGCTCGGGGATCCGCGGCCTGATGACGGTCGTGCTGGACGCCGGAGGCCTGATCGCTGTCGATCGCCAGGACCGAGCGGTCGGAGCGATGCTGCGGGTCGCTCAGCAAGAGACGATCCCGGTCCGAACTAGCGCCTCCGTGATCGCCCAGGTGTGGCGAAACGGTTCACTCCAGGCGAACCTGGCCCGTGTGTTGACCGGCGT
>Ga0307372_10002967_pt1 | contig 27581 bp, 35 predicted proteins | sample OX1MG_FD_202533 | JGI IMG/M metagenome (GOLD analysis project Ga0307372, IMG submission 202533) | Soil microbial communities from Risofladan, Vaasa, Finland - OX-1 | ecosystem: Environmental > Terrestrial > Soil > Coastal area > Acid sulfate soil | place: Finland: Risofladan, Vaasa | collected... | reverse complement strand
GCAGGTGGATGGGAATGGTGGTGGCACCCGCCGCCGGGCAGGTCGCTGTCGCCGTCAACAGGCCGTAGGACTGACCGCCGCCGTACTGGACCTCGCTCACTTCCACCGCCGGGCCGGTGTAGGTCTGTCCGGGGGTGCAACCGGTGGCGTAGGTCACGGTCGGGGTGGTCACCACATCGCAGCGGTGGGGGGTAAACGTCACGTTGGCGGTGCAGGTCTGATTGTAGTGGTCGATCTGCGTGCCCCAGGCCACGCACTGCGTGTCCGGGGTACAGGTGCCGCCGGTGTTGAAGGTGACGCTCTGGCTGTTATCGCAGGTGTAGACCGCCTTGCCATTCTGCAGTGCCAGGTGCTGGGTGTTGAAACAGGTGGCGCTGGTTTGCGCGATGGTGCGCTGGGCGGTGCTCATCGCTGCGGTCTGGGTCGGACTGCTGCCGACCGCCACGATGTTGCCGGTGGTGGGGTCGATGACGCCGGTGGAATCGACCAGCGACAGCGGGGAGTCCGCAACGCCGGCCTGTTGCGCCGCTGCGACTTGGCCTTGCGAGGTCAGCGAGTCGGGGTTACCCGAATACTTCCGGTCGATGGTAAACGCCAGCGAACAGGTGGTGTTGAACGCTCCCGCGGTACAGGCGGAAAGGGTCAGCGTGGCGCTATCGCCACCGAGGGTTGCGCTGGCCTCAGTTCCCGGCGTTGCCGGCGTCTGCGCGCAGTCGGCCGGGTTGCCGTCCGGGGCACAAACATTCAGGGTATAGCCGACGCCGGAGGCAGCTACGCACTGAACGGCGTAGCCCATCGGATAAGCAGAGACCTGCGCGGAAGTGACGGCGCCGCCAGATGCACAGGTGACGGGCACGGTGGTGCTGCCCGTCGCCGAGACCGCCGTCGCGCCGGGCAAGGGTGAGCCGGCGGTGGTGGTCGCGCCACCAAACGGGGTGGCATCCAGCGGCAGGCTCTTGAGCTGCTGCGCGGCGTAGTCGCCGGTGGTGTCGGCCCGCACCGGACCAGCCAGCAACGCGGCGAGCAATACCAGCAACAGACAGGACTTGAACGTTTTCACAGGCACGGCGGGGGCTACCGTTTCGGGCATGCCCTCTCTAGCGGAGCCGGGATATTTTTCTCAGGCCAGCCTTTCACGATGGGGGGCGATTACCGCCACGGCGGTGATCAGTTCCATGTGATCCCTCCGCCCTGAAACACTGTTGCCATTCCACATCATCAGCGCTTCGTCTTCAGTGGTTTCCAGTATCCCGGAGCGGTTGCCGTCAGCCAGCAGGCCAATGATGGTATTCAGGGCCTGAAAGTGGGTCATCACCACCGACGAACACGCATCGCCTTCTCCGGGATCGGTGGTTTCCCAGACTGTGAGGGTCACTTCATCCGTGGGGGTCACTGCAAATCTCCGGCCTGGGTGGAGGTTTCGATCGCCGAACAGTCGGCCGCTTCCAGGTTGACCAGATCCACTAATGCCGTATCGCTGCCGCTGAGGTCGTTGCCGTTGTAGACCACCAGCGGTTCGCCGCCGTCGATGGACCGGATGGCGAATGGCACGTCACGGCTGAGATCATAGACGGCCCGGCACAGGGCCAGGTGCAGCGGAAGCTGCATCACGGTCTCGCCGGTATCCACAAGCATGGGATCGGTAAAGGAAACAGAGGTATTCACGCTGAATCTTCGTAGAGTGGTTTCGCTTTCTCTAGCCGCCACCGAAGATTTTTCGTAGAGGTTATTCATGGGTAACCGTAAGCACTACGGTTTAACCAGATCGAGGTCATGCGCAAAACAATGGGTTACAGAGACCTCGCCACACTAGAGCCAGAACGCTACAGTCGCTACAGCGAGAATCTGCCCTGCTGTCGCTGGGGTATGTTCGGATTCGCAGTAGGTTTTCTAAACCCTCGACCGACAACAACCAGCCCAAAGTGGATTTGCAGTCGCGTGAGAGCGCGGGTGACCGCACTCGTGCACTGCTACGCAGTAGCGCCCCTACCAGCTCCGTTGCAAAGCCAAAGGCTGAGCCTCTCCCACTCGCGGTTTGCGACGGCTGCCATTCGCGTGGAAGCGGCTGTGCGGGAAATCGGAGCCAACGGCGCCGAGGTACAAGAAGCAGTTGATTCGCTACGAGAGCCACTAAACCTACCTGTCTGCTTGAACGAAGCCAAACTCATAGGTTCTGGCAATCATCGTTGAATGCTCGCAGTCGGACAGAACCAGCATTGACCCCGAAAGAAGCTCAAGCGCCGTGCCTCCGTGCAGGCGCCTCAGCAGTTCAGAAATCGCCAAAACGGCTGCCGTCAGGCCGACGAAAGGCACTCCAATGGTGCGCGAGGCCATCTGCGCCAGACCGCATTCGTCCAGATGTTCGTTGTCCTCCGCTTTATAGGCGGGCATGTCCATAACATTGACTTTTGCCACCGCTCCGTCCTCGGCCCAAAGAACCGCCGCGCTCAGCGAACTGGGAAACGTGTGCAGGCTGAAGTTTAGGAAGCCATGAGGCCCTGCGCCCAACCCCGTCTCCACGACAAGACCGAATCCCGCCTCCTCCAAGGCGGACCGGGCAAGCATGTTGTCGACGCCGCAAAGGGCCGCGCCAGGTTCGTGCGGAGCACGATTGGTCCATCCGCCGAACCTGCGCTCCTCGATAAACGTGCGGAAACCCTGCCTTTCAAGCCAGTGTGAAATCGCCCTGGTCTTCATTTCACCGACCAGCTCCATTGACGAGAGGACCGACGTGCTGTCGTTGGACTCCGCCAAGTGATCGAAATCCTGCAGAACCAATTCAGGCGCAGCGCCGCAGGGGTATGCCAGGCTCGCTAGAGTCCAGGCATATGCCTGGCCGAGATTGCCTAAGCCGATCAGCCAGAGACGCGAAGGGAGAATTTGGATAGGCGGCTCGATCCCGGCGTCATCCAGCCAGTCCGCCGCGGGCTCCCACAACGAAAGCCCGGCCGAGCGCCGCCCGGCAAAGGGGTGATTCCCTGTACAAAAGATAAATGCCTCTGAAGCGCAGACCGCGGCGGCCAGAACGGGTGCGAGGCCGTCGGAATTGCGCTCCGGCAAACGCCGCTTTTCACGAAAGGGCGTAACGCCACCACGCCACCCGTCCCAGGTGACCTGCCAGCACGCGCGCTTGGGCGTTTCGGGTACCGCCGTCCCGATAAGAGCCATAGGGCTCTCATCGAGCTCTTCTTCTGCAAGATGCCCCCGAGGGCAAGCACCGCATCCTGAATCGAGCCAGTTGCGCATAGCTGGCACAGCATTGCCGTATCCGGCAGCCCGACCACGTGCACGCCGCCAAGGAACGTGCGGCGGCCCGCGTTGACTAAGGTCAACAGGGCGATTTGGTGATCCCTGCTAGACGAAATCTCGGGCCCCACCTTGATGCAAAGGGCGTAACTACGCAGTAACTCAAGAGCCTCCTCATAAGACGCCACTCGGCCGGAATCCATGAAGTACTTAGCGGTTCGGTGCAGGGATTCAGCGGTGGCTTTTCCCGACATGACTACTAACTCCAGAATCCAGCGTAGAAGAAGCGGGGCGCTCTGGTTCCGCTGAAATCGGCCCATCGGTGGCTACCCTCGTACCGATAGATGCCCAAGCATTTCATGTGAACCGGCATGCGGGCGAGGTTGGGCACAATTATGGCTATGTGCCCGCTCCTGGCGACCATCGGATTTGTGCGGTCCGATTCGCTCTGGCCAGCGCCGCCACCGTGTAAGTGCACGTCGGCGACTACCGACAGCTTCTTTTCGCGGCAGATCGCCCACAGCTTCGCAAACTCATCGGCGTGCAGCACGCAGACCCCTGTGACGTAGGCGTGGCGATCGAGGTCGTCGTAAAACACCACCTCCTTCACCACACGGACGCCGTCCTCCTCTTCACCCAGCAGGAACACCCCGCCTCATGGCGGTCCTCGCTGCGAAGATGCAGCTCGCCGAGCGTGTAGAGCCAAGTCGCCCGGGGGCAGCGCAGCTTGTGGTCAGGAGCCAGTAGTGCCCGAATAATCGGCTTGATTGAGAAGTTCATGTAATTGCTCCAGATAGCAGATAAGGCCTCGGCACGTATCCCAAAGGCGCCCCGCGTGTTCAGTCACCCATTTGGGGTGGCCCTCTATGGACATGCGGTCGCACGGCAGGTACAGGCACTCCCCGTTTTTCCAGGTGGGCCGGAACACGGACGGGACGATCGACTTTCCCATCGGCCAGCGGGCAAAAGGGAGCGGACAGTTGTTCTCCAGGTCCCATGGCTGGCACGTCGCCGGAGTCTGCCTGTAGCCGAGACACTGGAACCGGAAGCCGTACTCGGGCGGCGAGTTGAGGCGTGGAGCCGCCGAGACAGCAATCAGGACGTGCGGCCACCGCACCGCCATCAGCCTCCAGCGTCCCTCGATTGAGGGGCACCGGAACTCCGGCTTGGCGAGATCCTGTTCTAGCAGCCGCTGATCGGGCAGGACCAGGTCGCTCATGTCAGCCCTCGATGCGCTTTTCGGGAACCAGGTCGAAGCACACGGTGCACTCGCGGCCGTGTGTTAGGGCGTGCAGCGGGGTGTCGCTGGCGGGACGGACTTTCGAGTTGCACACCTGGAGCACGTGCTCCAGGGCGTCCTTGTGGTCCAGCTCGAACTTGTTCACCGCCCACGCCTTGACAGTGCGCACGCGCACACCCGGCGCAAACTCATGATGCGTGGCCTTGTCCAGGTAGTGCACGGTCACCCTGACGCGGTGGCAGTGCGTCACGTGGACGCGAGAGCCGTGCTTGAGGCCGCAGACCGGACCATCGCCGTCGTGCGGAACGTACTGCTCCGCGTCGTCGATGTACACCTTGAAGCTGGCGTCAGTGATGTGGCCTTCGGCTCGCAGCAGATCGTAAAGCGCCGCCTCAGCGATGGTCTCGGCGACGATGAGCTCGGCGACTTCGTCCTTGCCGTGCACTTGGATGAAGATGGAAATATCGGACATGTGAATCTCCGGCTGGGCGGCCCAGGAGATTCCGGGCCTACACCCTCTTCAACTGGACGATTTTCGAAACCGGAAATTGGTCGTGCCTGGGCTCACTTAGGCACCGCTTTCCTTAGGCGCGGATGGCGCCATGCGAGGGGCAGATAAAGAAGTACGGGCAGCGCGGGCAGTTGCGGTCGCTCGGGCGAGGGTCGAACTTGCCCGCCTGGATCCCCGCAAAAATCTCTTTAAGCTTCACCAACTCGGTATTCAGCTTCCTGTTATCCAGGGTCGCATCTCGGGTTTCACCAGTTTCAAGGGATACGTGCTCGAAGCGAAGGGAAGCGCCGGGATGGGCCACTTGGAGGGCCATCCGCATAACCACGTAACGAGCTTTCGGCGTTTCCTTCAACGAGAGCCTGCTCGTTTTCAGTCGCCTGACGATAATGCCACCGCCGGAAGATGTGATCAGGTCCGCCGAGCAGCCGACCACCACCCCGCCATCAATAGTGAGAGACAAGTCGGTTGGAAGAGTTGTGCCCGACATCAAACCCAACGCCGTACACAACATCCGTTCTGCCGCGGCACGGTAGATTCCTTCGAACGGGTGGCCGTTTAGACCACTCTGCTGCCAGTCCGACGCGATCTGGTTGGAAAGCCCATTCTCTCTTTCAGAATGGGAAGCGGTGCCTCTCAGCCACTTGATGATGAAGTGAAGAGCAGATCGGCCTGACGATCAAATCTCCGAAATCGACCTGGCCCGCGGCACGGATAGCCTCCTCGTATTGGCTGTAAATTTCTGCCACCTCCAACACTTTTTGAGCGGCTAGGTGCTCCTTTTCGTCGTGGGCGTTGCTGGACTGAATCCGACCAAGTTCTGCATAGCGGGTCGGTGATACGAAATAGTCCTTTGCGTAGAAGATTTCCGCGTACACCGCACGGAGGGAGAGAAGAGGATCAACGAGGTTTAAGTAGTGCTCAAGACGAAGCTTGGGCAGGAGTTGCTCGAGAACCAGAAGCGATTCGGTTCTATCCAGCAACTGGGGCAGCCCCTCAATTCCGATCGCGTGCCCATATTTTCGGAGCAGCTCAAGGCCGTAGGCGTGGAAGGTACCAGTCCAGATTGCCGTCGCCGACTCGCCCAGGGCGCGCTTTATTCGCGCCGCCAAATCCAGAGCTGCGGCATTGGAAAAGGTCAACGCAAGAATTGAGCTTGGAGGCGTGCCTCCCTGAACCAAAAATTCGATTCTGCCGACCAAGGTCCTCGTTTTGCCAGTTCCTGGTCCTGCGCGAATCAGGTGCGGACCAGGACTGGCAGTTATGGCAATGCGCTGAGTTTCGTCCGGCGGCAGCTCTGACTTGGCTGGCCCATCGCTTTCAACTTCCGGCGGCAAGAGCAACGATTCGGCAAGCTGCTGCATCACAAGATTCAGCGGTACCCCAACATCTTGTGCGATCGAATCAGCATCGATGCCAAGCACCTTGCAGCGGGCCCGTAGCTTATCGCGCGGCAGCAAAAACTCACGTGCAAATAGATTGGCTTGCGCCTCAGCCCTTTCTTTGGGGCTGTAAGCGTCAGGATCTCCCACCAACGATATTTCAGGCTCCGCCGGCGTCAGCGTTTCAAGGTCATGGCCTGAGCACTTCGCGATACTTTCGTTGAGCCAATGGTGTGCGTACTCATGCGCAATATGGAAAGCTGCCAAGCGCTCTTCGGTCGCCTCTGAATAGCGAATTTGGCGGAGCTCTCCGATATCGATATAGACCGCATCGGCCCCGTCTAGGAGTGAGTCCCCTGGTGGACAGCTGACATACGAAACGCCCGTCGCCACCTTTGCTGCAGATAATAGGAATGTCGCAGCCACCAAATCATCGGGTCCAACTAGCTCAAGGTGCTTGCATTGAGCTTGGCGACGAATTTCCCCCCAAATGCTCATTCCGAGCTTTTTGTCCTATCCTCAATTTCTTTGTACCAGTACTCTTTGAGTTCAGGGGACAAAGAGGACGCCTTAACGGCGTCAGAAAAGCTTTCCGTGGTCAATGTTGGCTTGGTCCTCGACTTATGTCGAGATCCAGAGTTCGCAATGGGAGGGCCGGTTACGAGCGTTTGTATCTCATGCGTTGCCAAAACCATCACATTGGAAAGTAACTCAAAGCATCTTTGAGGTATGTTTCCAATGATTCTCCGTAGATTTAGCTTCATCAAAATCGACTCATCCAACAATTTTGTTCGATTTGAGAGGTCGACGACGGTCATGTCGAATTGCGCAGCTGCAGATAGCAGCGTAATCCCAGACGCATGCGCTTTCTTCTTGGCAGCACGCTGATATAGCTGATCCAGAGTGCGGCTGACCATTAGGTTTGCAATGCGGTACTCATCGACCTTCACTGACTCGGGAAGCTCCTCTTGAACTGCCCATGTTGCGAAGAAGCTAGTCAGCGCTTCCTGATGTTCCGGAAAACGCTCGATCCAACGAGTCAGCGCTTCGTAGCTGGGCTCGCTTTCTTCGATCACTATGGTTTCGAGCAGATCCTCGAACAAGATATTTCGCGTGGTCATAATTGTGCTCCTACCGCCGCACGCATTTCGTCGCAGGCATTGTTGAACCAGTTTTGCAACTGACGTGCCGAGACGCCGAAGTGGCGTGTTAGAGACGGCTTTCTCTCGTCCTGGCTGGTTATCGGCCAGTCGCGTATGAAACGAAGGATCACCGCCTCGCGATGGCGCGGGTCGGTGATCTTGCTTAGAGCCTTAAGGGCCAAGGCACGACGCTCCTGTTCGTCCTCCTGGTCCACAAGGGTTTCGAGGACCCCGGGGGCATCGTCCGCGAGGGACTCCACGGTCGGAACAATCGTGGTTTCCTCTTCGAAGCAAGCCTGCACCGGACACTCCCGGTGTCCTTGCGGTCGGCGCTTAAGCTTGTCGACTTCGCTCAGCGTTTTATTCTTGACATGGTGGCTGAGTGAAACTTCCAGAAATTCGCAAGTGGGACTAGGTGGATCATTGAACGTTATCGCATCGAGGACTTTCCCGTTAACGGTCTCGACGATCGTGTCAACATCATCCTGATCCAAGCCCCTTGTCCACCGGCTGGCATGCCGCGAGATTCGCCGACTTAAACAGTCCACCATCGCGCCGAGAATTACAGGGGTCTCTTTCAAGCTTTCGCGTAAGAGATAGACCAGAGCTTCATCCAGCAAGCGCTCGCTTGCCTTCTCGCCGATCAAGTCCGGCCACTTACTAGCGGGCAGCTGAATTACCTTTGCTATCTGTGCATCGACGTCGCCGCGGCGGACATAAGGCTCGCCACTCTTCGTCCTGTGGGTCAGTTTCCTGACCTTTCGGTACTGGCTGGAAGGTGGCTGTGACGGCGTCATACCCTATCCAACCGGATCAGCAATCGAACCGGAAGTGATTTTGGGGTATGTTCATGAAATGCGTTATTTTTAAAAGAATTATTTTTCTATCTAGAATCGGAACAACGGGCAAAAATACCAGATCTGCACGCGCCGTCATTGCGGCGCCTGCCGGTCAAGTTTACATGTTCACCTCCGCTACGCAGTATCCCAACCTACAAATGAGATGTCCGCTTTCCGGCACCCATTCTCAGAGCCCCAAGGTCCGCATCTGGCACGAAGTGAGCAGTCGACAGCCAGCCGGTCGGAGCAATTTGTAGCGACGGGGCGGGCAAATCTGAATTTAGCCGTTGTGATTCCGAAAATGACCCGGAGATAACTGAGTCATTTATTGTCGTTACGGTGACTTCTGGCGGAGCGGGCTTCACGTCTGCACCGCGAGTTCCACTCCGTTGCTCGCGATCAAAGCGCACATTGACGCCTTCGACGCGCCAGGCGCGCTCATGGCCTCGTCGCCCTCACCGGTTCGGGGCAACTCCGCCACGAGGTGGCCCGTCGGGTGAGCGCACCGGAGCTCGCAGGGCGAGGTGCAGTGGAGCTCGCACCCGCCAGGCCCGCAGTGGTCCGTCGGTGGAGTCCAGCTTCAGGCATGCCGGCACGGCGCCGGTGTGGGCCGATTCGACCACCCAGCGGACGTGGTAGTGGTGCAGGGCGGCACAGTCGATTGCGCCGCGCGCCAGGTCCTGTGCCTGCTTCTGGACCGCTTGCGTGGTCATGCCGACTTCCATACAGTGCCGGTGAGAACGGGGTCAGCACCCGGTCTCCAGGTTTGACGTGGGTGAGAAAGCCGGCTGCTGGCGCGGCCGATCCGGCAAACCCGACCGGCAACACGAAGATGCAGGTCCACGTCAGCAGCAGCCGCATTCCGGCGGCGGGAATCAGTGCCGCGCCGTTTCCGGTTCGTAGGGCGGCTCGCGCCAGCTCCTTCGCCGTCCCACGACCGCAAGCGGTCGCGTTGGCGTCTTGAAGGTGGCTACGCCGCTCCTTCGCCATGCCACCGCCGCAGGCGGCGGCGTTAATGGATCGGAGGGTGGCTCGCGCCAGCAGTAACACCAGCAGCGGCGATACCATGCTGGTGTAGCGCACCATGTTCGGGAGCAGGAAGATCGCCAGCACCAGCAGCAGGCCACGATCTTTCCCGAGGGTTGCCCTGAATCCGTCACGATGCACCCAGGCCAGCACTGCCCACAGTGCCGCGCTGGAGCAGGCGATCACTTTCCAGATGGTCTCGGTTTCCGACACGGCGCCGATGCGGTCGTGGCTCGATGCAACCAGTGATGTCAGGCCGCTGAGCCACAGGCCGCCGGACAGCCAGAACCAGATCAGGGACGCGACCACGGCATAACCCGCACCCCACAGCAGGCGTGCACACCAGGGGTCGTCGTCGCCCCCGTGGCGCATCGCATCTCGGGCCAGCGGCGCGAGGGCCTGTCCCGCGTGGCGATGGCTTGAGCGGAGTAACAAGGCCCCGGCCGCGTAGACCGGCGCCAGCCAGTACAACGGCGCCAGCAGGAGACCGATACAGAACCAGATCCAGTTCTCCAGCACCAGCGCGGACAGCGCCCACACCGGAAACCAGATTTCCGGGCGGCCCTGCATGATGCGGGTCGTCATGCCCGGCATCAGCAGCGTGAGCAGCACGAAACCGGCGATCCACAAGCGCCGGTCGGGTAAATCCTCTGGCAGATCCCGCTGCAACGCGAGGAACATGACGGCCAGCAGTCCCAGCAATGGCAGCAACTGGAACGGCAGCGCCCGCCACGCTGCCGGCAGCACACTCGCCAGCGCCGCCAGATGATCGAAGCCGAGGTACTGGTCGTAGGCCGGCACGCGGGGGCTGGCCCAGAACATCTGCCGGTAGTCGTAGCCACGGGCATGGGCCACCAGGTCACGGGCCAGGTCGTCCGGCGGGAAGGGGTGGATGATGACCAGCGCACCGACGGCCGCAATGACCACCAGCGCCAACGGCCACCCGGTATTGGCGTACAGGCCCTGCAACAGCATCGAGGCGTCCTTCGCCAGCGTCTCGCGCAGACGGGAGGAGACCATCGCGGCCAGCAGCCCCAGCGCCGGGCACGCGAAAATGAGGATCAGTGCGACTGCCACGCGCGCCAGCGCCGGCAGCCAGATGCGCCAGTCAGGAGTCACGTTTCTCCCTTCCGTTTGAGTCGTGCACGCAGGGCCTCGCTGGCGCCGCCAGGATCGGCTGCAGGCTTCGAGCCCTCCGGCTTCAAGGGAACCGATGGAGGTGCTGCCGCTTCTAGCTTCCGCATCGCCCCTCGGCCCGGAGCCGCGGGGGCTTGTCCCTCGTGGCGATCGGCCGAGCGCGCTGTCACGGCATGCACGCCGGGATTGACGGCAGGCCCCTGCCGCGCCGGTGGCTTGTCGTCAGGCGGCAGCTTGCCGCCCCGCGTCCTGGCCGGCTCTCACCATCGACGGCGGCCCTGAACAGCGGCCCGGTGACGGTCATCTCGTAAGGAGCGTCGCCTGGCAGACGACTTTGATGCTCCGCAGGCAGATCCACGATCAGGATGCCGCGCAGGGTGATGGTGCCGCTCTGCACGATCCACAGGGGTGGGGTGGCGGTCCACGAATCGACCTGGGACACGATCCAGCCGGACTTCGCCAGCACGTCGATGAGATCGGCGGTCTGTCGGGCCAGTTGACCTTTCTTGCGCGGCACCGACCAGGCCGCCGCAGCATGGGCGTCGATCTTCTGCATCGCCTCACTGACGCACTCGCGCAGGCGAGGTTCCGACAGGTAGACCCGATTTCCCTTGCGCCAGCCGGTGGCCTGCACGCCCTTGCGCAATCCCGGCACCTGGAACTGCATGGTCGGCAGGGCTTCGATGAAGGCGCGCATCAGCAGCGTGTCCTTGTTCAGGGTTTCCAGCGCCTGCTGTTTCTCCACCGCCGTGGCGGTGTGATCAGCGTCGGTGATGGCGTCCTGAATCTTGTGCAGCCGCTCGGTGTCAGTCCACAGCGGCATGACCGGGGTGCGCTGGCGCTTGTGGGCGAAGCGCAGCGCCAGGATCAGGATGCGGGATTCGGTTTCAGGCAGCCGCTCCACCGACGGCAGCGCCGACAGCAGCAGACCGCCCAGATCGTCGTGCCAGCCTCGCCGTTGCCACTGGCCGGCATCGTCGCGCTTCCAGGCGAGGATCTTGCCGGCGTCATGCGCCGCGGCGGCAATCGGCAACAGCGGATCGTTGCAGGAAGCCGGCAGGCGTTCCAGTACATGCAGGGTGTGTTCCAGCAGGGTGCCGTGGTGGCCGTCGCCGACAAAGGCGTCCGGGTGTGCGGCCAGCAGCCCCAGCACTTCACCAAAGACCGCGCGCTGCGTCTCGGTCATCGCGTGCAGGCGCTTCGAGAGCGCGCCTTCGGCCTCGATGTCCACCCCGGCGATGGGCATGTTGGCCCAGGCCGGTTTCGGCAAGCTCCCCATCGACAGAGAGACGCCCTGCCAGCGCGATCCGGTGGCGTTGGAACGCACCCGCTTGCCGCGCAGGGTTGCGGCGACGTGAAAGGCTACCCACATCAGCGCCACCCCGCCGAGTACGGCGAGCAGGGTCAGCCCGAAAACCGGCAAGCTCCAGCGCCGCAAGATGCGCAGGCTGTAGAGGCCGGAAGTCAGCGGGTCGATAGAGACGGTGTGCCCGGTCAGGCGATGCCAGGTCGCCGCGATGCGCGGATCCGACATCGACCAGAACACCGCAGTCCCCAGCCACCACAGGGTCAGCAAGCGCAGCCAGGACTTGAGCAGCCTTGACTTCATCCCGCCCACCTCCGCGTCGAGTCATGCGAATTCACCGAGCGGCGCAGCCACCTCCAAGCCATTAACGCCGACGCTCGCGGCGGTGGAATGGCGCAGGAGCGGGGCGCTTGCGGCGGTGGAATGGCACAGGAGCCAGGCGCGGGGTTGAGCAGACGTGATTTCATCAGCCCTTGCCGCGAGTTCCACTGCACCGCCTCGCAGGCTCGTCGCTGCGCAGCACTCGTGACACGGTTGACCTTGCATCGGGTTCCGGCGGCGACGGCGCCTGCTGCTGCAGCCGGCACCAGCGGGCCAAGTGCAGGGCGTCGGCCAGGCCGTCATCGTTCTTGGTCAGGGTCAGATGCGGCCACAGGCGCCGCGCCATCGCCAGCGATCGGTCCTTGGGGGTCCCCCGCCAGAGTCCAGCGCCGACGCCTGCCAGCGCCGGGGAGCGGCCAGCAGGTAGGAGATGGACAGCGCCGTCAGCGCTCCCTCCCACCAGCCTGCGTTGCGCCCGAACTGGTGCATCGACACCACCCCTTGCCCAGGGCGAGCAGCGGTCTTTTCCAGCGCCGCGATGCAGTGCGCGTGATGGCTGGCGGCCAGAGACAGACACTGCCGCAACGCGTCGGCGTAATCCACCGCCGACGCCTTGGGTTTCAGCAGCAACAGCGGGTCCGTGTCGTCCGACAGACAGACGATGGCGCCGGCCGCGCCGGGGTCGATGCCGATGTAGATCAGACCCGCGGTCGAGGCTCGGGATGCTCGCGCTGCCGTCATCAGAACGTTGAGCTAGTGGAGATCGGAGCGGCTTGCCGCGGGCGGGGCTTGGCACTGGCCGATTTCAAGGACATCTGAAACTCACGGTCTTCTTCCATGAACGACGTGACCATCGCCGTCAGCAGCTCGGGCACGGACATTTCCACGCCGGACTGCTGGACGACAAACTTGTGGTACTGCTCCAGCACTTTGGATTGCGACTCACGCAGGCGCAGGCTGTAATTCTCGAAGGATTCCTTATTCGGAAGATGTTTCAGTTTCATCGGTGACTCCTGGGGTGATTGAAGTGGTTGGCGTAGTTGAAGCAATAAAATCCACTTCCTCGTGGATCGGGGCTTCATCGGTAACGGCTTGAGTGGCGGTGGCAATGAAGGCCATGCCTTGGCCGCCGGGCGCTTCGTCGATGTTGTTCGCAGCAGCAAGGGCGAGGCCGCGCCAGCGGGTAATGACACGGCGGGCATAGTCGTAGCCGCCGGACAGATGGGGGCCGACGTTGTAGGCACGGATCGCCGAAGTCCAGTCGTGGAAGCGCAGGTAGTAGCGCTGCAAAATCCACGCGCCGACGCCGACATTGATGCAGGCGTCATGCAGCAAGACATTGCGGGTGATGCCGTAGGGCGCCAGCTTCGTCAGCCACAGGGTATTGATCTGCATCCAGCCCAGATCCTCGCTGCCGTTGTGGTTGTGAGCAGCCACGCCGGGACCGGCGCCCTCCGCGTGCAGCACGCTGCGGATCAGGTTGGCCGGCACGCTGTATCGCGCCTCAGCCTGCACGATGCAGACAGCAGGCGGAGGGATCGCGGGCGCCATTAAGGCGCCTCGCGGCTAGCGGGATTGGCAGAGACCGACGCGGGTTCAGCCGCAGACGGCGCAGCCTTGTCGTCAGACGCAGCGGCTTCGGGCTTGGGATCATGCTTGCCCTCCGCGTCCTCAAACGGCTTGATCCAGTGAATCGGATGCGTGGCGACGGTGCCGAAGCGGGCGATGAACTGGATGTCGTGCGCCACCATTTCCTGCAACAGGTACTCGCGGTCATCGATCATTTCGATGACCCCGTGCAGCCGTCCGGTGACGGTGACGATGGAGGGTGACTGGTGCAGCAGGTTGTCCGGCCACTTGGCCTTGAGGCGTGGGGGTACGCGGACCAGGAAGCGGGAGGTGAACAGGCGAGTGCCGTCGGTGCCTTCCACCGGGGCGTCGGCCAGTGAACCGGCCTGCAGCGTGATGACGGTGGCGCCGGACTTGCGGCGGTCCAGGGCAACGATAGTGCCGGTCAACCGGAAGTGGTTGATGAGCTCGTTGGCAAAGTAGTTGCTCAACGGTTCAGTCGAAATGTTTTTCAAGGAAGCCATGGTGTTCTCGGGGGGTGAAGAAAACCCCTGATCCGAAGATCAGGGGTATGAGTGGAAACATCCCTTAGAAGGGGATGTCATCGTCCTCAAAGTCATCACCGGCTGCCACAGTGGCAGGGGCGGGCTTTGCGGCACGCTTGACAGCGGGCGCAGCGGCAGCGGCAGGCGCGTCGTCAGACGCGGCTGACGGCTTGCCACCGAGCATCCGCAGCTCATGGCCAACGATTTCGGTGGCGTAATGATCCACGCCATCCTTTTCGTACTTGCGGGTCTGGAGACGGCCCTCGATGTAGACGGATGAACCCTTGGTCAGGTACTGACCGGCGATGTCGGCCAGCTTGTCGAACAGCGTGACGCGATGCCAATCGGTCTTCTCGATCTTGTTGCCCTCTTTGTCCTTGTAGGACTCGGAGGTGGCGATGGCGAGGTTGACGACGGAGATGCCGGACGGCAGTTCCTTGACTTCGGGATCGCGGCCCAGATTGCCGATGAGGATTGCCTTGTTGACTGAAGCCATGATGTAACTCCTAAGTGCCGGTGAGAAAGCCGGCGAGTGGTCTCAGTCCCTCTAGCGGAGACCAGGTTTTTTCCTTGCACAAAAGAAAACCCCCGCCGAAGCGGGGGGTGTGAGTTACGAAAGATCGCGGGATGCCTTGCGACGTGCCGGGCCTACGGCTGGCTTGGTAACGCTTGCGGAGTGACGGTGGCCCTTCCACAGACGCCTGGCTTCGGCTTGCGCCCGGCAGACGGTTTGCGGCGTCGGGGCGACCCCGGCCTCCACCAGCGTTTGCACCGCCGCTGCCCGTTCATCGCCACAAAAGACTCTTGCGGCGATGATGGCTTCGGCTGCCCGAGCCACGGCGGCGCGGCGGACCTCAGTAACCGCCACCGTCGTCGGCCGTGGCCGCGTCCTCAACATCAGGTCGCGCAGTGCTACGAGGTTTGGCCGGCTTGGCCGGCTTGACCTTGGGCAAAGCCCATGCCGGCAGGCTTGGCGTCTCGGACAGATACTTCCCGTCACGGAGCGGCACCCAGACGGTCGGCAGGTAGTACAGATACCGGCCGATGCCGAGTGACACCGCAGCACGCTTGAGTGCATCGCTCGCACCGCCTTTCAGCGGCTCGATGTCACTCGATGCGCCCACATCCTCGCGAATCGTGGTCCGGCCAGACGGCCAGGTCACGTCCAGCCGGCCAATGAAGCCGCCAGGGATGTTCTGAAGCGTGAAGCTCCAGCCACCCGGTCCGAAGACCGTATCGAGGCGCTTCATCACCGCACGCGCATCGATGTAGGCCAGGGCGGTGCCGCGGGTCTTGTCCTTGGTGGTGCTACCGATGCGCCACCGGACTTCCTTGGCCTCGAACGGCGTGACCAGTTCACGCAGCGCGTCGTGATCCACCGACGTGTCGGCGGTCAAACCTTCCATCTTGCCCATGTGAATCTCCTGATGAGTCGGTGAGTAGCCGACAGGTGATCTCATGGAGCTATAGCGGCGGCCGGAATTTTTGCCGGCCACACAAAAAGAAACCCCTGATCCGAAGATCAGGGGCGTGAGTGTTACTGCTCGCTATGCGCGTCACTTGTGCGGATCAATTAGTTCCACGTTGTCTGGCGACCAGCGGCACTGCCGATCTTTGACATAGGTAGAAACTTGTATGTACCTGTCCGCGGACGTTATATCAAACGCGATAACCCGACCTAAACCGTCGGGGCAAATCACTTCTTGACCAATGATTGGCTTTTGGGGTGTCATGTGTTCTCTCCTGATGAGTCAGTGAATCGCCGATGAGTGATCTCAAGAAGCTGTAGCAGCAGTCAGGGTTTTTGCTGGCGCTTGCACACTTTGCCGATGGCAAACAGCAGGGCGATCCTCACCTCCTGGATGCAGGCGTGCTTGATCCGGTGTTTGAAGACCCCGTTTGCGACGTTCAGGGGCGCCCACCACAGCGAGGTCAGCAGAGGCTGCCGCTCCACGATGGTCAGGGACACATCCAGCGCCGTCGAGGCGGGGTTCGGGACAGCGAGTTTTAGATCCCAGATCGCCTGATGCGTCCCAGCGATGTGACCGCGCATCCCGGTCATAATGGGCGCCAGTTCTTTCGATACCGCAACGGCGAAGCCTTGTGGGCCGTGCCGTAGCGCTATCTCCTGAATCTCTTGGTCGGTAATCTGCATCGTGCAGGTGTATTGGTGCTGGAACATTATCATTTTCTTGAGCCGTAGTCGTGCAACAGCCACTCCAGCGCCAGATCCACGATCAGGGCGGTGAGAATGGCGAGGATGAATGGGAGAGGCATGTGGTTCTCCAAAAGAAACCCCGGCGGTGAGACCGGGGCGTGAGTCAGGCCGCTTTCGATGAACGAGCCTGATACCAGGACAGATCGACAACGCCGCCCTTGACGATGGGGTGGGCCGGAGCTTCGAGAAACGAAGCGCAGCGACTCCAGGTCAGCAGGATCTTGGTGCGATCCGCCGCGGGCAACCTGGCGTAGCGTTGACCCTCGTAGGGCTTGGCAGCCCCGTAAATCGCATTGATTACTTCTGCACGCGACCGTGGGGCCGGAAGGTCCCGTTCAGCCCGCGCTGTCAACGCGGGACCGCCAAGGGCTTCCGATGGGTCCGGTGGCGATCCCTTCGGCAGGGGCCGCCACTCCACGAAGGTCTTGCCGTTGCAGTCATGGCAGACCGCTTCCGCTTCGTCGCTGCTTCCCAGCACCCACGCCTTCGCTTCCAGGTCCCACACGGCCCAAGAATCAACCTCGATGCGAGTGCCACCGCAACTGCCACATACCGGCCGCTGGTTCGTGTGCATCAGACTTCTCCTGCACAGGCGAGTGAGTCGCTGGCTTCGGGCGTGACATCCGTCCATTCCAGACTCGTCTCACCTCCGCAGGCTTCGCACACCGCCTGCTGAAAAGTGTTTTGCAGAGTCCAGTTTTGCGCATCCCTGTCCCGCTCAGCGTAGGCGTCCACCAGGACGGCATTGCTGCCGCAGCGGTTGCAAATGGGTTGTTTCATGTGAATCTCCTGATAGCCGGTGAGTAGCCGGCAAGTGGTCTCAGGAAGCTCTAGCCGCAACGGAGATTTTTATGGCCGGACACTTGAACGCCGTCGGGGGTCGGCGGTACGATGGCCGCATCTCTCCTGAATCCACGTTCCATCGAACCGCAACGGTCGTGGTCGTGGCACAGCTGTATCCACCAACAGGAGTTTGATATGAGCACATCCCCGCAAACCACCATGAAGCCCGGCGTCGTCTACAGCCAGTCGCCCACCGCCGAATAACTCGCCCAGCCCGATCCGGCGGCAAACGAGGCGTGGTTCATCGAAGCCTTCGCAGGGATCGAATCCAAGACCCCGGAAAGCGAGGCCATCGCAGAAGTCACGCCGGAAGAAATCGAGCGTATCTTCAAGCGGTGGTCCGAATAAGCTACCCAGTAATGGGGAACACACACCCGTAGACACTGACTTCGGCGACACGTAGCATATGTACCCAGAGCCTTTGGATACTTGATGATTGCGTGGTCACCAGGAGGCACCAGCGATATGGCAGGCTTGAATCCAATCACCGAGTTGGCGTCGGAGCATGTCGTACTGTCGCAGTTGCTGCATCGTCATCAAGAGGCGCTCATTGCCCGCAGGTGGGCACGTTCCACGCGGCTTCTTGTCCATTGTCGGAAGCGGCTCCAGTACTGTATTTATCTGGAAGAAGAATGCCTTTTATCCTATTGTCTGGAAAAGGAGATTACTGGTTGTTGGTGTACGTGCATTGCCGAGCACCGTCGGCTCGATAACATGTTGCATGGCGCTCTGACCCGGTTGACGGTGGCGCGTCGGCGCGGTGTCACCGACAAGGCAGTCGTCGCATTGCTCGACGACGAGAAAGCCATGAAGACTCTGCTCGAGCGTCATTTGCGCCGGGAAGACGAAGCGCTGGCGGCAGCGTTGCGATCGATTCCCGATGAAGTGTGCAGTCGGTATGTGCATGCTCGCGCGCAGGCGGTACAGCGCAAACTGGCGCCCGTGCTGCACTGATCAACCTGCTGTCGTTCCAATATCAGCGCCGTTACCGGATCCTCTGGGAATACCGCAGGTGTCCCAGTCAGACGGTGCAGGTGCACTAGCATTCCAGTCGGAGCCACTGTGATCGCCGAGTACCGCGAACAGGTAATGGCGGCGCAGGCCGTTTTAGGTGGCCGGCCTGGGTTCGATTCCTCTGGCGCTCATGCTACTCATGCAACCCGCGTTTCCTGGTGGGCCTTGGCCAGATCCCGTTGTCTCGCGAGGGATTCGGCGACGAATCAAGGCGACCCCACAACAACTTCCAAGCGAGCAGCAGAAAGATCGAGGCACCGATCACGAGGAGGATTCTGCCAAGCCATTGTTGATCGCCTAGTTGATAGTTGCTGCACAGTCGTACCGGGGAGATGAAGTACAACCAGCCCAGTCGGAAAGCCGTGGCGATGACTTCGGCCAGAAACACGCCGCGCGCAACGAAGCCAGCACATGGCCAACTGATTGCGAGCGGCACGCCGATCAGCAGCGGGAGGCTGAAGAACTTCGCTCCCTCGACCCAAGGCACTTCGAGCGCTGCGTCCATCGAACGCGGCAGCATCCAGACCATTGTCGTCAAGGAAGCCAGCAAGATTCCGCTGACGCCGTTTCGGTTCCATGCGGAAAGCGACTCCGGAACGTGCGCTCCCGAAAGCAAGGGGCGTAACCACCACCCTGCCAGCGCAAGAGACGGGATCTGCACCAGCATTTGCAGCGTCATCGCGGCCTCGAGGCCGTGACGCACCGGCGGTAGCGCAAGCACCACCCACAGCGCCAAGCCGCGCCATTGCTTCCAGTCGCGCGAGATGTTCATCGTGCCAAATCGAGAAGAACATCTCGCGCTGCCTGCCTGGGCGCATTCCAGTCGGTGATCGCGACCAGCCGCCCGTGCGGATCGACCACGTTGATCGCAGCGTTGTGCACATATCCGCCGAGTCCGTCCGGAATCACGGTAACGCCAAACGTTCGCTTCAACGCCTCGAGTCCGCCGCGACTTGTCGGACGTGCCGCAATCCAGCCCGCCCCGCTGCCACCCGAACGGCGTTGATAGGCTGCGAGCTGCCTGGGTCCATCGTGCGACGGGTCGAAACTGATGCTCAGCAGCTTCACTTTCCTGTCCGAGATCGGTCCGGCCAGACGGGTCTGCAGACCGGCGAATTCCATCCCCTGCACCGAGCAGGACGTCATGCAGCGGGTGTAGATGAAATCTACCAGCACCCAGCGACCCCGCAGGCTGGCGAAGTCGATGCTCTTCCCCCCGACAGTCTGCAACGCGACAGGGGGAAGCGCACGCGGATGTTCCCGCACGCTGATCCGAAGTGCTGTCTCGGAAGTAAACGCTCGAAACCCGTCGGTCGCCGCAGCGAGGGTGGCAACCCCTGCCGCGACGATCAGCAGACTAGCCAGCAGTGTCCGCAGTACCGACACCGGTCTCTCCGTTCGACGAAGCCTGCAACAGACCGACCGTGATCCGGATCGCAAAGTACAGCATCGCCAAGACCACGAGAATCCCGCCGATCGATCCGAGTTCATCGGTGAAGAGCCACGCCGGCAGGTGCGTGGCCATGCGGCGGGGTACGCTCAAACGCCCGGCATCGAGGAAGGCGAACAGGAAGATCAGCGCCCCGCCCACGTAAATCTGGAAAACCGCGCGATCGCCACCGGAGTCCGACAGCTTCTGCTGACGCTCGCCAATCACGTGGTACATCAATGCCAGTACCATGGCCAGCACGCCGATCAGCAGGTAGGAGTGAAAATGCCCCGGCACCCACTGCGTGTTGTGCATCACCAGATTGAAACGCATGGTACTGTCGAGAATCGCGCAGAAGCCCCCGGCCACCCACCCGAACAGCGACAGGATCATCAGCCGCGCCGGCATCTTCCACTGCTGCATGTTCGCCTGGTAGATGTTGCTCAACCCGCCCCAGGCCGTCACCAGAAACACCGGAAAGCCCGAGGTCCACGAGGTGATCTGCCCCAGAACCAGGAACCAGTGCGGTACGGCGTAATCCATCAGCAGGTGATGCCCGAACACCACGGTCACGAAGACCGTGGTCGACGCCCAGCTCCACAGGAAGGTGCGCGTTAGCGGATAGGGTTTGCCGGTGTAGCGCGGCAGCAACTCGTAGATCGCGATTACGCCCATGTAGATCGCGGCGTTGATGTACATGTGGCCGAACCAGAAGATCAACGCTTTGACCAACAGCGCGTCGAGATTGACGCCAAAAAAGATGTGAACCAGGCACATTATCAGCACGATGGCCCCTGCGAGGATGCCGAGCGTGTTGGCGATGATCATGCTGGTGCTGGCCACCACCGCCTTGGGGTGATTCGGGTCAACGGTGCCACCGAAAAGCCAATGCCAGCCGAGCGCGCGCCCGAAGTTGCCATACACCTTGATGATCCCGGCCGCCGCGTCAAGATAGAAAATCAACTCGCCAACACCGATCAACAGATATCCGAGCATGAACAGCGCCGCCGCGAGCGGAGACCACATACCCATGCCGTGCGACGGCAATGGATACAGGAACGTCCACAATCCGGCGTAACCGCCGATAAAGACCGACGCGATGATGCACAACGCACCCAGCAGGAACAGCACGTAATTCGTCGCAAACGCCCACAGATGCAAGCGTACGTACTTGCGCAGGAAGAACCACATCACCGCCGTCGCAGCCATGACACAGGTGCCGACCATACCGGAGCCGTGTATCGTCAGCAGCCGGTAGAACCAGTCGGGTGGTACGACCAGCCAAGTGGCCTGCGACATGCGCATGCTTAGGCCGATCAGCATCATCAGCGCGAACAAGGCCACCGCGCTGATGATGTACAGGTTGAACACCAGTCGCTCGCCGCCCGCGAGTCGCTCGTCGGCCGGATACATGGTCATGGAAGCCATGGTCATTCTCCCTTCAGTGGAATCGCGTTGATTTCGGTGATCGTGATACCGAACCGTGCCTGGCAATATGCGAGACCTCGAATAGCGCCCGCCACGCATGTGGGAAACACATTCGGATATGGGGACATGGTGACCACCCCTACTTGCCTGCGGCGCGTTCGGCAGCGACCTGCGCCGCCGTGACCGGCTTGCCGTGATTGCCCCAGGAGCTGCGTTCATGGTTGATCACCGCGACAATTTGGGCGTTGTCGAGGATATCCTTGAACGCTGGCATCGCAGTCGAGTATTTGACGCCACCCACGAGCTCGCCGCTCAACCCGTGCAACACCACGTGGATCTGCTTGGTCGGGTCGGGGTCGTTGACCACACTGTTGTCCTTGAGGGGCGGGAACATCCCTGCCATTCCCGTCCCCGTTGCCTGGTGGCAGGCCGCACAGTTTGCCGAGAACACCTGGGCGCCATCCGGAGACTGGGCGGCATCGCTGGTCGCGGTCTTCGCCGACGTTCCGCCTGCCGGCACCTCTCCTGCCGTAGGCGCACCGTTGGCAGCGAGCACAGTGAGGTTGGCGCGCATGGCTGAGTGCCCGAGTCCGCAGTACTCCAGGCACTGCACGATGTAGGTGCCGGGCTGGGTGAAGGTATACAAAAGCTTGTTGGTGTAACCCGGCATCGCCTGGGTCTGGACCACGATCCTACCGTCGGGCGCGTAGATGGCGAAATCGTGGTTGACGTCGGCGCTGGTGACGCGGAACTCCACGGAGCTGCCGGTTTGCAGGGTGGAAGGTTTGATCTGCCAGAACCACTGATGTCCGACCACATCCACCACCTGTTTCGCGTCGAGTGGCTGGTGTTGCGGTGGGATCGGGAGCCGGTGCAGCGTTGCCCAACTGCCCACGACGAACACCAACAAAAGCACTCCGAACGCCCAAGTCTGCAGGACGTGGGAGCGATGGGCATTACGTCGAGTTTGAGCCTCATCCGCGTATTTGCCGGATTGGGAAATGATCAGTATGAAGCCGAAGGCGATCAGTACGATTCCCGCCATCGCGATGCTGAAAATAACACCTTGCAAGGTCATGGTGCCCCCTGATGATTCCGTGGTGAATGGTCAAGCCACGGGCGAATGCCCCGAGCCGGAACGTTCTTCACCGTGTGAAGCCGTTTTCCGCCGGGAAGATAAGTTCCGGCTCGGCGCAAGCTGTGACTCATGCTGATCAGTCTCTGGGTTTGTCGAAAACGGGAGTCTTCAACACCTTTCAGGACGCGTTCAGAAGTTCCAGACGTAGGAAATATCGTAGACGTACGGGTCGATATGACTCGTGCCAAGCGAGGCACCGTTCAATTGAACACTGCTGTTGATTTCTATGTAGTAGAGGTCAAACCGCAAGGCGTTGCTCTGGGCGATGACGTAGTCCACACCTGCGTGGAAGGTATAGCCGGTGGAGCCGCTGACCGCAAATTCGCTGTTCGCCGGCAACCCAAGCGCCGCCAAAAGCGCCTGATTGCCAATCTTTTCGTCGTATATGAAGGAGTGTTCGACACCCACCCCGACAAACGGGGAAATGTTTTTGAGGGATGGAGAAAGCTGGCTGAGCATCCCGCCCAGGTGATACTGCAAGTACAAGGCCGGCGGCAGATGTTGAACTTCGCCGAAGTACTGACCGTTCAGGTCGACCTTCTGCGAAAACGGTATCGCGGCCAGCAATTGGATACCCACGTTGTTGAAGATGAAGTATTCGATGGTCAGGGTCGGCTTGATGTCGTTGCCAACGTGGTTCCGCAGAGCGCCGCCGGCGAGTGTACCGTTGTCGAATCTCGGGACGACCCAGCCTGCGCCGGAAGCGACGCTCCAGGTACCGGCCGTTTGGGCCTTGGCAGGGGCGCTGAAGGCTATGAGGGCGACGAGCCCGAGAGCCAGACCGGAAGCTGGCAGTTTCGAAGTGATGTTCCTGTTCATCTTTATATTCCTCCCATCTTGTTGCACGCTTGTTGTACGAGCCTGTCGCCAGGCGTTAGAAGAGGTGCCGCACCGGGCCGGTGGATTCTTTGCCTCGCGGATTCTGCAACCGGATACGGGGCTGAGCATCCCGCTGGGGGCCGGTGTGAAGGTCGATGCAGCGTTTCGTTCAATCATGGCTTCCTCCGTTCAAAAATCGATTGGCTCGCCCTAACTTGATTTATGAATCATTAAATGCCTTCTATCACGTTAAAATCTGTTTGGCAACAAATGTAATTTTATTGGTGATGCAAACATAATATATCTATATGTATATGAAGAAATTACTATGTTGCATTTGGATGCTAATTTATATATTAAATATCTTTAGCGATAGCAAATATACACAATAATATATTATATACAGTGGGTAATTTGTAATAATTACATGATTCATATCTGTTTATCACTATATAGATCGGTGCTAACGCTACCGGCCTCTGCCGAGCCGAGAAGTCGAAGCATGAGGTGGACACGGCGGGTGTTGATTTTCGACGAGCGCAGCTCCGGCGATAGCCGGGTAAGGTCCCGTCGTCGACCGTCAGTCGTCCGGCGGTGACACGCGGCGAAGCTCATGCTCACATCCGCCATCGGCGGTGTTGCGAGGCCCGCATCTTCGCGCTAAGGGCGTAATGCAGCCGGGTCGAGCACTTCCGTGACCTTCTCTTCCAGTTTCCCCGTGGACGCTGCGGAACCTCTCTTCACGCGGTGCGGGAGCCCAAAGTCGATGTCACCCGCCATGACAGGCTGAGCGTCCGACTGCCGATCCTGCCAGCCCTGCAGATCCCGCGGAGGGGCGCCATGTCACGCACTGACGTGATCGCTGGACTCAAGGTGCTTCCCAGTCTGGCTTGGAGGGTGCTCGTTGGCGGGTGCCGTGCCCCTCAATCCTCAATCGTTAACCTTGCCAGCTTCTGTAACGGATCGGACTCCGCGAGCGTAGTTCACAGACTCTTCGGGCGATTCCTCGCCGATTGCCACAACGCTGCTGCCGCGAGCGCCAGGATGATGGCGGCAGCAATCAGCGCGGCGGCAAAACCGTGCTGGATACCAGCAACGGCGCTGACGACGAGCGGACCAACGACTTGGCCCACCGCGAATGCCGCCGTCATCGCGCCGATGAAACCGGTTGCGCTGGCGCCGCCGCGCGCTGGCTTCACGCAGCCCGGTCATGGTGATCACCATGAAGGTGCCGCCGACCAGCAGCGCCGCGATCAGGATTGCGTCCAAGCCGGGCCAAACTACGGGCAACACCACGCCCACGGCCATCAACAGGCTGGCGACGGCCCACACCCGGCGGTCGTACACTGCATGCAGCCAGCGCGCGGCGGCGAACGTCGACAGCGCCGCTGCCGTGCCGAACACCGGCCAGGCCCAGCCGAACACGGCCGGATCGGTGACGAAGCGCCGTGCCATCGCCGGCAGGAATGTGGCCGGGATGATGTAGCCGAAATCGAACGCGCCGTAGTAGCCGGCCAGCAGCAGCCTGTCGGGGCTCCGTGTCATGTGCTGCGGGAGCGCCGGTATGGATTTTGACGGAATGTCGTGCCACGGGCTGTCGCCGAATGCGATCCAGACCACAGCCGTGAGCAACAACGACACGATGCCGAACACCGCCCAGGTCCGAGCCGAATCGATGCCCGAGCAAATCAAGGCCATGCACAGCACGCCGGCGCCGGTGATACCGACGCCGACTCCCGCAAACACGATGCCGCTCAACGCCGAACGCTGTCGTGCCAGCAACTACTCCAGTGTCCACGCCGATACGTGTACCAGCACCCATGCACTGGCAATGCCGGCCAGCAGTCTGAGCGCCAGCCAGACGGTGAAACGGTCGCCGAGTTCCATCCCGAACGTCACCACGGCGATCAACACCAGACTGCCGCGAATTGCCGGCACGACCGGCAGCCGCGCCGCCGTCAACGCGCCGATCAGATAGCCCAGATAGTTGGCTGCGGCAAGCCATCCCGCAGCCGAGAGCGATAACCCGGCGTCCGCCTGCATCATCGGCAGGATCGGCGTGAAGGCGAAGCGCCCGATCCCCATCGCCACGGCCAACGCGACGAGTCCCGCACAGGCTATGCCCAGGGCGTTGCCTGCCGGTGCCGTCATCGTCCCGGAGTTGTCGGAAGGTACATCGCGCATGGGTTTATTTTGTTTCTCTTGAATTACTCTTCTCCCACTTGTGGGAGAGGGGCTGGGGAGAGGGCCGCGCGCAGCGCGGAAACGTCGACTTCGCCGGCGCCCGCTCCCGACTCTTCCGGCCACCTTGCCCCGCACTCGGGGGAGTGACCCTCTCGTCGGTCGGATGGCGGATCGGTCCGGCTTTGGCGGGTGGAGTATTCATCAAGGGCGGAGCGCTGTCGTCTGGGTCGTGGCGTCAGGAGTTTCCGAACGCCCGGTTGAGGTCGCCGTGGGAGACCAGATCGGCGAACCCGTCGAAACGGCCATCGGCCAGCTGGCGGGCCGATTCGATGAAACCGGTCCAGGCCGCCCGTGCCAATGCGCCACCAACGCTGATGCGACGCACACCCATGCCCGCCAGATCCGTCACGGTGAAAGGCGAGGCCGCGCCCATCAGCACGTTGACCGGTTTGGGCGCGACCGCTGCGACCACCGCTTCAATCTGCTCACGGCTGTGCAGGCCCGGTGCGTACAGACAGTCGGCGCCCGCTTCGGCATAGGCGCGCAGGCGGTGCAGCACTTCAGGCAGCGGTTCGGGGTGGCCGGTAAGGAAACACTCGGCGCGGCCGATCAGCATCACGTCCGCGCCGCTGGTGTCGATCGCGGCGCGCGCGGCACGCATGCGCGCCACCGCCTCATCCAGCGCGTACAAGGGCTGCACAGCGTCGCCCGTACTGTCTTCGATCGACAAACCGGCCACGCCGGTGTCGATGCAACGGCGCACGTTGGCCGCCAGTTGGCCGAGTTCGTGTGCATGACCGTCCTCGAAATCGGCGTTTACCGGCAACGACGTGGCGTCGACCAGTTCACGCAGGTGTTGCAGTACGGCATCGACGCCGACCGCACCGTCGGCTCGCCCGCGCGAGAACGCGTAGCCGGAACTGGTGCTGGCCAGTGCCTTGAAACCCAGTTGCGCCAGCCAGCGGGCCGAGCCGATATCCCAGGGATTGGGAATCACAAAACAGCCACTGGTGTGCAGTTGGCGGAAAGCCGCGCGTCGTGTGGTGACGTTGGAGATGGCCATGAGAGAAATCTGGGCGAAACCTGCCACCAGTTTAATCCCGCCAGAAAGATTGAACCCGGTCACTCTGCTGTAGCTACGACTTTATCCCCGCACGACGGGATCAGCCGCGTGAGGAGCCTTGCAAATGGAGCGATCAGCGCGTTAGCGGAGTGTGCAGTAGTCTTGAAACTCTCAAATTTCAAGACTGGAGATGCCGGAGTAACCTCTCGTTGGAAGAGGCTTGAGGAGCACGCAGCACAGCACATTGATGTTGGCGACATCGTGCAGTAAAATGCTAACTCTCCTGTAAAGACTGCGCGCCCTTGAACCATAACGGTGATGGGTGCCGGAAAACCGTAACCATCAACAGGAGATTCAAATGGAACAGATAAACCCTCAGTCCGACGACACGAGCGGCTGCAATCTGCCGTCTGCGGCAGAAAGCCACAGGAACATCACCAGCCTTGGCGATTGGCGGAACCGGAAAAAAGCTGCCGCCGAAGTTGTCGAGGTCTCCAGGCTCTGGGCAATCAAGACCTGGCGGGAGAGGGAAGAACATGCTGCCGCGCTGGAAGGTTTTGAAGATTGGTGCCAAGAACAGATCGACCGGCTTGACGCTGCCAAGATTGCCGACTGATCCACAAAAAGAAACCCCCCAGATCCGAAGATCCGGGGGTGAATGGTTTAATCTCCGTCAACGTCTGTTTCCATCCGACGACGGAGCACCTTGCGAGCCGCAGCACTGGACCGCATGAACTGGGCATAAATATCACTGTCGTCAGTGATATTTCCGACAGGATCGTGCTGGACAGATCCGACAGGACGATTGATAAACGTTATGAAGTCGAATCTGGTTTCGCAATCCAGCCCAAACTCGCGTGCTCTGGATGCGGGTATGACTGCATCCGTGCGGTGGAGGTACTTCATGTCCGTCGCCTGTTTGGTCCCATAGACCAAGCGGACAAATCCTTTCGACAAACCCGCCACCAAGCTTGGACGACCCTCACGAGGGTCTTTACCGCCCCATTTGTAGAACACAATGCTTCCTATCGCGATCTTAGACATATCAGACATTTTTCTCCCCCGTGCTGCACACGGGAGCGCAGCAGAAGAAGACGCTGTGCATCGAGCAGCCGGGGGGATCAGTCCCCGCGACACACAGCGGAGACTTCACCTGAAAGGTGTTCTCAGAGAGCTATAGCAGC